>Ga0105054_10003463_pt1 | contig 24416 bp, 6 predicted proteins | sample BON02_FD_78091 | JGI IMG/M metagenome (GOLD analysis project Ga0105054, IMG submission 78091) | Freshwater microbial communities from Lake Bonney liftoff mats and glacier meltwater in Antarctica - BON-02 (megahit assembly) | ecosystem: Environmental > Aquatic > Freshwater > Ice > Glacier...
CCTCCCCCTCCTCCCCCCCTCCCGCCGCCCGCACGCCCGCCCCGCGCCCCCCCCCCTTATCGACGATTGATCAACGATGCCCTTTTTGAACCCCCCCCTTGAGTCTCGATGCAGACTCAGAACCATTCATAGCTCGCTCTTGTCAAGTCTGGAAATTCGCCGCGAAGTACGTCGTCAATGTGTGTCCTCTGTCCTTTTCGAGCGCCGCGCGGACGCGATCGCAGACCCCACAGGGGGGTTTGGGGGGACGAGCCGGCGACGGCAGCTGGCGACTTGTTCGCCGACGGCGATGGCGTGGCGATGAAGACGGCGACCATCAACCCCTCACACGTCGCAGCGTCCGATTTCCAACGTTGCAGAACCGCCGTCTTCTCATCGCGTTTGTCCGCTTGCACGTCGGCCGCCCTTCTTGTGGTGGACCCGGCCCGTCAGCGCGCGGCGCAACATTCTTGACAAATCCCACAACAAAAGTCAAGTCCCGTCCAACGAGGCGATCCCGCCGAGGCGACACCTCCGATTGGATTCAACCGATTGGTCGGCGGCCGACGACACGTGTCGCGCTTGCCGGGGCCATGTTCCGAGCGCCCTTGGGCGACGCTAGCAGCGGTACGTTGCTTGTTTGCGCAACACGCTGTCAGCTGTCGGGCAGGTTGCCGTTGCCTCTCCTGTGCGTCGACCTCCTCTCTCTCACACCGTCCGCGCTCGCGCAACCTACCGCACGCATAACAACGGTGTGGAACATGGCTCCAGCACGCATAACAACAACACACAGACGACAACGATGCGGAGCCGAGCGCGCCGCCGCTGCTCCACGGCACGCCCATCGTCGCGGCGGCGGCGCCGGCGGGCGCCGTCGTCGGCGCCGCTCCTCCCCCGCAGCATCACCACCAGCCGCACCAGCACCGGCCGCATCCGCACCAGCCGCCTCCGCAGCGGTCGCCGCCGCGCATCACGATGATGGAGGAGCGCCCGGCCCCGCGCCTCAGCCCGCTCGTCATGGCGATGCCAGGCCGCCTCGCCAGCGCGGGCGGCGCGGCGGCCGCGGGCTGGCCCCCGTCGGCGTTTCACCGGAGGGCGTCGCCACCCCCTCCGGCGGCGGCCCAGGGCCGCGGTGGCGGCGGGGGCGCGACGCCGCCACCCGCGCCACACCAGCACCAACAGCACCCGGCCCACGCACCGAGCGCAGCCAAGCGCTTTCTGGGCGTCGGAAACGGCGGGGGCGGCGGCGGCGGCGGCAGCGGCGGCAGGGGTGGTGGCCTTGAGGGAGGCGGCGGCTGCTCGCCCTACTCGGCGGCGGTTGGCCTGCACTCGTGCGCGCGCCCGGGGGTGGGCGGAACGCCGGCCGCGGCATCCGCCGCGCCTGCGCATGCAGCGGTGCCAGCTCCCCGGCCGCCGCCGTTCCTGGACGCCGACGCCAACGGCATGCGGCAGCAGCAGCAGCAGCAGCAGCAGCAGCAGCAGCAGCAGCAGCAGCAGCAGCAGCAGCAGCAGCACGCGGCGGGCCAGCGCGAGGCGTGGGCCTGGCTTCAGCACCTGGCGGACAGTGGCGCGGCCGCGCACGCGCACGCGCACGTCGCCGCCGCCGCCTCCGCCGCGCGCGCCCAGGCGGCGCTGCAGGGCCCGGCCACGCCGCCGCCCGAGCCGCCGCTGGAAGAGGGGGCGGCGCCGGCCGCTCAGCCGCCGCCGCCGCCGCCACCCCTGGCCGCAGCCGCAGCCGCAGCCGACACCGCCCCCGTCCCCGCCAGCCGCGCCGCCAAGCGCTCGCGAGCGACGAGGGCGGCGGCCGCGCGCCAAGCCGGCGGCAACGACAACGACGAGGACGACGAAGACGACGACGGCGGCGACGGCGGCGGCGGCGACGGCAGCGTTGGCGGTGGTGGCGGCGACGGTGCGGGCGGCGAGGCCGGGCGGCATCAGGGCGGTGGCCACGACTCGGCGGCCGCGAGGACGACGGGCGCCGGCAAGGCGGCCGCCCGGTGCCCCAAGCGCGCGCGGCGCGGCGACCACGGCGCCCCCGCGCTAGAGCAGCAGCAGCAGCAGCAGCAGGACCGGCGCTCCAGGCGTCGGCGTCAAGATGGCGGGCCGTCCTCGTCGGAGCAGCAGGAGCAGCAGCAGCAGCAGCTGCAGCAGCAGCAGCAGCAGCAGCAGGCAGAGGGGTGCAGCGGCGGCGGCGGCGGCGGCGGCCGCAAGCGCGAGCTCGGGGCGGCCGGCGGCGGCGGCGACGACGACCCGATGCCGACCGAGCGCCCGCGGCTGCGGCGGCGGGCGGTGCGGCGCAACAGCACGGCTCAGCAGCAGCAGGCGCCGGCCGCGAGCCCGCCGCAAGCAGAGGGACAACAGCAGCAGCAGCAGCAGCAGCAGCAGCAGCAGCAGCGGCAGACAGCCGAGCAGGCAGAGGCGGCGGCGGCGGCGGCGGCGGCGGCCCGTGCTCCTCCCCCCCCTTTTCCGCCGCCTACGCTCGCCGGCGTCCCGGCCGTCGCCTCGCTCCTCAGTGCCCTTCGGCAGGGCGGGCTCCCGGCCGCCCTCCGCGGGCCCTACGGCGAGGCCCTGCAGGCGCTGCTGGACAGGCCCGGCGGCAGCGCGCTGGTGGTGTCGTTCGCTCAACAGGCGGTGCAACAGCAGCAGCAGCAGCAGCAGCAGGCCGCCGCCGCCGCCGCCGCCGCCGCCGCCGCCGCCACGCCGCCCCCTCCGCCTCCGCTCGCGTCTCCCTTCCCGCGAGGATCAGCCGTTGGCGCCAGCCCCTTGCACGAGCCCGCTCTCCTCCTCCAGCAGGCACTAGCGCTGCTCCACCACCAGCAGCAGCAGCACCAGCACCAGCAGCACCAGCAGCACCAGCAGCAGCACGAGCGGCAGCGGCGCGCGGCCCTTCTCGACGCCGGCGAAGGCGACGGCGCGGCGGCGGCGGCGCGCGTCGCCGGTGCCCTCGGCGTCGCGCTCGACGCCGCGGCCGACGCCGCCGGGCTCCGCCGCGCCCTTCAGCGCCAGGAGGGCCTCACGCGCGACCTCGAGCGGCGCCTGGCCGTCGCCGAGCGCGGCGCGCGCCGCGCCGAGGCCGCCGAGGCCGACGCCGCCGAGCGCCTCTGCGTCGTGTGCCTGGAGCGGCCGCGCGACGTCGTGCTGATGCCCTGCATGCACTTTGTCACGTGCGCCCAGTGCCAGTCGCGCTGCGGCGACGGCGCGACACGAGGGTCAGGAGGGGGAGGGGCGGCGGGGGGCGCGGGCGGGAGCGCCGCGCCCTCTGTCAGCCGGTGCGTCGTTTGCCGGCAGGCGGTCATGGGCCAGATCGTCGTGCATTTGGCGTCCGGGGGTGGGCCCTCCGCCGGAGGAGGAGGTCTGGGTCTAGGCGGGGAGGCGGCGGCGGGCGTGGGCGGCGACGGTGGTGGTGGGGGTGATGGCGCGCCGGCGGCAAAGAGGTTGCGCGGCTGAGCTCGCTATCTCGCGTTTTTATACATGAGCGCCGCGGCGGACATGCCACCTGGTCGTGAGATTCGGGCGACGCGATGCTCGCTTACGGAGGGGCGGCGCCGGCGTCTGCGCACGCGACCGCCCCCCGTGGCGTTGCCGACGCAGTTGCCGGGGCGGCATGAGAGCCGCAGCCGCCGCGCGACAGGAAGCATGCAATAATTTTATGGGGCAAGAGGAGCGCCAGGAGCACGAGCAGCGGCAGCAGCGACCGCACCCAGACCTCGCCGTCGCGTCGCTTCGACACCGGCACGGCAACCTTCGCAGGAGAGGCGCCACGAATACCCAATCTTCGCAAGCCCCAAGCTATACCTGTCAACCACAAAATCCCATACTTTGCTCAAGCCGAAACGTCGCAGCGGCGCGCTGCGGGAGGCACCTCAAAGATGTGACGGCCGGCGGCGTCGGCGCGTCGGCGCGTCGGTGGCACTTTCGACGCCGTGAGTGTGAAAACGCTGTGACCGTCGATATGAACATGCACGCGTTGTCTCACACAACCTTCCCACACGCGCCTTCACAACACGCACTCGCACGCAACGTCCCCGCGGGCTACCCATACGCGCGCGCGCGTCGTGCGTGTCTCTCCCCCCACGAGTGCTACAAGCAAGAAAAACCATCAGGTGCGCGCGACACACGGAACACGGTCCGAGGGCGTCAGAAACGCCCAGGTGCGCCCGCGCCCCGTCGCGGCGGGCATGTCCGCTCTTGGCGACGACGGTGGCGGTGACGGTCGTGATCGCCGAGGAAGGAGGACAGCGCCGAAGAAGAGAGGGAAGCTCTCTGGCCGTCCCTTTCTTGTCGCGCCCCTCCCTCTGCCGACCTGGCTCTCCGCCCTGGTGGCGCGATCGGTCGTCGGGGCGCGCGAGGCCAGTGTCGCTCCTTCGGCACCCGACGCCTAGCGTGGACGACGCCGCGCGCGGGTGGACTATCGCGTCCCAACCTCATAAAGAGGCAAACGACGAGGCCTCGATCGCCGCGATCTCTCCCTCTCGCTCCAAGCCGTCGACTGACAATAGCACAACCTCCACTCCCTCCGGCGAAAACCGTCGCGACTACAGACCCTGAAACAGAAGCGACAACCATGCCCGCTGCCCTCGGCGTCCGGCCCGCGGCCGCGTCGGCGACGGCGCCGGCCGCGTCCGCGGCGGCGTCGGCCGCACGCCGCCGCCTTGGCCCCTGCCAGCCGCCGCGCGCGACCTGGCATAACCCCTCGGCCCCGCCCCCGCCTGCCCGCGCCCCCAAGGGCTCCGACCGCCCCTGGGCCGAGGCCCACCTCCCCGTCCGCGCCAACGGCGGCCAGCCCGCCCTCGCGCCCCGCACCGCAGACATGGCCGGCGACCCCTTCGGCCTGCTGCTGCGCCAGCGGACCGTCTTCCTCGGCGGCGAGGTCGAGGACTTTGGCGCCGACGCCATCATCTCGCAGCTGCTCCTGCTCGACCAGCAGGACGCCTCCAAGGACATCAAGCTCTTCATCAACTCCCCCGGCGGGTCCGTCACCGCCGGCATGGGCATCTACGACGCCATGCAGCTGTGCCGCGCCCCCGTGCACACCTACTGCTTTGGCCTGGCCGCGTCCATGGGCGCCTTCCTGTTGGGCGCCGGGTACCGCGGGCACCGGCACTCGATGCCCAACTCGCGCATCATGATCCACCAGCCGCTTGGTGGCGCCAGCGGCCAGGCGGTCGACATCGAGATCCAGGCCAAGGAGATCATGTACCACAAGGCCACGCTCAACCGCATCATGGCGGGGTACACGGGGCAGGCGCTGAGCAAGGTGGAGGAGGACACGGACCGGGACCGTTACATGTCGCCGCTGGAGGCGCGGGACTACGGGATCATCGACCACATCATCGGGGGGGAGGAGGCGGTGTTCCGCGTGGCGGGGTCGACGCGGCGGTTCCCGCGGTCGGCGTCGGGTGAGGCGGCGGCCGAGGCGGCCGAGCGCGGCGGGCGCGCCGTGCTGGACGGCGGCGCCTTTCTGCCGTCGCTGGCAGCGCGCGGACGCGCGCCCTCGCACCGGTTCTCGTCGTCCGCGTCGGAGCCGTTCATGCCGGCGCAGAAGCAGGCCGTGCCCTGGTTCGCCGTCAAGCGCGTGTCCAAAGACGAGTACCGCGAGATCGTGCAGAAGCGCGCCAAGGAGGCCAAGGACGAGCAGGCGCGCGACGACGCCGCCGCCTCGGCGGCGCAGGCGGCGGCGGGCAGCGGCGACGGGGCGGCGGCAGCGCTGGCGGCGCCTGCGCCGCCGAAGAAGCGCAAGACGCCTAAGGAGCGCATGGACGCCAACTGGGAGGATTAAAACAAGGATCGTCGGCGATGCGTGGAGGACGGGGGGCTCGGGTTTTCTTCTTGTCTCTTCTGGTTTTTTCAGAGACAAAAGAGCGTCCAAGACGGCAAGCGCCCCCCCCCCTTATTCTTGCTTTCGCCTCGCCGCATGGATCGGCTGTGTAACTTCTTGTGCTCATGCGAATGCCGCGCGTTGTTTTACATGAAACCTTGCGGGTCGGGCCCTTGCTCCTGTTCGGAAGCGTGGAGGCGGGGAGAAGGAGGGCCCGAAACCGAGCGGACGAGGCGGCGGGCAGCGAGAAAGAATGAGCGAGAGGACACGGCCGGAGGCGAAAGGGGGGGCGGGGCACACCGGGACACTCATGATGACGCCCTTCGCCGGTCATTTCAAGGGATCGCGGGAATGGAAGAAAGGGGGGCAGCTGTGAATGGGACATAGGGGGCGGGGGTCGGGGGCGGGCGCTCTCTCTCAATCTGCGGGGCTCTCTCTCTCTCTGAAAACAAGTCGAACAAGGAAATAGAAAAGTCTCTCTCATCTCGCCGTCGCGGCCTCGTCCGGCTCGGCCTGATGCTGCTGCTGCTGCTGCTGCTGCTGCTGCTGCTCACGCTGCTGCTCCTGCTGGTGCTGCCGCGCCTCGAGCTCCCGCAGCGCCCGCGCGTGTGCGTCGCGCCGGTCGCGCTCGCGCTCGGCCAGCCGCTGATGCACGCGGTCGACGGCCGCGCCCAGCTGCGCGGGCGACGGCCGCCGCGCCACGATCGCGGCCGCCGTCAGCGGCCCGCCCGTCGCGCTGGTCTCCGCCACGCGCGCCGCCGTCTCCATCGCGCGGAGCTGCCGCACGCCGGGCGCGTCGAACGTGATCGAGAAGCGGTGGCAGATGAGGCGCGGCGAGTAGCCGGCGACCTCGCCCGTGGCCAGGTCCACGCGGGTGGGCACGAGCTGCTCCTCGCGCGCGTGCGAGGCCTGGAAGCCGCGGTCCGCGAGCATGTCGACGACCATGTCGACGGCGACGGCGCCCGTCTCGCCGTCCTCGAAGGCGTCGGCGCGCGTCGTCCACTCGGCGCGCCCCACCAGGCCCGCGCGCGTCAGCACGGGCACGGCGTCGCGCCGCAGCAGCGCGGCGACGTCGGCCAGCAGCGCGGGCCGCTGGGCGGCGTAGCCGTCGATGCGCGACACGAGGGCCTGGCGCGCGGCCGCCTGCAGGTCGCTCGCCAGCGGCAGCTGCCGCACGACGCCGTAGGCGCGCGCCGACAGCTCCACCGACGACTGGTACCGCAGCTCCGAGAGGATGGCGTCGCGGACCTCCTCCTCGTCGCCGCCGCCGTCGACCAGGTGGAAGGGAAGGAAGGCGCGCAGGCGCAGCAGCGCCGGGTAGTGCGCGCGGAACACGCTGTAGCGGCGCTTGGCGCGCTCGAGGTCGGCGTCGGTGGCCCGGGGGGCGTCCAGGAAGTCGCCGAGGGGCGAGGCGGCGGCGGCGGCGACGGCGGCGGCGGCGATGGACGAGGACGACGCGGAGGGGGAGGAGGCGTGGGAGGAGCCGGAAGAGGAGGCGGCGGCGGCGTCGAGCACGCGCAGGTTGCGCTCGGCGGCCATGCGCGCGCGGCCCTGCTGCCGCGCCAGGGACGTGGCCTCGTCGACGAACAGCGCGACGACGCGGAAGGCGACGCGCGGGAAGCGCGCGGCGGCCTCTTGCGCGGCGGCGAGGGCGCTGCCGTTGTTGTCGCCGTTGCCGCTGCCGCTGCCGTTGCCGCTGCCGCTGGTGGTGGTGCCGCTGCCGCCGCTGGTCCCGCTGCCGTCGCCCTCCTCGGCCGCCGCCGCCGCCTCCGCGGCCGCGTCGTGCAGCGAGAGCAGCCGCTCGTGCAGCAGCTTGAGAAAGTCGACCTGCAGCGCCGTGCGCGGGAAGCCGTCGACGAGCACGCCGGGCGCGGGCGTGAGGGAGCAGGGGGCGGGGGCAGGCGCGGGCTGCTGGGCGTTGCCGCCGCCGGCCGCCGCGCCCGCCGCCGGCGAGGGCGAGTTGACCGCCGCCGCCACCGCCGCCGCCGCCGCCGCCGCCGAAGCCGATGGAGACGCCGGAGCCGACGCGCCGCCCCCGCCGCCGCCGCCGCCCTCAAGGAGCCCGTAATCCCCCTCCTCGCCGGCCAGCGGCGGCGCCAGCAGCGCCTCGAGCAGCGCGTCGGCCACGAGCGCGTCGTCGATCATCTCGCCGCGGTCCATCGCCCCGCGCGCCTCGGGAAAGGCCTGCAGCGTGCCGCTCACGCTCAGCACGCGCGCGAGCGCGCGCGCCTCGACCACCGCGGGCGTGTGCGTCCCCTTCCCAGAGGCCGGCGCGCCCTGCAGGAAGATGACCTCGCGCGGCACGCGGGCGCGGGCGCAGAAGTCGGGGTGGCGCGCCTCGAAGCGCCGCCAGCAGGCGTCGAAGGTGACCTGGGCGTCGATCTTGACGTCGAGGCGCTCGCGCTGGCGCTGGGCCTCGCGCGCGCGGCTGGCCGTGCTGCCGGCGCCGGCGGCGCCGGCGGCGGCGGCGCCGGCTGCGGCGCTCATGGCGGCGGCGGCCGAGGACGAGGCCGGCGAGGCCGACGCGGCCGACGAGGCCGCGGAAGAGGACGACAGCGCCAGGGCGGCCGGGAACAGCGCGGCGAGCGAGGGGCCCGCGTACGTGTGGAGCCGGGCGCACGCGCGATGCTGCTGCGTCCTCTGATTGGGCGACGCCGAGGGGGAGGATGACGCGCCGCCGGCCTGCTGCTGCTGCTGCTGCTGTGGCAGGGGTTGCTGTTTCGCCGCCGAGGAGGGCGCTGCCGCGAAGGGCGCCTGCGGGGTTTCGGCGTTGTCGTTTTTGGTTGTCGTGGTTTTGCGGTGCGACTTTCGATGGCCCGAATGTGAGTCGGGCGCAAAGGAGAGTCTGGTGAACCCTGGCCCCGGGTTGGAGGGCCAAGGACAACGCGACGGCGCGACACCGCGCGTTGAGGTTTGCGCGGTCCTCCCTCCTGTTCCTGTTCCTTTGCTTTTTGGGGAACTCTTTTCGACGACACTGACCTTTGCTCCCGCGAACGTGCAGCACAGCCGCGCGAGCTCGCGGTCGGCGGCGGCGGTCCGCGCCAGGCACGCCAGCCGTATCGGGCTGGCTCGGCGCATGGCGCTCGGTTTTGTGTCCTGTATGAAAAGGGGAGGGAGGGAAGAGGGAGGGGGGAGAGGACAGGAAGTCGGCGAGACAGCCGCGTTGGGGGGATCGCTAACTTCGCGGCATCCTAGTCAGACAGTCTCTCTCGGGTGAGGCAAGGTGGATCAAGGTGACAAGGTCGCTCTGGTGAGTGAGGGAGGGGGGGGCTCTTCAGAGGAGTTTGAAAAAGGGGAGCGCCAACGGGCGAGAGCCGCCGCGAACGCCTACGCGTTGGAGCGCGGCGACTGCGCCGTCCGCTCGCTCATGAATGCTCGGGCGACCAGGCCCTCGCCTTCATCGCCTCCACACCACAAAACGACGCACGTTCGCCAGCTTGACCACCGTCACCGAGCCCAACTTGGCTCAACACGCACGGCAAACGAGAGCTTTCTATCTGCTTTCTTGCCCCTCCACGTCCCTCCCCAAATCCAAAGGACGCGGGCCACGGCCACAGCTCCACGCGTCCTCACCCCGGGTTCCCCGCGGCCCTTTACCTCGTCCCTCGGGCCACCCCACCGCCAGGCGGCTCGACGACGCAGCAACAGACTCTCCTTCCTCCTTCTACACAGGTTTCTGTCGCTCCGCCAGACATACGCCACCCAAATCCACACAATCAAACGACGATGCCGTTCAAGGGGCGCGCCGACAAGGACGAGGTCCAGATCCCGTACACGCGCCCGTTCTTCCAGAAGCAGCTGTCGCGGCACGAGATCCTCGAGGACCTCGCGGCGCTCAAAGCCGCGGCCGGCGCGGCGGCGTCGGCGGCGTCGGGCCGGGGGCAGCGCGCGGCGGCGGCCGCACAGCAACAGCACATGCTGCAGCAGCAGCAGCAGCAGCAGCAGCAGCAGCAGCAGCAGCAGCAATTGCAGCAGCAGCAGCAGCAACAACTGCATCAGCAGCAGCAGCAGCAGCAGCAGCAGCAGCAGCAGCAGCAGCAGGCCGCGGCATCACCGCCGACAGATGGCGCGGCGGCCGCTCCGCCCGCCATGCCTCCTCCCGCGCCTGCCGCCGCCGCCGCTGCGCCGGCGCCGGTCGCCGCCGATGGTGTAGCCTCGCAACCTGCTGCGCCGCCGCCGGTCGCCGACGGCAACGGCCCGTGAGGCTGATGGGGGCGAGCCTGGCCGACGAACGAGCGTCAAATGTGCATTGACACGAACGGGAGAAACAGACAACCAAAAGCCGACGACGCCGGCGACGCCGGACGCCGCCGTCAAAGATGCGCAATTAAAAAACGACAACTCATTTCGAGCCCCATTTGGCTTCGAGCGCACAATGCACTTTCGAAACCAGGAGTTTGAAAGGGGGGGGCGTGTTACACCTTGGCTTGGGAATCTATCTCTCGCTCTGTTCATGATGATGTCGGTGCGTGCGTGCGTTTGGGTAGCGTCGCTGTCGAGAGAGTGAAAAAGCAAAAGCGGGGGACGAGAAAGGGGGGGGCGGCGGGGCGGCGGCGGCGCGCAGGGCGCGGCCGCGGCCGCCGTAAAGAGAGATGTAGTGAGAGGAATGGTTTCTGTCCGTGTCAAGTCAGTCAAGTCAAGTCGTCAAAGGAGGTCAAATAGTCAGATAGTAACGCTCAGGGCGCGCCGCCACCGCTGCCGCGCAAGGGCGAGCTGGGCGGAGGCATGCGCGCGGGAGAGGCGACAGGCAACCGGGGCGCGCCCCCCGCTCCACCAGCCGCCGCCGCCGCCGCCGCCGCCGCCCGCGGAGATGCGGGCGGGGTGCCCGAGCGCGGGCGCGGCGGGCTGCTGCCACCCGCGACCACGCCCGGCGGGAGCCACGAGTTGAGGCTGCCCACGCGGGCGGGGGGGGGCGCCGCCGCTCCCGCCGCCGCTCCCGCCGCCGCTCGCGTTGCCGCTCGCGCCGCCGGCAACACCGCCATCGCCGCCGCCGCCGCCGCGAGCGGCCGTCGCGGCCGCCGCCGCAGCCGCGGCAGCGGCGTAGCGGTCGTCCGGCGCGGCGGCCTCGGCGAGCGCCTCAGGCGCGGTGCCCGGCAGACTGCGGCGGCGAGCGGCCAGGGCGGCGAGGTCTGCCGACGACGGCGACCGGATGCGGGCGAGGAAAGGGCGCGCGATCGGGGCAGCGGGAGGAGGCGGCGGCTCCTCGGACACGGCTACGGCCGGCGACCGCGGCGCCTTGGCAGACGGCTGCCCTGCCGCTGCCGCTGCTGGCTCGTCGTCGGGGCCGCTCTCGCCCTCCTCGAGCATGGCGAGCAGCGAGGGCGCCGCGTGCGGGGCAGCAGCGGCAGCCGAGGGGGGCTCGGGGGCCGCAAGGGGCGCAGGGTCGCCGCCGACGTCGGCGGCGGTCGGCGCGGGCGCAGCAGCCGCCGGAGCAGCGGCGGCGGCGGCAGCAGCGGGAGGACCAGGCACAGCAGCCTCCGCCGCCGCCGACGACGCCTCTGCGGCAGCCGCCGGGGCGCCCACGACCGCCGGCAGCGGCGGCAGGCGCTCCAACGCCGCCGCCGCCATGGCCGCGTGCTCCTCGTCCGACGCCGCCGCGATCACCGCCGCCGTCACGGCGGCCTCTACGCTGGCGCCAGGGCCGCCGATGCCGGCCGCCCCTCCCGCCGCCGACGCTGCCGCCGCCGACGCCGCCGCCGCGGCCGCCGCAGTCGTCGACGACAGCAGCGTGAGCAGGTGGCCGCGGTGCTCGGGCGGGACGGCGGCCACGCGCAGGCGGCCCGAGGCTATGGCCGACAGGATCTCGACGGTAGCCTGGCGTTCGGCCAGCAGCAAAGCGTGCGCGGCCTCGGCGGGAGGGGGGGCGGCGGCGGCGGCGGCGGCGGCGCCCGACGCGCCGCGGTCCGCCGCCGCCCCAGCCGCCCCGACAGGCGCGCCGACAGGCGCGCCCCCACCGGCCGCGGCCGCCGCCAGCGCGGGCATCAGGATCGCGCCGGGAGGCAACCCCACCTGCACGCCTGCCATGTGGTGGTGGTCGACGGCGGAGCCCGGCGCGCCGAGTCCGCCAGAACCGCCGCCGACGGAGCCGCCGCCGCCCCCGCCGCCGCCGGCGCCAAAGGCCGCCGGCGGCAGCAGCAGCGCGGCGGCCGAGCCCGGCGGCGCCACCGCCGCCGGCGGCAGCGCGGCGGCCGCCGCGCGCTGCATGCGTGCCAGCGGCACCGCCTGGTTGAGCAGCTCCACCACCACGTTGACGCGCGCCGCCAAGGCCGCCTTGCGCGCCTGGAAGTCGCGGTTAGCCGCGTCTATCGCCGACTGCGCCCGCGCGCGCACCGCCTCCATCAGCCGCTGGTACTCGAGCTGCACGCGCGCCACGCGGCCCGCGTGCGCGCGCTCGAGCAGCGCCGCCTGCTCCTGCGCGCCGCGCGCCTGCACGAGCCCTTGCTTGACGCCCGGGTCGCCCAGGACGCCGGCCATCTGGAGCAGGGGCATGAGGGTGGCCAGGGGGCCGAGGGGCAGGGTGTCGAGCGGCGGGGTGGCGGCGAGCGCGGCGGCCTCCTCGTCGGCGGCGGCGCGGGCCAGGGCGAGCGCGCCGCCGCCGCCGGCCGCGCCGTCCGCGGGCAGCGTGCCGTCGAGCGCGGCCTGCAGGCGCGCGGCAAAGGCGCCGACGACGGCGGCCTCGGAAGCGACGCCACCGCCGTTGGCCGCGGGGCCGAGAGCGGCGTCCGTCGGGTGGAGGAGGGGGGCCGCGGGCCCGTGGTGCGCTTGGTCGGCGTCGCCAGCGGCGGCGGTGGCCGCGTCTGCGTCTGCGCCGTCGTTGGCGGCAGCGGCGGCGGCGGCGTCGGAGGCGCCCTGCGCCGCGCGGCCGGCCGCGTCGGCCGTGCCGCGCGCCGCCAGCGCCTCGACGCGCGCGGCCACCTCGCGGTAGTAGGCGAGGCGCGCGAGCACGTGCCAGAAGACTTGCTCGAGGGCGCCCGCGTCGTGGCCGTAGCGCCTGGCGAGGGCCGCGAGCATGGGCTCGGGCGAGTCCTCGTCGGCAGCGGCGGCGGCGGCGGGAGAGGCAGCAGCCGCAGCGGCAGAGGCAGCGGCCGCCGGCTCTCCTCCGCCGTCGCCCGCCTCGGCCCCCTCCGCCGGAACGCCCGCTGCCTCGGCCCCTCCGGCCCGGCCCCCGCCCCCAGCCCCCGGCCACTTCTCGGCCTCGGCGAGCGCGGGCCCCAGCCGCAGCAGGTGCGCCGCCGCCGCCACAACCGCGACCAGCGTGTAGTCCTGAAAGTCGGACGGCGCCTCTCCGTCGGGCCTAAGCATCATGAGAACCTCGGCCGCCTGGCGCGCAACGGGCGCGAGCGCGAGCGCGGCGGCGACGGCGCCGTTGTTGTTGTTGCTGCGCCCGCCCTCCTCCTCGCGCTCCTGCTCCTCCTCCGCGTCGCCGGCGCGCGCGAGCGCGGCGCCCTCGGCCCGATCGCCAAGCGGGAGCGACTCGCGCACGATCTCGGCGATGCGCTCGGCGCCGCCGCGCGCGATGGCGTGCTCAAGGCGCGCCGGGTCGCGCAGCGCCGCGCGGACGCCCTCGTGGCGCGCGAACTCGCGGAGCAGGGCGGTGTGGCGCGCGAGCTCGGCGTCGAGGGCGGCGGCGCGCTCGGCGGAGGCGGCGCGGTGCGGGCCGGGGAGCAGGACGGCTGAAGAGGGGCCGCCGCCAACGCCAGCGCCGCCAACGCCGCCGTCGCCGGCGAGCGCGAGCGCGAGCAGGTCGAGCCCCTGCTGCTGCTGCTGCTGCGCGGCCGCCTGCTGCTGCTGCTGCTGCTGGTGCTGCTGCTGCTGCTGCTGGTGCTGCTGCTGCTGGTGCTGCTGCTGCTGCTGCTGATGCTGCTGCTGCTGCTGGACGATGGCGGCCTGCCCGAGCAGATGCTGCAGCACGGCGGCCGTGGCCGCGTCGCCACCGGCGCCGGCCGCCAGGGCCGCCAGCTGCGCCTCGCCGCGCGCACCGCCCGCCGCAAGCAGCGTCGCCAGGAGCTGCTGCTGCTGCTGCTGCTGGTGGTGGTGGTGCTGCTGCTGCTGCTGCTCGTGCTGCTGCTGCTGCTGCTGCTGCTGCTGCTGGTACTGGTGCTGCAGCTGCGTGGCCTCGGCGCCGCCGCCGGAGAGCACCGACTGCAGCAGCAGCTCCTGCTGCGGGCCGAGCGGGAGCGCGCCGCCGGGCCCGCCCGCGCTGGCTCGGCGCCGGCGCTTGCCTGCTCCGCCCGCGCCCGCGGCGGCGGCGGCGGCCGCGCGGCCAGACAGCGGCGGCGGGGGCGCGGGCATGGGCCCCGTGTAGGCGCCCTGCTGCTGCAGCATGAGCATGTGCTGGTAGTTCTGCTGCTGCTGCTGGTGCACCTGGGCGGCGTACTCGCCGGCCGCATCGTAGTCGCGGGCGCGGCGCCGCCCGCCCGCGCCGCCCGCGCCGGCAACGCCGTTTCCGGCGACGGGGCCGTTCCCGGCGCGCTGCCGCCCGCCGCTGCGGCCGCGGCCGCCCTGCAAGGGGGCGGGCGCCGCGCCGCCGAGCAGGGCGTGGAGCACGTCGGCCGCGCCGTCCTCGTCCATGGGCGCGCCGCCGTCCTCGCTGGACACCCCGCCGCCGCTGCCGACGCCGCCCATGCCGCCGGCGCCGCCCATGCCGTCGCCGTCGCCGTCGTCGTCGCCGCCGCCGCCGGCGCCCGCAGCCAGCTCGGCGGCCGAGCCCCTGCGCGGCGGCGGGGCGCCCGCGCCGGCGCGGCGCGGGTGCAGCGCGTCGTCGCCCCCCGCCCCCATCTGCGCGGCGTGGTGATGGTGGTGATGGTGCGCGGCCTGCGCCTGCGCCGCCGCCAGCGCCTGCTGCTGCTGCTGCTGCTGCTGCTGCTGCAGCTGCTGCTGCCGCAGCCGCTGCTCCTCGCGCTGCAGCGTCTCCCACCGCGCCCTGAGCAGCGCATCCCAGAAGGCGGCCGACGCCACGGCGCTGTCCGAGCGCGACAGGCCCGCGGCGCCGACGACAACGGGGGGCGTGCCGCCGGCCGGGCCGGCCTGCTGCTGCTGGGCCGCCGCCGCCGCCGCCGCCGCCGCCGCCGCCGCCGCCGCCGCCGCCGCCGCCGCCGCGGGGTCGGCCGAGTCGAGCGGGCGGTCGACGTCGGGCCACGCGCGCACGGCCACGCGGGCGGGCAGGACGCGCGGGTCGTCGGCCAGGGGCGCGGGGGACGCCGCGGCGGCGTCGTCGGCGGCCGCGGAGCGCTGCAGCAGGAGCTCGGGGGTGGGCGGGGAAGACGAGAAGGAGCCGCCGCCGCCGCCGCCGCCGTCAGCGGCAGCAGCAGCCGCAGCGGCGGCGGCGGCAGCAGCAGCGGCCGCGGCGGCCTCAGCGGCGTCGCGGCACGCGCCGGCGGCCCGGTCCAAGAGCGCCTCGACCTGCGCGTCCGTGAAGCGATCGAGCGTGGCCTCGGCGTGAGAAGCGGCGACCTCGCCGGCGGCCTGGGCGACGGCAGCTGCGGCGGCCGCCTTGGTGTCCGGGTCGGGCGCATCGGCAGGGGCCGCGGCAAGAGCGGCGCCAGCCTTGTCCGCGCCGCCGCCGGCGCCGCCGCCGCCGCCGCCGCCCTGGTCGTCCTCGGAAAACAGCTGCGCCGTGCCAAAGCGCAGGACGTCCTCGAGCAGGCGCGTGCCGCCGACCGAGGCGCGGGGCGGGCCGGGGCGCAGCAGGAGCGAGGCGTCCAGGAGCTGCGGGGCGGCAGCCGCGGCGGCGGCGGCAGCGCCGTCGCCGCCGCCCCCCGCCGCCGCTGCGTCGCCGCCCGCCGCCGCCGCCGGCCGCCGCCCCGCCAGCTGCAGCAGCCGCTCCTCGGCCGAGCCCTCTGCAAACAGCCGGAGCACCGCCAGCGGCCGGGACCCGTCGGCGCCCCCGCCAACCCGCCGCGCGCGCCGCAGGGCCTGCGCGTCCAGGCGCGGGTGCCATCCGCCCTCGAACACCACGGCCAGGTCGACGCCGGGGAGGTCTGCGGCCATGCCGGCCGCGCCCGTCGCCATGACAAACGCAAACGGGCGACCGCTGCCGTCCTGGTCGCCGCCGCTCTCCGGGAGGTTGAAGCGCGCGACGGCGGCGTGGGCGGCGGCGGCGGAGGCGTCCTCGGAGAGCACCTCGCACGAGCGCGGGCCGTGGCGGTCGGCCAGGTGGCGCGCGACCAGCGCGACGGCGCGCGGGTCGGTCGCGAGCAGCAGCACGCGCATGCCGCGGCGGCGCGCGGCCGGCAGCAGGCGGTCGAGGGCGGCGAGCTTGCCCGAGCCGGCGGCCACGTCGTTGTCGCCGGCGGCGGCGGCGGCGGAGGCAGGCACTGGTCCCGGCTGCGGCTGGTCGGGCGACGACGTGCCGGCGCCGCCGGCAGCGGCAGCCCCGCCGCCCCCAAGCGCGGGAACGCCCGCGCCCCCGTCGGCCGCGGCGGCCAGCGCCGCGTGCGTGCAGCAGCGCCGCAGCTCCAGCACGATCTGCCGCAGCAGCGCGCCGCGCGCGCCGGCGTGCCGCGACGGGTGCGGGTCGGCGAGCGCCTCGTAGGCGCGCGCGAGCGCGTCGCGGCACGCCTCGCGCTGCGCGGGCAGCAGCGAGACGGGCACCTGCACCTCGGCGGCGGCGGGCGGCAGCAGGGGCAGCGGCGGCGCGCGGAGGTCGGCGGCCGCGCGGCGGAGGGTGATGGGGGCGAGCAGGGAGGCCAGGCAGGCGCGCGCGTCGTGGGCGGCGGCGGCGCCTGCCGAAGCGTCGCCGCCGCCGTCGCTCGCGCCGCCGCCGCCATCAGCTGCCTTCGTCTTGACGGCGGCGTCCCCGCCCCCGTCGCCGCCCTTGCCCCCCTCGCCCGCATCGGCGTCGACGACCATGGCGTCGGCGTCGGCGTCAGGCGCCGTGACGACCGGGGCGGTCTTAGCTCCGTCGGCTCCATCAGCAACGATGGCGGCGCGGCCGTCGCCGCCGGCATCTTCTCCCCCTCCCGCTGCCGCCGACAGCGCTGCGGCGGCGCCCTCGACGGCGGCGTCGGCGTCGGCGTAGGCGCCGGGCCGCAGGAATGAGACGAGCTCCCACAGGTCGTCGGCCGAGGCGACGGGTGCAACGCCGCGGGCGGGGTCGCCCAGGGCGGGGCCGGGCAGGAGCGCGGCGCGGAAGACGCCCGAGGGCAGGGCGGCGGCGAGCGCCGCCGTCGCGCGCGCGGCCGAGCCGCCGCCGCCGCCGCCGCGCGGGCGGGGCGAGGCCAGCGGCGCGGCGCGCACGTCAAGCACGACCGCCGCCCACGGCACGGCGGCCAGCAGCGCGGCGTCCGAGGCAACGCTCTCGTGGCTGGCGATGACCAGGTCGGGCTTGGGCACGCGCGGCGGCAGGCCCGAAGAATGGCCGCTCTTGCCGCCGCCGCCGCCGCCGGCCGGGTCTGCCGCCGCGTCCGGGTCCGCCGCCGCCTCATCCGCCGCCGCCGCCGCCGCCGCCGCCGCCCGCACCTTGCCATCCAGCGCCGACGGCTGCAGCCACAGCTCGTGGTCGTGGATGGCCGCGCGCGCGGCGCTGGGGCCGGCGTACGTGACGACGCTCAGGCCTACCGGGCCCCAGAACGCCGCCTCGCCCTCCCAGGCCAGCAGCTGCGATGAGGGGACGGCCAGCAGCACGGGCCCCGCGCAGCGCCAGCGCCGGGGCAGCGCGCCGCAAAACGCGACGGCCGAGGCGGCGGCACCCGAGCCCGGGTCGTCGGCGAGGGCGGCCCCGACGGGCATGTCGGCGAGGCGCAGGGGGGAGCGCGGCGGGGGCGCGGCTGCTGCCGCCGCCGGACCCGGAGAGGGCGACTTGCGGTTGTTGCCGCCGCTGCCGCCGCCCTCGGAGCTGCGGCGCCGCCAGGCCGGAAGGCCCGGGGCAGGGGCCGCCGCCGCCGCCACCGCCGCCGACGCTGCCGCCTCGGCCGCCGGGCCGTACCGCCCCCACGCCTGCAGCAGCCGCTCGACCGCCTGCAGCTGTTGGAGCGTGAGGCGCGCGCCGACGCGGCGCGCGGGGCCGTCGATCCAGTCGGGCAGGGGGGGAGGGGAGGACGGCGGCGGCGCCACCGCCTGCGCCTGCGCCGGCAGCAGCAGCGGGCGGCCCGCGGCCACGTCGGCGGCGGCGGCGGCGCGCAGCGCGGCCGCATCGCGCAGGGAGGCCGGGCTCGCGCGCTCCAAGGCGCGGCGCTGGCGGGCCCAGAGCGCGAGGCGCAGGGGGAAGCAGTCCGGGCGCGCAGACAGCGCCCCCCCGCACATCGGGGGGTCGGCAAAGGGGGAGGAGTCGTCGTCGCCGCCGTTGCCGCCGCCGCTGCCGTCGTCGCCGCCCCCGCCCGCCCCGGCGCCGCCCCCGCCCCCGCCCCCGCCCCCGCCCCCGCCCCCGCCGGCGTCCTCGGGCTCCCACGTTGCCGCCTCGTACCCGAGCCCGCTCCAGCGCACCAGCACCTGCCACCCGGGCGCGCCCGCGGCGGGGCGCCGCGCCACGAAGCGCGCGGGCCGCCCCCACCGCGCCTCGCCCAGCGCGCAGGGCGCGTCGCCGTGCTGCTTGCGAAAGTTGAGCAGCCGCCGCCGCGCGAGCGCGAGCACGGCCGGCTCGGCGATCCAGGCGTTGCGGGCGTGGGGCCGGCCGCGCCACTTGACGAGGTACTCGGGGCTCTGCCCTGCGTGGGAAGAGGCGCCGAAGCCGCCCATGGCGGCGGCGGCGGCCTGCTGCGCGGCGGCGGCGTCGGCGGCCGAGGTCGGCGGCGAGGCGCCGCTGGCGGCGGCGGCCGCCGCCGTCGGGTCGGGCGCAGAGGAGGGAGCGGCGGCGGCGGTGCCGGCGTCGGCGGCGGCGCCGGCAGCCCCGCCGTCTGCCGCCCCGCCCTCGACCTCGCCCTCTCCGGCGGGCAGCACGGCGACCTCGAGTCCAAACAGGCGCGCGAGGGCGGCGGCCCTGTCCTCGACGCTGCGCGCGGCCTCGAACGCCGCGAGCGCCGACGCCGAGCCGTACGAGGGCTCGCCGCCGTCGCCCGGGGCGCCCGACATGGCGGCAGGCGAGGCGCCCGACGCGCCGACGGCGGCGGCGGCGGCGGCGACGGCCGCCGCTGCCGCAGAGGCCGTGCCTCGGCTGCTGCTGCACGCGAGCGGCCCGAGCAGCATGACGCTCGCGTCGCCGCCGGCGGCGGCGGTGCCGTCGGGCTTGACGACCACGGGCACGAGCGCGCCCGCGCACGCGAAGAAGGCGTCCCCGGCCGCGGCCGCCGCCTCGGCCGCCGCCTCTGCGGCCACGCCCGCGCTCTCGGCGTGCAGCCGCCGCGCGTCGGCCTCGAGCGCCGCGCGCTCAAGCAGCGCCGTCACGCGGGCGCCGTCGGGGCCCGACAGCGCCCGCCGCAGCGCCTCCCAGCACCGCGCGCGCGCCGCGTCGCGCTCGAGCCGCGCGGCGTCCTCGGCGGCGCGCTCGCCCGCGCCCGGCGGCCAGCGCCACCCGAGCACCGCCTCGACGACGGCGCGGTGGTGGTGGTGGTGGTGGGGGTGCGGGCGAGACGCAGAGGGCGGGGGGCCGTGCGCGAGGAGGGCGTGGGCGTCGGACCCGCCGTCGTGGCGGTGGTGGTCGTCGCCGCCGCCGCCTGCGCCGCCGCCGGGCTCGTCTTCGTCGTCGTCGTCGTCGTCGGGGCTGCCGGCGCGGCGCCCGCGGCCCCGTCCGCGGCCGCCGCGGCCCCCGCGCCCGCGCCCGCGGCCACGGCCGCCGCGGCCGCCCCCTCCGCCGCCGCCGCCCCATCCGCCCATGCCGCCTACGCCGTACGCGCCGCCACCTCCGCCGCCACCACCGCCCCCGTGCCCGAGCATCCAGCCAGGGCCGCCACGAAGGCCGCCGTCGCCCGCGGGGCGCTGGGGGGGCGGGGGCGGGCCCCACCCTCCGTCGCTGTCGGTGTCGGCGTCGTCGGTCGCGAGCGCGCCTGCGCTGCCGCCGCCCGCGGCTCCCGCTCCCGCTCCTGCTCCTCCGCCTGCTGCCTGCTGCTGCGCCTCCTGCAGCCGACGCAGGTGCGCGTTGGCCGCCGCGACGCACTCGACCAGCGCGGGGTCGGCGGTCGACGCCTGCGGGGTCCCGCCGCCGCCGCCAACGCCGCCAACGCCGCCGACGCCGCCAACGCCGCCAACGCCGCCGCCGCCGCCGCCGCCGCCGCCCGCGCCTCCTCCTCCTCCTCCTCCGCTCAGGTCTCCCAGGCGGAAGGGTCGCAGCGACGTGGGCGGCAGCCAGGCGTACTCGGCCTCGTCGTCCTGCTGCGGCGGTCGCTCCTGCTGTTGCTGCTGTCTGGGGCCGGGGCTGCCCTCAGGTCCTCCAGCCGCGCCGCCGCCGCCTCCCGCCCCTGCAGCGCCCGCTCCCGCGGCCGCCGCCTTGGCGGCCGCCGGCCCCAGCGCGCGCAGCGCCGCCGAGACCATGCCCTCGGGCGTGTCCGGGCGCTCCTCCACCTCGCCCGGGATGCCGCGCGGCGTGAAGAAGGCCACGGGCACGTAGGCGAGCGCCGCGGCGGGCCCGCCGGGCGGCGCGCCGACCTCGCGCGGCACGGCGCGCCGCCGCACGACGTGCGCCGGCCACCAGTCGTGGCCCTCGACCTTTGCCCAGACGGGCCGGCCGGGGCGCAGCAGCGCTCGCGGGAAGGGCAGGGGGGCGGGCGCGGCCAAGTGGGGCTGGTGGAGCATCGGGGCGAGCATCGCCGTGGTCGCGGCGGTGTGATGATGGTGGTGGAGCGCGTAGTTGCCGCCGCCACCAAGGCCGCCACCAAGGCCGCCGCCCAACGAGAGCCCCGCGCCGAGCGGCAGCAGCCCAGCGGCGCCGCCGGGCGACGCGCCGCGCGCGGCAGCGGCGGCGGCGGCCGCCGCGTACAGCTGCTGCTGGAACGCGGCCGCGGCGGCCTCGGCGTGCCCGGCAGCGGGCGCGGCGACCGCGCCCATGATGCCCAACAGCGCCTCGGCCGCCTCGCTGATGCCTCCGCCGGGATGAACGCCGCCGAGGCCGCCGCCGCCGCCCGGCGCCGTCCCCAATTGCGCCGCCGCCGCCGCCGCCGCCGCCGCCGCCGCCGCCGCCGCCGCCGCCGTGGCGCGCGACCGCGCGCCGCGCCCGCCACGCGGGCCCACACCACCACCGGCAGCGGTGGCGGCCCCGCCGCGGCCGGCCGACGAGCGGGACGACCCGCTACCGCCGCGCCCGCCGCGCGAGCCAGCGCCCCCGCCGCTGCCGGCGCCGCCGCCCGTGCGGCCGCGCCGGCTGCGCCCGGGCCGCGCCGGCTGCTGCTGCCCGCCGCCGTACTCGTCGCCGCCGCCGCCCATCATCAGCCCCGCCAGGGCCCCGCCGGCCCCGCCGTAGTCGTGATCGCCGCCTCCGCCCTCGCCGCCGCCGCCGCCGTTGCCGAACATGGCCTCGTCGCCGCCGCCGCCGCCGCCCCCTCCGCGGCCGGCGGAGGACCCCCGGTAGCCTCCGCCTCCGCCGCGCGCCGCGTGGTGCGCGTCGGCCGCCGCGCGGCGCCGCGCGGCGCTCTCCTCGCGCGCCAGGTCCGCCTCCTGCTCCGCGAGGATCCGGTCGATCTCCGCGTCCGGCAGCGCCTGCGGCACCGCGCACGACGCGCGCGCCGGGTCGCGCGCCGCGTTGTGCGCGCAGCGCCAGTCGTCTCCCAGGTCCTCGTCGCGCAGGCGGAAGGGGACGCGCCGCCACTTGCCGCACGCCGAGCACTGCACCCACTTCTGCAGGCGGGCGTCGACCGCGAGAGTGTCCTGGGGGGGCGGGGGCGGGGGCGGGGGCGGGGGGAGGGGGGAGGGCGCCGCGGCGCGGGGCGCGGCGGCCGGGGCGGTGGCCGCCGCGCGGGCGGCCGGAGGGTCGGGCGGAGCGCGAGGTCCGGCGGCAGAGGCCGCCGGGGCGCCCGCGGCCTCGAGGGTGGCCGCGGACGGGAGTGGCTGCGGTGCCAAGGCGCGTGAGGGCGCTGCTGCTGCTGCTGCTGCTGGTGCTGCTGCTGCTGATGCCGGGGGTGCAGCTGCTTCTGCTGCTGCTGCTGCCGCTGCGGGCGGGACCGCCGGGCAGGGCGCCGCTGCTGCTGCTGCCGCTCGTGCTGCTGCTGCTGCTGCAGGTGCTGTCGCGGGAGCCGGCGAAGCCGACGCTTCTGCGGTCGTAGGCAGCGGCGGTGGGGGCGCCGCCGCCACGAGAGGGGCGGCTGCAGCAGTTGCAGCGGGCGGGGGACAAGGCGCCGCCGCGGCAGGGCCGTCCCCGGCCGGCGCCAGCGCGCCTGCCACGCTCGCAGGGGCGGGGGCTGCCGCCGCTGCCTCTGCTGGTGGTGCTGCTGCTGCTGCTGCTGCCGCCGCTCCGGCCGCCTCCTCCGCTGCTGCCGGCGCGGGCGCCGCCTGCTGCTGCTGCTGCTGCTGCTGCGCGTCAGTGGTCATCCTTGCGCGCGCAAGGGGTCGAGTCGGTTTGCCTCTGGGTCAGGGCGCCGCCGCCGCGGGCCGCCGCCGCCGGCCCTCCGGACGAGCGACGAGCGACGAGCGCGGAGGGGGGCGAAACGCGGGCAGAGTCGGCTGTGGGTGGTATTTTTTGAGAGGTGTGTGTGTTGGGTGGAAGTCGTTGAAGGTGAGTGCAAAGTTCAATTGGTGTTTCGTGAGTGGACAGCGCGGGCAGGCAGAAGCGCGGAAGAGAGGGCAAAGGGCGTGAGAGAGTCAGGGGAAGGGAGAGCTCTGATTCGCCTTTGGCTCTGTTTGCCGATTTCAGGCCCGAGGTCGCTCGGGGCGCTCCGTCCCAAGAATGGGCAAGTCCACGCCCATCGATAGCACGCGCGGTGGGCGAACGCGGGCCCCGGCGCGCTAAGGGGGCAGGGGGAGGATGTCTCTCTCTCCTCTCTCGCTTTGCTCTTCTTCCTTCGGACTCTTTGTTGCGGACGTCGCAGGGGCAATCGCCCGCAGAGGCGCCGGCAGAACCACCGACGCGAGCCGCATCACTTGCCTGCGCGCGCCTGCGAGCGCTTTGGAGGACCAGAAAGCCGCGCGCCGATTCCTTGATTTTTTCTCTTTTTGCTTATGGTGCAAGAACGTGTTTTTTGGGGACGTCTCTGTCAAGGGGCTGTCAAGCGCGCGTGCGCGGCAGAAAGCGTTTGATGGTGCCAAGTCTCGGGTCTCGGTGCAGTCTCGGGGGGCGCTGTCGAGGTTTGTGTTTTTTTTTTGTGGGACCAGCATGAGGGGCTCTCCCTCGTCGCCGCGTCGCAGGGCCGGCCGCAAGAGCCACGAGCTGAATGCAAGACCGATGCTGAGGCGCGCGCCGTACTCGCGCATCACCCCGCGACGCAGATTGTGCCGCACGTCACGTTTAACAAGAGGGAGCAAGATAGAGGGGCGGGTTCGGCCAGCTTAAACAAAACCACGCCGCCCAATTTTGAAAGAAAAACAAGCAAGCCCGGGCGGGCCGGGCTGGCAGGAGCCCGGGTGGGCGGGGCAGGCAGCGGGCGAGTGCGGGGAAGAGGGGGGAGGAAGGCGGGGGGGGGAGGGGGGGGGGGCGGAGAGAGGGGGGACGTCCGCGCCCCAGGGGGAACGCGAGTGCCGCCGCCGCCCCCCCAAATTGGGAGCCGTGGAGGAAGGGTTCGCGAAGGGCGGCCGGGCGGCAACACCAGTGCCAAAAGAAAATGCAAAGCGCGCGGGGGGTCGTGGCGTCCGGGGTTGTGGGGGCAGAAGACATCAAAAAATGAATGTGTCGTCTCTCCTTTTCTCCGATCTCACGCCAGCCTGCCCAGGGCTGCACCCTCACTCACGCCTGGTGCGCGGCGCCGGCCAGGCGGTCGCGCACGTTGCCCACCGCCCCCTCGACGCGCTCGTAGCCCGCGGCCAGCGCCTCGCGCGCCTCGCCGGCCTTGTCGCCCGCGGCGTCGGCCCACGAGCCGAGCTCGAGGCCCGTGCCGTACAGCGGGGCCGACAGGAGCGCGGCGACGGCCCCCGCGAGCATCTGCGCGGCCACGTAGGTCATCGCGACCGCCCAAGAGCCGCACCCGCCGGACACGATCGCGGGCCCGAGGATGCGCGCGGGGTTCATCGCGCCGCCGCCAAACTGGCCGGCGGTGATGGCGCCCGCGACGACGGCGAGGCCGATGGCAAAGGGCCCCACGTTGCCGAAAGACGGCTCGCCGATGGCGACGGCGTAGATGCTCAGGATGAGCAGGGCGGTCATGAGCAGCTCCCACGCAAACGCCTGCGCCAGCGACGCGCCGCCCGCCGGCGCGTGGCAGCCGAGCTCGCGCGGCGCGCCGGGGACGAGCGCCTGCAGCAGCAGCGACGAGGCGACGTTGCCGCCGATCTGCGCGCCCATGTAAGCCAGGGCGCGCGACACGCTCGCGTGGCCCGTGAGCGTGGCGGCGAGCGACATGCTAGGGTTGAGGTGCCCGCCGCTGACCTTGGCCGTGGCATAGACGAGCACGGCCAGCAGGAAGCCGTTGCCCACGGCGCCGTTGCCGGCGGTGGCGATGTCGCCGAACAGGCCGAAGAAGAAGACGCCGAGGAACTCGGCCGCCAGCGCGGCGTACCAGCGGACGCGGGTCGCGCTCTCCGCGGGCTGCTCGAGGAGGCCCGGCATTGCTTTTTTGGTTTTTTGCTTGGCTTGGAAAAGAGCGGGGGGGTGGGGGGGGGGGGGGCG
>Ga0105054_10003474_pt1 | contig 24374 bp, 25 predicted proteins | sample BON02_FD_78091 | JGI IMG/M metagenome (GOLD analysis project Ga0105054, IMG submission 78091) | Freshwater microbial communities from Lake Bonney liftoff mats and glacier meltwater in Antarctica - BON-02 (megahit assembly) | ecosystem: Environmental > Aquatic > Freshwater > Ice > Glacier...
ATGCAGGATGGCGCAAAACAGGCGCAATTGTTGCTGGACACCCACCCCACCCTGCCGCGTACTGTGGCACTGGTGCTTTGGGGCAGTGACAACATCAAATCCGATGGTGGGCCGATTGCCCAGGCGCTGGCGCTGATGGGGGCCAAGCCGCGGTTTGATGCCTATGGCCGCTTGTGCGGTGCGGATCTGGTGCCGCTTGAGGATTTGGGCCGCCCGCGGATTGATGTGGTGATGACGCTGTCGGGCATCTTCCGCGATCTGCTGCCGCTGCAGACCCGCATGCTGGCCGAGGCCGCATGGAAGGCTGCGATGGCGGAGGAACCTGTGGAACAGAACTTTGTGCGCGCCCATGCCCTGGCCTATGCCGAGCAGATGGGTGTGGATATGGAAACTGCTGCGTTGCGGGTGTTTTCGAACGCTGAGGGCGCCTACGGCAGTAATGTCAACGTGCTGGTCGATCAGAACGGGTTCGACGACGAGGACGAACTGGCCGATGCCTATGAATCGCGCAAAAGCTTTGCCTATGGACGCACCGGTGCGTCGGTGAAGAATGCAGCGTTGTTGCAGAAGGCGTTGAAAGACGTCGATATCGCCTATCAGAACCTTGAATCTGTCGAGTTGGGTGTGACCACGGTGGATCACTATTTTGACACGCTGGGCGGTATTGCCCGGGCCGTGAAACGCGCCAAAGGGTCGGATGCCACCGTTTACATCGGCGATCAGACCCGGGGCAAAGGCCAGATGCGCACGTTGAAGGATCAGATCGCGCTGGAAACCCGATCCCGCAACCTGAATCCCAAATGGTATGAGGGTTTATTGAAGCACGGCCACGAGGGCGTCCGCCAGATCGAGGCCAGCGTCACCAACACGCTGGGTTGGTCGGCAACGACGGGTCAGGTTGACCCTTGGGTGTATCAGCGGTTGAGCGAAACCTTCGTTCTGGACACCGAGATGCGCGATCGTCTGGCCAAGCTGAATCCACAGGCCAGCGCGCGGATGGCTGGGCGACTGCTTGAGGCGAGCGACAGGAACTACTGGACGCCCGATGCGGCGACGCTTGAGGCGTTGCAGGGCGCCGCCGACGAACTTGAGGATCGGCTGGAAGGGATTGCAGCGGAATGAGAGGGGCATTTCTTCATATGCCCGCGCCTGTGGTGGGCGGGAGTTGGGGGCGCTGCCCCCGGCCTGCGGCCTCCCCCGGGATATTTTTTGGCAAGAAAGAGCAGGGCATGGCCTTGCGGAAAGGGACCACATGAGCCCCAGAGATGAAGTTTCCACCCTGCGTGCGGCGGCGGGCGTTCCGATGCTGAAGGGTGAGGACGGCGAAGGTTCGGTGCAGGTGCATCAGGACATGTCGATGAAGATCGAGGGCGCCCAGGTGTTTGCCGTCTATGGCAAGGGCGGCATCGGAAAATCGACGACCAGTTCCAACCTGTCGGCAGCGTTTTCGATGCTGGGCAAACGGGTTTTGCAGATCGGCTGCGACCCGAAACACGACAGCACCTTCACCCTGACCGGGCAGTTGCAGCCCACGGTGATCGACATTCTGAAGGATGTGGATTTCCACGCCGAAGAACTGCGCCCCGAGGATTTCGTGACGACCGGGTTCAACGGCGTGAAATGCGTCGAGGCGGGCGGGCCACCGGCGGGAACCGGCTGTGGCGGCTATGTGGTGGGCCAGACGGTGAAGCTGCTCAAACAGCATCACATGCTGGAAGACACCGATGTGGTGATCTTTGACGTGCTGGGCGATGTCGTGTGCGGCGGGTTTGCTGCGCCCCTGCAGCATGCCGACCGGGCCGTGATCGTCACGGCGAACGACTTTGATTCGATCTATGCGATGAACCGGATCATCGCGGCGGTGCAGGCCAAGTCGAAGAATTACAACGTGCGTCTGGCCGGTTGCATCGCCAACCGCAGCAAGGACACGAACGAGGTGGACCGGTATTGCGACGTGGTGGGGTTCAACCGCATTGCCCACATGCCCGATATCGACGCGATCCGCCGCTCGCGCCTGAAGAAGAAGACGCTGTTCGAGATGCCCGACGAGGAAGACATCGTCATGGCGCGGGCCGAGTATATCCGCCTGGCCCAGACGCTGTTCGCGGGCACCGAGCCTCTGGCGCCGAAATCGCTGCCGGATCGGGAAATCTTTGAGCTGCTCGGGTTCGATTGATGGCTGCTGACGCGACATATGAGGGGACGCGCGCCCGGGTCGAGGATTACTTCGACCGCACCGCCACCAAGACGTGGGAGGCGCTGACCAGTGATGCGCCGGTGTCGAGGATCCGCGCCACGGTGCGGGCCGGGCGCGACCGGATGCGCGCCCTGATGCTGTCACGCCTGCCCGCCGATCTGACCGGTCTGCGGGTGCTGGATGCCGGGTGCGGCACCGGCATGGCGACGGCGGAATTGGCGGCGCGCGGGGCGCGGGTGATGGCGGTGGACATCTCGCCCTCGCTTGTCGGGATCGCGCGCAAGCGGCTGCCCGAACACCTGCACGACCGGGTGGAATTCGCCAGCGGTGACATGCTCGACCCTGCCCTTGGCGCCTTCGATCATGTCATCGCGATGGACAGCCTGATCTATTACACCGCGCAAGACATCGGTGCGCGGTTGAATGACCTCGGCCCCCGGGTGACCGGCAAGGTGGTGTTCACCGTCGCGCCGCGCACGCCGTTTCTGATGACGTTCTTCACGGTCGGAAAGCTGTTTCCGCGCGCCGACCGCTCGCCCGTGATGATCCCCCATGCGCTGCGCACCCTGGCGCGGCATGTGCCCGGCAAACTGTCCGAAGTGGGGCGGATCACCAGCGGTTTCTATATCTCGTCCTGTCTGGAGCATGTGCGATGATCATCGGCGCCTCGGGCCTCAAGAAACTGACGCTTTCGGTTCTGCCCTTCGCGGATGCGGGCAGCACCGGCCTGCCGCTGGGCCAGCTTCTGCGCCTGTCGCTGTTTCAGGTATCGGTGGGCATGGCCAGCGTGATGCTCTTGGGCACGCTGAACCGGGTGATGATCGTCGAACTGTCGGTTCCTGCGATGGTGGTGGCGTTCATGATCGCGCTGCCGGTGCTGATCGCACCGTTCCGCGCACTTCTGGGGTTCCGCAGCGACACGCACCGCAGTGCCATCGGCTGGAAGCGGATCCCGTATCTCTGGTTCGGTTCGCTGTGGCAGATGGGTGGCCTCGCGGTCATGCCTTTTGCGCTGATCGTGCTGGGCGGTGCCCAGGTCATGGGGCCTGCCTGGGCCGGTGAGGTTCTGGCGGCGCTGGCTTTCCTGATGACCGGGCTTGGGCTGCACATGACGCAGACCGCCGGTCTGGCCCTGGCCAGTGACCGCGCGACCGATGAGACGCGGCACCGGGTGGTGGCGCTGCTTTATGTGATGTTCCTGGTCGGCATGGGGATTTCGTCCATCGTCATCGGCTGGTTGCTTCGTGATTTCAACCCGCTGACGCTGATCCGGGTGGTGCAGGGCACGGCCCTTGTCACGCTGTTCCTGGTTCTGGTGGCCCTGTGGAAGCAGGAACCCATGAATCCCATGAGCAAGGCCGAGCGCGAGGAACCGCGCCCCCGTTTTGCCGATGCCTGGGCCGACTATATCAGCGGCGGCGATGCAGGTCGGCTGCTGGCTGTCGTGTTCGTGGGCACCATGGCGTTCACGATGCAGGATGTGCTGCTCGAACCCTATGGCGGCGAGATCATGGGCCTGAGCGTTGCAGCCACCACGCTGCTGACCGCTCTCTGGTCGCTGGGTGCGCTGGTGGGGTTCGGGCTGGCGGCCAATTGGCTGAAGAACGGGCTCGACCCCTATCGCATGGCGTCGCGCGGCATCCTGTTCGGCGTTGCGGCATTTTCCTGCGTGATCTTTGCCGCCCCCGTGGGCAGCAACGCCCTGTTCTATCTGGGCGCGGCGGGCATCGGGCTTGGCGGTGGATTGTTCGCGATCTCGACACTCACGGCTGCGATGGCGATGCCGGTTCAGGGCATAGCCGGTCGCGGCCTGGCCCTTGGCGCCTGGGGTGCTGCGCAGGCGACTGCGGCGGGCCTTTCCATCGCACTGGGCGGCACGATCCGCGATGTCGTCGGCGGCCTTGCTGCCAACGGTTCCCTCGGCGAGGCGCTGAACCAGCCGTCGATGGGATACATGGTCGTCTATCACCTCGAAATCGGGCTGCTGTTCGCGACGCTCGTCGTGCTTGGGCCGCTCGTCAAACTGACATTCGTACAACCCAATCAATCGGAGACCGGCAAGTTTGAACTGGTCGATTTCCCAACCTAACCACCGGAGGAACCCATCATGGTCGGTGTAAACTTTTTCGGAAACTTCGATCTGGCCAGCCTTTCGATCTGGCTGTTCTGGGGTTTCTTTGCCCTGCTGATCTATTACCTTCAGACGGAAAACATGCGCGAAGGCTATCCGCTGGAAACCGAGGACGGTGCCGAGGCTGCCAATCAGGGTCTTTTTCCCGTGCCCAAGCCCAAGACCTTCGATCTGCCCCATGGTCGCGGCGAAGTGACCGTGCCAAGCCAGGCCAACGAGGACGCCCACCGCCGCAAGGATCTGGCGATGGCCCGCACGGCCGTTTCCGAAGGATTCCCCCATGCGCCCACCGGCAATCCGATGGTTGACGGGGTCGGACCCGCATCCTGGGCCCCGCGCCGGGACGTCCCCGAACTGGACGGGCACGGCCATCCGAAGATCAAGCCGATGTCGGGCAACGATTCGTTCTTCGTCTCCGCCGGGCGCGATCCTCGCGGTCTGCCGGTGGTGTGCCGCGACGATCAGGTGGTCGGCACCGTGACCGACATGTGGATCGACGAGCCGGAACAGATGGTGCGCTTTGTCGAGTTTGAAATCGCGCCCGAACATGGGTCGGGCAAGCGTCTTGCACCGATCACCATGGTGAAGGTGACAGATCGCTGGGTCGATGTGACCTCGCTGAACTCGCACCAGATCGACGGGATTCCGACGACGAAATCCGGCGCCGAAATTACGTTGCTGGAAGAAGAAAAGATCACCGCCTGGTTTGCCGGTGGTCTGATGTATCGCTGACCACCACTCACGACCGAAAGACTGCGCGTGGCCCAGCCCGCCACGCGCAGACCACCACCGGGAACGAAGAGGGAGACAGACATGTCACATGACGATTTTGCAGTCGAGCCTGTGCCTGGCCTGCCGGAGACACCGCCCAAGGGCGAAGTGATCCTGTGGCAGGGGCGGCCCGAAACCTGGGCACTTGCCCGCCAATCCCTCAACCTCCACTGGATCGCCGGTTACTTCGCCGTGCTGGCCGTGTGGCGTGCCGGGGTTTCCTCCGCCTCGATGCCAATGGGCGCGGCGCTGGCAACAGCGATCCCGTTCCTGGTGATCGGGCTGGTATGCTGCGCGATCCTGCTAGGCATCGCCTGGGTTCAGGCGCGCAACACGATGTATACTATCACCACCTCCCGCGTGGCGATGCGCATCGGTGCGGCGCTGACGGTCACGGTGAACCTGCCGTTCACCCGGATCGAAAGCGCCGATTTGTCGCTGGGCCGCAATGGCACGGGAACCATCGCCTTGACCACCGCGGGTGACGTGCGCCTGGCCTATATGGTGCTGTGGCCGCATCTGCGGCCCTGGCAGTTCAAGCGCACCCAACCGGCCCTGCGCGCGATCCCCGATGCGGCGCGCGTGTCGCGCATCCTGGCCGACGCCGCCCAGACCCGAATCAACCAACCCCAGGTGTCCCGCGCTCCGTCGCGCGCCGCCGTCGCAGCCGAATAGGGAAAACCATGCCAACCAAACGCGTACAGTCTGGACTCTATTTCGACGCCGAACAGCGGGAAATGACCCGCCGTGACAAGGAGATGGTCCCGACCAAGCTGATCGTGGCCGTTGCCGCCCTTGCCTTGACCGCGCTTTATCTCGTGGCGTTTTCGGTGCGTCACGATGTCGATGCCGGAGGCAAGCCCCTGGCCGCCGAAGTTCTTGCCGCGCGCACAATCATTCTGGAAAGCGATGGTGTCGCATTGCGCGCGACCGAACCCGATGGCACATTGATTGCTGATCGCGACAACGGGGCCTTCGTTTCCGTCGTCGTCCAAGGCCTGCAACGGGCCCGCAAGGTGTCCCGCGTGTCGGGGAACCCCCCTGTCGTCCTCTCCCGTCTCGCCAACGGGAGAATTGTTCTCGACGATCCGGCAAGTGGATGGAGCGTCGAGCTGACCAGTTTCGGGGCGGGCAATGCCGCCTACTGGAACTGGATACTGCCAAGCTGAAAGGGAACCAGTATGGGACTTCTGACACGAACCACCGAAACCGCGCCTTGCACGGTTGAAGTCTGCCACACCTTCGATGAGCTGTCCGCCCATGTGCGCCTGGACAATGGCGCGGTGATCGGACCCGGCGACACCGTCAAAGTGCAAGGCGCGCCGATCATGGCCGCCTGGGGTGAACACATCGTCGAACAACGCACCGCGTTCATCACCCGCGCCAGTTGGGTGGAAATGCAGTGGACCCGATTGACGGGTGATTTTGAGTTCATAGAATTGTGTGAATTCTCATTCTCGGAGGAAGTAACCCTATGAATATGCAAGCAAAACATACCGCCGATGCGACCACGGTCGAGGAAAGCCTGGAAATCCAGCAGGAGAACGCCAAGTTCGACAGCCAAGCGGCGACAGATATGGCGATGCAGAACACCCTGCTGAGCCCCCGGTTTTACACCACCGACTTTGACGCGCTGGATGCCGTGAACGTCGAGCCGGTGCGCGAGAATTGGGATAAGCTGATCGCGCAGATGTCGGCCGACCCGAACAAGGGCCATTTTCGCAAGAACGAAGAGTGGGACGATGTTGACTGGGAAGGGATGGAGCCTGCGCTGAAGGCTGAATTTCTGGATTTCCTGATCTCGTCCTGTACCGCCGAATTTTCGGGTTGCGTGCTGTACAAGGAAATGAAGCGTCGCGGCAAAAACCCCGACATCTGCGCGCTGTTTGCTCTGATGTCGCGCGATGAGGCCCGCCACGCCGGTTTCATCAACGATGCCCTGCGCGAGGCGGGCGTTGCCGTGAACCTGGGCTTCCTGACGCGGGAAAAGAAATACACCTATTTCCGCCCCAAGTTCATCTATTACGCCACCTATCTGTCGGAAAAGATCGGCTATGCTCGGTACATCACCATCTACCGCCACCTTGAAAAACACCCTGAAAAGCGCTTCCACCCGATTTTCAAGTGGTTCAAGGAATGGTGCAACGATGAACATTCCCATGGTGAGGCGTTTGCCCTGCTGATGCGCACCGACCCCAAGCTGACCGAAAGCTTTGTCAACAAACTGTGGATCCGGTTCTTTCTTGTCGCGTTCTGTTCCACCATGTGGGTGCGCGACCATGCCCGCCCGGAGTTTCACAAGGCCCTGGGTGTGGATATCGACTGGTACGACCAGGAAGTGTTCCGCATCACCAACATCATCGCGCGCCAGGTGTTTCCGATCGAGATGGATATCAATCACCCACGTTGGCTGCCCAACCTCGTTCGCATGAACGAGGCTGCGGTTGCGATGGACAAGGCCAAGGCACAGGGTGGCATCGGCGGTCTGTTCGGCCGTGCGATGGCCGGGTCAAAGGCGGCCTTTGCCTTTGTATCGCTGTACACCATTCCGGTGAAGCACAACGTGGTGCCCGAGAACCCGCGCCTCGCACCCGCGTTCTGAGATGAAGGCGCCGGGGGGCCAGCCCCTTTGCCATTGTCCCTCGGACCAATGGCACGACAATGGCACCCCCCCGGATCACTTGGACAAGGAAGAAGCAGCAACGTGACCTTCGACAACCCCTGGATCGCAGCGCTTGGCGCGATGTTCGTCTGGTGGTTCTCCACCGGTGCGATTCTGTTCGCTGTCAAGCGGGCGGATGGCGGCACGCCCGGGGCGCATCTGGCGACCGTGTTGATCGGCCTGCCGTTGCTGTTCGCCGGGGTGTTCGGGTTTGTCTGGTCGCTGGGCGATGCAGGGGCCTGGGGCGCCTATGTCGGTTTCCTGTCGGCCCTGGCGATCTGGGGCTGGATCGAGATGGCCTTCCTGTGCGGCGTGATCACCGGCCCCAACCGAAAGGGGCTTCCCGAGGGGAGCGAGGGCTGGGACAGGTTCGCGCTGGCCTGTGGCACCATTGCCTGGCACGAGGCGCTGCTGATCGCGACGCTGGCGGCATTGGCCGTCTTTTCGCAGGGCGCCGAGAACACAACGGCGCTGTGGACCTTTGCAGTGATGTTCTTTGCCCGGGTCAGCGCCAAGCTGAACCTGTTTTTCGGCGTGCCGCACATCAACACCGAATTCCTGCCCAGCCCGCTGGCGCATCTGGCCAGCCATTTCCGCCGCCGTGCGATGAACTTCCTGTTTCCGATCTCGGTCACGTTGCTGTCCTTTGCTACCTTCTGCTGGCTGGAACGGTTGTATGACACCGGGCGTACCGAATTCGTCTTGTTGGCCGCCTTGACCGCGCTTGCCCTGCTGGAGCATTGGTTCATGGTGCTGCCCCTGCCCGACGAGAAACTCTGGCGCTGGATGATTCCCGCGCCCAAACCTGCACCGAAAACAATGATACGCGAGGAACCCCATGGATTTTGAAGCTCTCTTCCAGGGACAGTTGGACGACCTCAAGGCCGAGGGAAACTATCGCATCTTCGCGGAAATGGAACGCAAGTGCGGCCAGCATCCGCGCGCCGCCAACCAGGGGCCCGACGGCACCAAGGACGTGATCGTCTGGTGCTCGAACGATTACCTCGGCATGGGTCATCATCCCGATGTGGTTCAGTCGATGGTGGAAGCGACACGCGCCTGTGGCACCGGATCGGGCGGCACCCGCAACATCAGTGGCACCGCAGTACAGCATGTCGCGCTTGAGGCGGAACTGGCCGATCTGCACCACAAGGAATCGGCGCTGCTGTTCACCAGTGGCTATGTGTCGAACTGGGCGGCCCTGGGCACGCTGGGCAGTCGGTTGCCCGACGCCGTGATCCTGTCGGACGCGCTGAACCATGCCAGCATGATCGAGGGCATCCGCCATTCCCGCGCCGACAAGGTGATCTGGAAGCACAACAACCCCGAGGATCTTGACCGCAAGCTGGCGGCGATTCCCGCCGACCGGCCCAAGATCGTGGCCTTTGAATCGGTCTATTCCATGGACGGCGACATCGCCCCGATCGAGGAAATCTGCGACGTTGCCGAAAAGCACGGCGCGATGACCTATATCGACGAGGTCCATGCCGTGGGGATGTATGGCCCCCGTGGCGGTGGCGTGGCCGAGGAACGTGGTCTGATGGACCGCATTACCCTGATCGAGGGCACGCTGGGCAAGGCGTTCGGCTGCTTTGGCGGTTACATCACCGGATCGCGCGCGATGTGCGATTTCATCCGCAGCTTTTCCAGCGGCTTCATTTTCACCACCGCCATTCCACCGGCTGTCGCCGCTGCGGCGCAAACCTCGATCCGGCATCTCAAATCCTCGCAGATCGAGCGCACCCGCCAGCGCGCTCAGGTCGCCAAGCTGCGGACGCGGCTGAACCAGCTGGGCATTCCGCATCTGGACAATCCCAGCCACATCATCCCGGTGATGATCGGCGATCCGGTGAAGTGCCGGATGATCAGCGACATCCTGATGCGGGACTTCGGGATCTATGTTCAGCCGATCAACTATCCGACAGTGCCCAAGGGCACCGAGCGTCTGCGCTTCACCCCCGGACCGCTGCACAGCGACGCCGATATCGAACATCTGTGCCTGGCGCTGAATTCGCTCTGGCAGCAGTGCGCGCTGGCCCGTCAGGTGGCATGAGGATAAAGTTTTCAAGGAAACTTTACCTTGCACTCCGGTGTTCTAGGTTAGAAATTGGACGTCAAAGGGAGACAACCATGAACAGATTCTTGATTACCTGCGCCGCAGCCACCCTGTTGGGAACGGCAGCTTTCGCACAAGACAACAACGAGATGACCATGCCCACGGGCGACATTGCTGCCGGAGAAGCGGCCTTCGGCCAATGCGCAACCTGCCATGTCGTGCAGAACGAGGCTGGCGAAACCCTGGCGGGACGCAATGCCAAGACCGGGCCGAACCTCTATGCGATTGCCGGGCGTCAGGCCGGCACCGTCGAAGATTTCCGCTACAGCCCGTCGATGGTCGAGGCCGGCGAAAAAGAGATGATCTGGAACGAAGTGCATTTTGTCGCTTATGTGCAGGATCCCACCGGTTATCTGCGCGAGTACCTCGACGATAAGCGTGCCCGTGGCAAGATGGCCTTCAAGGTCCGGGCCGAAGAAGACGCCCTGAACCTCTATGCCTATCTCTACTCGCTGGCCCCCCCCGCCGAGGGTGAAGCCGCGCCTGCAACCAACTGATCTTCCCTCTGATTGAGGTATGCGGGGCCGCCGAATAAGTTCGGCGGCCCTTATTCTGAATTCCTCAAGGTTTTTTCCGATGACCCGCCGCCCCATGTCCGGTCTGCTGCTGGCGGCTTTCGGGGCGGTGCTGTTGGCTCCCGACACGTTGATGATGCGGCTTTCGGGGCTGGATGGGTTTGCCATGCTGGCCTGGCGCGGTCTGCTGACGGCCTTCGCGCTGCTGTCGGTCTGGGTGCTGTTCGGCGGTGCGGCACGGCGCCGCGATCTGGGCGCGCTGGCAAGTGGGGCCGGTCTGGCCGTGATCTGCGTGCAGTTCATCAATTCGGTGGTCTTCAGCCTGTCGATCTGGGTCGCACCCGTGCCGGTGGTGCTGTTCGGCGTCGCGGCGGCGCCAGTGTTCGCTGCAATCTTCGCCTGGGCCATCCTGCGCGAACCGACACGCCCCAGCACATGGGCCGCGATCATCGCCGTGTTGTCCGGCATCGCGCTGGCGGTGTTCGGCGGCGCGGACGGGCGGATCAGTCTGGATCCGTCGGTCGCGCTGGGTGCGCTGGGCGGGCTGAGCGTGGGCGCCGCGCTGGCGATGACGTTTGTCTTGCTGCGCATGCGGGGCGATCTGTCGATCCTGCTGTGTGTCGGTCTGGGCAGTCTGGCCAGCGGTCTCCTGGGTCTCGGGGTGGCCGGGGGCGGCGTGATGCAAGGCACGCTGTGGCCGATTGCCGTATCGGGGCTGATCCTGCTGCCGGTGTCGTTCTTTGCGCTGTCCCATGCGTCGCGTTTGACGCCTGCCTCGAATGTCAGCCTGGTGCTGTTGCTGGAAACCGTGCTGGGTCCGATTATCGTCTGGATCGGTGTGGGCGAGGCACCGACGACGGCGATGCTTGTCGGCGGGGCCATCGTGGTGGGCAGCCTGGCGCTCTATCTGCTGCACATGGGGCGGCATCAGCCCGGCTGACGCACCAGCGTCGCAATCTGGCTGGCCACCAGTTCCGGCGCCTCTTCATGGGCCAGGTGGCCGAGACCCGGCAGGGATATCACCTGTCCATCCGACAACCGCGCCGCCGCTTCGCGCGACACCCTGGGCGGAACGGTGGCATCGCCGTCGCCCACGATCAGGCGCACCGGCAGGGTCAGTTGTGGCAAGGCGGCCAGCAGCGGTTCAACCCGCCACTGTGCCATCATGGCCAAAGTGCCGTCGACATGCCCCGCATCGCCCGCCAGCATCCGGTAAAGTCGCGCCCCCGTCGCATCGATCTCGGATCCGGTCGAGCGCAGCAGGTCGCGCACCCGCGCCTCGTTTCCGGTCATGCGGGCGAAGATGTTCGGCACGAAGGGCGTGATCGACAACAGCTTGGCCATCACCGGAAACAGCCAGCCCGCGATCCCGTCGAAAGGGCCGAGGGCGGCATTTATCCCGACGACCGCGCGCAACCGGCCGGGGCGGAGCAGCGCCATCTGCAAGGCGACCGCGCCCCCCGCCGAATGGCCGACGATCACATCGGGTGTCCAGCCCATGGCATCGCACAGCTTCCACATGTCCTCGGCCATGGGGCCAAGCCCCAACCGGTGCCGCGCGCCTGGCTTGGTAAACCCCTGGCCCGGCAGGTCGGGGGCGATGACATGGAAGTTTTCGGCCAGCAGAGGCAGCACCCCCCGCCAGCTTTGGTTTGCACCCCCGGCGCCGTGCAAAAGCAGGATGGTCAGCCCCTGTCCCGCCTCCTGCACATGCCAGCGATGGGGTGGCACCGGGTGAAACCGTGACAGATCGCGGTTGGGCCACTGCGGCCCCTGACGTGCCCAGTCCATGGTTCAGGTGTCCAGCGCGGCGCTGACGACCGCTGACAGTTTGCGCGCATCGGCGCGGGGCAGGGGGATATACGGAGCATCCAGCACAAGGGCCAGATCGCGCAGCGCATCGGCAGGCCGCTTGCCGGTGTCGATCACCAGCGCGGGGGTGTTCTGGGCGCGCAGCAGACGCGCCATGCGGGTCGCATCCTCGCCCGCCAGGGCGCGGTCGGCGGTGCCGTCCAGCGCGATGTTGGCACGCCCGTCGGTCAGGATCGCGATGCTGGGCGTCATGCCACGGGCGCGGGCCTGCAACGCCACCTCCATCGCCGCACGCAGACCGGCGGCAAGCGGAGTGCCGCCGCCTCCGGGCAGACCCGCAAGGCGGCGTTTGGTCTGCACCAGACTGCGGGTGGGAGGCAGCAGCAGTTCGGCGGTTTCCCCCCGAAAGGCGATCAGGGCCACATGGTCGCGCCGCGCATAGGCTTCGGCCAGCAGCAGTTCGACGGCACCCTTCGCCTCGGCCAGCCGCGCCATGGCGGCGGAACCGGACGCATCGACGACAAAGATCAGCAGTCGGTCCGAGGTTTCCTGAAACCGTTTCACCCGGATGTCGCCGGGCCGGATGTGCAGCGCGGCATGGTGCGGCGCCTGGGCGCGGCGCATCGGTTGCCAGGGCGCAGCGGCACTCAGGGTCGCCACCAGATCGATCCGGTTGCGCCCGTCCAGCCGCCCGGGGCGCGACGGCAGGGGCCGCCCGCGCCGGTTGCCCTTGCGCGCCGCGCCCGTGCCGCTGTTGGCCGTGGCGCGGCTCGATTGGCCTGCCGCCAGTTGCGCAAGCAGATCGCGGGGCAGGGCCGCGAGGGCGGCTTCCAGAAGGATTTCATCGGGAATGTCGATCCGATCGGATTGGCCCTGATCCCGGTCGTCCTGCTGTGGTTCAGGCTCGGGGGGGGTTTGGTCCTGTTCGGGGTCTTCGGGCTGGGGAAACATCGTGGCGCGGTGGGCATAGACCAGTTCGACCGCGCGCTGGGCATCCTCGACCTCAACAGCCCCGTGATCGTTCAGCGCGGCCAGCGCCCGGGCCGCCGCACAGGCCAGCAGCGGCGCACGCAACGACGCAATGCCGAGGGCGGCGGCGGTGGTGGCCAGATCGGCAAGGATCGCGGCGGGCAGGGCCACCCGTGGCAGCCGGGCGCGGGCGGCGGCGAAATCGCCCGCAATCGTCTCTGACACAGCGGAAAGCGGCAGATCGTCAAGGCTCAGGAACAGCGCCAGACGGTCGGCCAGACCGGGGGGCAGTTGCTCGTCCGGCTCGGCCCCTTCGTCCAGTGCGACAAGGGCGCAGCCCTGCCCATCCAGTGCCTGGCCCAGTCGTGCAGCCAGCCCGGCAGGGCAGCGCTCGGCCATGGTGAGCGTCAGCACGGCGGGTTCCGCCAGTATTCCGGCCCGCGTGATCAGCTTGCCCGCGCCCAGGGTGGCGGAAAGGTCAAGCCCGCCATAAAGTTCGACATCGCCGATTCCGGGGTGGATGCGTCGCTGTTGCAGCGGCAAACCGGCAAGCTGCGCCGTGAATGCCTCGCGCGCGGGGCCGGGACGGGCGCGCAGCCAGAGGCCGCCCAGACCCACCGGATCGACATGCAGCAGCCGCAGCGCCAGAAGGGCGCGTTGCCACGGATCGAGCGGCGGCAGCATCACTCGGCGGCGGCGCGCAGGGGGCCGAACAATTCCTCCACCGCGCGGGCCACACGGATCGCCGATCCCGCCTCGTCCAGCGGGTCGCGGCGCAGCCGGTGGCGCAGGGCCATTGGCGCAACAGCGGACAGGTGATCGCGGCTTACCTCGGCATCCCCGACAAAGGCGGCCTGGGCCCGGGCGGCGCGCAGCATCGTGAGCTCGCCGCGCAGACCGTCGGCGCCCAGCGCCAGACACAGTTCGGCGCAATCGCGCAGGGTGCTGTCGGGTGTTTTCAGCAAGTTCAGAGCCGCTTTCGCCTCGACGATCCGGCCCCGCAGCTTTTTGTCCTGCATGCGCCAGCGCTTCATGAACGCGGCATTGTCGTTCTCGAACGCATCGCGCCGTTTGATCACCTCGACACGGGAGTCGATGTCCTTGGGCGAGGTCACTTCAACCGACAGTCCGAACCGGTCCAGAAGCTGCGGGCGCAATTCGCCCTCTTCCGGGTTGCCCGACCCCACCAGCACGAACCGTGCCGGGTGGCGGATGCTCAGCCCCTCGCGCTCGACCACGTTCTCACCCGATTGCGCCACGTCTAGCAACAGATCGACGATGTGATCCTCAAGCAGGTTCACCTCGTCGATATACAGATACCCCCGGTTGGCCCGCGCCAGCAGCCCCGGCTCGAACGCCTTTTCACCCCGGGTCAGGGCCCGCTCGATGTCCAGCGCGCCAACCACCCGGTCCTCGGTCACGCCAAGGGGCAGGTCAACAACCGGGGTGGGCCGCGAGATCATCTTTTTCGAGACGACCTTGGCCCAGTCGGGGCAAAGGTCCGGGCGCGCCGAATTCACCGGACACCCCTCGACCGCCCTGATTTCGGGCAGCAGGGCCGCCAGCGCCCGCACGGCGGTGGATTTGCCGGTGCCCCGGTCGCCGAACACCAGAACGCCGCCGATGCCGGGGTCGATGGCCGTCAGGATCATCGCCTGTTTCATCTCGACCTGACCGACGATGGCGGAAAACGGAAAGGGTTGGCTCATGCGGCAAGGCTTTCGAAACGGGCGAGCGGATCGTGTCCGCCCCAGGTGCCCCGCGTCGCCGATACGGCAAAGCGGGCGTAAAGTTCTTCGGCGAACCAGTCACCCGCGCGCACGGCCTTGATCGCCTGTGCGTGGGGACCATCGGCGCGCGCGAAATGGGCCATGGATTCGGTATCGGGCCAGACCGAGAATGTCACCTGCCGCAGCAAAGGTACATCGCCGATGCCGATCTTGAAGGCGACGTTTTTGTCCATTCCGATGGCGGTGGAAATGTCGGGCACGCGGCCCCAGAATTTCATCATGGTCGCAGGTTTCACCGTGGCGCGGGTCAAGGCCGCAATGGGGCCCGAAACAGGGACCGTTTCAGCCTGAAAAGGGGTTTTGCCCGACCAGGTGCCGCGCGCGGATGTGGGTGTCAGGAACAGGGTATACACCTCATCGGCCCGGCGCGCCCAGCGGCGATAGACCGCAGCATCGCCCACACGCGCCTGCGCCGTTGCCAGATCGGGCCAGGCGGCCAGAATCACCCAGACGCCCCAGTTGGGACGGGGCGTGAACCCCTCACCGGTGCCCGAGCCGCAGAGTTTGTAAAAACCGCAGTCTGGCATGGCACGAAACGCCAGATGCGCAGCGCCCATCTGGCCGATCACCCACAGGCGATGGGCCAATCCCGAGAATCGGTGAATGGTCAGGGTGACGGTTTGGATGGCGCGGCTCCAAGGTTCGCAAAGTGTCAACATAATCTGACATTTATTCCACAGCTTGGAAAGGGGTCTGGGGAAAATGTCCGCCCCCTGCACAAGAAAGTTGTAAACTAAACTGGACACATGTAGCGTCAGGGGATGATGACACAGGAGATTGCGATGCCCAACCCCGTTCAACAGGACTCCCGCGCGGTGGTCATTGGCGCCGGTCTGGGTGGCCTGTCGGCTGCGATGCGGCTGGGGGCAAAGGGCTATCGCGTCACGGTGATCGACCGGCTGGACCGGGCTGGCGGGCGCGGCAGTTCTATCACCAGGGGTGGCCACAGGTTCGACCTTGGGCCGACGATCGTGACCGTGCCACAGGTTTTTGAACAGTTGTGGGCCGAGTGCGGGCGCGATTTCCGGGCCGATGTCGATCTGCGCCCCGTCGATCCGTACTATGAGATTCGCTGGGACGATGGCTCGACCTTCACCGTGCGCCAGGACGAAAAGGCCATGCTGGACGAGGTGGCGCGCCTCAGCCCCGGCGACGTGAAGGGGTACAAGCGGTTCCTGAAGGACAGTGAGGCGCGCTACCGATTCGGGTTCGAGGGGATGGGCCGCCGCCCGATGCACCGACTGATGGACCTGATCAAGGAGTTGCCGGGTTTCGTGCGGTTGCGCGCTGACCGGTCGGTCCATGCCCATGCCAGGAGCAGGGTCAAGGATCCGCGTTTGCAGATGGCGCTGTCGTTCCACCCGCTGTTCATCGGCGGCGACCCGCTGAACGTGACGTCGATGTATATCCTCGTGAGCCACCTCGAAAAGGAATTCGGCGTGCATTACGCCATGGGCGGGGTGCAGGCGATGGCCGATGCCATGGTCGGCGTGATCCGCGATCAGGGCGGCGCGGTGTTGCTGGGCCGCGAGGTGGATGAGATCACCACCCGCGCGGGCCGCGCCACGGGTGTCACACTGGTGGATGGCAAGGCATTTCAGGCCGATATCGTGGTCAGCAATTCCGACCCCGGCCACACCTATGACCGGCTGCTGCGCAACCATGCGAAAAAACGCTGGACCAGCAAGAAGCTGAACAATGCCCGTTGGTCCATGGGCCTGTTCGTCTGGTACTTCGGCACAAGGGGCACGGCGGGCAAATGGGGCGATGTGGGCCATCACACGATCCTGAACGCCCCCCGCTATACCGACCTGCTGAAGGACATCTTCATCAAGCGGCATCTGGCCGACGACATGTCGATCTATCTGCACCGCCCGTCCGTCACCGACCCCAGCTGTGCGCCCAGGGGCGACGACACGTTCTATGCGCTGGCGCCTGTGCCCAACCTGCATGGTGCCGATTCGGTGAACTGGAGCGAGATGTGTGAACCCTACCGTCAGAAGGTGCAGCAGGTGCTGCATGACAAGCTGATCCCGGGGTTCGCAGACCATCTGAGCGAGTCCGAAATCTTTACGCCCGAAACCTTCCAATCCCGCTATCTCAGCCCCCATGGCGCCGGTTTCTCGCTGGAACCACGGATTTTCCAGTCGGCCTGGTTCCGCCCCCACAACGTGAGCGAGGAGGTGGCGGGCCTCTATCTGGTGGGCGCCGGAACGCACCCCGGTGCGGGCATCCCGTCGGTTGTCGCCTCGTCCGAGGTGCTGAGGCAACTGGTGCCCGACGCCGCCCGCCCCATGACCGCTTCAGCAAAGATGGCAGCCGAATGATACATCCCGCCGATATGGACCATTGCCGCGATGCGATCCGGCACAATTCGCTGTCGTTCCACACCGCCTCGCGCATCCTGCCGGCCAGTGTGCGCGATCCGGCGCTGGCGCTTTATGCGTTCTGCCGTCTGGCCGATGACGAGGTCGATCTGCACGACGACAAGGCCAGTGCCGTCCTGCGTCTGCGCGACCGGCTGGATCGGGTCTATGCCGGAACGCCGCGCAATGCGCCTGCCGACCGGGCCTTTGCCAGCGTGGTGCAACACCACCAGATGCCCCGCGCCCTGCCCGAGGCGTTGCTGGAGGGCCTGGCCTGGGATGCGGTGGAACGCCGGTACGACACGCTGTCGGGGTTGTTCGACTACAGCGCCCGGGTGGCGGCGGCGGTGGGCGCGATGATGTGCGTGCTGATGGGGGTGCGCGATGCCCATGCCCTGGCGCGGGCCTGTGACCTTGGCGTGGCGATGCAGCTTACCAATATCGCCCGGGATGTGGGCGAGGATGCCCGCGCCCGGCGGATGTATCTGCCGCTTACCTGGCTTGCCGAGGCCGGGATCGACCCCGAGTCCTATTTCGCCGACCCGCTTCCCAGCGACCCGATTCGCGCCATGGTGAAACGCCTCCTGCGCGAGGCCGAGGCGCTGTATGTCCGGTCCGAGGCCGGAATTCCCGCGCTGCCCATGGTGGCGCGGCCCGGCATCTATGCCGCGCGCCACATCTATGCCGGTATCGGCGAGGCGGTCACGCGCAACGGATATGATTCGGTGTCGTGGCGCGGGCGCACCAGCAAGCGGCAAAAGGCCGGATGGCTGGGCCTGTCGATGTTGCGTGCCGGACTGTCGCTGGCCATGCCCCGTTCCGCGGTTCTGTATGCCCGGCCGCTCAACGAAACCCGGTTCCTGGTGGATGCGGCGGCGATGGCCGGGCGCGCGGACAATGCCTGGGGCGAAGGTCGCGCCGGTGCCCTGGTGTCGGTGTTTGCCGAACTCAAGGCGCAGGACCGCGCACGGTACGGTGCGCCGATCAGCGGGGGAACAATCGCGGGCGAGTGATCGGGGCGGGGCAATGCGCTCTGGAATAACCGGGCGAATGCTATATGTGCAGGGTCATGGATTGGCCCCTGTTCTTTATCTTCCTGACAAGTTGCGGCGCTGCCGCTACGACAGGGGCGATGTTCGGCCCCGGCGAATGGTATATCCGGCTGAAAAAGCCATGGTGGACACCGCCGGGCTGGGTCTTTCCCGTAACATGGACGACGCTGTACTTCTGCATGTCCTATGCTGCGATGCGCGCCGCGCTGGCGGGTGACAGTGACATCGCGCTGGCGCTCTGGGGATTGCAGATCGCGCTGAACACGCTGTGGTCGCCGGTGTTTTTCGGGCTGAACCGCGTGGGCGCCGCGCTGGTCATCATCATGGGTCTGTGGCTTGCGGTGGCCGCCACGACCTGGGCCTTCTGGTTGGCCGATCCGGTGGCGGGACTGTTCTTCCTGCCCTACATTTTGTGGGTGACGATTGCCGGGGCGCTGAACGCCTCGGTCTGGCAACTGAACCGGGGAATGTTCCCGGCATGAAGATCGACTGGCATTCCGATCCGCTGACCCGTGAAACGCCCGTGAATTCCAGCTTCCGCAAGACGCAAAACGTGCGGCGCACCCTCGTCGCCCTGTGCGGCCCCGAATTTCGGTTCGACCATGACATGATCGCCTATGTCGACAGTCATCAGCCCGAGACCCTGGGCGCCATTGCCGATTACTGGCTGGCCCGTCGCAGGGCTATCGGATAAGTCCGGCGACAAAGGCCGCATCGCCCGGATTGCCCAACTGCGCCGCCGCCTCGCGGGTTTCCATCCAGACCGCCGTATGTCCCGGTTCGGTGGGCGGCCCGTGGGGGCGCACCGGGTGGGCCAGATAGATGTGGCACACTTTCTCGGCCCAGATGTCGTATTCTGGCATGAAGGTGAACCGCCGGAACGCCCCGATCTTGCGCGGCGCCGCGATGCGCCAGCCGGTTTCCTCGAACACTTCGCGGTGCAGGGCGGCAATCGGGGCCTCGCCGGGGTCGATTCCGCCGCCGGGCAACTGGAACTCGGGCTGGGGTTCCTCTTGAAAGGTCAGCAGCAGGGAATCACCCGCAGGCAGGATCGCATAGACCCCCGGGCGCATGACATAGCGCCGCCCCGCCTTAACCGCCTCGCCATACCGTCTGATCATCGCAGCCTCCCGTTGGTCATCGCGTTGTCCTGACTATATAGACGCGATATGCCAAGGCGCGACGCGTAAGGAAACCCCATGACCATCGGCTCTAAAATCGCCTGGGACGATACAGTCCTGCCCTTTCAGTTTGACCGCTCCGACATCCGGGGCCGGGTGGCACGCCTTGACGGTGTGCTGCACGATGTGCTGGAACAGCACGATTATCCCCCCCAGATCGAGGCGCTGGTGGCCGAAATGGCCCTGCTCACCGCACTGATTGGCCAGACGATCAAGCTGCGCTGGAAACTGTCGTTGCAGGTGCGTGGCAATGGGCCGGTGCGCCTGATCGCCACCGATTACTATGCCCCCGGCGACGATGGCACCCCCGCGCGCATTCGCGGCTGGGCCAGCTACGACGCCGGCCGGCTGGAGCCGCACAAGGCCCCGTACGACATGATCGGCAAGGGCTATTTCGCGATGCTGCTGGACCAGGGCGAGGGCAACACCCCCTATCAGGGAATCACGCCCCTGGCCGGTGGGTCGCTGGCCGCCTGTGCGCAGACCTATTTTGCCCAGTCCGAACAGTTGCCCACGCGCTTTGCGCTGACCTTTGGCCGCTCGCAGGTGCCGGGCGAGGATGCGTCGTGGCGCGCCGGGGGCGTCATGCTGCAACACATGCCAAAGGCGTCGCCCTTCGCCAGCGGCGATGCCACCGGCGAGGGTGGACTGCTGGAGGGCGCCGACATTCTCGATGGGGAAGAGGCCGAAAACTGGCTGCGCGCCAACACCCTGCTCGACACTGTAGATGATCTGGAGCTGATCGGCCCCTCGGTGCAGCCCACCGAACTGCTGGTGCGGTTGTTTCACGAGGAAGGCCCACGGGTGTTCGATGCCCAACCCATCGTGTTCGGCTGCGGCTGTTCCGAGGACAAGGTGCGCCAGAGCCTGTCGATCTATTCGGCCCGCGACATCGCCACGATGACCACCGAGGCGGGCATCGTCACCGCCGATTGCCAGTTCTGTGGTGCGCATTACGAATTCGACCCCAAAACCCTGGGGTTCGAGGCCGAGGTGCCCCATGACGGTGACGCCTGACCGGCAGGCCCGCCTGATCGCGGCGCTGGATCATCCCGGCGGCGCGTCCTCTGACTTTGACCTCAACCCCGGCACCGTCCTGCCCGAAGGGCGGCGTCTGCGCGCGGCGGGGGTGCTGGTGGCGGTGATCGGCGATCAGGTGATCCTGACGAAACGCTCCTCGGCGCTGAAACATCACCCCGGCCAGATCGCCTTTGCCGGGGGCAAGATCGACGCAGGCGACGATGGCGCGGTGGGTGCCGCCCTGCGCGAGGCCCATGAGGAGATCGGCCTGCACCCCGGCAATGTCGATGTGCTGGGCACCCTTCCGCCCCATGAAACCGTCACGGGGTTCACCGTCACTCCGGTTCTGGCCGTGGTGCGGGCCGAATTCAACGCGCGCCCGGAACCGGGCGAAGTGGCCGAGGTGTTCCGCGTGCCCCTGGCCCATGTCACCGATCCCGAACGCTTTTCCATCCAGTCACGACGCTGGCGTGGCACCGACCGGCGCTATTACACCGTGCCCTATGGCCCTTATTACATCTGGGGCGCCACGGCGCGCATCCTGCGGGCTCTGGCCGCGCGGATGGCGTGATGGGTGTGTCGGGCGCCTGGTTGCACCATCCGGGGACGCAGGCGGTGCTTGGGATGCTGGGACCGGGGGCCTATCTGGTGGGCGGCTGTGTCAGGAACGATCTGATGGGCCTGCCAGTGGTCGACATCGACATTGCCACCGATCTGGTGCCCGAACAGGTGCTGCAACGGGCGCAGGAGGCCGGTTTTCGCACCGTGCTCACCGGCATCGACCATGGCACGGTAACGGTGATCGCCCATGGCCTGCCCCACGAGGTGACGACGTTCCGCCGCGACGTGGAAACCGACGGGCGCCATGCGGTCGTGCGATTCTGCACCGATATCTGCGAAGATGCCCGGCGGCGCGATTTCACCATGAACGCGCTCTATGCCGATGCCAGCGGCGCGCTGATCGACCCGCTGAACGGGTTGCCCGATCTTCTGGCGCGTCGGGTGCGATTTATCGAGGAGGCTGCCCAGCGGATTGCCGAGGACCACCTCCGTATCCTGCGGTTCTTCCGGTTCCAGGCGTGGTATGGCGACCCCGAACAGGGCATTGATAGCGAAGGTCTGGCCGCTTGCGCCGCTGCGGTTGCGGGAATCGTGCAATTGTCTGCCGAACGGATCACGGCCGAATTGGTGAAACTGCTGTGCGCCCCCGATCCGGCCCCTGCGGTGGCCGCCATGGCGCAATCGGGCGTGTTGAACGCCGTGCTGCCCGGCGCCGATGCCCGGTCGTTGCCGCTGCTTGTGCATCTGGAAACCACTGCGCCCAGACCCATGCGCCGCCTTGCGATCCTCGGGGGCGACACCACCGGATTGTGCCTGTCGCGCGCCCAGCGCCGGGCGCTGGACCAGTTGCGCGCTGAAATGGGCGGGGCAAACCCGCCCGGAGCGTTGGCCCAGCAGTACGGCGCCGACGTTGCGCGCCAGATCTGCGAACTGCGCGCAGCACAGTTTGAACAGCCTCTGCCGGTCGATCTGGAACATGAACTGACCAAAGGCGCCAACGCCATCTTTCCCGTAAAAGCCGCCGATTTGATGCCTCTGTTCCAAGGCCCCGCTCTGGGCGCCGAGTTGTTGCGGCTCAAGGAACTTTGGATCGCCTCCGGCTTTACCCTCACGCGCGACGATCTGCTGAAATGACTTTGGCGGGTTTGCCTTCCCGGGGGGCGCGGAATATATCGCCCCACAGGAAGGCATTTCCATGTTCCGATTCTTTGAAAATCTGGTCGATCCTTATGTCAGCTACGAGGAAACCGACACGCCGCCCCGTCGGTTGTGGCCGTTCATCCGCGCCTATTCGCAGCCGTTCAAACGGGTGTTTGTCTGGGCCGCGCTCAGTTCGGTGATCGTGGCGGCGGTGGAAATCGGGTTGATCTGGTACATGGGGCGGCTGGTGGACGTGCTGTCGACCGACACGCCCGCCAATGTCTGGGCGAACCACGGCACCGAATTCATCGCGGTCGCCCTGTTCATCCTGATCCTGCGCCCGGCCCTTCAGGCGCTGAATGTCGGACTCCTGAACAACGGCATCCTTCCGAACTATGGCACCCTCTATCGCTGGCGCGCGCATCGTCAGGTGCTGCGCCAGTCGGTCGGCTGGTTCGAGAACGATTTTGCCGGCCGCATCGCCAACCGCATCATGCAAACCCCTCCGGCGGCGGGCGAGGTGGTGTTTCAGGCGTTCGATGCCATCACCTTCGCGCTGGCCTATGTGATCGGCGCGGCGGTTCTGCTGCTGGGTGCTGATCCGCGTCTGGTGATTCCGCTGTTGTTGTGGCTGGTGCTGTATGGCGCGCTGATGCGCTGGACGATTGCGCGGGTCGGCCCGGCGTCGCAGGCGGCATCGGACGCGCGCAGTGCTGTGACGGGCCGGGTGGTGGACAGTTACACCAATATCCATTCCGTCAAGCTGTTCGCGCAGGACGATACCGAAATCGCCTATGCCCGCGAGGCGATCGAAAAGGCGCGCCAGACGTTCAACGCGGAAATGCGCATCTTCACGACGATGGACGTGGCGCTTGTGGTGCTGAACGGCCTGTTGATCGTGGCCGTCGTGGGTTGGGCGATGTATCTGTGGATCGGCGGCACGGCCACAGTCGGGGTTGTGGCGGCGGCGACTGCGCTGTCGCTGCGGCTGAACGCGATGACCGGCTGGATCATGTGGGCGCTGACCACTTTCTTCCGCAATCTCGGCGTGATGGCCGAGGGATTGCAGACCATCGCGCACCCGATCACCCTGACCGACGCGCCGGATGCCAAACCCCTGCGCCTGACCGAGGGCGAGATCGAGTTGCGCCACCTGACCCACCATTACGGGCGTGACAGCGGCGGCTTGCACGACCTGTCGCTGGTCATCAGACCGGGCGAAAAGATCGGCATCGTCGGTCGCTCGGGGGCCGGAAAATCCACCCTCGTCAAGCTGCTGCTCAGGTTCTATGACCCCGACGGCGGGCAGATCCTGATCGACGGACAGGACATCACAACGGTGCGGCAGGAGAGCCTGCGTGCCGGTATCGGGATGGTGCAGCAGGACAGTTCGCTGCTGCACCGCTCGGTGCGCGAGAACATCCTGTATGGCAACCGCACCGCGACCGAAGATCAGATGCTGGCCGCCAGCCGCCAAGCCGAGGCCCATGAGTTCATCCTCGATCTGGCTGATCCCGAGGGGCGGCAGGGATACGATGCGCAGGTGGGCGAACGCGGTGTGAAACTGTCGGGTGGACAGCGCCAGCGGGTGGCGCTGGCCCGGGTGATCCTGAAGGATGCGCCCATTCTGGTGCTGGACGAGGCGACAAGTGCGCTGGATTCCGAGGTCGAGGCCGCGATCCAGTCCACCCTCTACGGGATGATGAAAGGCAAGACCGTGATCGCCATCGCCCACCGGCTTTCCACCATCGCCGCGATGGACCGGATCGTGGTGATCGACGGCGGCCGCATTGCCGAAACCGGCGATCACGATACGTTGTTAGCCAAAGGCGGGCTGTATGCCCGGTTCTGGGCGCGCCAGTCGGGTGGGTTCATAGATACGAAAGCAGCCGAATGAGCATTTCCGCAAACCGCCTTGCCGGGCTGATCGACGCGTTCCGCCCCGCCGATGGACCGCCGCCGCAGACCCTGTATCAGTTCTTCAAGTGGAACCTTGAGGGGTCGTGGAAATGGCTGTGGATCTCGGGGATGCTGTCGGCGCTGGCCGGTACTGCCGAGGTGGTGACGGCAATTTTGCTGGGTGTTGTCATC
>Ga0105054_10003476_pt1 | contig 24369 bp, 21 predicted proteins | sample BON02_FD_78091 | JGI IMG/M metagenome (GOLD analysis project Ga0105054, IMG submission 78091) | Freshwater microbial communities from Lake Bonney liftoff mats and glacier meltwater in Antarctica - BON-02 (megahit assembly) | ecosystem: Environmental > Aquatic > Freshwater > Ice > Glacier...
CAGTATATGCAAGTCGACATGTACGCAGGACGGCCGGTGAATTATTAACCGTCACGTATTCCTTAGCAAAAATGGCGACTCGGATGTCCCGTTTTTGTATCCTAAGGATCGTGACTCACTGAAACCGGCGTCAATACGTTGCCGCACGCCTTCTAAAGTAGCGTATTGAGCAGTGACTGCTTGTAATACACGACGGCGCTGATCATCTAATCTGTATCTTATCTCACTAATCCGAGCACTTTTTTCTTGTTCTAACTGTCGATCACCGCCACCGTTAAAAAGAGACCAATTCATCGCGACCATCATGCGTTGATCGTTTTGTGAGCCTTCTGCTCCACCAGCATGGGAAGTTTTGCTTGTCGATAACTCTAAGTCAAAAGTTGGAAAATATCTTCCTTTAGCGCTTTTTTGGTCAAGTCTGGCCGCTTGTAACTCTTTGCGCAACACAGCAACATCTGGGTTTAATGCAATTGCAAGCGGCATTGCTTGTTGTATGCCTAGGGGTACAAGCGAAATGCCTAAATCTTCTAAATTAGGTAAAAGAATTGTTGATGGGGCTAAATTTACGAGTCTTACAAATTCAACTCCTGCCGCGGCCTGTTGAGCTTCTTGCTCAATACGTGCAGATCGAACATTCAGGCTTCGGGCGCGAACACGCTCTTTATCAGAGTGAGAGGCTAGACCAGCGGATGAACGCTTATCAATATATTCAAATAATTCTTGCAGTTGATTCTCATAATCTGTGATCATTATTACCTGAATTCGTGCTGAAACCAATGCAAGATAGGCACTTACAGTGTCTAAAAATGCGTCTCCCTTACTTGAACGTACACTTTCTTGTCGTGACTTTTCGACAACCTCACGACGTTTCCAATCATATAAACTCGGTAAGTCGAGTAGGGGTTGGCTAAAAGTGAGTGAAGCATCGGATCTAGAATGATTATTAACAGATTCAAGTGACCCCGTTGTTGTGTCGATCGCTGAACCTGGAGCAGATCGTTCTTGACCAGTCTTTACATTGAGTAATAATGAAGGTAATAGAAAGGCCTTTGCTTGCCCTGATTGAGCTTTTGCCTGATCAACCCGAGCAGAAGCAATATGAATATCACGACTAAATCCTAGTGACATTGTTATCGCATCAGCCAAGCTGATACTACTAACCGATTCCACAGATTCAAAATTTGGTCCCTGCACGCCAGTGGAGTAATCCCCTCGCGCATCCGCTGCAACGGAGACCTCAAACGTTCCAACTAAGCCAACTAAACTATGCTCACTTGGCATTTTAAAACGGAGATTAATGTCTTGACTACTTGAAGAGGGTATCTGGCTAGCGGTATATGTGGACGTATTTTCCTTCACATTCTCAGAGATCTTAACTTTCTCGGAGATGTCAGGACTTACGGGAGAGGGGGTGACACTTGTGACGGAAGGCCGCACCAGCCTTTGTGAGGGTGGAAGTATAGCATTTATCGCGTCAACTGCCGCTGCACTAGCATTGCTTGCAGCAGTTGCGGCGGCGGCGGATAGCGTTGTGGTGGGTTTCGGCGCTATATTATATTCTGCTGTAACTTCATCAGCCAAAGCATTGAGACTTAAAAAACATAACCCAGCAATTAAAGCGAAATGGCTTTTTATTATGCTATTTCTCATCTAAATCCATTTTAATTTTACATTACATTAAGTGATGAATTAGGACGGAGAGAATAATGTAATTTTGCCTAATAATACCATACGATTAATCTTTGGTGGCTTTTACTTCACTCGTTCATGGTTTATATGAATCGTGGATTGCAGTTGCCAGCGTGACACATTGAATTTTGACGGCTTGTGGGCGCAGCTCACAATCGACTAAAACCCAATGTGAGAACACTATGCCAAAGACATACACCCGAATGACCGAAGAAGAACGATACCAGATTTATGAGGAGTGACAGAAAAAAGCTTGCATCGTGAAATAGCCACACTGTTTAATAAGTATCACAGTACCATTTTTAAGCAAGTAAAGCCTAAGGTAATAGGGGCAGAACAAGTGCAAGAGAAAGTTCAACAATGAGGTCACAATAGGCGCTGATATAGAAAACTAACGGCTGATGTTTAATTAGTGATTGCTGAAAACATTAAGCACGAATGCAACCCAGATCGCATTTAAAGGCCGTATTAAAGAGAGGTAGGCATTAATTTGACCCGCGACTTTTATAATCAAGGCTTGCTCATAATACCTTTATCCCTCACCCAACCGTCATTGGGTAATGTGACTTTTAGTTTAAAAAGGCACTGATTTTAAGATACAGGAGTCTGACCGATACCAACGAAATTTCAGATAGTTAAAGATTAAATGGTGCCGCTCACTGATCGGCATGGAGAGCAAAGCGAAGTCGATTAGTCTCCGGTAAGCAATGCTTTTTGTTACCGTAGCGTCATTACAGTAATAGTTTGTAGCCAGACCTGAGCTTGTGGCAATGTGGCGGAAAACTATGGATGGAGGCTGGCTGGGGAGCCAAAGGCATAAACGATCACGTTAAGTTTTTGTTGCTTGCTTGGGCTCGGATACCCAAAACAAGCTATCGCAAAAATAGCGACTCACTGGATCAGACCACTCCATTAAAATAACAGGGTATTGTTGCGCACCAATGAGTCGACAGGTTACCTGTGTATAAATGACGTCTATTTCTGCTTGTAAGTGTCGATTACTACATAAATGGGTACTACGTTTTATTTGATGTTCTTCAGTCCTTTGGGTTGTGACGTTGCGGCCTAATACTGTGACAGACAGTTGTCCACCTGATATTAAGCTAGTCACATTGGCAAGTAAACTTGCTGTTCGGGATTGGCGCATTGAAGGGATGGCATAGGTTAAAAAATTATTCAAAATATGGTGTACTCTTTGGATATTTTTTGACCTATTTTGTTGTGGTGATAAATCAGAACACTAAATGCTGTGAGAGTTCTTTTTTTTTAACTATCTATCAGATATTAGTCTGGCTAAGAGTGTTAAGTTTCTGTTCACTGCGGGACAGACTGGTTGGATAAAGATGGCTGAAGTTCACTTTGATGATATTTGGTCGATGAGTTTATTTGTCTTATCATCAGATTTGTTTAGGGAGACATTAAGCTATTGTGACAATTCTAATTAGGCATTAAAGCACAGAGTGGTGCCCTGACAGGAATCGAACCCGTGACCCCCAGTTTTAGGAGGTAAAAACTAGACCTGTATGTGTATATCTATAAATCTGCTCTGATCGTCATTATAAGGTCTTAATGTTTATAACAATATGAAAATAAATGAGTTATCAGGTTTCACTTTTTGACATTTAACACCGCTTTTCTTCGTCAATAAAGTCGATGATTTAGATTTTTTCATATAAATGTCTAAATCCTTGTCACAGAATAATACCTCTTAAAAGAGCATTAGCCGATATTAAATTCTTTTATAAACAATCTTTTTTATGTTCCACGGAAGAGACTCATACCTACTCAATTCTAAAGTCAGTTTGAAGGTTTAACCAATGTGATTTAAGTTTGTCTTTATGCGCCTCGTCCATCGGTAAGGCTTTCAGAGCTTGCGGCCACAATGAACGTGCTTTATCCATTGTATCGTTAATGTGAGGCTTAATTGCTCGCCAAGGAATATCTGATTTATCTGCCCAATATTTAAAGTTTTCTGAGGTAGTTTTATACCACTCTTTCGATTTACCGAGGTTAAGGGCTAACTTGATTTCATCTTCAATATATACATTCGTTGTGACGATGTCATAGGCCGGAGACAGTCTTGCTGCCATTCTATCGGGGTAAAATAAACTCCAGTTTTTGAGATGGGCATCACCATTTGCGAGCAATATATTGACCAGTAAACGACGCACAAATTGTTGAGCATCAGTTAGGCCGTCACCTGAGTATTGATAAATAATTTTACCTATTTGTTCATAGTTTGTAGCGTTATATTTTTCGTGAGGATACTTCACTAGTATTTGACCAAAGTCCTCCATATGAATGCGGTCATTGTCATGTCGGTCAAATCGCCTGATTGCGAAAGCTAACTTTTCATCAGGTAGATTTATGGGAGGCAAGTTATCTAACTTATCCAGCTCAATCAGTCTGATTTCAGGAATTTCTACACCAGCCATCTCGGCCAGCGTCATCGCTGTATACTCATTAAGTGGGACATTTTTGTGTTTGGTTGACGGTGTTTTGATGATCCAGTCTCCGAGATCGTCCCCCGATGCTAGATTATAACGACCATCCTTTTCTTTCATGGAAAACTTTATCTGTACACCCGCTAAGGAAAATTTATTTTCTTTATTTTCGAGAGAAAGTTTTACTGCTTTGGCATTGCCATATGTTGTCAGAACGCTCTCTGGCACCGCATCGGGCTCCATGGAGGTTGCTATCAGTGTGCCGGGTAAATCTTGGCCTAGATATGAAAAAATCTGAAATTCATTGTCTATATGGGTTTTCATACCTTGGGCGATGAGTTCTCTAAATGCACCTTCAGGTAATAAATTCGATAAAGTCGGATGAAGTCTTTGATGCTTAATCCAAGGCTCGGACATGAGCTTCTCTGCCTTAGGAAAACTTGGGTGGGTAATTAGGCTAAATGTTGGCCGCCCTAGATCATTACGAAATTCTTCGGCAAAGCTGAGCGCATTCCGACCGTTTTGGGAGCCTGCTAGGTAGCCAACTAATCGACCATGCAGTGATAGTTCTAAAACACTGATTTCATCTGTATGATCTGATGAGTTCATTACCGATCATCTTCCAGCAGATCTTTCCATGGATCATCGGCATGTGCATTGCCATCTTGGCTTTTAGGGACTTTTCCCTGTGGTTGAATACTTTGACTGCTATCATTTTCTAGAATTGCTTTAACGGCACTCAACTTTTCTTGAGGAATGAGCATAAGCTCACTCTTTAGCCCTTTGGCTATTAACTCAAGTGTATCGAGGCGAGGATTACCTTTAGACTCCAAACGTTGGTATTGCTGACGTGATATTCCGATGCGTAGCATCATGTCACTTTGCTTTAAGTCCAAGACAATTCTGCGTTGTTTAAGTTGTTCAAGTAGTGTTTTCATAGGCGAGTCATATATATTGCTTTTTATGGAATAGCAATATATTAGTTTCTTTCACATGGCGATGCAATAAATAAGTTGCTTTTAGAGTTGCGGGAGTTATTTAAAAGCAAAAAGAAACATATATGATGCCTTGCCTATAACGCATGGTACCCGCATAAGCTTATCGTCCAGTTGGTGAGGCCAATTACAGAAGGCACCCATCCAAAATGCTCTTTACGACCACATTTCCATCATACGCAAAATTTCATATAGGTATAAAAAATCAACCTTTAAATTTTTACTCACTCTAAAGTTATTCCATATTAGCTTAACGGATCCTATTGATTTCTCAATTCACTCTTTTCTATTGAACCTGATCCCATTGCTTCCTTTTGAAGAACAGTAAAATTTGATAGTCACTGAATGGACGAATGGACACGATTTGGACACAGAGCCAAATTGAATGTTTTGTGACTAATCTGACTGGTGGTCAAAATATAAGGAGAATGGTGCGCCTAGCAGGACTTGAACCTGCGGCCCCCAGTTTCGGAAACTGGTACTCTATCCATCTGAGCTATAGGCGCATTTTTGAATGTTTTGGTACTGAACGAAGCTTAGACCAATTGGCAATTATACGGACTTTAATTTGTGACTACTAGAACGCGAGTAACATAGTCATTAAAAACATAAAAAATAAGCATCTATCATTAAGTTATAACGATAGATGCTCAATTAAATCAAACTATATATTTTTTGGTGCGACTTTTGTGAGTTTCCAAATTTCGTTATTGTATTCTTCCATTGTACGATCAGTAGAGAATTTGCCACTGCGCGCGCAATTGAGAATACTCATTTCTGTCCAGCGCGGTATATCTTGATACGCGAGATTTGCTTGGTGTTGCGCATTAACATAACTACGGAAGTCTGCAATAGTCATCCACGGATCATTATGGTCAGTGAAAGCATTAATAATATTGCCAAAACGATTAGGCTCTAATTGATTAAAGTGACCACCCTCCAATAACTCAACGACGCGTTTGAGGTCTGGATCCTGCGCGATGATAGAGCGCGGATTGTATCCCACGCGAGAGGTCACAACTTCATCTTCCGTTAAGCCAAATAGGAAAAAGTTTTCATCACCGACTTCTTCACGAATTTCGATGTTGGCACCATCGAGTGTGCCGATTGTGATTGCACCATTCATCATGAACTTCATGTTGCCAGTACCAGATGCTTCTTTACCTGCGGTTGAAACTTGTTCTGATAGATCGGCGGCTGGACAGATGATTTCCATTGCTGAAACTTGGTAGTTTGGTAAGAATACAACTTTTAGCCAATCACCAATTTCTGAATCATTATTGATAACCTGAGCAACATTGTTGATCAGTTTGATGATGTCTTTTGCCATGGCGTAGCCTGGTGCGGCTTTACCACCAAATAAGACACATCGTTTAGTCATGCCTGATGTATCACCTCGTTTGATTCGGTCATAAAGATGAATAACGTGTAGTACATTTAATAATTGACGTTTGTATTCGTGTATTCGTTTTACTTGAATGTCAAACATTGCTTCGGTATTAAATGTCACGCCACAGCTTTTTTGAACTAAGTCGGCTAGACGTTTTTTGTTGTCTAGTTTTGCTTGGCGCCATTGTTGTTGGAACTCAGGTTTAGTAGCATACGGCGCTAAGTTTTCAAGTTCACTCAATTGAGTAATCCATTTATCGCCGATGGTGTCATTAAGTAGTTGTCGTAATTTTGGATTACACCATGCCATCCAACGACGTTGGGTAACACCATTGGTTTTATTGTTGAATTTTTCCGGCCATAACTGGTAAAAATCGTTAAACAAACCTTTTTGTAATAATTCTGAATGCAGTGCCGCTACCCCATTGACTGAGAAGCTACCCACAATGGCTAAATGAGCCATACGAACGCTTTGTTGATGACCTTCTTCAATAATTGACATGCGAGCAAGACGTGCTTTATCGCCAGGCCAGTGGTTAGCTACTTCGCTCAAAAAACGAGCGTTGATTTCATAAATGATTTCTAAAACGCGCGGTAATAAGCGGCTAAACATATTGACCGACCAACGTTCTAACGCTTCTGGCAATAGGGTATGGTTAGTGTATGCCATTGTTTTGGTAGTGATTTGCCATGCCTTATCCCAACTTAAACCACGCTCATCGATTAATAAGCGCATTAACTCAGCAACGGCGACGGTTGGATGGGTATCATTTAATTGGAAGCAGTTTTTTTCAGCAAAATTATCAAAGCTTTCACTATGAGTGGTGAGCCAATAATCAAGAATGTCCTGCAAGCTGGCTGAAGCAAGGAAATATTGTTGGCGTAGACGAAGTTCTTTACCATTTTCACTAGAATCGTTGGGGTAAAGCACCATACTGATATTTTCAGCGGCATTTTTAGAGGCAACAGCTTCAGTGTAAGAACCTGAGTTAAAGTCTTCTAAGTTAAATTCATCGGTAGCCTCTGATTTCCATAAGCGCAATTTATTGACGGTGCCATTTTGGAAACCAGGAACTGGTAAATCATAAGGCACGGCTAAAACATCGTTAGAATCAACCCAGTGAACCTGCATTTGACCGTGACTGTTTTTACGGAACTCGGTGTGGCCACCAAATTTAACGCGTTGGGTGAATTCAGGACGCTCTAGCTCCCATGGATTACCGTCACGTAACCAATGATCGGGCATTTCGACTTGGTTACCATCTTCGATACTTTGTTGAAACATGCCATATTCATAGCGAATGCCGTAGCCAGTAACAGGTAATTGTAGCGTTGCGCAGCTATCGATAAAGCAGGCTGCTAGGCGACCTAAACCACCATTACCTAAACCCGCATCGTGTTCTAATTCAGTCAATTCTTCAAAATTTAAGCCAAGATCATGCATTGCCTTGGTAGAAACCTCATCCAAGCCCAAATTCAGTGCTGCATTACCCATTGCTCGACCCATTAAAAATTCCATGGAGAGGTAATAGGCTTGTTTACATTTGGTTTCTGCGTAGGTCTGTTTGGTGTGTTTCATCCGTTCAAACAAGCGGTCACGTAAGGTGATTGCTAAAGATGAATATAAATAATGGCCTGATGCGGAGCCTTTATCTTGAGCAAGATGGTTACTGTAATAGTTTTTGAAATCATAAATAATAGATTTTTTATCCATCCCTAACGAAGGTGTGTCGTATAGATCTGGATTAGGGGTTATTGTACAAGTGTAACGGGGGCTCATAAGTGAATCCTTATTTCATTAGTATTTATCAGGATAAATAGCGATAAATCCATCACGATTTGGCATCGAGACCTGAGGCAGATTCTCTTCATTGAGTTCTTGGTCTGTCGCGATTATATCATCTTGACTTAATATGTATGCACACAAGGCATAGACTTCATCGGCAGAAAGGGAAAAGGGGGCATCTATCGGCATGGCACGACGGATATAATCAAATAAGGTTGTGGCGTAAGGCCAGTAACTGTTAACGGTTTTTTCTGGATAATCACTCGCAAGCGATCCCACTTCACCAACTAAAGGTTCTGCGCTGGCGCCAATACCTGCTGGGCCATGACAAGCAGCACATTTTAGAGCAAAAATTTTAGCACCTTGTTCGGCAGAGCCATGGCCGACAGGTAAATTTTTCCCTTCTGGTGTAATGGTTAAGTTCCATTGGGTTTGTAAACTTAGATTGTCTGCTGGTTTGCCAAGCGTTTGATGTTCAGTATCAGCATAGCTAAGTGTGCATAAGAGAACCAAGAATAGACTACTTAGAAAATTAAATGCCGTAGACATGGTTGATGTCTCCTTCTTCGGTGATTTCCCAACTCACAATGGCGTTGTAATGAAAAAAGCCATATTGGCCGCGATTTGCAATGAGTGAATCACGTGTTGGTTGCACATAACCGGTTTCATCGGTTGCACGGCTTTGTAAGACCGAATAATCACCTTGCCAATACCAAGGCAGACTGAAGCGTGTAAAAGCATGATCGAGTATGGGGCCGTGCAGTTCTGCATCGACCCAGGTATCACCGCCATCGGCAGAGACTTCGACGCGAGTAATTTTGCCACGACCAGACCATGCAAGACCACTAATCTGATAAATACCTGGATTATCAAGCAGCATCATTCCGAGTGACGGGGAGGTGATCAGCGATTTAGCTTCCATGACGAAGGTGAATTGTCGCGCAGTGCCATCCGGCTGTAACTCTGTATATTGAGATGTTTCATCACGAGACATGGCTGGTTCGTCACTGAGTCGTAACTGTCGCAACCATTTAACATTTAAAATGCCTTCCCATCCTGGCAATACTAAGCGCATCGGGTAGCCGTTTTCAGGACGTAGTCGTTCGCCATTTTGATAGAGTGCAAGTATGGCGTCACCCAATAATTTTGCTAATGGAATGCTGATATTGAGTGCTGCGCCATCAGCCCCTTCGGCGATAACCCATTGAGCATCAGGTTTAATGCCAGCTTCTTGTAATAAAAGTTTAAGTGGGATCCCAGTCCATTCAGCATTTGACACTAGGCCATGTGCATAGCCGGCTTTTGATTGAATCGGGTTTGAACGCCAACCACTGTTACTGTTGCCGCCGCATTCGATAAAACAGGTGCGAGAAATCAGGGGGTAGCGCAGTAGACTTGTTACATCAAAACTCAACGGTTTATCGACTAAACCATCGATCAGCAATAAATGTTGCGTAGGGTCAATTTGCGGCACACCATTGTGATGACGTTCATAATGAAGACCGTTGGGCGTGATGGTGCCTTGTAAATCATGCAAAGGCGTCCAAGATACGCCATTACCCGGCGCGTCAGGATTAGCTGAAATCCAGCGGATGACTTGCTGTTCATGTGGTGAGGGCTGGCCATAATTACTGAAACCTTTGCCGGGCTTTGTCATCCATTCGGGTAAGTCAGTCGCTAAGTCTAGTTTATTCTGCTCAGCCCACACTGGCAGGCTGAAGCTTCCAACGAAAGCACCACCTAGAGCGACTTTTTGTAAAAACTGACGGCGACTATCGGTGGGTTTGGTCATATGCCTTCCTTAATTATTCGTTGGTGGGCTCTAGCTCAGGAGATGTTTCATTCAATAGAAACCAATCATTTAATTTGGCAATGGCTTCATCTCGACCAGTTTTCTTGAGCGATGAAAAAAGTTGCGCACTGGCATTGAGTTCCAATTTTTTTAATTCGGCCAAAACACTATGTAAACTTGCCATCGCCGCGCCGTGTTTAAATTTATCTGATTTGGTCAGCAAAATATGTACATCTAAATTCTTTTGATTTGCCCAGCGAACCATTTGAATATCGAATTGTTTAAGAGGGTGGCGGATATCCATCATGATCATCAATCCTTGAAGTGACTGACGCGTGTCGAGGTATTGACCTAGGTTCTGTTGCCAGCGAATCTTCATTTGTTCGGGTACTTTAGCGTAGCCATAACCAGGTAGATCGACAAGTGTGCGGCTATCATCTAACGCAAAAAAATTGATCATTTGAGTGCGGCCGGGTGTTTTACTGATACGAGCAAGTGCTTTATGATCGGTTATGGTATTTATGGCGCTCGACTTGCCGGCGTTTGATCGCCCTGCAAAAGCAACTTCAAGGCCGATATCAGGCGGTAGTTCAGATAATTGAGTAGCGCTGATCGTGTAATGCGCTTGGCGATAAAACTGTGACATAGTGGTGAACTCGTAGGTGCAAAATTAAGCTAATAGGCGTAGCATACCAATAGTTTTATTTAATGAAAGTAGAATTTTAGGAATTATGATGAAGAAAATGTTACTGACAGCCGTAATAGGCGTGACATTAACCATGTCTGCTTCTGTAATGGCAGCAGGAAATGCGGCAGCGGGTAAAACTAAAGCCGTTATGTGCGCAGCCTGTCATGGTGTTGATGGCAATAGCGCATCAGACATGTTTCCAAAATTAGCCGGTCAGGGTGAAGCGTATCTTGTAAAGCAGCTTATAGAATTTAAAAGTGGTGTGCGTAATAATGCGATAATGATGTCAATGGCCGCAAGTTTAAGTGAGCAAGAGATGGCGGATGTTGCGGCATATTTTTCTAGTAAAAAGATTACTCCTGGTGCTGTCTCAGAAGATCTATTAGCTGCGGGCCAAAAAATCTTCCGAGCGGGTAATAAAGAATCTGGTTTACCTGCTTGTATGGCATGTCATGGTCCTACTGGTGCGGGTGTCCCCGCTGCAAAATGGCCTGCATTATCAGGTCAGCATAGTGCCTATGTTGAAGCTCAATTAAAAGCCTTTGCTGGGGGTCTGCGTAGTAATGATCCAAACAGTATGATGCGTGATATTGCATCAAAAATGAAGCCCGAAGAAATGAAGGCCGTTGCCGCTTATGTTGCAGGTTTGCACTAGGTGGATAAATATCCAGATTTAAAATAGTTAGCCGCATAGTGAAAACTGTGCGGCTTTTCTATTTAGCCCCACTCTAACTTACAAAACCTTGGGTTCTATAAAATATGTCTGAAACCAATTCCTTACCCTCATCTAGAAAAAAATTCGGCCAACGCCTGTTTATTTTTTTTGGATCAATGGATCTAGCGATCACGTTATTGCTGGCATTGGCCGTAGCATCGATTATCGGCACCGTGTTACAACAAAACCAGCCTTATTCAGACTATCTAATTAAATTTGGTCCATTTTGGTTTGAGCTATTTGAGTCAGCCGGATTGTATGATGTGTACAGTGCCATCTGGTTTCTTTCTATCCTCGTTTTATTGGTGACATCTACCTCTGTTTGTGTTTTTAGAAATGGACCTTCGATGCTGCGTGATATGTGGAATTTGCGAACACATGTTCAGCGCAAATCATTGCAGGCCATGCGACACAACGCCGCGTGGTCAGTCGAGTCACCAGTCGAATCGACGGTAACAACATTAGAAAGTAGCTTTTCTAAGCTTGGTTTTAGGGTAAAACAAACACTTAAAACGGGCGAAATTTTAGTGTCAGCTATGCGTGGTGGGATGAACCGACTAGGTTATTTGTTAACACATATTGCCATTGTGGTTATCTGTCTTGGTGGCTTAATGGATAGTAATCTGCCTTTAAAGTTTGCTGAATGGCAGGGTCGAATAAAAATAGAAACGCGAGACTTGCCGTTGAGTAAGATTCCAGCAGAAAGCCAACTTGCTGTAGGAACCCAAGCATTTCGTGGCAGTGTTAATATTCCAGAAGGCCAGTCTTCAAATGTGGCATTTGTGTCTATGCGTGATGGTTATTTAGTTCAAAAGCTCCCCTTTAAAATAGAGGTAAAAGATTTTCGTATCGAACATTATGCGACGGGACAACCAAAATCATTTGAATCTGATTTAGTCGTTTACGATGATGACTTGTCAGAACCATTGGCGACCACTATTGCAGTTAATCACCCTTTAATACATAAAGGTTATGCGATCTATCAAGCTAGTTTTAGTGACGGTGGCTCAGCCTTATCGCTTGAAGCTTGGCCGCTTAATAATCAAGCAGGTAATAAGCCATTGAGCTTTGATACAAAAGTGTTTGAGCGGAGAAATATGCATTGGGGAGATAATTCTTCACAACTTGAAATGACTTCGTTCCGCCCTTTTAATATTAATCCCGATCCTACTGAAGATGATCCAGCCAATGTGCGTAATTTTGGCCCGAGTATTGGCTTTAAGCTTCGTTCACATACTGGGGAAGCTTTAGAATATCAAAATTACATGTTACCGGTGACACGTGATGGACGTGACTTTTATCTAAGTGGTGTACGCTCTAGCCCTGCCGACGAATTTGGTTACTTGTATTTGCCGATTGATGATCAGGGTGGTTTGACGGGATTTAGTTATTTCTTGCAACGATTGTATGATAAAAATATAGTCGATATGATTGCTCATGAAATGACATTAACGACGCTTAATTCGGTGGCAAATAGTGACGAAAAGTTAGCACAAAGTTTACAAAATACGTTGATGAAATTAGTCGATATGTTTGTGGCAGGTGGTTTTGCTAATGTAACAACTTTTATCGAAACGACATTACCCGAAGCTGAACGTGCTACTTTGGGCCCCGCTTATTTGAGCATGTTACGAGAAATATTAGCTCGCGTGTATGTGACTGGTTTGAACTTACCTGATCAACAATCGCCTAGTGAGTCACAATTATTATTTTTACAAGATGCTGTCGATGCTATTGGTAGCTTACCTCGTTATGGTTCTCCTATCTATTTCATGTTGACAGACTATGAACATGTAGAGGCCAGTGGACTACAAATAGCACACTCGCCAGGTAAACCCGTAGTCTATTTGGGTTGTGCTATGTTAATTCTGGGTATTTTTTTATTATTTTATTTGCCGCAACGTCGATTCTGGGCTTTAGTGAAAGAAAATGGCAGTCAAACAGATATATTGCTGGCGGGAATGAGTAATCGTAATTCACGTGAGTTTGATGGTTATTTTGAACAAATCAGCGATGAATTAAAACAAAACTCAGGGAACTCTGGCCCTCGCCAGGGTTCTTAGTTGTTGTACTAAATAAATTGAAGAGTCACTAATGAATAAACTAGCTGGGATAATGTTAACCGAAACGAGCAGTCCACTCGTACAATGGTCGTGGCGTGGAGCAATGGTCTTAGCCGGTATCATCTTACTGACAATGTATTACAATGTATTTGACTATTACGAAGTGGGTATTGTGGTGTTGGCGGCAGTGGGTATGGCATTGATAGGTCAGAATTGGCTGGGTATCCGTTGGTATATTGGTGTGGTGGGGCTAGTCAGTTTATTTGCTGTTCAGCGTTATGCGAATGATCTTTCGCTAGCCAATAGTGATTTCTTTTTGAATTATATGTTAGCCAGTCAATCTGCTTTTATGTGGATGAGTGCCTTGTTTGTAATGGCGACAGTGACTTATTTTGCAGGCTTATTTCTTCGTTCTGAATTTACTCAAAAAGTAGGCACTGCGCTTACTTGGTCAGCCAGTGCAATGGGCATGATTGGTTTGATGGTGCGTTGGAAAGAGTCGTATTTAATTGGCCCAGATGTAGGGCATATACCGGTTAGTAACTTATATGAAGTGTTTATCTTATTTGCGATTGTTACTTCTATACTTTATTTGTTTTACGAACGACGCTATCAAACGCGTGCTTTAGGTGGTTTTGTTTTATTAGTGATTAGCTCGGCAGTAGCCTTCCAGCTTTGGTATGCATTTGAACGTCATGCTCACGAGATTCAACCATTAGTACCTGCTTTACAGAGTTATTGGATGAAGATCCACGTACCTGCTAACTTTGTCGGGTATGGTTCATTTGCAATAGCCGCGATGATCGGCGTGGCATATTTATTAAAATCGTGGCGTCAATCAGTGAATCCACAAGGATTATTGGCGACGACATTACCCGATAAGGCGGTCATGGATGATCTTATGTATAAGGTCATTTCCTTAGGTTTTGCATTTTTCACCTTGGCGACTATTTTAGGCGCTTTATGGGCAGCTGAAGCATGGGGTGGTTACTGGTCTTGGGATCCTAAAGAAACTTGGGCTCTAATTGTCTGGTTAAATTATGCAGCATGGTTGCATATGCGTATGACTAAAGGCTGGCATGGCAGACCAATGGCTTGGTGGGCTGTGATAGGTTTATTTGTGACGATATTCGCCTTCTTGGGCGTTAATATGTTTTTGTCAGGGTTGCATTCCTACGGCACCTTGTAAGTTGATTTATAGATAAGGATTAGAGTCAAATGAAGAAAATGATTAAAGCGATACTGATATTAGGTGTTAGCTTGTTACCTTTAGCTGTCATGGCGACGCCACTCGCCTATGTTGAAGGCGTGCATTACAAGCCTACGGCACAGCGTATTGCCACTAGCGATGAAAAGGTTGTAGAAGTAATAGAGTTTTTTTCTTACAGTTGCCCACATTGTTTTAACCTAGATCCTCAAATACAAGAATGGGAAAAATCATTACCAGAGAATGTAGTATTTAGTCGTGTACCGGCGATATTTCGTGATAGTTGGTTACAACTAGCTAGAGTATTTTATGCCGCTGAAGCAACAGGTGATTTAGAAAAATTGCATTTGATGATTTTTAATGCGATTCATGTAGAAAAACGTCGTTTAGAAACGGAAGATCAATTATTAGATTTTGTTGCAGAGCAGGGTATTGATCGTGATATGTTTGCTAAAACAATGGATTCATTTTCAGTAAAAGCAAAAGTGAAAAAAGCATTATTATTAAGCCAAACATCAGGGATCACAGGCGTACCGTCAATGATGGTTAATGGTAAATATATAGTTGATGCACCAATGGCGGGTGGCACGACTGAACTACTTCAAGTTGTCGATTTCTTGATTCAACAAGAATCAAATAAATAGTGTAAATTAACAAAGAGAGTTAGTTGTATTCTAACTCTCTTTGTTATGCTAACCAGCAAGACAACGATTACGACCTGTTTCTCTTGCTCGGTACTTTGTTGTTGCTCAAGAGAGGCAAGCGAAATGTAATATTTTTACTTCCATTTCTCTAGTTGTTGCAATGCGCTGTCGTCCGCCATAAGCTAAATCTTTAACGGTTTAAAGTGCGGCAGGTAGTGTTTGTAATGTATTGATATTGGCAGGAGGCGAGGTTTCATCATTGCCGATCCTATCTTGTAATAAAATATCATAATAGCGTCGAACATTTTCAATATAACGTACCGGTTCACCCCCTCTAGCATAGCCATAACGGGTTCTTTCGTACCATTTTTTCTTTGCTAGCAGAGGTAAATGTTCCTTTATATCAGGCCAAAGATCTGGGTTTTTACTATTATTTTCAGTGAGTATACGTGCATCTTCAACGTGACCTAGACCTAGATTATAGGCGGCGAGTGCAATCCATGTTTTATCAGGCTCGCTGATTCGTTCAGGAAGCCGTGCAACCATTGATGCTAAATACCCTGCACCAGCATTAATGCTTTGAGTTGGATCTTCTCGGTCATCAATATTCATTTCTTCAGCAGTTGTTAATGTTAGCATCATTAAACCTCTTACGCCCGTGCTTGAGACCGCTTGTGAATCCCAGTGTGACTCTTGATATGAAATTGCAGCCAGTAAACGCCAATCAAATCCATACTTCTCAGCTGCTTTTTTAAACAGCGGTTCATATTGGGGTAGTCGGGTTTGAATACGTCGGTAATACGTTCGGGTATCTATATAATCAAAACGACGAATATGACCATAATACTTTTCTATTAAGCGATCGAGATCGCCCGATTCTTCTATTTGTTCAAAAAAGGTGATCATTTTAGCTGATAATGAACCGTCCTCACTTAATGGCATTGCCCACGCTAAAGATTGTGGCTCAGAAAGATCAAAGGCAACCCGTAGTTCTGGAAATAAGGTTTGATTGGCTGCTAAGTCATTTGAATCTGCAATCGTATAATCAATCATTTCAAGCTCTACTAATTCCATTAGGCCATTACTATCGAGTTCCTTATTCTCTGTCCAGATAAGTTCGGGAATATCCTCTTTATAAGAGTTTAACTGTTCAACGTGACTGCTATTTGCCACTACTTCTAATTGGCCATTAGATAGATCGGTTATGTTTTGGGGGATCCTGTTGCCATTACGATATACCAATTGCTGGGTAACTTCTTGATAGACTGGACCAAAATGTAAACGATCTCTACGTTCAAGAGTGATTGCTAATCCCGCTGCCGCCATATCAGCTTTACCGTGCTCGATTAGTTTTAACATATCACCAAGATTATCTGGCACAGTAATCTTTAATTTAACATTGAGATATTCGGCAAAAAGTTGAGCTAGTTCGTATTCAAAACCTGCGAATTGATTACCTTTTACATAATATGTAGTCGGCCCATAACGAGTGAGAACATGCAACTCACCTCGTTCACGAATTTCTTCTAGGTGTGGTTTTGCCTCATCGCAAGCGATAAGTAGACTTAGTAGTATCATTAATAAGCTGATTAACTTCAAATATAACTCCATGGAAAAGGACTAGTCGAATTATCGCTTCATATGGACAACTTTGCACGAATAAGTTCAGCCCGATGGCCTAACAGCCAGATGTTCAGTAGATTTAGTGACTTGAGTATAATATAGATTATAATTCCTTTGATACAATGAATTAAAATGCGTTGTCTGACTATGAGAGCCAAGAGCGGCACTCATTAGCCGACGATGTTTATTCGATTGAAGAGGGCAATTGTCCAGGTATACTGATACCTATATTTGAAGATGAACACGTCACTTATATGATGAATTCTAAAGATTTACGTGTAATTCAACACATTGAACGCTTAATGTAGAGCGGTGTAATCGAAAACTACCAACTTGAGATTGTAGTGGTTGTTTTTTTATGTCTTCCATATCGCTACTTACTTTTTTGATTCACAATATTTCTAATAGACTTTATTGTGTGACACAAATAACTCAACATATTTAAAGATTGTACCCATCAATATTTTAATTCTAAGAACCTAACTATCGCTTGATTAATAATGTGTGGTCTCTGTTGCAAGGCATTGTGACCAGTATTTGGAATAATAAATCTTTCTGAGTTAGGAATCGCATCGGCCATTTGATTAAAATGTTGTAGTGATATCAGATCGTTTTCACCTTGAATGAATAATGTTTTTGCCTTTATTTGTGCAAGTTCATCGTGTGTGATTTGAGGATACGACGCCCACATGGTGGTAACGTGATGCCATAAAGTTTGCCATTGCTTAGGTTCAGGTGCAATTATGTAATAGATAAAACGGGCTAATATTGAATGGTTTGATGGTGTGGCATGTTTCATTGCTACAATCGCGGCCCGTGTTAGTCCTTGTAGATTGTAGTTGGCACTGATGGCAATGAGTTTATTAACACGCCCAGGGTGAGCAATTGCGAGTTTTAATCCTACTATGCCGCCATCACTCCAACCGAGTATATCTACCTGTTTAAGGTGTAACTGATCTAAAACAGCTAAGGTATCTGAGGTTAATAAGTCATAACTAAATGGTTGTTGGCCGATATTAGAACGGCCATGACCTCGCATATCAATAATGATTAATTGAAAGTTTTTTGATAGCGTTGGCAGTTGTGCATACCATGATTCGACTGAGGTTAAGCCCCCATGAAGTAATAATAATGGTGGATTTTCCTTACCATAAATCTCATAGTAGATACGCGTATCTGAACACGTTAGATAACCCTTTTTTTTGGTATTGTTGGATTTCAATCGCCATAATAGGTAGTTGAACAGAGATGCGAACATTATTTTTTGTACACGTTTTTTAAACCACCTGAAATCAACAGAGTGGAGTCGATAAGTACACGTGGAAAGACTAAGCCACCCGGTGCAGCAAGATATAAGGGTTTCCATTCGGGATAAAATTTTTGTTTATAACGACGTAAACCATCAAAGTTATAAAAGTCTTCACCCATTTTGAAGATAGTGTTTCCTACTTTATTCCAGATGGAAGCAAGTGGATGAGTGTCTAAGCCGGATAATGGAGCCATGCCTAGTGAGAACCATTGATAGCCTTGCGCTTGCCCCCAAAGTATCAGCTCGGTGAATAAAAAATCCATAATACCACGTGGTGCTTGATCACTATATCGCATTAAATCGATAGATAATTCGGTCTTATCACCGCTTGGCCAGAGATTGGCAAAGGCTGTAATTTCACCATTGACTTTAATCACCGCAATATCGAAGTTTTGAAGATATTCCGCTTGAAAAGTACCTAGTGAAAAGCCTTTCTCATGTGTAGACTTATCTGCAAGCCATTGATCAGAAATGTATTTTAATTGTTCAATTACATCTGTCACCAGTGCTTTTGGAATCACTTCAAATGTAGCGCCATTACGAGCGGCTTTATTACGTGCTTGTCGCAATTCGCCACGATGACTGCCTTCTAAAGAAAAGTCGGTTAATGAAATTCGACCTTCTTCACCTAGTTTCGATAAGCTTAGCCCCATATCAATATACAAAGGTAAATGCTGTTCAGAGACTTGGTAGAAAACACAGCGATCAGCATAGTGATATGAGAGCTCTCTAAATTGCCAGACTAGACTTTCAAATTGTAATGGATTGCCTACTGGATCGCCCATAGATATCCAGCTATCACCTGAGATTTGATACATGATGAATGCTTCATCAGAAGGATGGAATAAAAAGCGTTTATCACCTGATAAAGCGACATTTGAATGTGCCGAGTTCGATAATTCGATGATTTTTTTGGCTTTAGTCAGATCATCTTGAGTGGCTGATTGAGGGGAAGGGGCTGCTGGTCGAGTTAAGCGAACTAAGCCAAATGCGGCGATGGTTAATGTGCTTAGCAGACCTGCTCGTAACATACGTGGCATATCAGCATCGAACGCAAATTTCCACCATAATTCGTCCCGGTATTCGACATGTTGATGAACAAATAAACCAAGCCAGATTGAAGCTGAAACAACAGTTGTGATTGTCAATAGCCAATTTAATGAAAACCTTTGATCCAAAAGAACAGCAGGCCGATAAAATTCTTCACGACTAATCCAAATAATGAGCGCAATCACGGCAAGGCAGATACTTTCTTCAATATCTAACCCTTTACCTAAAGAAACAATAATGCCGGTGATAAGCAAAAATAGTGCAATATGATGGGCACTTTGAAGTCGTTGAAACAGACCTCGAGCGACAATTAACAACCCGACACCAATGACACTGTTTAATAAATGCGATGTTTCAAGCAAGGATAATGGAATGAAGTTACTCAGCAGATTAAGTCGAGATTGCACTCCAGGTAATGAACCACTGATCAGTAGACCAGCACCGGTAATAAAAACTAACGTCCCTAGTAGTTGTGGTGCGATGTTACTGATCCAGTCAGTACTTTTAGTTAAGGCCTGCGTCACATGCTGTCGATGCATGTCAAATTCATGGATACTCATTAGCATAACCGCTAACCCTAAAGGCACTAAGTAATAGATAACTCGATAAGCAATAATGGCACCGAGTAATTCAACTTTAGGTACATCAGGCAATAGCAATAATAATGTGCCTTCAAATACACCGATGCCCCCTGGGACACTACTTATAACACCTAGAAAAATAGCGATTAAATACGCACCGAGCAATACTGGATAGCTGAGGTGTATATTATCGGGCAACAAGATATAGAGTGTCGCAGCGGCGGCGATCAAGTCGACTGAAGCAAATAAAACCTGCTGAAATGAAATGGATTTATTGGGTAATGAAAATGACCATTGGCCTATTATTATAGGCTGTTTTTTAATCACAGATAGTAGTAAGTAAATGCTTGTTATAGCCATAAAAAAAATTGCTAATAACTTTAAAACAAACACTGACATGCCTAAGCCGGATAACGAACTCGCAGGTTCTAATAGCAAGGTAATACCGAGTAATAAGGATGCACCAACACCAAATGTCAGTGTGCAAAATGCGATGATACTTGCGATTTCTATGGCTGAAAGTTGTGCTATTGAATAGGCACGATAACGAATAGAGCCGCCGGATATGGCTGCAATGCCTACATTATGACCGACTGCAAACGCAGTAAATGAAATCGCGCTAGTTTTCCATATAGTGAGTTCATGATTAATATATTTAAGTGCAAGACGATCGTAATTGGTCAATGAAAAGTAACTAATCGCAGTAAACATGAACGCGAGCGAAATTTTGTACCATGGTAAGTCGTGTAATTGTGCCATAACATCAGTAAAGTGAATGTTGCTAAGCTCCTGACTGAGTATCTTTGCAGCAAATAAGAACATCAAAAATGCAATCGGGGCCGGAGCGTAATGCAGCCAATGCTTTAGTTTTGTCAACAAGGTGACCTCCTCAAGGTCTGGTGTTTGATTTAGATGTATTAGATTAAGATATGGGCATAGGGGGTTAAAGAATTCTTTCTAACGGTGATATTATGACGTGAAATAAGCTATCCGAATTAAAAGATATCAATCTATGTAGTATAGATGAAACCAATGGTGATAAAAATTATCTAATTATTACGGATCAAGTAACTATGATCTTCAGAACATTCTGTAAAAACTAAAGAAAAATAATGAATATAGTAAAAAAATCATTGACAGTCATGACGTTAGCTATACTCTTTACGAGCAGCATAGCTTTGGCCAAAGATGTGGGCATTACTATTACTGCGCAGGCTTGTTTCGAAATACTCTATTTAGGTTTGAACGCCTTTGATGGTTGATGAAACGCTAATGCGCCGCCGCTATGGATACTTGGCACTGGCTTTAGTGATCGCCTTGGTCTTGGCCGTCGTGTTGAACCGCGTCAAGCAAAGCTCAGAAATCGCGCAACTTCGCACATTAACCCTGGACGGAGTAACGGCCAGTCTAGTTAACCCCGGGCACGATAGTAATGCCCGAGTATTATTAGCTATGCCCGCTGAGCAATTATTAAGCGGTGAGCAACTACTGGCCCTAAGCACTGCGAATAACACACAAGTGATGCAATACTCCATCAAGACCAGCGACTGTGCAAACCAGCAACAACAATTTCAAGCAGCCCTGCAACAACTCGACGGCCCGCCAACCTTGGTGGCCGGCATCGGCCCTGGTGCTACATTGGCCTGGCGCTGGCTGGCTCAGCAGAGCAACGACCAAGCCCAAGCAATTTCCATCGGGTTTTCTATTGAGCAACTGGATTGCCCCGCCCGACTGCCGGCAAAAGCCGAACATGGTCACTGGTTGGTTGGCTGGAACGATAACCCGGATGATGCCAGCGCTCGTTTCGTACGCGGCCAAGGGGCAAACACCGAGAATCTGATCAGCGATTACAGCGTCAACCTGCAACAACTGCTTAGCGACCAATTACAACGCAGCCTGCAAGGTCAGCACGACCCGATGCCGGTGATAGAAGTCCCGAGCAGCGCCATCAACGATACTGTCACCCTGTTTTATTCAGGTGATGGTGGCTGGCGGGACCTTGATATGAAAGTTGCCGAAGAAATGGCCAAGCGTAGCTACCCTGTGGTTGGTATCGACGCCATGCGCTATTTCTGGCAGCACAAAAGCCCCGAACAAGGCAGTCAAGACCTTGCCAAACTAATGCAACTGTACCGGCAGAAATGGGCGACTAAACACTTTGTACTGGCCGGTTACTCATTTGGCGCCGACGTACTTCCAGCCCTGTATAACCGTTTGCCACCGAGTGACCAACAGGATGTCCAAGTCATTGTATTACTGGCCCTAGCTCGCAGCGGCAGCTTTGAGATTGAGGTGCAAGGTTGGCTCGGCAAGGCTGGGCAAGAGGCAACAATCGGCCCCGAATTAAGTCGCTTACCCCAACAGAAACTGTTGTGCGTATACGGCCAGGACGAACGCGCCAGCAGTGGTTGCACCCTGCCCGAAGCGCGTGGGCAGAACTTGCAGCTAGCTGGCGGTCACCACTTCGATGAAAATTATCCGGCGTTAGCGGCGCGATTGATAAGCTTCATTCAGGCTCGAAAACCGAACAACCCTTGACTCTGATGTGCTTACATCCATACTATCCAAAACAAGACCCTAAAATTCAGACAATATCCTTAAGCGATATTGTCTTCAATTAAGCTACCATCTGAAAATCAGTGTTGTCGTAAGGTAAACGACAGTTTTTATTTAGTATTTTATCACGTTCATATTCAACTGTATCGGCCATATTTCTCTCAATCACACCATCTTTATATACTTTTGAAAATATAGTTTTTATATTGCCGAAATCTTGGTTTATTGTTCTGGTAGCTCTCAGTTTATTCGCGGGGAAGGTTTAGTATTTTAATTTCTTCAAAGCGCATGTTTCTGTATGGGCTAGTAGGCGAGCGAGATCGAATACGCAGTATACGCAATCCTTCGTGAGAATTGGGGGCGGTTATTACCAAGAATAAACGGAAAGCGTTTATATCAAGCTTGGCAGCTTTCGAGCGTCTCTGATGCTAGCTTCTTTTTAGCATCGAGTACGGTGTTTAAGAATTTAGTGCTGTAGTATTCCCAAGTTTCACCAGATTGTTTAGGTGATTGATTTGATTCTGGAGCTCTTGTTCGGCTTAGCACAATATCAGGTAGTGCAATTGCTTCTTCTGGAGTATCTAGATTGACTTCTTTCTTTCGACCATCAAAAGTGGTGAAAGTCATTAGTTCTGCTTTTATATTCTTGCCCTTAGTCAGACTTCCTAATTGCTCTAATACATTGTCAACTTGCACACGATAGGGCCTAGATCAAGGAATTGCAGTATTTTTACTATCAGCCTTAGGCGAGTAACACATCTCGCGGGTATTCTTGAAATGTTTGCGATATGTAAATGGAATGATAAACCGAAAGTACAATATGCCATGGCGGTTCTGGCATGTATAGTTAGACATTACGCCCCTTAGACATGGACACTAAGTGTTACACTTTAGAAGTTATAATGGTTCTTCTTTTGTCTGAACCGTTGATTTATATAGGCTCAGTGTTAAATATGGTACCGAGGGTCGGAATCGAACCGACACTACTTGCGTAACCGGATTTTGAATCCGGCGCGTCTACCAGTTCCGCCACCCCGGCAATATTCAAGCGACAAATTATAACCATAGTTGGGGATTATAGGAAGTGTTATTTTAAGTCGTTAATTAATGATGTACTGATCATCAGGATAGAACAGCTATATTGATGAGATCGTGTACCAATCTTAAGTAAAAACTGAGTACCATTACAAATTAAATTCTGGCAAGCATCTGTTTATTTGTATCAACCGCGCGGAGATGGGGAGTACTATATTATTAAGATTAGTCAGTTATTTGTAATAGATATAAAAAAACCGGTGTCAATAAAATTGATACCGGTTTTTTTGTTCTGCATTATTACATTAACGAGACTTTAGCTAAAATATTGAAGTCTAGCCAAAGTCGTAAACGTAGTGGTGGTACAGAAATATTAACGTTTAGAGAACTGTGGACGTTTACGCGCTTTGTGTAGACCAATTTTCTTACGTTCTACGGCACGAGCATCACGTGTGATGAATCCTGCCTTACGTAATTCTGATTTTAATTCGCTGTTATATTCAACCAATGCGCGGCTGATACCGTGACGAATTGCACCAGCTTGACCATTGTTACCACCACCACGAACAGTGATGTTTAAGTCAAAATTGCTTAACATGTCAACAAGAATAAGTGGTTGACGAACGACCATGCGAGATGTTTCGCGGCCGAAGTAATCTTCCAATGAGCGTGTATTAATAGTTAGTTTGCCGCTACCTGCTTTTAAAAAAACACGAGCTGTTGAGCTTTTGCGACGACCTGTAGCGTAGTATGAATCTGCCATAATATGTCCGATTAAATTTCCAGCACTTTAGGCTGTTGAG
>Ga0105054_10003479_pt1 | contig 24356 bp, 22 predicted proteins | sample BON02_FD_78091 | JGI IMG/M metagenome (GOLD analysis project Ga0105054, IMG submission 78091) | Freshwater microbial communities from Lake Bonney liftoff mats and glacier meltwater in Antarctica - BON-02 (megahit assembly) | ecosystem: Environmental > Aquatic > Freshwater > Ice > Glacier...
AAAGACTCCAGCGCCCGGTGGTCCCCAAAAAACGTATATTGATCAGTGCTCATATTGAATGGTTATAAAGAGTCGTATCCAGTTGGCAACCAATTAGTTGCTATTTATAGGAGTTCCCTAAAAGTATCTCGATGGTATTCTTTGGAATCATCGTATCTTTATTTAATTCTGAGGAAGAGTGAAATAAAAAGTAGCGCCCTTGCCCAAGCTTGATTTGAGCCAAATCTCACCAGAATGGCGTTCAATAATTTTCTTGCAGAGGGCGAGTCCTATCCCCGTGCCAGGATAGTCATTTCGGGTATGGAGGCGCTGGAAAATTCCGAAAATTTTGTGATGAAACTCCGGGGCAATCCCGATGCCATTATCAGTGACGGCAAACTCCCAGCAATTATTCACCTTGGTCGCTTTGATGGTGACCTGAGGGGCTTCCTCTTGGCGGTATTTCAGAGCGTTGCTGATCAGATTTTGGAAGATTTGCGAGATTTGAGTGCGATCACCCATGACATCAGGGAGATTGGTTAATTCTATGGAGGCAGCAGATTTCTTGATTAAGGCGTCAAGGTTAAGCAGAGCGGCCCGGCACGCTTCATTCGCATCTACAGTCTCAAATGGGCTGGCCTGCGAGCTCACTTGCGAGATTTGCAGCAAGTCATTGATCAGGCCCTGCATGCGACTAGCGCCATCGACTATATGCGAGATGAGCTCATCGGCGGATTCACCAAGCTGATTGCCAAATCGGGATTTTAGAATCTCCGCACAACCGGCAACTGCTCGAAGTGGCTCTTGCATATCGTGAGACGCGACGTAGGCGAATTGCTCGAGTTCACTATTGGAGCGCTCGAGGTCCTGAATCAGGCGTTCTAGCTCTTGTTTCGCCAATACTTGTTGAGTGACATTTTGGTTAAACTGAATCAGGCCGCCCACCTCTCCTTTGGCGTTATGCCATGGAAGTAACTCCCAATTGAACCACACGGGAGTGCCATCGGGGCAAGGGGGGAGCTCATCTTCGGCACAACCTTCAGGTTTCCCCTCCAATACACGTTCATAGATTTTATTCCATCGCTCAGACTGATGAGGAAACAGATCATAATGTGAATGACCGATGATGCTGTCGCGATCGACTCCATAGGCGAGGAGCCAACGATCACTGACATGCAAGTAATTCATGTCACGATCACACATCGCAATGGCTGCAGGGGTGTTTTTGATGAATTCCTTGAGTAGCCCAGCACTCGTGGCGAGTTCATCGGCGACCTTTTTTCGCTGCGTAATATCCTGAATTTGGGAGACGAAATAGAGCGGCTCCCGCTCCTTATCCCGAACTAAAGAAACACTGAGAATGATCCAGATAATGTGCCCATCTTTATGGATATACCGTTTTTCCATGTGGTAGTGGGTCAATTCGCCCGCGAGCATTTGACGCACTTTTTCTAGATCAGCATTCAGATCATCTGGGTAGGTCACATCCTGAAAGGTGCGTCCAAGAAGCTCTTTTTGTGTGTAGCCGAGCAGATTGCACAGAGCCTCATTCAGCGTGATCCATGATCCATCGAGCCCTACGGTGGCAATACCGATCGCCGAATATTCCACCGCGTCACGGAACGGTTGAAGGCGAATGTCATAGACGGAGCTAGTTTTTTTATTTCGGGGGGCAGGCATGAGCAGGAAACAAAATACGAGAGCTAATAGTTCATATCCGACACCGTTAAATCTGAAAGACTATTGTTGCTACAGGGTGCTGGCGCTTCGATCTTTTCGCTGGCGGAGTGTTTCCGCTGGTAAATTCATCCGTATTCGCGGATAAACGCAGTCCCTATGAATCCTGTTCTCAATCTCTTAATCGATGGCGGTAGCCTCACTCAGGCGCAAATGGCGCAGGTTGCGGGCTTATCCGAAGCTGAGGTTAACCAGCATTTGGAGCAGCTGAAAAAAGATAAAATCTTCCTTGGCTGGCGTCCCGTGCTCGACCTGTCCCGCGCGGCCGCGGCCGCGGCGACCGTGCGTGCTGTTATTGAAGTGCGAATCACTCCCGAGCGTGGAGGTGGGTTTAACCATCTGGCAGATCGGATCAGCCGATTCGATGAAGTAGAGACCTGCCATCTGATGTCGGGGAGCTACGATCTGCTCGTTTTCGTAAAAGGATCTTCGTTGCAAAACGTGGCCAGATTCGTGTCGGAAAAACTCTCGACCATGGAAGGCGTGCTTTCCACGGCGACGCATTTCCAACTTCGCTGCTATAAAGATCACGGCGTGATGCTCGAACAGCAGGACTCTTCTAACGAGCGATTGGAAGTCGCTCCCTAACCGTTTTCGCCATGAGTAAGGACCCACAACAATGGGTAGCGAAGCATGTGGCCTCGCTACCGAAAAGCGGTATACGCGATTTCTTCGAGCTCGTCGCCCAGATGAAGGGACAGGACGTGATCTCGTTGGGCGTGGGCGAACCGGATTTCGTCACGCCTTGGCATATTCGTGAAGCCGCAATCTTTGCACTCGAGAAAGGCAAGACCTACTATACTTCCAATTTGGGATTACTCGAATTGAGACAGGAGATTTCGAGCTACATCGCCAAGCATTTCAGCGTGAGCTATCGGCCAGATGATCAGGTGCTGGTCACGGTCGGCGTGAGTGAGGCTCTTGATTTGGCGTTTCGTGCGTTCTGTAATCCCGGCGACAAGGTGATGTTTCACCAGCCATGCTACGTTTCGTATAGTCCGAGTATTGCCCTCGTGCATGGCGAGGCCATCGCGGTGCCAACGTATGCCAAAGATAATTTCGCACTCACTGTCGAAGCGCTGGAAGCGGCGTGGGAACCGGGCTGCAAGATTCTGATGTTGAATTTGCCATGCAATCCCACTGGTGGCACGTGCAGTCGCGAGCAGTTAGAAAAGATCGCGAACTTTGCTCGTGAGAAAGACCTTCTGGTATTTAGCGATGAGATTTATTCGGAACTCACGTTCGAAGGTGTGCATACGAGCATCGCCAGCCTGCCGGGCATGGCCGAACGCACTGTCTTGCTCCACGGCTTTTCCAAAGCCTTCGCGATGACAGGGTGGCGAATTGGGTATGCGTGCGGTCCCGCCGTATTAATCGAAGCGATGATGAAGGTGCATCAATACTCGATGATGTGTGCCGCCATCATAGCGCAAGAAGCTGCCCTTGAAGCTTTGCGTCATGGCGAGGAAAGCGTCGTGAGGATGCGCGAAGAATATCATCGTCGACGCGATTTGATCGTGCGCCGATTCAATGAAATGGGGCTGACCTGCCATTCGCCTCGCGGTTCTTTCTACGCTTTTCCGTCGATAGCCAGCACCGGATTGAGCTCGGAGGAATTCGCCGCTAATTTGCTCAAGAGTGAAAAAGTGGCTGTCGTGCCGGGAACGGCATTTGGTGAGAATGGCAGAGGCCATGTGCGGGCGTGTTTTGCGACCGGTTACGAAGATCTGATTGAAGCCTGTGATCGGATCCAACGTTTTGTTGAAGGGTTAAAATAATGAATAGATCAGTAGCAATTGTTGGACGCCCTAATGTGGGGAAAAGCCGCCTGTTTAATCGATTGGCCCGTAAACGCATTTCTATTGTGCACGATCAACCCGGCATCACGCGCGACGTCATCACAGCGCATATTGCTGATGGAGAATACGCTTTGCTCGATACGGGTGGACTCGGCCTAACGGGCAATGATACCCCGGCACGGATCACCAAGGCTTCGGAAGAGCAGGTAGCCTTCGCGATTGAGACGGCAGGTCTCGTGCTGTTCATCATCGATGGACTCGATGAAATCACCGAGCTCGACCAACGGATTGGTGCACGCCTACGTCGAAGCGGACGCGAGGTATTACTCGTCATCAACAAGGCCGACTTTGATGACGATAAAATAGATATGGCTGAAGCCTATCGTCTGGGATTAGGCGAGCCGATCATGGTTTCGGCTGAGCACGGCCGAGGTGAGCACGATTTGCGCGAGAAGATTCTCGAGCGTCTAGGGCCAGTGAAAAAAGAAGAAGATGGTTTGCGCGATAAGGATGCACCGATTCGCATCTGCTTTATAGGACGACCGAATGTCGGGAAGTCATCATTGAGTAACCGACTCACTCGGAGTGATCGGTTGATTGTCAGCGATGTGCCCGGGACGACTCGAGATTCGGTGGAGTTGGATTTCGCCTTCACTGCACGCAATAAGCGGAAATACGACTTTCGCCTCGTCGATACGGCTGGAATCAGAGCCAACACTAAGCTGTCTTCTCCTGTCGAATATTTCTCACGCCTGCGCGCGCTTGAAGCTATTCAGCGAACTGATGTGGTTTTCCTCGTTCTCGATGCCATTGATGGGGTCACTCAACAGGACAAGGCAATCGCCGGTGAGGCCATCAAAGAGCGTAAACCCATCGTCATTATCGTGAACAAATGGGACTTGGTCCATAAGGCGTTCAAGAGCCCCGAAGGGATTGAAGATCCGCAGGGGATTCGCGGCTATGAGACCGAGCGTCAGTATCGGCAACATTATGAGAAAGTTGTCTTTGGAGAGCTCTTTTTTACTCCGGGATCTCCGATCATTTTCGTGTCAGCGGTCAGTGGCTACGAAGTCTCGCGGATGTTGAATGCGACGGTGAAACTCTTTCGCACTCTGGAGACAAAATTACCAACGGGTCGTCTCAATAATTTGTTAGGCAAATTGATGGAACGCACGCCACCGCCGGCTGTTGGCGGCAAACGATTCCGGATTTACTATGCCACACAATCTGGCTACCGACCATTTCGGATCAAGATTTTCTGCAACAACGAGAAGAAACTTAGCGAAAGTTACCGCCGGTATCTGCAAGCGGGTATGGTCAAGGAATTCGAACTCGATGGTTGTCCCTTCTACTTTGAATTAATCGGCAAAGATAAACATACGCCAGGAGCGCCTTATACCTCAAAGAACACGCTGGCGGTTAAGGCCGCACAGAAATACGCTCCGAATCGGCAAACACTCGAAGACTAAGTGAGGTATACCGTCCTGCTCAACCGTAACTAGATAGCCGTTGTGAGTGTGCTTAATATAGCCTTTTTCGGATCAGACCCTATCGCATTGCCTCTGCTGAATTGGCTCTACGATGAAGCCAAAGATTCGGTGCATTTTGTGGCGATATTCACTCAACCTGATCGTCCGGTAGGTCGTGGACAAAAGTTGCGCGCCAATGAGATCAAGCAATGGGCGGTGGCCCGAAATTTGCCGGTTTATCAACCTGATCGTTTAGACGCCGTGGCTCAAAAAGCCTATGCCGAATTAGCTACCGACCTTTCTCTCGTGATGGCATACGGCCATATTTTCAAACAGGACTTTATCGACACGCCAAGATTGGGCACCGTGAACCTTCATACCTCACAGTTGCCAAAATATCGCGGGGCTTCACCGATTCAAACAGCCATCGCAATGGGAGACGACGAAACGGGAGTGTCCCTGATGCGTATCGTGCGCGCATTGGATGCGGGACCTGTCACTGATTGTGAGACGGTGAGCATTGGTCGCGTGGATACGGCTCTGGATATTGAAGCGAAACTCGCGGAAGCCTGCGTGCCACTCGTGAGCCGAAACCTCGCGGCACTCGCATCGGAGGATTTGATGTTTACTGAGCAAAACCATGATAGCGCGACCTTCTGCCGTCGTCTGGTAAAAGGGGACGGGGGACTGGATTTTTCGGCCTCAGCCAGAACATTGGCTGCCCGAATCAACGGTCTGTTTCCCTGGCCTGCCACGGTGCTGCCGATCAATGGCCAACTGATCAAGGCAGGCCTCGCGACTGCCGAGGAGGGCGATGGAGCAGCAGGTGTGGTCATGGGCTCAGATCAAGAAGGGCTTTTGATTGGCACCGGTGAGGGGATTTTGCGGCTTCACAAATTGCAGCGTCCCGGAGCAAAAATGCTTCCGGTAAATGATTTTCTCCGGGGATTTCCCGTCGAAGTGGGGACGAAGATAAGTTCTGTCGAAATGACTCCACTGGTGGCGGATGCTCCTTTTCGTCGGTAGGTCTTGTTTTTGGTCGAGGGTTTTACCAAGCTACTAGCATGTTGATACGTCTTTTTTTGGGATTTATACTCACTGCCTCAGCTGGTTTTGCGCAAGGGGCACCGCTACAATATGAAGTAGCTAACTTGCGCGAAGACGTTCGCGGTATGGTCCAGCAAGTTGGCCAACTAACACTGAGGATCGAACAGCTTGAGCGCGAAAACGCGTCTCTCCGAGAGGACACTGATGCGACGGCAGCCAGATTTGCGACAGTTGAACAACTCAGTGATACGATGGCCGATCTCAACCGCGTGGCCAAAGTAGCGGCGGAGGAAAGCAAAAGTGAAGTGCTCAAGGAAGTGGCGAAGCAAATGAGCAAACTCGCGCGGCAAACCAATGCCGCGATCGATTCACTCGCGAAAGGGATGGCGCAACGACCCTCCGTGCAAACCAAGTTCTCTGATGACTTCGCCATGGAAGGAATCAGTTACACGATCCAAAAAGGTGATACGCTTTCTTCGATCGCGAAAACGACTGGTGCCAGTGTCAAAGATATCATTAACGCCAACAAGATCGCCGATCCGACTCGGATTCAAGTAGGGCAGACTCTCTTCATTCCTGCTAAGAAATAATTTCTATGTCCGCCGCACCTAAATCACGTCTCGGTCGAGGACTTGGCAGTCTCATTGCTAAAGCCACTCCAGCTACCGCAGCCAAAAAACCCACCACTGCGCCCACGCCCAAAGCGGCTCCAGCTAAATCCGAAGCCCCGACGGGCGCTCCCGGATACGCGGAGATCACCGTCGCTCAGATCGAGCCAAGTCCGTTTCAAGCACGTCAGGAATTCACGACCGAGCAATTGAGTGAATTGGCGGAGAGCATTCGTTCTGAAGGCCTGCTGCAACCCATCGTCGTGCGCAAGACCGGCGATTCGTATCAACTCATCGCGGGTGAACGCCGCTGGCGTGCCTTTCAATCGCTCAAGATCAAAAAGATCGCCGCCCGCATCGTCGAAGCCAATGACGCTTCCTCAGCTACCTTGGGGCTGATTGAAAATCTGCAACGCGAGGGACTCAATCCGATTGAAGAAGCTCATGGTTACGCGAGCTTGATCAGAGACTTTGATCTCACGCAAGAATCCGCAGCGGATCGCGTGGGGAAGGGGCGCGCGACCGTGGCGAATACTTTGCGCCTCCTTTCTTTAGACGCGGAAACGCAGGGCTTTCTCGGCAAGGGACTGCTCAGTGTAGGCCACGCCAAGGTCTTATTGGGCGTGACCGATACCGCGCGACGCAAATTACTGGCCCGACAAATCATTGAGGGCGGGTTGAGCGTGCGCGCTACTGAAAAGCTCGTGCAAGGTGATCGCAGCTCCATCGGTGGAAAAAAGAAGCGCGTGGCCAAGAATGTTTCCGCGAAGGATGCAGCGGCTGTCGTCGACATTGAAAAAAAGCTGACTTCGCATCTGGGGGCACGATCCGCTGTGCTTCATTCAGGAAAGAAGGGGCGCATCGTCATCGAATATAACGGCAATGACGATTTACAGCGCGTGTTGGCTAAAATCGGCGTCGAATTGTAGGGTGCTCCTGAAATTATCGGGAAGGCGGACAAAACGGGCGTGAACTAGCCACGCCTCTACCTGTTGGGCGAAGGGGCATGTCTTGTGCGCGACCATTTTCAACAAGGGCCGCCTTCGAATAATTCCTCTCCTCTTTTTTGGCCCGATCCCTGCATTGACAAAGAGTCTGATGAAGGGATGCTATCGACCTTTACTATGAGCATTCTCCTCGGAATTTTCACCTTCATCCTCATCCTTATATCCATATTTTTGGTTCTGCTTGTTCTCATGCAGAAGTCAAAAGGCGGGGGCATGGGCGCTGCGTTGGGCGGCGGTGCGACTGAAGCCGCTTTTGGCGCAGATACAGATAACATGCTGAGCAAGTTGACCATCAATATGACGATCGCCTTCTTCATATTGGCTTTCCTCCTTTACCTCGGCCACATCTACCAGCGCGCTAATGCAGTCACTGGTGCTGGAAGCAGCCTGCCGACAATCGAAGCACCTGCAGCTGTCGACGCGCCTGTTCCTGCTGAGGGAACAACCGAGTAAACCCGACCGTGTTCGGTTATTTTCAGATCACGCCCGCCTTGTTTCGGTGGGCGTTTTTCATGCTCGCGTGCCTCTTGGTCAAGTCAGCAATTGCGGGTCCTCCATCGAAAACAACGCACATGCCCACGCAGTTTATGCAGTGGGGGGAACCTGATCAGGAAAAGGGGCGAGAGGTCTTAGAGTCATTCCGAGGAATGGGAATTCAGGGGGATTACTTCCTGCAATTCCAACTCAAAGTCAGACCACGGCGTGGCGAAGAAATTGTATTTTCAGGCCGCTTGTGGGGGAGTCGTAATCATCGAGGACCCCTCTCTCGGGTGGAGTTGCAAGACAAGGACGGACAAGTGCGCCGTTACCTGTTGCAAAATGGTAGTGAGCCGCAGGTCTGGTCGTGGCGAGAGGGAACCGACGCTCCTGATATGACCACCAATCATCTTTTTGAACCACTCGTGCCGCAGACCGAACTTACGTTGTTTGATCTCCAAATGCCCTATCTCTATTGGCCGGACTTCACCTTTGAAGGCACGAGTAAATTACTCGGACGAATTGCGCATGTATTTCTGCTGATTCCACCGGTAGAGATGGCGGAGGAGTATTCATCATTGGGAGGAGTCCGCGTTTATTTGGATACCCAATATCACGCGATGGTGAAATCGGTCCAGGTTGATGAGAAGGGGGAAGACCTGAAGACCATGACGGTTCGCGACATTCAGAAAGTTTCCGGGCAGTGGATGGTGAAAAATATCGATCTGCGAAACGAAGTCACGCGCGATAAAACGCGTTTTCAAGTGGTTCGGGCTGCCTTAGATCTGGATTTTTCACCCCAGCTCTTTACCGCGGAATCACTCTCGGTTGATGTGCCGGCTCCTCAGGTAACGGTTTCTCTGGGTCGCTAGAATAGCTTAAACATCTTCCGAAGGAAGTTGATCGGGGTTCTCTCTCCCGCTTGCGAGATCAGAATGACGAGGAGGAGCTAGTGACACTATGGATTAACCGCTCTGGATCACGGCTGTCTAATCAACAAAAAGTCCCTCGGATATTATCAAGGGGCTGTAAATTTCTAGTGGAACGGTGGCTGGCTGTTACTTCAACACGTCTTCAGTAGTCGGATCGAATAGATGAACTTGGTCCATCTGGAAGGTGATTTGAACCTTTTGTCCGACATCGAATCGATCAGAAGCGCGCACTCGGGCAATAAATGAATGCTCACCGCTATTCAGGTAGAGGTAGGTCTCAGCTCCCATGGGCTCAGAAACTTCTACATTCACCTCGATCGTATGTTCAGGTAAGGGCGAGCTGAGGTTAAGCGAGTCTTGCGCATCTTCCGGACGGATACCCAAAACGATTTCCTTATCGATATAAGCAGATGCTTTTGTGGCGAGATCATCGGTAAGCTGAACCGAGAAAGGGGTTTCCTTCGGGTTGATCTCGGTGAAAATCACATGATTCCCATCACGCTTGAGAGTGCCCTTGAAGAAATTCATCGGAGGCGATCCGATAAATCCTGCGACAAACATGTTTTTGGGATGGTTATAGAGGTCGAGTGGCTCGTCGACCTGCATGATATCTCCATCCTTCATTACGCAAATCCGATCACCCATGGTCATGGCTTCAACCTGATCGTGAGTCACGTAGATCATCGTAGCCCCGAGACGCGCATGGAGCTTAGAAATATCGGTGCGAGTAGAGACACGCATCTTCGCATCGAGATTGGAAAGCGGTTCGTCGAAGAGAAACACCTTGGGACGGCGAACGATCGCACGGCCCACGGCCACACGTTGACGCTGTCCGCCGGATAGCGCCTTGGGGCGCCGCTCAAGCAGCTCCTCCATACCTAGCATCGCTGCAGCATCGCGCACGCGCTTGTCGATATCTTCCTTGGGGAACTTACGGAGCTTCAATCCAAACGCCATGTTGTCATAGACTGTCATGTGCGGATAAAGCGCGTAGTTCTGAAACACCATCGCGATGTCGCGATCCTTCGGCAGGACGTTGTTTACAACTTTGCCATCAATACTGATCTCACCACCAGTGATATCCTCTAGCCCGGCGATCATGCGAAGAGTCGTGGACTTGCCGCAGCCCGATGGACCGACGAGCACCATGAATTCACGATCTTCAATCTCTAGATTGATGCCCTTTACGGCGGTGACACCGGGACCATTTTTTTCGGGGTAGGTTTTAACCAACTTATCAATTACAACACGAGCCATGGAAAGAGTAAGAGTTTTAGGGGGATAGAGACGCGTTTAAGGGGGGATAGAGACACGGCGAAAATCAAGGATTCACCACACGAGTCAATGACTTAGCACTTCATTTTTTGCGTTGCGACCCTCCAACCTATCGGACTCCATCGAACTTTCCCCGATTTTACCACCATGCCATCTAGACAGACTAAAAAGCCAGCGCCCGTCACCTTTGATCTTTCACTGGATCTGCTCGCTAAAATTGAAATGTGCCGGAAGGGCCTAGAGGCTGATACTACAAGTGACGTGATCCGCGCTGCCTTGGATCAATTCGATTTCGCGGGATGTCACCCGAAAGTAATTCCGCATCGACAAATTTCGGTGCGCTTGAATTCCGAGCAACGCGCCAACCTTAAGCGCTTCGCTCGCGTCAAGGGTGTTAGTGTCGGCGAGCTTCTGCGCATGGCTGTCGAGTCGATGCCTGCTCCCAAGCCTAAGGCGAAGAAGAAAAAGCCTGCTGCGAAAAAGAAAAAGACCGTGCAGCGGAAGTAAGGAGCGAGCGCGTCGCTGGGTGATTCCACCAGACGCGAGCTGTTCGGGCTTGTCTCCAAACGATCGGGCTGCGCGTAAATGACATAGTTTTAGCATTCCCAATGCTTGCCAATAAGAGTGCGGTTGCACTTTAGTCTTTCCCCGAAAGCTAATGACGACACCACAGCCACTATCCACTTGGGCCCGCAACATTTCTCCTTCGCCAACTTTGGCGGTGGACGCAAAAGCTAAGGCTTTGATCGCTGCAGGAGAGGACGTATGCGGATTCGCCGCCGGCGAACCTGATTTCGATACTCCCCAACACATCAAAGATGCCTGCGAAAAAGCCTTACGCGACGGTAAGACCAAATACTCACCCACTCCCGGTATCATGCCTCTGCGCGAGGCGATTGCCGGCCAGTATGCTGAAGATTACGGCTACAAGGTTTCGCCGTCACAGGTCATTGTATCACCCGGGGGGAAATACTCCTGCTATCTTGGTATTCTCGCGGTGTGCTCTCCCGGTGATGAGGTCATCATCCCGGCGCCCTATTGGGTGAGCTATCCCGAGATGGTTAAGCTATCCGGAGCCACGCCAAAATTCGTTCTCTGTGACGATACGACCGAGTTTAAGCTCACCGCCGAGAAACTCGAAGCAGCGATCACGCCGAAGTCGCGGATGCTGATTATCTGCAATCCTTCGAATCCAACCGGCGCGGTCTATTCACGCTCAGAAATGGCTGCGATCATCGAAGTAGCGGTGAAGCACAACCTCTACATTTTGTCCGACGAAATGTATGAACGCCTCATCTATGATGATGCAAAGCCTACCTGTGTCGCCACGTTGTCTCCTGAAGCGGCGGAGCGCACGATCGTCGTGGCCGGTTTCTCAAAGACTTACTCGATGACGGGTTGGCGAATCGGCACCACGGTTGCTCCCGCACCGATCGCGAAAGCTCTGACGAATATGCAGAGCCAGATATCTTCGAATGTCACCACCTTCGCCCAATACGGCGCGTTGGCTGCCATCACGGAAAAGGAAAAGACTCAAGCTGCGGTGGCCAAAATGCTGACCGCCTTTGATCGCCGTCGGAAGTATCTCCACACCGAGTTGAATAACATCCCGGGTATTTCATGTTTGCTCGCGCAAGGTGCGTTTTACCTCTTCCCAAATGTTTCCAGCTTCGGAATCAATGATCAGGAGTTCTGCGAACGCTTACTAGAAACAGAGAAGGTCGCGGCCGTGCCTGGTAGCGCTTTCGGAGCAGAGGGTTATTTACGTCTCAGTTACGCGACTGCCGACGAAACCCTGCAAAAAGGGATAGAGCGTCTCAAGCGATTCTGCGGTAGCTTGTAATCTAGCTACCGCATTCCACAAAAAAGGCACCCAGATCGGGTGCCTTTTTTGTGACTTGCTAGAAATGTTTGAACCCTATTTCACACCGCATTGTGGATCGTGGTTTCATCACTTTAGGAAAATAATTTCGATCAATGGGCCTCAGAATTAAGCTCGAAAAATCAGAAGAAGATTCAGTCAAAATATGATCCGGGTTTTCAGTGTTATCAATCATTAGAGCATACGCAGATCGCTACACTGTGAGTGTCCGCGGTTAGCTCGATTTCGTATTTATAGTCACGCTGACATCAATTTTCATTATTGATGAGATCCCGAGATCAGGAAACCTTCAGTGGTTCCGAAGTGATGGTGAGCCGAGAACTCGCTACCTGAATATCGCAACCCGATTTCGGCCGAATCAGCAAACCGTGCGGCTCTAAATAGACGGGGCTCGAATACTGATAATGAGTGGAGTCCTCGATAAGTAGAGGCGGCATGAAAGGTGAGAATTAAAATCACGACCACCGACAATGCAGCAACTCAATACGGATGACTCTAAGAGTCTCCATGCCGGAAAGGATAGCCCGGCAAGCTGATCCAGCAGATTTATTTGCCTTCCAACAAAGCAGCGAGAGCAGCCTCATCAATATCACCTTTTACTGCGTGCAGATGATGGAGCACGCCCATGCGGTCGTCTTCAGCGCTGGTGGAAATATCAATCACCCATTCCTCGGTATCGGCTTCGGCGACGAGCACTTCGTCGGCCCAGGCAATGACTTCCTGGGGATCAACAAAGCCCCCGGTAAGACCTTTGATAAAGTATTCTGCTTGGGTGCGGAGATTAACTGGATTCGACATGGCGTGCGAATTGACAGGATGAGACGTGAGAGCGCGAGCTAGAACTCACGCTGCAATGTAAATGAGAGGCTAGGCTTTTTTCACGAAACAGGACTTTAGAGCCATCGCGGTGCCGTCGATTTTACAATCGATATCATGGTCCTTATCAACGAGGCGGATATGTTTCGCTTTGGTCCCGCCTTTGAGCACGCCGCCCCCACCGCGCAGCTTCAGGTCTTTGATCAGCACGACAGTATCTCCATCGGCCAAAACTGTGCCGTGGGCATCTTTCACCACAAAGGAAGATTCATCGACCTCTTCACGGGACCATTCGTGCCCACAGGTGGAACATTCCCAGTGATCGGAATGGCTGAGAATATCATCGAGGGTGCAGACCGGACAGGTAGATGCGGACATAAAGTGGGGTTCATTCAGCACTTAAATTGCGGGTGGTTTCGTATCGTATTGGCGAAGTTCTCCTCTTCCGACGTTGGCAAGCCAAGAGGAAACTGCGAACTGCTGCGGCTCCAGCGTCCCAGCCAGTCAGCTCCGAGCAACCGGGGTGGCGAGGGGTGCTTGCCGATCGCAGCGGCATGGGTAAAGGCCACCGTCGTGGTTGCTTTGGGACCACTACCAACGCCCGCCGCAACATGGAACCCGACCTGTAAGAGCGTCACACGAACTGATGTTGCAGCCGAATAGGTATAGAGCTCAGCTGAGCTCTCGCCAATGTGCTGCGCGATCCGACGAAATGTTTCAACTGTCCATAAAGGAGAATCTGTTTTCTGAGAAAAAGGGTCGTAGTAAATAATATCCGGCACGGCAGTAGCGGCGAACATCTCGAGAAAATCGCCCGTGTGGAGTTCCCAGTTGAAGAGACCGGATTCATGGACCCAGCGATTGTGCTCCAACAGTTGGTGCGGGGCGGAATGACGTAGATGGGGGAAATAGGCGGCATGCCCCGCCGCGAGCTTCAACGGATCAAGATCGCGCTCGAAACTAACGAGCCGCACGGGTCGCAACTTAGTATCCGGGCTCGCGGCGTGGAGTTTTTCAAAACAGTGAAGCGCGGCCATCGCATTCGAGGCAGCACCCAGCCCCACATCCCAGATCACGAGCTCCCGATCCGTGTCCTGCCTGAGACGCGTGGGCAGGGCGGATTGCTCGATATAAAGTCGATTAGCTTCTTCCTCGGGTGGATTCACCGAGTGCATTACTTCACCTGAGCTAATCTGCTTGATGCTACTGAAACCCTGGGGCGCGGGATGGATTTCGTAATCACCCAATCGGATTGGTCCGCGAACCGCATTACGTTTCGGTGGTGTCACCGGGTTGGATTCGTCGTCTCCAACCAGGTCATGACGTTTGCTCTCATAGTATTCGGCAAACGTATCCGCAAGAATGTGCCCTCGGATTTCTGCCATGAGCCGGTGGTAAAACGTAAAGTTGTGAACACTCAGCAATTGCCAGCCGAGGTTTTCGTCCGACTTCACAAGATGATGCAAATAAGCACGCGAGTAGTTTTGGCAGGTATGACAACCGCAACCTGCATCGAGAGGTTCTTCCGCGAATTTGTAAGCGCCGCGCCGGAGTCGGACTTTTCGTTGCGAAGTAAACGCGACCCCACGTTGGGCGAGCTGCGAGGGGATAATGCAATCAAACATATCCACGCCGCGGTGAACTGCTTCAAGAATGTCGATCGGTGTGCCGACTCCCATGAGATAGCGCGGGCGATCAGTCGGCATGTGGTCGGTTACGAGATCAGTGAATTGGTAGCGTTCCTCATGCGTTTCGCCCACGGCAAGTCCGCCGATTGCGAGCCCGTCAAAGGGGAGCGCCCGAAGGAACTCCGCGCTCTTGATTCGTAGATCGTGATGACACGCGCCCTGCACGATTCCAAACAACGCCTGCGGCGAATCTCCGCGCGCACGCAGCGAACGCTCAGCCCAGCGATGGGTCAGATGCATCGCCGCTTCCGTCTGATCATGCGGAGCCGTCGATGGGATGCACTGGTCGAGCACCATCATGATATCGCTGCCGATATCCTTCTGCATGCCGATACTAGATTCCGGCGAAAGTAGGTGCGACGTCCCGTCTACATAGCTTTTAAACCGAGCGCCTTCTTCGTTCATCTTTCGCTCTTCGGGGAGTGAGAAAATCTGAAAGCCCCCCGAATCGGTGAGCACTGGGCGATCCCAGTTCATGAAGTTATGAATACCACCAAATTTGCGAAACACCTCTGGTCCCGGGCGCAGCAGCAGATGATAGGTATTGGCCAGTAGGACATTAGATCCGACCTCCTTCATTCTCTCCAAATTCATGCTCTTGACCGTAGCTTGGGTGCCAACCGGCATAAAAATAGGAGTCTGCACCTCACCGTGAAGCGTTTCAAAACGCGTGGCTCGCGCTTTGCTGCCGCTGGCGGTTTTTTCCAATTTGAAGTTCAGTCGAGACATTGAAGGAGCAACAGCCTGCAACGCTGCCGTTTCGGCGCAAGTGCGCCGATTAGGAAAAATGAGATCTAATTGCGCACATAGGTTTTGCCAATTCTCGACAAAACCAGATCATAGGAGTTATGAATCCAACTGCCGCTATTCTAGCCACTGCCGTGGTGCCTTGGACTGAGAATTCCGAATTCGATGAGGATAAATTCTGCCAGCAGGTGCACGCAATCGCGCGTGGATTGACGCCAAACATTTATGTCTTTGGCACCGCAGGAGAGGGCTACGCAGTTACTGAAAGCCACTTCGATCAAATCGCCAACGCGTTCTGGCGCAGCTCGCAGGAATGCAGTGCCTTTCCGATGCTCGGGATCATTTCACTTTCGTTGCCGACCATCATCGAACGAATCGAACGCGGCCGCGCGATGGGCTTTCGTGATTTCCAACTATCGCTGCCATCGTGGGGCGAGTTGAATGATCACGAACTTGATATGTTCTTCGCAGAGACCTGCGGCCGATTCCCCGACTGTCATTTTCATCACTACAATTTGCTCCGCACGAAACGTTTTCTCACCTCGGTCGAATACACGAGACTCGCGGCGGCTCATCCCAATTTAGTCGCGGTTAAGGCAGGCACGCGTGATCCCGCAGTGATTGCCGATCTGTTGAAGGTTTCTCCACGACTGCGCTTTTACTTCACCGAATACGGCTATGCCCATGCCCGAAAGACACACGATGTGGGCTTCCTAATTTCACTCGCTTCAGCCAACCACGAGCGAGCCAAAGCTTTTGTCGCCGGTGATGAGGCCCGCCGAACCGCGGACTTACAGGATTTGCAAACCATGCTCGAATCTCTGCAGAGACTTTCGAAAGGTAAATTCCACATCGATGGCGGATTCGATAAGATGATCTACAAAGTAAACGATCCGTCATTTCCGCTGCGATTGCTGCCGCCTTACGCCGGGCCAACCGAAGCAGACTTTGCCACATTCCGTGCGGACATCTCCGACGGCTGGATGGCATAGATGGTTCAGAGCACTGGCCGCCGTTCGTGCATTTGCGCGAGTAGCTCTGGCATGGCTTCCGTCAGCGGCGAAGTTGCGAGAAACTCTTCCGCAATCGACATAATACCACGCGATCGTAACCCGGCGTAGACGTGCAGTTCGAATTGCAGCCGCAATCGCTTCTCTTCCTTGGTGAGCCCCAGAGCACTTAATAAAAAGAGCAGCGCTTCAATGGTGGAGTAGCTTTCCTCGCCCTGTTTTTTGCGTAGCCAATAACGACTTGGCGCGGACATGGGTAAACGCACCAATCGCCCCCAAGTCGCCACGGTTTGCGACATGCGAGAGGCCTCGCGCCAAGTGCCGTCGAGGAGGACGACTTGAATCTTAGACGGCGAAACATCAGTGGGAAGCTCCGTTCCGTTGGGATGCAGGATCCAAAGTTCGCGTCCGGGCAAAACCACATCTTCAAGCAAAGGTGGCGATTCCGCTTTAAACAAATGGTTGCGAGAGGAGGGGATGATTCGGTTGATCAGTTTACCCGTGCTCGTCGGCCGGTTTTGCTCACGCATGTGCATGAGCACATTCACTTGCAGAGGGAGCTCGATGGACTCATGGCCTGCGCAAATACACCAGCGCGGCATAAAGCTGCATTGCGAGCAACGTGGGGTTTTGTTAAGGATTACGCTTCGCGACATCTATCATAGACTCAACGGACGTTTGGGAGCGCAGCGCGAACACAAACTGCGACGTTTACACCCACGATCAGTTTAAGCACATTCTTAGCACCCAGCAGCTGTTGGAACCTCCTCGGGCTGTTCCCTATGTCTACCTACCACTATGACCTGATTGTGATTGGATCAGGGCCCGCCGGCGAAAAAGGAGCGGCCCAAGCTGCCTATTTTGGCAAACGAGTAGCCTTGATTGAGCGAGAGGTCGACCTTGGTGGCGCTGCTGCTAACACCGGCACCCTCCCTTCAAAGACACTTCGCGAAACGGCCCTTTATCTTTCCGGTTTCCGTCAACGCGGCCTTTATGGCGTGAACATGTCATTCAAGGAAAGTGTGACCACGCGTGATTTTCTGTATCGCGAAAAACTCGTTCGTGAAACCGAGCATAAGAGGATTCAAGGCAATCTCGATCGCCATAAAGTGGAGATACACTACGGACTCGGGTCGCTGTTCGATGCGCACACCGTGAAGGTCGAGCAATCAGATCGCACTGTCGAATTACTCACTGCTGAGTATATACTCCTGGTGACCGGCTCGCGACCATTTCGGCCGGCAGTGTTTCCCTTTGGGGATCCACGGGTCTACGACTCCGATACGATTCTGGATCTGCATCACATTCCACCAAACATGCTGGTCGTGGGCGGAGGCGTAATTGGATGCGAATATGCGTGTATGTTCGCCGCGCTTGGTATCCACGTCACCTTACTCGAGGGCCGTGATCATTTACTCGGTTTCCTCGATCCGGATGTCTCCCAATTGCTCACCCGAAACATGGTCGAGATGGGGATAACTATTCGTTTTCAAGAAACCGTCGCAGCGGTGCTGGTTCAAAGTAAACAGCTGGAGGTCAAACTTACCTCAGGAGCGGAGCTTAGAGCGGACACTATTCTTGTGGCGGCTGGTCGAAGCGGAAACACTGATAAGTTGAATCTAACATCGGTAAATCCTGCGGCAAACAAACGCGGGGTAATCGAAGTTAATGAGCACTACCAAACTCGGGGGCCTAGTGTCTACGCAGCGGGAGACATGGTCGGTTTCCCTGCGTTGGCTGCCACCTCGATGGAGCAAGCACGTGTGGCGATGGTTCACGCTTTTGATCTCAAATATAAGACCAAGGTCGCGACCTTTCTGCCTTATGATATCTACACGATTCCGGAATGTTCCATGGCCGGTGCGACCGAGGCTTCGTTACGGGAGCAATCGATTGCTTATGTTTCCGGCATAGCTCAATACAACAGCAACTCACGGGGCCAAATTATAGGTGCGAAAACCGGTTTCTTGAAGCTACTATTCGAAACCGAAACCATGAAACTCCTCGGGGTGCACGTGATCGGCGAACAAGCCACTGAACTGGTGCATATTGGATTGATGGCACTGCAATCTGAATCGACCGCCGAACGCTTCATTGAGACCTGCTTCAACTATCCGACCTTGGGCGAACTCTACAAATACGCGACTTATGACGCACTGGGTAAACGCGCCAAACTCGAGGGCAGTTCGAAAGCATCATCTTGAGAATAACTCGAATTTCGCAACAGCATTGTCGAAGAATCTCATGCCGTGACTGTCCTGGAATAAGTTGTCGCGGGCGCGGCCTTTGCGCCCACAACGACGAGGAATGTGAAACTCCAAGTTCAGGATCGTGCAGAGATGTCCGAGCTCCGCGTGATGAAGTGAAAAACGGAAGGATCATTTCCGAGTATTTTATCCGTAAGGGAGGGCTGTTGTGTTGCGCAGGGGTTGAGGGTTTGGTTTTATTAAATTGAGACACACACACCATTTATGACCGCCGTTTCATCCCCACAAAGACCAGTTTCGTCTGGTTCTTCCTATTATATCAAGAATGTCCGAATCGTTGATCCGGGCAGCTCGATAACAACCGGTGCTGTCTTGATTCGCGACGGTCGGATCGCTGAGATTGGCACCATCGCTCCTGCTGTAATCAATTCATGCGAGCACGTTGATGGGCAAGGTCGGCTGCTTACTCCGGGGCTAATCGATGTGCACACGCACGGGATACTTCAGTATCTCTATACGACATCTCGCGAGGACTTCCTGCTCGCGTGTGGGCAACTTGGCCAGTTTGGCACGACCACGATTCTGCCCACGATTGTGCCACAGGTGGAACCGGGGTGGTTGGAACAACTATCCGAAATCGCGGATGCGATCCCTGAGGTGACTGGCGTGAATGTGCCTGGACTTCATTTAGAGGGACCTTTTCTGGCGATCAAAGGTTCGTCCGCTCCCACGCTGCCCGGCGATCTGAAGTTACTCGACGAGATTATCCTGACCTGTCGAGGCAGGTTGAGTGCGATGTCGGTCAGCCCCGAAACTTCGAATATTATTCCAGTAATTCATCGGCTAATCAAAAACGGCACGAAAGTATTTTTGACTCACACGCGAGCTTCACCCGAACAGACTGAGGCGGCCATCGAAGCAGGTGCGACCCACGCGACCCATTTCTACGATGTCTTCTATGCCCCTGACGAAAAGGACCCTGGAGTCCGTGCGGTCGGAGCCGTCGAATCGATCTTGGCGGATCAACGAGTCTCTGTGGATTTCATCTGCGATGGTATTCATGTGCATCCGACGGCGATTCGCGCGGCTATCGCTGCGAAAGGGAGTGGGGGAGTTTGCTTAATAACCGATGCGGTGATTGGGGCAGGACTACCGCCTGATGTTTATGATACCCCGTGGGGCTTTCAAATTAGAGTTAAAGATGGAGACGCTCCGCGCCACGCGATCAAGGGCACACTTTCTGGCAGTGGCCTCACCATGGATCAGGGTATGCGCAATCTCCTTAAATGGCTCGATCTGCCCGCACACGAAATATGGGGCATGGGTTCGACCAGTCCTGCCCGTATAATGGGGCTTAAGGATACTGGGGTGATGACGGTCGGAGCATCTGCCGATCTGGTGCTATGGGATTCCGATCTACGCGTTAGCCATACTTGGGTAAACGGTCGGCTATCGTTTCAGAGAGCGTAAATCGAATGGAACTCGCGTTAACCTGAAAATCCCCGCGAGCCAACTCCGAGCTGGCACGATTCAGTGCTGCGGTTAAACGATAAGATAGCATGAAAACCCACCCCACGTTGCTCAGTCGTTCTACTCAACCGATTCTCCTACCGGATCAACCGTGGGAAATGGGAGGTAGGATCAGTCCGGTTGCCGCATTTACGGACGAGTTTTCGGGCGATCTGTTGCTCTACTATTTTCTACGTGGGCGGGGAGGACCTCTCGAAAACGCATTGTGTCTCGCGCGCTCTAGTGATGGGGTTAGCTGGGACAAGCCGGACTACGGATCGGGCGATAATATCGTCATGCGGTCATGCGGAAATGAAAACAAATGGGGCGAGTTTTACCCCTCCTCGATCATCCGCGATGAGCATGAATCAGATGCCGGGCAACGCTGGAAATTGATCTATTGGGACTGCCCTGATCCCAAGCTCGGTTCGGGTATTTGCCTGGCGACCAGCCCCGACGGTATCCAGTGGAATCGGTTGCACAACCACCCGATTATCACCGGGGCCAACGATGCTGCCTCACTGATCGATATGTTTCCGGGAGCGAAAACGCCTTTTAAGGAAGGCACTCATTTTATTCACCAGCAGACTTTTAAGTATAACTCCAATTTGCCGACAGAGCGCGACAACCTTAAGCACATGCATCGCGCTATCTCGATCTGGCAGTGCGAAAAATTCGACGGTCGCTGGATCGGCCCCGTGCGTATTCTCGAACCCGATGCGGACGACGCGCCCGACCTCCAATTCTATTGGCTCACCGCGTTCAAAACACCATCTGGAGTTTATGGCGGTTTGCTAAACTGCCATCACACGATCGATCAAACCATGGACGTGCAATTGGTCAGCAGTAAGGACGGCTGGTCATGGACTCGTGAAAATGATCGAGATCCGGTGCTCCCACTCGGCCCTCGCGGGCACTTCGATTGCGGGCTTGTCTCTGGGATATCGCAGCCCGTGATCTGGCGAGATCGTGTTATGGTTTTTTATCAAGGTCGCCCCACAGTGCACGATGCCCAGCCACGCTATCCTGACGAGGAGTCCCAACCCGATCCGGGAATCGGCCTGGCCCAATTCTCGTCTGATTTCTTTAAGCTAAATCCGCAGTAATAGGGGGTCCGATGCTCACCGCTGACCAAATCCAGTTTTATCGCGAACAGGGCTATCTTGGACTCGAGGGTGTTTTCTCAGCAGACGAGATAAAAGAGTTACGCCATGTGACCGACGAGTTCGTTGAGAAATCTCGTGGCGTGCACTCCAATGATCACGTTTTCGATCTTGAACCCAGCCACACGCCGGAAACTCCACGTCTGCGCCGTTTTAAAGACCCCATCAAGCAACATGAGGTCTACCGGCGGGCACTTCAGCATCCCAGGGTGCTCGAGATTGTCAGCCAACTGATCGGCCCTGCTATCACGAGCAATGGGAACAAGCTTAATCTTAAACTTGCCAACGTGGGTAGCCCTGTTGAGTGGCATCAGGATTGGGCGTTCTATCCCCACACCAACGACGATCTGCTCGCGGTGGGAATTGCGATGGATGATTCCACCTTGGAGAACGGATGCCTGATGGTTATCCCGGGATCACATCTCGGGCCGCTTCGCGATCATCATCAGAACGGTGTATTCATTGGTGCCGTCACCGATCCGGATTTTCGATCTGATGATGCGGTGCCAATCACCTTGAAGGCTGGTGGAATCTCCATTCATCACACGCGACTTCTCCATGGATCATCGCCCAACCGATCTTCGAATATTCGGCGCCTGCTGCTCTTCCAATACTGTGCCGCGGATGCTTGGCCACTGCTGCCCAACAAAGATCCTTGGGAAACCTACGTCGCGACGCTTGTTCAGGGAGAACCGGTCAATGGGCCTCGTCTCGAGTCAGTGCCCGTGCGATTACCCCTGCCAGAACCGAAATTCAGTGGTTCGATTTATGAAATCCAGCGAGGGCTAGAAAACGTAAACTTCGGAGACGAGCCCGAGAAGAGATGAACTTCGATGTGCGAACCGGGCCCTCTTAAGTCAGCAGCTCCGGTCTAAACCTTACCGCTGGTGCTGGCCTTGCGTTGTCGCAATTCAGCCATACCGGCTTCGAGTGACTCTTTTTTGAGTGCACGGCGCTTGGCGCGCATTTCGCGATAACCCACGAGACGTTTTTGCTCCTCATCCCACAAGCGCAGAGTGAGCGATTTTAGACTGGCCCAGAATGTGATGGGTTTAATCTCGTTGGCGAAGGGGAGTTCGCGGTGACATCGCGCCAAATTGTAGTTGGGGATCCGGGAGCTTAGATGGTGGATATGATGGTAGCCGATGTTGCCGGTTGCCCATGTCAATATCTTGGGGAGCTTATAGAAAGAGCTGCCATGTAGAGCGGCGGTAGCGTAATCCCATTCCTCGGCGCTTTCCCAGTGCGTATCGTCGAATTGATGTTGCACGTAAAACATCCAGATGCCGGCACCACTGCCGATGGCGGTGATGAAGAGCTGGATCACCAGATACGACTGCCATCCCATTAGCGCGCTCATGCTAATCGCCATGCCCAGAATAGCTAAATTCATCCAATAAACGGATTTTTTCTCCCGGGGACTGGCAGTTCTATCCGGAAAGCGCTGGTAGATAGTGAACAAAAGCACTGGCGCGATCACGAATATGACGATCGGGTTTCGCGCGATTCGATATTTAAATCGCAGCCAACGAGAGCCTTCAAGATATTCCTTCATGGTCAGCGTCCAGATGTCGCCCATCCCGCGTTTGTCCAGATTGCCCGAAGTCGCGTGATGAACGGAATGCTCCCAACGCCAGTGATGGTAGGGAGTAAGGGTCAACACTCCCGTGATGAAGCCGACCACGTCATTAGCCCTCTTCGACTTAAAAAATGAGCCATGCCCGCAATCGTGGAAAATGATGAAGACGCGAATCAGCATGGCCGACGCAAAAGTCGCAAACATCATCGAGAGCCAGATCGATTCGATCAGCGATCGATAGGCGAGAAACCAAAACAGCGCAAAAAGACCTATCGAGTTGGTTATCTGCCAAATAGCCCGCCAGATAGATGGGGTCTGAAAGCGGAGCACCTGTTTTTTCCAATCGGAGGGAACAGTTTTAGCGGCTTGAGCGGAAGTATTTGATTCGGACATCGATTTGGTGTGAAGCGTAGAAGAGTAACCTAATAGGCGTGCAAAGGCTACGCATGGGTCGTCTTTTTCTAAACTTAATCGCTGTGATCTTCCCTTCGCATCAATCCGAGTGCAACGGAATAGTCGGCTACGAAGATGCAGATCAACGACGAAGTGCTTCGCTTGTCAATAAGAGGCAACTGAACGTAAAGTGCCATCTGGGTAAACACCCCATGACGAAATCTCCGGCCGCCCACTGCGGGAAAATTCAAACTTGGCGGGGATGTCCCGGTGACCTGCCCCCGGAAGCGGCCACCATAGATCGGTTGGTCATGCACGAAGTCCCAGATCCACCCATGGTTTGCTTTGATCGACTGTTGGCGCCGAGCAGTTTAGGGGCCTGCTCGCTTTATTCGTCTTTGGCATACGATAGTTTGCAATCCGTGTTCACACTTCAAGCGCTGCACGCGTTTGGAGTTTATCCTCAAGCCTTCACAACGTAGCAAAGTCGTGATACGGCGGTAGCCGTAGCGGGAATGATCTAAACTCAGTTGCACGATGTAGGCATGCAATTGACGCTGGGTTTCAGAAACCTTGGGGTTTCGGTAATAGCTTGATCGAGCCAGACCAAGCGCCCTGCAGGCCTGAGCTGTTGAGCCCACTACGTTCTCCACACTCTCTCGCGATATTAAATCAGCGTCTCACTTGTTGGCATTGCCGCAAACGATTGCCGTCAAGATGAGACCCCCAAGTGCCAGTGAACACATACCAATCACTTTGAGATAGGGAATTGCCCGCGGGACCGCTTGTCGGGCGAACCAATGGTGCCACCGCCATGGGAGGAGTAAAAGCCCAGCCGTAGTGAGGAGGAGAACCCAGCCAAAGAGGCTGAAAACATCCGGCCTAAACATGCGGGGCGCGTAAATGACGTGAGGTTGCCCTGAATTGACGGACACGGGTTGAGCCCAAAGAAAGGACTCAATTATGACCAAGAAGAAAGAAGCTGGGGCAACGCCCCGGCGCTATGACGAGGCGTTCAAGCAAGAAGCGGTG
>Ga0105054_10003489_pt1 | contig 24306 bp, 35 predicted proteins | sample BON02_FD_78091 | JGI IMG/M metagenome (GOLD analysis project Ga0105054, IMG submission 78091) | Freshwater microbial communities from Lake Bonney liftoff mats and glacier meltwater in Antarctica - BON-02 (megahit assembly) | ecosystem: Environmental > Aquatic > Freshwater > Ice > Glacier...
CCACCACAGGCAACAGCGACAGGATCAGCGCGTCCTTCTCCGCAACGGTCAGCTTGGCGAGGTCGGGGGCACGGATCACAAACCCAGCGAATCCAAGTCCCCGTGACCGCGTCAACCCAATTCCCGCCCACCTCTCCGCCTCACTCACACGCGGTCAGGCGCTACCCCAGGTGAGCAATTACAAACCAGGTGGGTCCGAGACCCCCCTTTTTCGGCACTCTTGACGCTTTGACTATCGATGATCGCTGCTGTTGGGCAGGCCTCTCGCCCCGCCAGTTCCCGGCACTGCACGTAGAGCGCCTTATGGATGCGATCGAGCGTACCATCATATTCCCAGCGGCAGAAATAGTCGTTCACCGTGCTGCGTGCCGGAAGGTCTTTCGGCAATGACGCCCACTGGCAGCCCGTGCTCAGGATATACATCAACCCGTTGACAACCTCGCGCTCGTCGACGGTGCGCTTGTTGCCGCCACGCTTCGCTGGCGGGATCAGCGGCCCTATGAGGGACCACTCCTCGTCAGTCAGGTCGCTGGAATAGCGCAACTTGCTGCGGTCATACCGGCCGCGATTTTCGTCCGTCCACATCCGGCAGCTCCTGCGAATTGCGCCGCCGCCATAGAATCACAAGTGATTCCAACGATTCAAGCTGTTCCTGGATGGACACTAAGACCCGCGCTGCCTCAAAATCAGCGAACAACATCGGAGCGAGGGCAGCGCGTGGCCACTGCCGTCCCCTACGCGGCGCACCCAAGGCGATCCAAACCCATACACAGACCCACCGCTACACCCCCACCCCATACTCCGCCTCGCTCACCTTCTCCACCCACTCCACCGCCTTCCCATCCAGCTTCTCCTGAATGGCGATATGGCTCATCCCCGTCGTCGCCGTCGCCCGTGCCAGTGCTTCTCCCCCGGCGCGAGCCACACCACGTCGCCCCCACCACCGACGACAGGAAAAAATTCTTCTCGCGGTTCCCCCGTTCGCCTATAATAGCGCCCATGGCCATCCCGACCGCCACGCCCGCGCCGAACGCGCCCACCCCCCTCGCGGTGGCCGAGATCGCGCGCCGGATCGACCTCATCTTCGCCGCGCTGCTCACCCTCATTCCCCACCACGCCCGCCTTCTCGGCGCCCTCACCCTGCCGCTCTGGACCCGCCTCTCCCGCGCCCGCCAGCGCCTCGCCCGCCTGCTCGCCCGCCTCGCCGCCGGCACCCCACCCCGCCCGCCAGGCACCGCACCACGCCACCCCAGCGCCCGCGTGCCCGCGCCCGGGGCCGCGTTGGGCCGCCGCCGCGGCTGGGTCGTCGCCACCCTCGGCTACCAGGCCGCCAGCCTCGCCGCCCAACTCGACCACCTGCTGCGCCAACCCGGCGCCGCCGCAACCCTCGCGGCCTCGCCGGGATGCGCGCGCACCCTGCGCCCCCTCTGCCGGATGCTCGGCATCCCTCTTCCGCCAGACCTGCGCCTCCCCGAGGCCCGCGCGCCACGCAAGACCGCACCGCGCCCGCCTCCACCCGACAAGCAGGGCCACCCCACGCCCCGCCCCCTGCCGCCCTACCTGCGCGCCGCCATCCGCGCCTGGAAGCGGCCCTCGCCAAAAACCGCATGACCCGGCACAGCCAAAATGCGCCTATTTAATTACGATATCATAATAATATACCGAATCCCTTCCCGCATCGCCTTCCGCGCGCGCCACCGCTACAGTGCAGGCAGTCGAAAACGCGAAACGGCACCGCGACCATCGTCGCCGGCGCCATTCGGGGGGCATTCACTGGTGCGGTCGAGAAGACTCGAACTTCCACGAGGTTTCCCCCACAAGCACCTCAAGCTTGCGCGTCTACCATTCCGCCACGACCGCATCGTGAAGGCCAGGGCGTATAGCCGATGAATGCTGATGCATCAATGACCCACCTTGCCTCCCCCACGATTGAATCCGCCGTCGTCGAGTGGCGCACCGAACCCGGCCTGCTCCCCTACCCCGAGGCGCTGGCCGCGATGCAGGCCCGCGTGACTTCCATCCGCGACGCCACGGCCCCCGAACAGGTCTGGCTGGTCGAGCACCCCCCCCTCTACACCGCCGGCACCTCCGCCAACCCCGCCGACCTCCAGGACCCCGGCCGCTTCCCCACCTTCGAAGCCGGCCGCGGCGGCCAATGGACCTATCACGGCCCCGGCCAACGCACCGCCTATGTCATGCTCAATCTCGACCATGCCCACGGCCAGGCCCGCCCGCGCGACATCCGCTCCTACGTCGCCGCCCTGGAGGAATGGATGATCCGCGCCCTCGCCCGCCTCGGCGTCCGCGGCGAACGCCGCCCCGGCCGCATCGGCATCTGGGTCGTCATGCCCGACGCCACCGAGGCCAAGATCGGCGCCATCGGCGTGCGCGTCACCCGCTGGGTCTCCTGGCACGGCATCGCCCTGAACGTCGCCCCCGACCTCTCCCATTTCGCCGGCATCGTCCCCTGCGGCATCCGCGCCCACGGCGTCACCAGCCTGCACGCCCTGGGCATCCCCGCCACCATGCCCGAGGTGGACGCAGCGCTGCTTGCCAGTTGGAACGAGGTGCTGGGATAGCCTCAGGCCGCCTCGCCGCGCGCCAACAGCAGGTAGCGGGCAGCCAGGGCAATGTCGCGAGTAACCCGCGCGCGCCGATCTTCCGCCTCCTCCTCCACGCCCCACAATTCGGCCTGGAACGACTCGTCAAGCTGGGCCGCCTGGGTGGCGGTGGCGGCGTCCACCGCGCCCTCCGTCAGTGCCAACCCCAGCACCAGGCTGCCGGTCGCCGGCACGATAATGCCAAGTGCCGCCATCGCCGCCAAAGGCTGCGCCGCCACCGCGGCCGCCAAGGCGGCGAGCGAGGCGGTCGGCTGGGCACGATGCATCACCCCGTTGGTGACCTCCAGCCGCGCCCCATATCGCCGCTCGGCCCAGTCCAGCCAAGGCTGCCACGCCGCAGCCTGCCGCTCCACCAGCACATCGGGCCCATCAGCGCGATAGCACAACAGGTCGCTCTCGGCATAAATCGCCAACTCCGCCGCCACCGCCTCCATCTGCGGCGCCACCCGCTCCTGCGCCGTCCCCGCCAGCCGGGTCAGCGGCGTGTTGGAAAACGACATCTCACCCCCCTTGGCCCCACCCGCAAGCCGCCACTCCTCGGCAATCGCGCCGGCGAGAACCGGGTTGTCCAGCAACAACGGCGCCCCCCCGGGCAGCCGCATAGGCTTGCCGTCCAACGTCACCTGCCACCGGTCGCCAACCGCCGCGGCCGCCGCGTCATCCCAGAATCGCTTCATGTCCGCCTATCGTCTCATCGCTGCATCACGCTGCCCTCATTGCCGCCGCGGCGGCGGGCCGGGCCGCACCAAGGTGGGGCGGGCATCGACCGCCCGCGGCATCGTCCCGGCGCGGTTCCCCCGGGCGGCTTCCAACGCAGGAACGCATGCCTCTTCTTCGCTCTCCCCCGCCCGCGCCTGCAGGCCGATGGGGTCGAGGCGCATCCGCGGCGTCAGGAAACTGCCTTCCAGCCGCACCGGCACCGCCGCCGGCAACCCCCTCATCCGGATGGCCGGCCGCAGGTTCACCGCGAATGTCTCCTCGGCAAGATCGAAACCCCCGGAACCCTGGATCAGGATCCGCCCGCTTTCCAGCACCAGGGCCCGAACCTCGGTCTGCCCGGCCTCGGCTTCCAGCCGCATGGCGAAGCAACGCAGCCGCGACAAGCTGCCCCGCACCGTGGCCAGGTTCAGCGGCAGCCGGGCCGCGCGCATGATATTGGCCAGCGGGTCCAGCAACAGCCGCGAATCGATGTCACCCTCGACAAGGGCAAGGCCCAGATGCCCGCTCACACTCGCCGCCAGGGCACGCGGCGTCGCACCTTCCGCCCGCAGGTCGGCCTCCACCTCCAGCACCCCGAACAGGTTGTCGCGCCGGCTGAACGCAGCCAGCAAAGGCTGGATCGGCACTCCAGGAAAGCTGGCCCGCAACGACATCGGCGTGCGCGGGTCCTGCGCGTCCACCGTCAGGTGCAGCGAGGCCCGCCCGGCCGCAAGCTCGGCCACCACCGGCCCCAGGTCCAGCCGCCCATCCGCCAGGAACACGCGCAACGCGAAATCGCGGTACGGCACGCCCAACGCCCGCAACTCGCCCAGCCGCAGCGACAGGTCGATATCGACCTCCCGCAACTCGCCCAGCCGCAGCGGCGTCGCCGGGATGATCCGCGTTTCATTCCACGCCCGCGGCCGGTATGTCGGCCCCCGCTCAACCAAGCTCACCGGCCCGATGGCGCTGTCCAACACCTCCCGCAGGGCATCCGCGTCCAGCCGGGTCCCTTCCAGGGTGCCGCGCAATGCCGGGCGGTCGCCATACTGCACCACCAGGTCGCCCGCGATGTCGCCCTGCGGGGCCGAAAGGCTGAGGCTCCGCAATGCCACGCCCTGCCCGAAGCCACCCGGTCCATCGGCCAGTCTGACGTCGAAGGCGACGTTGCGCATCGCCGGCAGCCGTCTGCCAACCAGCGGCGACAGCAATTCCAGGTCGCGCACCCGCCCGGACACCGCGAGGTCAAGCCCGGTGCGCGTGGCCGCTCCGTTGATCGCGCCCTTGACGGTCAGCCGTGACTCGCCGACCTCCGCGGTGATGTCCACCGGGAAGTAATCCGGCCGCACCGGGGCGTCCGCCAGGAACGCCGCGATGCCGCCCAACGCCGCCTGCAGCCGCACCGGCACGCCGTGCAACGTGCCGAGGAACTCGCCGCGCAGCGACTGCTCCAGGCCCGGCATGTTCACTTCCATGGCGTCGAGCTTCAGCCCGGGCACCCACGCGCCGAAATCCGACGCCCCCATCTGCAGCCGCACGCCGGCGATATCAGGGAACCCCGCACCGGTATCGGCGATGCGCGCGGTGGCCACGATCGTGCGCAGGGCCGGCAGCCGCACCGGCACTAGGCCCGCCAGGCTGTCGCTGTCCGCCACCGAGGCATCCAACTTCACCGCGTAGCCAGCAAGGTCCAGCGGCCTGGTGGCCGACCCGCTGGCTGAAAGGCGGGCGCCAAGGGTCTCCAGCACCAGGCGGAACGGCCAGGGCGAGGTGGCCGTGCGGTCGAGGAGGCGGGCAAACGAGCCGATCTGGCCCGTAAGGGAAAGCCGCTGCGACCCCAGCATCACATCCGCGGAGATGGCGAGCAGGCCGCTGGCGTCGATTTCCGAGGCCGAGGCGCGGCGCAGGGTCACCTCGATGTTCTGCCCGGTGCGCGCATCCTCCAGCGTTACCCGCCCGTCCTTGATGTGGATGTGGCGCGGTGGGCTGGGACGGGCCGCTGTGAGCTCGGCAGCCGATGCGGCGGTGGCTCCGGATGAGTCATTCTGCCAGTTGCCGCGGCCCTGTTCGTCGACCTGCAGCAGGATATCCGGCTGCTCCAGCACCATGCGCACGATCTCGGTGCGCCCGGCCAGCAGCGCGCCCAGCGAGAGCTCCACCTCGACCTGGGCAATGCGCATCATGTCGGGCGGCACGGCGCCGGGACGGTTGGGGATGACGATGTCGCCGGCCACCAAGGTCGCGCCATAGTAGGAAGTGATCTCGAGCGGCCCGCCGATGCGCACCGCGCGCCCGGTGGCAGCCTGAAGTGCTGCCTGCGCCTCGGCGTGGATGGCGTCCTTGTCGATCAGCGACGCGATCACCAACACGCCGCCACCCGCCAGGCCGCCGAGTGCGAGCAGCACCAGTACCAGGGCGCGAAACCAGCGAAACGGCGGCGCCGGCCGCTCACGCAACGCGGCAAGCGGAAATGCGACGCTGCTCTCCCGCTCGCTGCGGCTGCGACGCTGACCAGCCATTCCTCTGGGTTCCCCGATGCGCTCCATGTCTCGGCCGTCAGTCTAGAGCAATGCGTAACGCCGTGGTATCACTCGATCGCAAGATATACGTGACTGAACAAAGGCCTAGAGCCGCGGACCCGACCGTGCGGCCCATGCACCGAGCCCGGCGCCGTCATCGCCGCCGCTTCGGCCGGGCGGCGGGGGGAGCGATGAAACCGAGGGTTCGGAAGGTCTCGGCCATGTGGGAAGGCAACTCGGCCTCGACAGCCAATGTGCCGCCGGCCGGATGCGGCAAGGTGAGGCGGCGGGCGTGCAGGTGCAGGCGTTCGGACAGGCCGTCGACCAGGGCGGAGTTGCGGTTGCCTTCGTCCTGCTTCTCGGTGCCATAGGCGACGTCGCCAAGGATCGGCGCGCCGATCGAGGCGCAGTGCACGCGCAACTGATGGGTGCGGCCCGTCAGCGGGCGCAGCTCCAGCCAGGCCAGCTTGCGGCCGGCATGGTCGAGGGTGCGGTAGTCGGTGATGGAATGGGCGGTGTCGGTGTCGAACGTCCCGGCGACGGCGGCGCGCTCGCCGCGGAAGCCGTCGATGCGCACCAGTTCGCGCTCAATGCGGCCTTCGACCGGCACCGGGCGGCCGGTGACGACGGCCCAGTAGGTCTTCTCCACGGTGCGACCGCGGAAGGCACTGGCCAGCTTGGCGGCGACACCCGGCGTGCGCGCCACCACCAGCACGCCGGAGGTCTCGCGATCCAGGCGGTGGACCAGCCGGGGCTTGTGCTCGCTGTCGCCGCGCAGCCCCTCCAGCAGCATGTCGACATGGCGGGAGATCCCGGGGCCGCCCTGGCTCGGCAGGCCTTGCGGCTTGTCGAGCACGATCACGTGGTCGTCGCGGTACAACACCATCCGCTCCGCCTCTTTCTGGAGGATCGGGTCGAAGGGCTGGGGTTCGGCGGATGCGGAAGGAGCGGCAGGCAGCGGCGGGATACGTACCGACTGGCCAGGGGCAAGCCGCGTGGCCGCCTCGGCGCGCCTGCCGTCCACGCGCACCTGGCCGGTGCGGCACAGTTTCTGGATGGCGCCTTGGGTGACGCCGGGGAAGTGGCGACGGAACCAGCGGTCGAGGCGGATATCGGCCTCGTCCTCGGTCACCGCGCGGGTGGAAATGGTCATGGCGAGCGCTCCTGGCGCAGTTTCGCCCAGTAGGCCAGCCGCTTCTGAATTTCGCGCTCGAAGCCGCGCTCGCGCGGGGCATAGAAATTCTGGCGCGGCATGCCGTCCGGAAAATAGTTCTGGCCGGAAAATCCGTCCTGCGTGTCGTGGTCGTAGGCGTAGCCGGCGCCGTAGCCAAGCTGTTTCATCATCTTGGTCGGCGCGTTGAGGATGTGTGCGGGCGGCGTCAGGCTGCCGGTGCCCTTTGCCGCCCGCTGCGCCGCGCCGAGGGCGGTGTAGAGGGCATTCGATTTCGGTGCAGTGCCAAGATAGACCACGGCCTGGGCAATGGCCAGTTCGCCCTCGGGACTGCCGAGGCGTTCATAGACTTCCCAGGCGGTGAGCGCCTGCACCAGCGCCTGCGGGTCGGCCATGCCAATATCCTCGCTGGCGAAACGCACCAAGCGGCGGGCGATGTAGCGAGGGTCCTCGCCGCCCACGAGCATCCGGGCGAGCCAATAGAGGGCGGCGTCGCAGTCCGAGCCGCGCATCGATTTGTGCAGGGCGGAGATGAGGTTGTAGTGCTCCTCGCGGTCCTTGTCGTAGAGCGCGGCCCGCTTGGCGAGTAGTTCGGAAAGTTCGGCCACATTCAACGACGGGCTGTCCGGCGGCAGGGCGGCGAGTTGCTCGGCGAGGTTGAGCAGGTAGCGGCCGTCGCCGTCGGCCATGGCGCGCAGGGTGGCGCGGGCCTCGGGGTCCACCGGTAGGGGGGGGCCGATGGCTGCCTCGGCGCGGGCGAGCAGTTGCTCCAATCCCTCGTCATCCAGCCGGCGCAGCACCAGCACCTGGCAGCGCGACAGCAGCGCGCCGTTCAGGGCAAAGGAGGGATTCTCAGTGGTGGCGCCGATCAACGTGACGGTGCCGTTCTCCACCACGGGCAGGAAACCGTCCTGCTGGGCGCGGTTGAAGCGGTGGATCTCGTCGACGAACAGCAGCGTGGCCTGGCCGGTGGCGCGGCGCTTCTGCGCCTCATCGAAGCAGCGCTTGAGGTCGGCGACGCCGGAGAAGACGGCCGAAAGCTGCACGAAATGCAGCCCGGCCTGTTCGGCCAACAGCCGGGCGATCGTGGTCTTGCCGACGCCAGGTGGTCCCCAGAGGATGAGCGAGGCCAGCGAGCCGCGCTCCAGCATGCGGGTGATGGTGCCGGACGGCCCGAGCAGGTGATCCTGGCCCACCACCTCGCCGAGCGCCCGGGGGCGCAGCCGGTCGGCGAGCGGACCGGAGGGCGGGGGCGGGGCGAAGGGCAGCGACACGTCGACCACCATAGCAGCTTCAACGGCGCAGCATGCCGATGGCGATGCCGGACAGGATCATGGCTGCCGCCACCATCAGCGGCACGTCCAGCCCCTCGCCCAGGAACAGCGCCGAGCCGGCGATCCCAACGACCGGGGTCGCCAGGATGCCGAGGGCCGTGGTGGAGGCCGGAAGGCTGCGGTTGACAATGGCCAGCGCCCAGAACGCGTAGGCAGTACCGACCAGGCCGGTGTAGCCGAACAGCAACGCCAGATGGATGGAGAAGCCGAAGGCGGGCGCGCCCTCGACCACCGGCGCCAGAACCAACAGCACCACCGAGGCCAACAAAGCCTGCCAGAACACCAGCTGGAAAGGCGAGGATATCCAACGATGCGCGCGGGTGTAGAGGATGCTCACCGACCACGCGAGTGCGGACAGCAACAGCATGGCGTTGCCGAACAGCGCATCGCCGTCGGACCAGTCGAAGGCCAGCGGGTTGAACAGGAAAACGAGTCCGGCCAACCCCAGCCCGATGCCCGCGGCGCGCGCCGGCGGGATGCGCTCGCGCAGGAAGGGCCAGGCGCCGAGGGCCACCCATAGCGGCGTGGTGTAGGCCAGGACCACCGAACGCCCGACGGTCACGTGCATCAGGCCGTAGGACATCAGCACCGAAAACACGATCATATGCGGGACGGCGATCATAACGATCACCGGCAGGTCGCCGCGCTTGGGGATGATCATCTGGCCGCGCACCAGCAGCAGCACGCCCAAGCCGACAGTGGCCACGACGCTGCGGATCGCGGACATCCAGAACGGCGGCACCTCCATGACGATCAGCTTGGCCGCTGTCCAGGTGATGCCCCAGGCCACCACGATGCTGGCGAACAGCGCGATGGCGGCGAGGCGGGACGGGGGGGCAGGTCGATCGGTCATTGGCCAGTGTACGCATCGGGGCCAGAAAACAGAAAACCGGCCACGCGGCCGGTTCTCCTCAGCTCAGTGCGGCGGGAGCCCGATCACTCGCTCTCGGAATCCTCGGCGCGCTCGGCGACCGGGCCACTGTCCTGTCCCTTGGCCGTAGGATCGCGATCGATCAACTCGATGACCGCCATGTTGGCGGCGTCGCCGTAGCGGATGCCGGCGCGCATGACGCGGCAGTAGCCGCCGCTGCGGGTCTTGTAGCGGTCGGCAAGGGTGCTGAAGAGCTTGGCCACCATCACGTCGTCGCGCAGCTGGGCATAAGCCTGGCGGCGGGCGTGCAGGCCGCCGCGCTTGCCGAGCGTGATCAGCTTTTCCGCCACCGGCCGCAGTTCCTTGGCCTTCGGCAGGGTGGTGGTGATCTGCTCGTGCTTTATCAGCGCATTGGCCATGTTGCGGAACATGGCGAAGCGGTGGGTGGAGGTGACGCCGAGCTTTCGACCGGCAACGCCATGACGCATGGGACTCTTCCTACACTACTCGAACGGCTCTGCGAGCCATGGTCAGTCGGGACGGCTAGTGGTCCGACTCTGACGGATAGTGCCGTCAGAGTCGGACCACTATCTTGATTTTGTGGAGCGGTTCACCAAACGCTTGGATAGCAAGCGTTTGGATCGCACCACTAGGCGAACCCTCAGAACGGCTCTTCAAGCCGCTTGGCCAGGTCTTCGACATTCTCGGGCGGCCAGCCGGACACCGTCATGCCCAAGGCGAGGCCCATGGAGGACAGCACCTCCTTGATCTCGTTGAGCGATTTGCGGCCGAAGTTCGGCGTGCGCAGCATCTCCTGCTCGGATTTCTGCACAAGGTCGCCGATATAGACGATGTTGTCGTTCTTCAGGCAGTTTGCGCTGCGCACCGACAGCTCAAGCTCGTCCACCTTGCGCAGCAGGTTGCGGTTGAACGGCAGGTCGTCCTGCGGCTCCTCCGTGCGGGCGGCCTGCGGCTCGTCGAAGTTGATGAACAGCTGCAGCTGGTCCTGCAGAATGCGCGCGGCCAGGGCCACCGCATCCTCGGGACCGACCGCGCCATTGGTCTCAACCGTCAGCAGCAGCTTGTCGTAGTCGGTGATCTGGCCGAGGCGGGTGGGCTCCACGCGATAGGACACGCGGCGCACCGGCGAATAGATCGCATCGACCGGGATCAGGCCGATCGGCGCATCCTCGGGGCGGTTGGCCGAGGCGGGAACGTAGCCCTTGCCGAGCTGGACGGTAAACTCCATGCCGAGCTTCACGCCGTCATCGAGGGTGCAGATGACCAGTTCGGGGTTCATCACCTCGATGTCATGGCCGGTCTGGATCTGGCCGGCCTTCACCTCGCCGGGACCGGTGGCGGTCAGCATCATGCGCTTCGGGCCCTCGCCATGCATGCGAAGGGCGAGCTGCTTGATGTTCAGGACGATGTCGGTCACGTCCTCGCGCACACCGGCGATGCTGCTGAATTCGTGCAGCACGCCGTCGATCTGCACGGCGGTGACGGCCGCGCCCTGCAGCGACGACAGCAGGATGCGGCGGATGGCATTGCCCAGCGTCATGCCGAAGCCGCGCTCGAGCGGCTCGGCCACGACGGTGGCGACGCGGGTGGGATCGGAGCCGAACTCAACCGCCAGCTTTTCCGGCTTGATCAGCGACTGCCAGTTCTTCTGCAAGACGACGCTCAGTCTCATGGAATTCTGCCCTGCGCGGTGGAACCCGCAATAGAGGGGGGCAGTGCCGCGGCCCGAGAACCGGAAGGCACCGCTTGTCTCAGGCGAAGCGACCCGAACTCAGACGCGACGACGCTTGCGGGGGCGGCAGCCGTTATGCGGAATCGGGGTCATGTCGCGGATGGCGCTGATCGAGAAGCCGACGGCCTGCAACGCGCGCAGGGCGCTCTCGCGGCCCGAGCCGGGACCCGACACTTCGATCTCCAACGTCTCCATACCGTGCTCGCGGGCCTTCTTGCCGGCATCCTCGGCGGCGACCTGGGCCGCATAGGGCGTGGACTTGCGGCTGCCCTTGAAGCCCTGGCTGCCCGCCGACGACCAGGCGATGGCGTTGCCTTGCGCGTCAGTGATGGTGATCATGGTGTTGTTGAAGGTCGCAGCCACGTGGGCGACGCCCGATGTGATATTCTTGCGTTCCTTCTTGCGGGTGCGCGCAGCGGAGGCTGGCTTGGCCATCTGAGGTGATCCTGTCCAAACGGTGGGCGGCTGACGCATCCACCGGAGGTGGAAGACGCGCCGCCGTGGTAGCGGTGTGGCGACGGGCGAAGCGGCGGACTGGCCGCTACTTCGTCACCTTCTTCTTGCCGGCAATTGCCACTGCCTTGCCCTTGCGGGTGCGCGCGTTGGTGTGGGTGCGCTGGCCACGAACCGGCAGGCCGCGGCGATGGCGCAGGCCGCGATAGCAACCCAGGTCCATCAGCCGCTTTATGTTCATCGCCACTTCACGCCGCAGGTCACCCTCGACGCGGTAGTCACGATCCACGATCTCGCGGATGCGCAGCACTTCCTCGTCGGAAAGCTGGTTGACGCGCCGATCGTCGGGAATGCCCAGCTTGGTGCAGATGTCCTGCGCCTTGGCGGGGCCAATGCCGAAGATATAGCGAAGGCTGATAGTGACCCGCTTGTTGGTCGGGATATTCACGCCGGCAATACGCGCCACGCAGTTAACTCCTTCAACATCGGGATTGCACCCGATTGGCCTGACGGCCTTGGCAATTGACAGGCGACACCCTGCAACAATGGGGAGCGCTGCGCCCCGTCCAACGTGATGCCGATGTCGCAAACAAAACGGCTGGCCACCCGAGGAAGGGGCTGCCAAGGGCGCGCACTATAGCGACGGCCCTTGCGGAGTCAACGCGAGCAGATCAAATCCTCGCGATCTGCCGTAGATTGTCTATGTCATGCGGCACTGATCTTCGCCCCGGGACGGGAGCCGAGCAAGGCGACGAGCTGTTCGGTGACCACATCGACGTCGACCATGCCGTCAACAGCGTAGAGCCGATCACGCTGGGCGTAGTGCGGGAGGATCGGCGCCGTCTGCTGGTGGTAGGCGGCAAGGCGCGCGCCAACGGTCTCTCGGTTGTCGTCGGCCCGGCGGGTGAACTCTGTGCCGCCACACTTGTCGCACACCCCTGCGATGCTGGGAGGTTGAAGCGTGTCGTTGTAACCGGCGCCGCAGGACGCGCAGGTGAAGCGGCCGGCGATGCGCTCGACGAGCGCCGCATCGTCGACCTTCAATTCGATCACCGCATCCAGCGGCATTGCCTTCTCCGCCAGCATCTCATCCAGCGCAAGCGCCTGCGGCACAGTGCGGGGGAAGCCATCGAGGATGAAGCCACGCGCGCAATCGGGCCGGTCGATGCGTGCGGCGAGCATCCGGATGAGGATCTCGTCCGACACCAGCCCGCCCGCGGCCATGATTACCTTGGCCTGCTCGCCTACTTCGGAGCCTGCACTTACTTCGGCGCGGAGCATGTCGCCGGTGGAGATCTGCACGATGCCATAGCGCTCTTGCAGCCGTTTCGCCTGGGTACCCTTTCCGGCCCCCGGGGGACCCAGCAGGATGAGATTCACCGGCCCCTTCCTTTCACCCGCGCCTTCTTGATCAGGCCTTCATATTGATGGGCGAGCAGATGCGACTGGATCTGCGTCACGGTGTCCATGGTCACCGAGACGATGATCAGCACGCTGGTGCCGCCGAAGTAGAAGGGAACATTGTACTGGCTGATCAGCACCTCCGGCAGCAGGCAGATCAATGTCAAGTAGATCGCGCCGATTGTTGTGAGGCGGGTGAGAATGGTGTCGAAATAGTTGGCCGTGGCCGTACCCGGGCGAATGCCGGGGATGAACCCGCCATGCTTCTTCAGGTTATCCGCCGTCTCCTCCGGATTGAACACCACCGCCGTGTAGAAATATGCGAAGAAGATGATCATCCCGGCGTAGGCGAGCATGTAGAGCGGCGTGCCATGCGCCAGCGCTGTGCCGATGGTGTTGAGGATGCCCGGCTCATCCGCGGCACTCGAGAAGCCCGAGATGGTGGCGGGCACCAGCAAGATCGAGCTGGCGAAGATCGGCGGAATGACCCCGGCGGTGTTGATCTTGAGCGGCATGTGGGTGGAGTCACCGCCGAACATCCGGTTGCCGACCTGGCGCTTCGGATATTGGATTACGACGCGCCGTTGCGCCCGCTCCACGAACACAATGAACATGATCACGGCGGCTGCAATGACCAGGAAAGCCACGATGAACAGCGGGCTCAGCGCGCCGGTGCGGCCGAGTTCGAACAACGAGGCAAGCGCACTTGGAACATTGGCCACGATGCCGGCCATGATGATCAGGCTGATGCCGTTGCCGATGCCGCGGGCAGTGATCTGCTCGCCGAGCCACATCAGGAACATCGTGCCGCCCACCAGCGACACAACGCAGGACAGCCGGAAGAACACGCCCGGGTCGATCACCGCGGCGCCGAAGCTGCCGCGCATGCCCTCGAGCCCCACCGCAATACCGTATGACTGCACCACTGCTATCAGCACCGTCAGATAACGGGTGTACTGGTTGATCTTCTTGCGGCCCTGCTCGCCCTCCTTCTTGAGGGTTTCCAGCGTGGGCACGGCCGCCGTCATCAACTGCATGATGATGCTGGCGCTGATGTAGGGCATGATGTTCAGCGCAAAGACGGTCATTCGGCCCAGCGCGCCGCCGCTGAACATGTCGAACATGCCGAGGATGCCGCTGCCGTGCTGGGCCAGCATCTCGCCCATCACGGACGCGTCGACCCCCGGCACGGGGATATAGGTGCCGATCCGGTAGACGATCAGCGCCCCGAGCGTGAACCAGATCCGCTTCTTGAGCTCAGTCGCCTTGGAGAAAGTCGCGAAGTTCAGGTTTGCCGCGAGCTGTTCGGCCGCCGACGCCATAGCTGTATTCCCCATCATGCCAACGGCGCCAGCGGTTCGACCCGAGGCGCCGTTGTGCACTACATAGCGCGCCGCCCCGGTTGGCGGAAGCCTGCCGCCGCGCCCGGATTCAGGCGGCGGCGGGTCCGGCTTTCGCCACCGTGGTGGTGACGGTGCCGCCCGCGGCTTCAACCGCGGCTATGGCAGCGGCGGAGGCGCCCGAGACGGTGATATTCACGGCGCGGCTGATCTCGCCATCGGCCAGCAGCCGCACGCCCACCACCTTGCTGCCGCGAACCAGGCCGGCATCGGCCAACACCGCTTCGGTAATGGGCTGCGCGGCGTCGATCCGACCGGCGTCGATCGCACCGGCGAGGGCGCCAAGGTTAACAGGAGCATATTCCTTGCGGAAGATGTTCTTGAAACCGCGCTTCGGCAGGCGCCGATAAATCGGCAGCTGGCCACCCTCGAAGCCGTTCAGCGAAACGCCTTCGCGCGCCTTCTGGCCCTTCACGCCCCTGCCGGAGGTCTTGCCCTTTCCGGAACCAATGCCGCGGCCGAGGCGCTTGAACTTGAGGCGCGAACCGGGGTTGTCGCGGAGTTCATTGAGATTCATAGCGATTTCCTTCGATCCCGAACGCGGTTCAGGACTCGTCCACCTTCACCAGGTGGGCCACCTTGCGGATCATGCCGCGCACCGAGGGGGTATCCTCGAGTTCGCGCGAGCGGCGGATCTTGTTCAGGCCGAGGCCAATCAGGGTCTCCTTCTGACCGGGCTTACGCCCCGCCACGGAGGCGATCTGGGTCACCTTGACCGTCTTTTTGCCGGCATCAGACATCAGTTGCCTCCTGCGCCGGCGCATCGCGCTTGCCGAGAAGGTCGGAGACCTTTTTGCCGCGACGCTGCGCCACCGAGCGCGGGCTGGCGCAACGCTGCAGGGCATCGAAGGTCGCCTTGACCATGTTGTGTGGATTGCGGCTGCCCAGGCTCTTGGCCACAACGTCACCGATGCCAAGCGTCTCGAACACCGCGCGCATCGGGCCACCCGCAATGATCCCAGTGCCGGCCGACGCACTGCGTAGCACGACCTCGCCCGCGCCGTAACGGCCCTGGGCATCGTGATGCAGTGTGCGGCCTTCCTTCATCGGCACCCTGATCATGCCGCGCTTGGCCCGCTCGGTTGCCTTGCGGATTGCCTCCGGTACCTCGCGCGCCTTGCCTGCGCCGTAGCCAACGCGACCCTTCTGGTCACCCACCACCACGAGCGCTGCGAAGGCGAACCGACGACCACCCTTCACCACCTTGGCCACACGGTTGATCGTGACCAGCTTGTCGATCAGATCGTCGCCGCCCTCGCCGCCGCGATCGCGATCACGGCCGCCGCGGCCGCCACCATCCCTCGGTTCACGTGCCATGCTTATGTTCCTAGAAGGCCAGGCCGCCCTCTCGGGCGGCTTCGGCCAGCGCCTTGACGCGACCGTGATACAGATAGGAGCCGCGGTCGAAGACCACTTGGCTCACGCCGGCCGCCAGTGCCCGCTCGGCCACCAGCTTGCCCACGGCCGCAGCCGCATCCTTGTCCGCTCCGGTCTTGAGCTGCTCCCGTAACTGGCGATCGATGCTGGATGCCGCAGCCACCGTGCGGCCGGCACCGTCGTCGATCACCTGGGCATAAATGTGCTTGCCCGAACGGAACACCGACAGACGCGGTCGGCCAATTGCCTTGCGGCGCAGCTGGAAGCGCAGGCGGATGCGCCGGCGCTGCTGCAGTTCCTTGGTGTCGCTCATGGGTTGGTCCTGCTGACGCTGCCGCTCACTTCTTCTTACCTTCCTTGCGCCGGATGGCCTCGCCCTCGAACTTCACACCTTTTCCCTTATAGGGCTCGGGCGGACGCCAGGCGCGGATCTCGGCGCATACCTGGCCGACGAGGCGCTTGTCCACGCCTTCCACCTTGATGGCGGTCGGCCGCTCGCAGGTCACCTTGATGCCGGGAGGGATCGCATACACGACATCGTGGGAGAAGCCGAGGTTGATCACCAGGTTGGCCCCATTGACCGCGGCACGATAGCCGGTGCCGGTGATCTCCATCGACTTCGAGAAGCCGGTGGACACGCCCTTCAGCATATTGGCGACGTTGGCACGCGTTGTTCCCCACATCATGCGGGCGGGGGCCGAATTGCCGCGCGGCGTCACCGTGACGCGGTTGTCGGCCACCTCGGCCTCGACATTGTCGGTCAGCTCCAGCTTCAGTTCGCCCAGCTTGCCCTTGGCGCTGAGCATCCGGCCGGCCAAGGCCACCTGCACGCCGGCGGGAATCTCGACCGGATACTTGCCTACTCGTGACATGGTACCGCCCTCCTCAGAACACGCGGCACAGGACTTCGCCGCCAACATTGGCAGCGCGCGCCTCGGCATCGCTCAGCACCCCGCGGGGGGTGGAGAGGATGGAGACGCCAAGTCCGGCATACACGCGCGGGAGTTCCTGGATCTTGGAGTAGACCCGCCGTCCTGGCTTGGACACGCGGGTAATCTCCTTGATGACAGGCTCGCCCTCGTTGTATTTCAGTTCGATACGCAGCTGTGCGATGCCTGGGCGCAGTTCTTCGGCGGAGAAGCCGCGAATGAAGCCCTCGCGCTTCAGGGCGTCGAGCACGTTGGCCCGCAGCTTGGACGCAGGAGCCACGCATGCGGCATGGCGGGCACGCTGCGCATTGCGGATGCGGGTGAGCATGTCACCCAACGGATCGGACATTGACATCGGCGGTCTCCTACCAGCTCGCCTTGACCATGCCCGGGATCTGCCCCGCGCTGGCCAAGTCGCGCAGCGCGATGCGGCTGATCTTGAACTTGCGGTAGTTCGCCCGCGCGCGGCCGGTAAGGGCGCAGCGAAGCACGTAGCGAACCGCTGCGCCGTTGCGCGGCAGGGCTGCCAGCTTCATGGTCGCGTCGAAGCGATCTTCCACAGGCAAAGTGCGATCCATGACGATCGACTTCAGCGCGGCCCGCTTCTGCTTGTCACGACCGGCCATCCGTTCGCGCTTCGCGTTGCGGTTGACCTGGGACGTCTTGGCCATCCTATCTAACCCTCCGGAACCTGCCGGCATGCAACCGGCGGTATTCCAACTCGTAGGCGTTAAGTTCGTAGTCGGTTCGTCGTAGCCCTCAACAACCGATCAGGCCGCGAAGGGAATGTCGAACTTCTTGAGCAGCGACTTCGCCTCGGCGTCGGTCTTGGCCGTGGTCACGAACACGATGTCCATGCCGCGCACTTCGTCGACCCTGTCGTAGACGATCTCGGGGAACACGATCTGCTCCTTCAGGCCCATGGCGAAGTTGCCGCGACCATCAAAGCCCTTGGTGGCGCCGATGCCGCGGAAGTCGCGCACGCGCGGCAGCGCGATCGTCACCAGGCGGTCAAGGAACTCGTACATCCGGGTCTTGCGCAGCGTGACCTTGCAGCCAATCGGCAGACCCTTGCGGATCTTGAAACCCGCGATCGCCTTCTTGGCCACGGTCTTGACCGGCTTTTGGCCACTGATCAACGCGAGCTCGGACACCGCGGCGTCGAGCTTCTTCTGGTCGGCGGCTGCTTCGCCGACGCCCATGTTGATCACGATCTTCTCGAGTTTGGGCACCTGCATCGGGTTCTTGTAGCCGAACTCCGCGAGCATTGCCGCACGGACCTCGTCCACATAGCGTTGCTGCATGCGTGGCATCTCGCCCGTGCCGGCCGAGGCATCGGCAACGGCGGCGTAGGTGACCTCTCCGCGCGCCGCGCGCGCCTCGCTCTTGGTCGGCGGCGCGGCGCCGCGGCCACCACCGCCCGCCGACTTCGCACCACCCTTGGCACCGCCCTTGACACCAGGCTTGCCACCGCCCTTGGCGCCGGACTTCTTCTTGTCGCTCACCGCCGCCTCCTCAACTCTCGATCACGTTGCCGGTAGCCTTGGCAACTCGCACCTTGCGGCCATCCTCAAGCACCCGGAACCCGACCTTGGTTGGGTTGTCCGTCTTGGGATCGACCAGCTTCAGGTTGGACAGATGGATGCTTGCCTCGACCGTGACGATGCCGCCAGGGCTGCCCATGCCGGTCGGCTTGGTGTGCTTCTTGGCAACATTGACACCTTGCACCACGGCGCGGTTATCCGACGGCAGCACCCGCAGCACTTCCCCACGCTTGCCACGGTCGGCGCCGCTGATGACCAGGACGTTGTCGCCCTTGCGAATGCGCGCGGCCATTATAGAACCTCCGGAGCCAGCGAGATGATCTTCATGAACTTCTTGGCGCGCAACTCGCGCACCACTGGCCCGAAGATGCGGGTGCCGATCGGCTCCTGCTGCTTGTTGATCAGCACCGCCGCGTTGCGGTCGAAGCGGATCGCGCTGCCGTCTGCCCGCCGCACGGGAAAGCTGGTCCGCACGATCACCGCCTGATGCACGTCGCCCTTCTTCACCTTGCCACGCGGAATGGCGTCCTTCACCGACACCACGATGACATCGCCGACCGACGCCGTCTTGCGCTTCGACCCGCCGAGCACCTTGATGCACTGAACGCGCCGGGCGCCCGAGTTGTCGGCAACTTCGAGATTGGATTCGACCGAGATCATTTATCGCTCCTCAGCCGGCCGTTGCGACGTCTGCGGTGGGCGACATAGCGCCGGCCGCATCAACGGTCTCGGCGACACGTTGCCCGTTGCGCTCGACCACCAGCCAAGTCTTGCGCTTGCTGATTGGCCGGCACTCCTCGATACGAACCAGATCACCAACCTTGCATTGGTTGTCGTTGTCGTGCGCCGCATAGTTCTTCGAACGGCGAATGAACTTCTTGTACAGCGGGTGCATCACGCGACGATCAACAAGAACCGTCACGGTCTTGTCCATCTTGTCGCTGGTTACCCGTCCCGTCAGGACGCGCCTGGGCATCGCCCCTACTCCTCTACGACTGCGCCGCGGGCTTGGAAGCCACGCGTTTTTGCTCTGTCATGATTGTCTTGACCCGCGCGATATCGCGGCGAACCGCCTTCACGCGGCCCACGCCCTCGGTCTGGCCCGTCGCCTTCTGGAAGCGCAGGTTGAACTGCTCCTTGCGCAGGTCCAGCAGTTGGGATGCGAGCTGGTCGGCGGACTTGCTCCGGATATCGGCCGGCTTGGTCTGCTTGGCCATCTCACGCGTCCCCGATACGGGTGATGAACTTGGTCTTGATCGGCAGCTTGGCAGCGCCGAGCGTCAGCGCCTCCTTGGCCAATTCAGGTGCCACGCCATCGATCTCGAACATGATGCGGCCCGGCTTGACCCGGCACACCCAAAACTCCGGCGAACCCTTGCCCGAGCCCATGCGAACTTCGGCCGGCTTCTGCGACACCGGAACATCCGGAAAGATGCGAATCCACACGCGGCCGGCACGGCGCATGGCGCGCGTGATCGCACGACGGGCCGACTCGATCTGCCGCGCGGTGACCCGCTCCGGCTCCAGTGCCTTCAGGCCGAAGGCGCCAAAATTCAGTGCCGTGCCACCCTTGGCCAGCCCCTTGATGCGGCCCTTGTGGGCCTTGCGGTACTTGGTCCGCTTGGGAGAGAGCATTGCCTGATATCCTTAACGCTGCGGCGCCTGTTCGGCGGCGCGGCGGTCCTGCGACAGCGGATCCTGCACGAGGATTTCGCCCTTGAAGATCCACACCTTAACACCGCAGGTGCCATAGGTGGTTTTGGCCGTGGCCACGCCGTAATCAATGTCCGCGCGAAGTGTGTGCAGCGGCACCCGCCCCTCGCGATACCACTCGACGCGAGCAATTTCCGCCCCACCGAGGCGGCCGCCGCAATTGATGCGGATGCCCTGGGCACCGAGGCGCATCGCCGATTGCACCGCACGCTTCATGGCACGACGGAACGCCACGCGGCGCTCGAGCTGCTGGGCGATGTTCTCGGCCACCAGGGTTGCGTCGATCTCCGGTTTGCGTATCTCGACGATGTTCAGCGAGACCTCGGATTTGGCCATCTTCGCCAGGTCTTTGCGCAGGTTCTCGATATCCTGCCCCTTCTTGCCGATCACCACGCCCGGGCGTGCGGCATAGATCGTAACGCGCGGCTTCTTGGCCGGGCGCTCGATCACCACGCGCGACACACCAGCTCCGGACAGCTTGGTGCGCAGGTGCGCACGCAGCTTCAGGTCGGCGTGCAACAGCTTGGCGTAATCGGCGCCGGCATACCACCGGCTGTCCCAGGTGCGGTTGATCCCGAGCCGGAGCCCGATCGGATTGACTTTGTGACCCATCGTCTATGCCGCCTCTTTCTGGCCACGGGCATCCTGGTCGATCGCGTCCTGCGAACGCTCGGCGACCACGATCTTCAGGTGGCTGAACCACTTCTCGATGCGGGAGGCGCGGCCACGACCGCGGGCGTGGAACCGGCGCATCACCACCGACTTGCCAACCTCGGCGCGCGTGACGACGAGGCGGTCGACGTCCAGTTGGTGGTTGTTCTCGGCATTGGCGACGGCGCTTTCCAGCGCCTTCTTCACCTGACCGGCGATGCGGCGCTTGCTGAACGTCAGGATGGCCACAGCGTCTGCGGCACCCTTGTTGCGGATCAATCCGGCGACCAGGTTGAGCTTGCGCGGGCTGATCCGCACGTTGCTCAGCACGGCCTGCGCCTCCGTCTCGGAAAGGGCGCGCGGGGTTTTCGGCTTGCTCATGTCAGCCTCGCCTTGCCTTCTTGTCGGACGAATGCCCGGTGAAGGTGCGCGTCGGCGAGAATTCGCCGAACTTGTGCCCCACCATGTTCTCCGAGACCTGCACTGGCAGGAACTTGTGGCCGTTGTAGACGCCAAACGTAAGGCCAACGAACTGCGGCAGGATCGTCGAACGGCGCGACCAGATCTTGATGATCTCATTGCGGCCCGACGCGCGTGACGCTTCGGCCTTGTTGAGCAGATACCCGTCCACGAACGGGCCCTTCCAGGTGGAACGTGTCATGGCCTCAGCCCTTGCCCTTGTTGCGGCTGCGGATGATCAGCCGGTCGGTGCGTTTGTTGACCCGGGTCTTGTAGCCCTTGGTGGGCTTACCCCACGGGGTGACTGGATGACGCCCGCCCGACGTGCGGCCTTCACCGCCGCCGTGCGGATGGTCGACCGGGTTCATCACAACACCGCGGTTATGCGGCTTGCGGCCCAGCCACCGCGAACGTCCAGCCTTGCCCAGGCTTTGGTTCGAGTTGTCGGGGTTGGACACCGCGCCAACGCTGGCGATGCACTCGCCGCGCACCATGCGGAGCTCGCCCGACATCAGCTTGATCTGCGCGTAGCCGGCGTCCTTACCGACCAGCTGGGCATACTGCCCGGCGGCGCGGGCAATCTTGCCGCCGGCGCCCGGCTTCATCTCGATGTTGTGCACGATCGTCCCCACCGGAATGGAGGCGAGCGGCATGGCGTTGCCCGGCTTGATGTCGACGCGCTGCCCGGCGACGACCTGGTCACCGGCCTTCAGGCGCTGCGGCGCCAGGATATAGGCGAGTTCGCCGTCCTGGTACTTGATCAGCGCAATGAATGCGGTGCGATTCGGGTCGTACTCCAATCGCTGAACCATCGCCGGCATATCGCGCTTGCGGCGCTTGAAGTCGACGATGCGATACGACTGCTTGTGACCGCCGCCACGGAACCGGCTGGTGATGCGGCCGTGATTGTTGCGCCCGCCGGTGGACGAAAGGCCCTCGGTGAGACCCTTGAGCGGCTTGCCCTTCCACAGCTCGGCCCGGCTGATCAGCACGGTACCGCGCAGGCTGGGCGTGACGGGGTTGAAGTTCTTCAATGCCATCTGTGTCGCTCCCGCGTCACGCCAGGCCGGTGGAGAGGTCGATCGACTGCCCCTCCGCCAGGGTGACATACGCCTTCTTCACGTCCGACCGAACGCCGGGGCGCCCGCGGAACCGCTTGGTCTTGCCCTTGGCGACCAAGGTGTTCACCCCGGTCACCTTCACGCCGAACAACCCCTCGACCGCAGCCTTGATCTCGGGTTTGGTGGCGTCGATTGCCACACGGAACACGAACTGGCCACGCTCGCTGAGGATCGTCGCCTTCTCGGTGACGACCGGGTTTCGGATGATGTTGTACATGCCCTCGCGTGACAGTTGCGGGGTCCGCTTAGCGGCGGCCTTGGCCTCGCTCATGACTGGCCTCCGTCGACGACGTCGCTCGTGGCTTGTACGGTGCCGAGACGCTCCCGCAACCCCTCAATCCCTGCCGTCGTGATCGCCAGCAGGTCATGGGCGAGGATGTCATAGACGTTCGCGCCGACCGTCGGCAGCACGTCGATGCCGATGATGTTGCGGCTCGCCTTCAGGAAGCCGTCGTCCACGGCACGGTCGACGACCAAAACCGACTTCCAGCCCAGCGCGTTCAGCTTTGCCTTCAGGTCACGGGTCTTGCCCGAACCGCCCGCGGCAGCATCCAGAACGACCAGCTTGCCATCCCGCTGCTTCTGCGACAGGGCGGAAATCAAGCCCAGGCGTCGCACCTTCTTGGGGAGGTCGTAGCCGTGATCGCGAACGACCGGGCCATGCACCACGCCGCCGGTGCGGAACTGCGGTGCGCGCAGGCTACCCTGGCGGGCGTTGCCGGTACCCTTCTGCTTGTAGGGCTTCTTGGTGGTGCCCGAAACCTCGCCCATGCCCTTGGTGCGGTGCGTGCCGGCGCGGCGCTTGGCCCGCTGCCAGTGAACCACGCGGGCCATGATGTCGGCGCGCGGCATGATGGCGAACAAGTCGTCCGGCAGGTCGGCAGTGCCGGCCGTGGTGTTGTCGAGAGTCTTGATTTCGATCTGCATGGTCCTGCCCTCAGCCTTGCGCGGGTGCGGCAGTGGCGAGAAGCCCGGCCGGGTAGGGCGCGTCGGCGGGGCGGTCACGCTTCACGGCGTCGCGCACCAACACGTAGCCGCCCTTGGCGCCGGGAATGGCGCCCTTGATCATTAGGAGGCCCTTGTCCGCATCGACGGCGGCCACTTCCAGGTTCTGGGTGGTCACGCGTTCGACACCGAGATGGCCGGCCATCTTCTTATTCTTGAAGGTCTTACCCGGATCCTGACGGTTGCCCGTGGAGCCGTGCGAGCGGTGGCTGACCGACACACCGTGGCTGGCTTCGAGGCCGGAGAAGTTCCAGCGCTTCATGGCACCGGCGAATCCCTTGCCCTTGGTGGTGCCGCTCACGTCGACTTTCTGGCCGGGAACGAAATGTGCGGCCGACAGTGTCGCGCCAGGTTCAAGGAGCGCGTCGGCACCCACGCGGAACTCGACCAGCTTTGCCTTCGGCTCCACCTTCGCCTTAGCGAAATGGCCCTTATTTGGCTGCGAGACGTTCTTCACCTTCGCCTTGCCCCAGCCGAGTTGGACAGCGGTGTAGCCGTCGGTCTCGAGTGTGCGGGCAGCGACAACTTGTACCGCATCGAGGTGCAGCACTGTCACAGGGACATGCGTCCCATCGTCCTTGAAGATGCGGGTCATCCCCAGCTTCTTCGCCAGCAATCCAGTACGCATTTACATCCATTCCCCAGAGGAGCCGTTGCATGGGCTCATAGGCCAAAAGACAAGCACCGGGGCGCCATCGCCGCCGGGCCAGGGTCGCCTCAAGCTAGAGCTTGATCTCCACGTCCACGCCCGATGCGAGGTCGAGCTTCATTAGCGCGTCCACGGTCTGCGGTGTGGGGTCGACGATGTCGAGCAGGCGGCGGTGAGTGCGGATCTCGAACTGTTCGCGGCTCTTCTTGTCCACATGCGGCGAACGGTTCACGGTGAACCGTTCGATATGCGTGGGCAAAGGAATCGGGCCACGGATCTGCGCACCCGTGCGCTTGGCAGTGTTCACGATCTCCTTGGTGCTGTTGTCCAGCACGCGGTGATCGTACGCCTTGAGGCGGATGCGGATATTCTGGTTGTCCATCACTCACAATTCCAAGTCGTAACCCGGTTCGGATCGAAAGCCGGTCGTCCGGACCAAAGTTACTTCAGGCTTCCAGGCGTACGGGCCTGCCCCGTCGTGTTGTCAGCAGGCGCGGTGGCCTGTGGCCCTCGCGCCGGTCAGTCAGCGGTTCAGGCGACGATCTGTGCCACCACGCCGGCACCCACGGTACGTCCACCCTCTCGGATGGCGAAACGCAGACCTTCGTCCATGGCGATCGGCGCGATCAGTTCCAC
>Ga0105054_10003492_pt1 | contig 24303 bp, 18 predicted proteins | sample BON02_FD_78091 | JGI IMG/M metagenome (GOLD analysis project Ga0105054, IMG submission 78091) | Freshwater microbial communities from Lake Bonney liftoff mats and glacier meltwater in Antarctica - BON-02 (megahit assembly) | ecosystem: Environmental > Aquatic > Freshwater > Ice > Glacier...
AAAGACTCCAGCGCCCGGTGGTCCCCAAAAAACGTATATTGATCAGTGCTCATATTGAATGGTTATAAAGAGTCGTATCCAGTTGGCAACCAATTAGTTGCTATTTATAGGAGTTCCCTTAAGCTTTAGTGATCCCATAAACGCTGCTGCGCAAGAGACCCCACTGAAAGGTAGCGTGGGCGACTCTTTGAAAACCGTGTTGGTGAATCAGGGCTTCTGATTCGGGCAGTTCGCGGGTTTGAAGATTAGTTTGCCAGCGGAAGAAAGTGTAGAGAATCGCAAGCCAGATTTTTGCGCGGATTCTGGCGAGGCCACGATCAGGTAGGGTGAAGTCGGCCCAGAGCCAAAGGGCAGCGGGGCGGAGGCTACGGCTGATTTTTGAGATGATCTCGGAAGCTTGTTCATGCGTGAAGCAATCGAGAAAGAAGCAGGTGATGACAGCATCGTAGTGTTGAGGGGGCAACTCGGTGGCGAGGATATCGGCCGGTTGGAAATTAACATGATGGGGCGTCTCGCGGAGCCGTTCTTTGGTGCGGGCGAGCATGGCGTCACTGATATCGAGGCAATCGATTTGAGCATCAGGTGCGATGGCGATAAGCCTTTCCAGGCAGCGACCGTCGCCTTCTCCAAGAATGAGAATGTGGCGGCAATCCTTCAGATGAGGCAGCAGAGAAAATCGCGCACGTTCGAGGTCGCGGCCTAAAGCGAGATACTCGAGCACACGATAGCATCTCGCGAGTCGGTCGAAGTTTTTTGGAGAATCACTCACCTGATTAGCAGCCAAGGAATCAATGGGGTGAGCAGAGCGAAGTCAGCCCATCCGCGTGCCCATTCACGACCGTGATGATGTTGGCGGAGGTCGATTAATCCCAGAAGCATGGCGCTGCCGCTGATGCAGCCCAAGGAGATCCGGGATATTTCGGATGCGTGGGCCATAAATCCCAGAGAAACCAAGGCGATGATCCATGGGAGCATGCGCACAAGCCAATGCCCGCCGGGATATTGGAGCGCGAGGGAGGTTTGGCCGTGTTGGCGATCTACATCGTCTTCCCAGATTGAAATGAGCGCGCAATCGGCGAAGCAAAGCATCCCGAATAAGATCAGGAGAATACCGCCGTGGTGAAAATCCACCGAGACTTGCGCGAAACTAAATATCGCGATGCCCGCCGCGAATAGAAGAGCGACGCAGAGCTCTTTGGGCACGCGTAGCGGATGTTGTCGATGTAGAAACTGATGAGACAGAAGATAAGCGATGATCGGGCCGAGCAGGAGTAGACCCGCTTGTAGCTCGGTCGCATTGAGCGTCTGGAATGAGAGGACGATGCTACTGATAAGTAAGGCGAGCCAGATCCCAAAAGTGGTCCAGCGATGGTGTTGATAGAATTGGTGTCGCCGGGTTTGCACGTCATCGCGAGGCAATCTCCAACCTTCGATCCAGCGATCAGCAGAGTAAGCGAGCCAGACGGCCACCGCCAGAATCACATGGTGAAACCAAGCCAGAGTAGCTCCTGTGGTCTGAGCAAAAAGCCACTGCCAAACGACTGCCACAGCAGGTGCGTCGAGCGACAGGGTCGTCGGCCATTGCCACCAAGGGGCTTTATCTGGTGAAGAGCGAGTCACGCGGTTGACCGTGCCGATTGAGGAGCGGACTGCAACGTGGAGATGGGGGCGAAAACGGGCATTTTGAGATGGCGGAAAAGTAGAGCTCTGGACTAGATGAAATCGAACGACCCCATCTAAGCTACTCCCAATAACTTTTTGCTATGCCGACTATACCCCGCCGCTTGATTTATAACTACGATGCTTGGGGGCCGTTTATCCGGCCGGAGACGATCGACGATTTGAACGCCAACGTGGATTTGTTTGAGGGCTCGCAGGTGAATACGGTGATGTTGGGCCCAAACTTCGGGCAAAGCATGTGCTATCCGAGTGAGGTTTCGGGAATGTGCCATTGGCGTGAGCATTCTCCTGAAGAGCGGAAGGAGTTTCATTTTCAGATGGGGACGAGGTTCGCGGGGGCTTCGGAATGGGTGGCAGGGAAGTGGCGCAATGAAGGGGTTGATGCGTTTGGGGCTTTGGTGCAACGCGTGGTGGATAGTGGGCGCGAGGCGTTTGCGACCATCCGTATGAACGATGTGCATTGCCTCACGCTGGAAGATTGGCAGGGGCCTTATACCGATAAATTTTTCCGGGATCATCCTGAATACCGCCTCCAGCAAGGCGGAGGGCTGAATTACGCCATCCCAGAAGTGAGGGCGCATCGTTTGGCTTGTTTTGAAGAGATCATCCGGCGTTATCCGTTTGCGGGGATGGAATTGGATTTTGTGCGAGGCGTGCCATTTTTTCCGGGAGATAATCCACCGGACGCTCCCCACGAGGGACAACATCCGATCACGTATCCGCGGGATTATAGCGAGAGCTGCTGTCCGATGATGACGGAATTTATCGGAGAAATTCGCGCGATGTTTGACCGAGTAGGAAAGGAGTTGAGCCGAAAGATCGAGTTATGCGTGCGAGTGGGATCGAGTCTATCGGGATGCCGACGAGTGGGATTGGATCCGATCGAGTGGCATCAGCGTGGGTATCTGGATTTCCTGACGGTGGGGCGCTTTTTGCAGTTACATTATGAACTGCCAGTAGCCGCGTTTAAGCGCGCTTTGCCGGGGTTGCCCGTGCTGACCACGGTTGATTCGTATCTGGCAAGTGAAGGTGAGCATTTTGCCCGCGTCTATCCACGGGACGCTTCCGCGGAAATGTTTCGAGGGGCGGCGGCAGCGCTTTATGCGCAGGGCTCGGATGGGATTTCGCTTTTCAATATGTATGTGTGTCGCGGGAATAATCCTGATCCGGAAGGTCGCGAATGGGCTCATCTGGAACCTCAGGAAATCATGAGTGAAGTGGGAGATCCCGCGACGTTGGAGGGCACCGAAAAACTCTACGCGGTCGATGCAGTATCGAAGTTGTTTAATCATCCGTTGGTCGATCCGCAGGCATTGCTGCCTGGAGAGGTATCGCCGCGATATCCGTTAGTGACGAAGATGTTTGTGGGCGAAAAGAATGCAACGAAGCGCAAGTGTGTCCTTCGAGTCAGGACCGAAAAACCGATGCCGGGGGTTAAGTTTACGGTTCAATTCAATGGTCATGGTCTGGGCAACGGCACCGAGGCGACGACGTCGCAATTATTTGAAGAACAATATGATCAGACGATGCCTGAGGCGAAGCGATCACGAGACTTTGTCGTTAACGGGAAATATTTGGAGTATGGTGAAAACGAAATTGTGGTGCTTGCTTCGGACTCCATGACTATCACGCATATCGAGATGGCGGTGAGGAATTAACGCATGCGGTTTAGGGAACTCCTATTGTCTTCACCGAATCGTAGGCAGCGAGCTTGCTCGCACCTGGAACCCTCTCTGGGTGAGCGAGCGAGTGGCCTGCAATTTCGGCGGTGGCATCAATAGTAGGTCGTATTCAGGTAGTCTGTGGTATGCCAGCCTCTAAACCCAACGTCCTATGGATCGTGACCACGCAGTGGCGGGCTCAGTCCTGCGGCTATGCGGGTGACCTTAATGTGCAGACGCCTGTGCTCGATAAGCTGGCGGCTGAAAGTGTGAACTATGCGCAGGCGGTGACGCCGCATCCCTTCGGTCCTTTTGCTCGCGCGGCCTTGTTGACAGGCAAACCTTCGCCGGAAAATGGAGTAGTGGATTACTACGATCCGCTACCGCAAGGGGCGCACACGATTGCTCATGACATGGCGGAGCAAGGCTACCGCACCGCTTATTTCGGGAAGTGGCATCTGGCACCGAAGGATCGCGAGGCTGCTTTGGTGGGGGAGGGGCATGCCAAGACTATCGTGCCGGAAAATCAGCGTGGTGGCTTCGATTTTTGGGAAGGTTTCGAGGGCGGATTTCAAATCAATGATCCGTGGCTTCACGGCACGGTTTTGCCGCAGCCCACTCAATCTGAAGGCTACCAAAGCGCGGTGTTGAGTGAACGCGCGGGTGATTGGCTAACGGATGAGGGCGTCACTTGCGCACCGTGGTTTGCTGTTGTGAGTATGGAGGCGCCGCATCCGCCCTATGCGGCCGATGCGAATGGAGTGTCGGTGCGTGATCCGGATGGATTGGAGCTGCGTGAGAATGTGCCGTTAGGCGGAGAAATTGAAGCGCGAACCAGACGTGAGCTCGCCGGATATGGTGCGCATATCGAAGCGACGGATCGCGCGATTGGAGATTTACTGCAGCGATTGCCGATGGACGACACCATCGTGGTATTTACTAGCGTGCATGGCGACATGCATGGTTCGCAGGGTTTGTTTCGCAAGGGGTGGCCCTATGAGGAAAGTGTGCGTGTGCCTTTGCTAGTGCGGTATCCTCAATTTCCGGCTCGACGGGTATCCGACCCCGTTTCGTTGCTGGACTTATCTGCCATGACTCGTGCTTGGGCGCGTGGTGAAGAATGGGAGGATTTTGGCGATTATGCGACGATCTCGATGCCGAGCGTAGTCGCGTTACCCGATCAGGGAGACTGCCGTTGGCGCGGGATACGGGGAGAGCGCTACAAGCTCGTGTTGCGGGACGAGGATGTCCCTTGGCTCTTGTTCGATCTGCAGGCTGATCCGGCGGAGCAGTGCAATCTGGTCGACGATCCGAATAGTGGAGACTTGCGCGACGAATTAATGTCGCTCCTGCGCGATTAAGCCTCGGAGCTACCCGACTGATTGTTATCCAAGAGACTGGAAGCCTTGCCATTGTTATCAAACTGACGGCGGATCGCAGCGTCTATTTCGTGAATTTTAACCGGCTTGCTGATGTAGTCATCCATCCCGGCGGAGAGGCATAATTCGCGGTCGCCCTGCATGGCATTAGCGGTAAGTGCGACGATCTTGGGTTGCCGATCGGCCGGCAGGCGTCGGCGGATTTGGCGACTTGCTTCGATGCCATCCATAATGGGCATTTGCAGATCCATGAAGACGAGATCGTAGTGACGTGATTCGAGTGCGGTGACGGCTTCCAATCCGTTGCCCACGGCGTCGGCGCGGTAGCCGATGCGTTGAAGGAAACGTAACGCGACTTTCTGATTCACGGCGTTGTCTTCGACCAAGAGAATATCGAGCGGGAATTCTTCCGCGAGCGGCAAACTATTCTTACGCACTTCGGTGGGTTTGTGACCGGCGTCTTGAGTGCGGAACACCTGCATCACGGCGTATTTCACCGTAGCGACCTTGAGGGGTTTATATAAGATGGCGAATGGCAGCTCATCAGGAGCGAGTGGCGCGGATTGCCCAAACGGAAGCATCAGGATCCGAGGCGCTTTGATTTGAGTGGCGTCGGCAAGGGTCGAAGCGATTTCTGTTTCACCTCCATCGATGATTAACAGTGATGGAGGGGCTTCCATCTCAGCGGTGAGCTTAATGGCTTCATTCACGTTTGACGCAAACATGCAGGAAAGGCCCCACTCTGTGAGGTTGTCTTCAAGGTAAGCGCGCGTGACAGGATGGTCTTCGATGCACAGAACTGTTCCTTCGGTCATAGCCGTCGGGAAGGTCGAAGATGTTTCTTCGAATGGGGTTTCCGCGGCCTTAGTCTCGATTGAAAAGATAAATGAAGATCCTTCGCCCAGCTTACTTTCGACCCGGACATCGCCACCCATCAACTGGCTGAGGCGTAGCGAAATGGCGAGACCCAGCCCGGTGCCACCGTATTTGCGAGTCGTGGAGGAGTCGACCTGCGAGAATGCTTTGAAGAGTCGATCCAAACGATCTGCCGGGATGCCGATCCCGCTGTCTTGAATGGCAAACTCGATCATGCGCTCACCATTTGGTGTGGGCTTGGCGAGCGATTTGACGACGACCGCAATGCTTCCGCTCGGGGTAAACTTTACGGCGTTGTTGACGAGATTGACGATAATCTGCCGGAGGCGGGTGACATCACCAATGAGCCAGGCGGGCACGTCATTCGCGATGTGATAGGTGAGTTCGAGTTTCTTGGCCGAGGCCTGGATGGCGAAAAGATCGAACGCCTCTTCGATACACAGCGACAAATCGAAGGGCATATTTTCCAGCTCCATTTTGCCGGATTCGATTTTCGAGAAATCCAGAATATCGTTGATGATGGTGAGCAGGGCTTCGCCGGAAGTCCGAATGGTATTCACGAAATCGCGTTGCTCGCCGGAAAGCTCGGTTTCCATCAGCAAGCTGGTCATTCCGATCACCCCGTTCATCGGGGTGCGAATTTCGTGCGACATCGAGGCGAGGAATTCACTCTTGGCTCGCGACGCGGCGTCGGCCTCTGATTTGGCTCGTCGGAGTTGGGTTTCCGCTTCCACGCGGACGGTGATATCCGTCATGATGGCGATGAAGTTCTCGAGTTTATTCTCGTCGTTGTAGACGGGTTGAATCTCAAGATTGAGGTGATACTTGCGCCCGGATTTGGAGTAGTTGACTACATCAGTATCGAGACCTTCGCCACGAGCGATGGCGGCACGGATACTCAGAACGGTGTCTGAGTTGGTATCAGGACCCGCCATGAAATCCGCGGGGTTCTTACCCGAGACTTCCGCGAGGCTGTATTCCATGATCCGGGTGAAGCTTTCGTTCACCCATTCGATGCTGCCATGAGGCGAACCGATGATCACGGCGTTGTCAGTTTTGGCCGCGACAAGGGAGAGCTTACGGGCTTCGGCCTGACTTGCTCGCAAGGCTTGATCGGCTTCGCGGCGGGCGGTCGTGTCCTGCACGGTGCCCATGATTCGGGTCGGCCGGTTTTGAGCCGTCCTGATGGTCTTGGATCGGGTATAGACCCAACGCCAATCTCCATTGCGAGCACGCACGCGGTATTCCGGATCAATAAAGCTAGCCACTCCGTGGAGTTGAGAATCGGTGCGTCGGCGATAGAGGGAGAGATCGTCGGGATGAATCAACGATTGCCATGCCTCGACGGTCGCGGGCATGCGGTTGTGCTCGTAGCCAAGCATTGCCCAAAGTCCCGGGCTGTAGTGAACGTGACCCACGGTGACGTTCCACTCGAAGATGCCGATCTGGGTGGAATCAAGCGCGAGCCGCAAACGTTCGTCAGAAACTTTGAGGCGAGCTTCGACTCGGCGACGTTCTTCGTTTTCGGAGAGAAGCTTTTGATTGGTATCTTCCGCCTTGCGTTGCCCGGCGCGAGCGCTGCGAGCCAGTGATACACTTAATCCGAGGAGGATGGTGATGCCAAATCCGGCCACGAGAGCGAGCTCGGGAAGGTAACGACGATCTTTATCAATTGCTGCGCCCGTCGGTGTCATCGAGATACGCAGTCTTCTGTCAAAAAGGGTGTAGTTCTTCTCAAGGGTTAGAGAATCGATTTGGCGCTCCTGATTAGGATACGAATTATAGATCACTTCGCCGCCGATCTTGATGCTCGTTAAGTAATCTTTGGTGATGGATTGCTGACGACCGACGATGGCGCGCGCCAAGCGGACATAGAGGTATTCGCTGGCGACGAAGCCGATCACATTGCCGTTTCGTCTGATGGGGGCGTAGATGACGACACCGTCTCCTTTACCGTTGATATCGGTGGTGGCGGATATTTTTACGCTGAAGCTGTTGTTGCGGACGCTAGCTTGAAGCGCGTCATTTCTCTGAGGGACGGTGGAGTGATCAAAGGAGATTTGCGCTTCATTTCCCTGCATGGGGTAGACCCAAATGGTGCGCAGGCTGGCGTTTACGTAGGAGATCGATTCGCCCCCCAAATCCTGTGATGTGTTCATCAGGGTATGGGCATCAGCCTCCCATATTACGGGGTTGCTCTGATTGATATCACCCCAGCGTTCGGCGAGTATTTCGATATCTTTGGTTTGATTTTCAAACTCAGAGTTTATGGCGATCGCGATGCGATCGACGGAGGATTGAGTTTTAGAGCCCAGATAAACGAATTCGCGTTCACGGAGTCCAATCCACAACACCAAGGTAAGGGTAAGGCAGGAAATGACTGCGGGCATAGGTGCCCAGCGCGGAGGACCGCTGCTGGCCTGGGAGGACTCTCTCCACGAAATCACCAGCAAGGCGAGACCGGCTAGAAGCACTCCCACAGCTGTGATGGGAGCGGCCGCCACGGTAGTGCCCCACATGTAAACAGCGGGCAGATCGGCGGCGTATCCGAGTAAGGTGGAAAGGCCCACGGATAGGCATACTGAGCCCACGACCGCCATGGTGAATGAGCGGTATTTGGTGATCAGCGGGAACCCGCACCAAAAAAGAGTGAGACTTATCAGTCCGAGGCAGAGCGTGATAGCCGTGGGGGGCGCACCACCATAAGTGATGTTGTTGAGCTGATGCTCACCTAGAAAAAGACCTTCCAGCTGCCAGTTTTGGTGAAAGTTCACCTGAACGAGGGTGAGCAGATTGAGTAATCCCGGGGGTAATGCGATCCAGTGGGAGTAGCTTGATCGAAAAGCGACTCCGAGTAGCACGATACCGATCAGAAACAGAGAGAGCGCTCCGTTGAACTTAATCGGAGTTGCGTTTGTAAAGAGTTGGAGCAGCAGAGGGTTACGAATGAGCCAACCGACACAGGTAAGACCACCGATCAAAGCTAGTAGTCCGCCCAGCACAAAGGAGGCTCTTTCGGACCAGGTCGTGCGTGGCAATGTGCTTAGCGATTCCATTGAGGTAATTGCCCTATATTCGAAGGGCTAATCGCTGAGATATGCGATGCGTTTTACTCGCATGGACTCTATGGTTAAAGTTCACGTATAAAGAAGGTAACAACTAACAGACTAAGAGAAACAGGATAATTAGCAGCGCATTTTGGAGAGCTCTGCTGGGTGTAGATCGGATTATTCCGGCATCGACAGTGGCTCTAAAGCTAATGGGTCTTCGATTTCATCAGGTTTTTTAATGAGATTGCGGAAGAAATTGGTGGGGCCAATGACGAAGGCCCAAGAGGGATTACCGAGATTTCCAGACAGCTTTACTTCGAGGAAGTTGGAGAAAGGGGCGAGCACAGCTCCGAAGACGCTTTTGAGGACAAATTTACTTTCTTGGAAGGGGAAGATACGAGCGTTGAAATCCAAGTTGCGCGTCTGCAGTGCGTAATTCCCATGCGCGGATATTGCCGCGTCCGTCCCGGTCAGACTGACTTCCGGAAATTTCAGGAACTCCCCTTCGACGGAAAAGTTTGCATCTAATTGCGTGAAATCCACTGCGGTGAAATAGAGCAAATTTGAAAGGAGTCCCAGCAAGCGAACTTCGCCGATTCCAGGGCCGCTTAAACTCGCGCTGCCTTCACCGTAAAAACTGTAGGGGTCACTCACGTCACCTACTGCGGAGACATCCACGTTGGCGAAGACTAGCGCGGTTTGCTCCACATATTCGCTAGTAGCGGGCGGAGGATCTCCCCGGCGTTTGGCGGCATAGTGATCAAGAATCACCGAAGCTTCGCGCAGGTTGGCTTCTTTCAAATTGAGATCGAATCCGAGGCGGCGGGTTTCAACGGGACCTTGGAGGCGGGCGCGGCCGACAGTTTCTCCTTGGGCAAAGCCAACCAGCAGCGGCTCGATGATCAAATCGTCGTCATTGAGCACGCCTCTAAACGACGCGTGGGTGAGTGGGAATTCATGAAAGGTGAAAGGATGATCAGTGCGGCCGCTGAGCTCTGCATGGATCCGAGGCTGCTCGGGCGATTCTTCTCCATTGAGCGTGCCAGTAATGTAAAGCGAAGGGTTTTTTGTGAAGGAAAACGGTGCGATGGCATCCTCTACTTGGGGACCGGCGAGACGGGCTGCAGATGCAGCCGGTAAAGTTGAACTGAAGGTAAAGGTCATCGAGCGAAGTTGCGGGGTATGCGGGATGTTGCTTCGCAGAAATGAGCCTCGGGCAATCCCTCCACCGCCCACGGCCAGAATTCCCATGGCATCGTAGTGATGCGGTCGGATAAAGATACGGGTGACAATCTGATCAAGCGCTACTTCTTTGATGATCGGGTTGAGCGCATCTAAGTAGACGAATGCGGTGGTTTCATGTCCGTAACGCCACCGGCCTTGGACATCGACTTCTGCAAGAGGGGCGGTGTTAGAAAAATCGAAGTTCTGCCAGAAATTTGGCCACCATTCGCGAAACCAGGCTGAGATGTCGGGAGGGTCGAGTTGACCGTTCAGCAAAAAGCGAAACTGCTGAGTCGTGAAGTTTTGGGTGTAACTTCCCCTCGCGTAGTTTTCACCGATGTGGGCTTTGGCATCAGTGGCGATGAAGTTGGTTCCATCGAAAAATAAATGTGCATCGATCTGATCCAAGAGAACTCGGTAAGCGTAAATATCTCGGGCGGCGACGCGACCTGACAGTTGCGCGAATTTTACGCCCGGAGTGAATTTGAGATCAAAGTCGAAGGAGGGCGCTTGTCCAAAATCGATGAAGCGGCGGAGATCGCGGCCTACCTTTTGGTTGATCGCGGACATCAGCTGAGGATCGAACCGCCCGGTAGCCCGGAGATCTGCACTGCGGTTTATCGCGTCCACGTTGCCAGACAGCTCGAGAGGCTCTTGCTCCAGTTGTGCCAGCAGTTGTATCTTAAGTGTCGGGTAGTGCCGGCTGTCGATTTGCGCTGAGAGTGCACTGGCGTTGACTCCCATCGCTTCAGCGCGAGCTATCTCTAGGTTGGTGTTTAGCAGGGGGATGCCGATCCCGCCGTTGAAGAGTTTCGTAGCTAACGTGGCCCGAAGACCCTCAAGATGAACGTCGCCCGGTAAATCGACGGTTTTTAGCGAAGCCTGGATGCGAGCGAAGATGGGACGATTGCTCCAAAGGGGAAGTTTGGTGGAGGCGGCGAGGTTACTGATTGCACCGGGAATCTTGTCCGAGCTATGGAGTTGATCGGCATGGAGACTGATCTCGGCCAACGCTCCGAGTTGCTCGGATGGCTTAAGGTGAATCTCGGCGCGCGGGTTTTCGAGTTGGTTTAGGTAAGGCGCGAGCTGTTCGAATTGCCGGCACAGTTTGGCGTAGTTACGCGCGAGTCTTTCGGCCAGAGGGATCGCGTTGTCCTGCCTGCGAGTGAGAGAGCGAAAATCGATTTCGCCTTCGGCAACCAAGGTGAGATTAGCGAGTCGAGCAGTGAATTGTTTGATCAGGATGCCGTCTTCGGTGGGTTCTGCGGTAACGGTGATATCATGCAGGACTTCTTCCTGACGACCACTGGAGGAGAGCATAGCGGGGACACGCAAACTAACTCCGCTGGCGTGAAATTTGTAGGGGGTGAAATCGCCGACCAACAAATCCCAAGGATCTAAATGCAGGTAGAGAAGCTTGGTGATAGCGACGGGCTGCTCGAAGCTCTTGAGAGAAAATTGTGCATCCTCGATGAGGATGCGTCCGGTCGGATCGAAACTGGTGCGACCGAAAGTGACGTGCACTCCCGAGGCGGCGAGGCGATCCTCCAATTCGTGCACGATAAATGTGGGCACAGGCAACTCGCGCGTGAAGGCAACATAGAGTTGCGCGGTGGACAGCAGCGATAGGCCAAGCCATAGCAACCAGCACACGAGCGAAAGACAACATTGCCCACCAAAGTGGGCGCCTTTATGGCAATTCTGCCACCAAGATTTACTCTTTCCGGACATCGGTCGTGATTTCCAGAGATGTGAAAACCGTCGGCATGTGGCTTAAGGTTGAGGAGCCGTTTCCGGCGCGGGTTCAGTTTCCCTGACCGGGGGAGGCCCCGGATCTGTTTCGGCGTAGAGGAGAGCCCAGAGCGCATCGAGTAGAGGCTGAGAAACTTCAAAGACGGCATCGAATTCGGTCGAGCCGGCGAGTTGGGTCGCGCCACCGAGTCGGGGCGAAAGATAAAGCGAGGAGATTTCGGTAAGTTCCGCGGTGCTGCTCGGCAGAGAAATCGTGGCGTCGAGGCGGTAGCGCCAGGGCTGCAATTCGCCGGTTATTTCAACCTTATCGACGAACGAATCGTTGACGAAACGTTTGGCGCGCAGGGAACGTAATTGGGCCACGAGCGCTTTGACGTTTTCGTCGTCATTTTCCAAGACGGTGGTTTTAAACACGATTTGATTATCTTGAAGATCGATGATCGTGAGTTGATCGATTTTCGCAGCTTCAGGGAGCTCCCGCAAAAGGCGTTGTCGGTAGTGGAGCGGGGAGGATGAGGTCTCGCGCAGGATATCGGAATCAACGCGGTAAATGTAGCGGGCATTACCCACGCGGGCGTAGGTGTGACCATCGGGTTGAGCGCCTACCCCGATTTGCAAGGAGATCGTCTCGGCTGAATTACCGTTGCCGATAGTGAGTTTGATTTCGCGTTCGGGACGATTGAAACCCCATGCCTCAAGGTCGGCATCACTGGGAGCATCACTCGTAAATTTTTGGGCGGAGAGGAGGCTGAGTTTCTCGATCACGCGTCGCACATCTTGATCGTCGGCCGATTGAGTTTGCGGGCCTTGTTTGCCCTCGCGTCGCACGATCTGCCACGAACTCGGATTAAGCGCATCGGGTTGCGCGTTGGTTTCGAGACGTTGCAGGGTGAGCTCCGGTTGGTTGGGCGCGTTGAGTGAGAGCGCGGTGACAGCATCGGGCGAGAAATCGAGGATCCTGGTTTCGCGGAGCGCTTCCTGCGCGTGGAGGAGCGCGTCAATCAGGGTGGCGGGTAGGCTCAAGGTGAAGAGCGTGGTTTTGCCTTCGAGCATCGCATAATATTCGATGTCGGGCGCGGTGCTGGGGTTTTTGGTGTTGATGTCCGTGGCCGCTTCCGTGATGCCGGTGGTGCCGATGGCATTGCCGAGGATGAGAGTTTCACGTCGGTTGTTGCCTTCGAGAGTGATGCGGAGGGTAGGGTTGCTGGTGGGATTGAGGTCGGTGGTCTCAGCTGATGCGAAGTTGCGCACGCGCAGAGCATTGAGGGCGTTGATCGATAGTTCGACGTTTGGCTTGCTCGCGCGGGCAATAATAGGGGCTTCGAAGGCCCATTGGTTGCCATCACGTCTGATTCGCACTCGAAGGTTGGCGGCGTTTTGCAGGTTCAGGGAACGCGCCTCAAAAACCGGCACAGAAAAGACGGTATCGGCCCGAAGGTCCTCAACTGGAATTGTCAGGCTGTGCGCGAGGCTGAGGTTTACGACGTGCACACGAGTGCGATCAGAGGAGAGCACGTAGAGGCGATTGCCCACTTTGGTCTCATCTCCGATGAACAGTGAGACAGACGTATCTGGGTCGCTTTCTCCCGGGGTAGATCCCGAAGTAAACGAAACGGTGAGGCGGGGATTCTCGAGTCCGTAGTCGGCGAGTGATTGGTCGTTCTTCTGAAGATCCGCGACGCTGAAGCTTGTTTCGTGTTCAAGAAACTGGAGCTCGTTGATGATGCGATTGACGGCGTGGGGATTGGCGGGCCACTCGATGGGTTCGGTGAGGGCCCACTTTTCGTCGTTTTGTCGGCTGAGGTGAACCGTGGTGAAACCGGGACCTGAAACCTGCAGGCTGCGGATATCGGCGGTTTCGGCTCCGAGGACGCGGCTGCGCGCTTCCATCGAGGCTTCTTCGGTGCGCCAACCTCGCTCGAACTTAAAGATAAAGAAGAAGAGCGCGACGTTGAGAAAGAGAAGGATGAGGGTGATTTTGGTGCGCATGGTGAATTCCTAGTTGCGGCGAGACCAGTAAACGAAGAGTCCCAGAAGGGCGGCGGCAATCGGTAGAGCAAAGATGAGACTAACGCGGAGTCTCATAAGTTCCTCCTGACTGAGCGAGAGTTGAAACCTTTCGATCGGGCGGGCGGGGATATTGAGTTGGGTGTCGCGATCAATGGACCAGTTCACCGCATTGAAAAAGAGGTTTTGGTTTCCCGGACTGGCGATACGGTAGTTGGCCACGATGTCACCGGTGCCCATCACGACGAGCCGTCCACTGCGCACGCTGAACGGCAGATTGTTGCGCACCTGCACTCGCTCCGAAACGGCGACGATGCCGAGTCGATTTTTTGGAGCCATATTGTTCAGGCCCTTGAGATCAACTCCACGATTGTATTCAGGCACCTGACGTTGGCGGTAGCTGACTTCTCCCCAAGCGGTCTGGGAAGTGGCGACAAGTGAGGTGACCTGCAAGCCGCTGGAAGTGGAACGCCCGGGATCGGGGCGCACGCTGCGGCAGAGTCCAAGCCGCAGGGGGATTTTGTAATCGATCAGGGTTTGCGTGATGGGATGGGCGGCGAAGTGCCACAGGATCAGATCGCCGTTGTCGGAGAAGCTGTTGGGATCGGTATCGTAGATCACGTCGTCGTCGACCAGCACGCCCCAATCGTAAAGCAGATCATCGAGACCGTGGGGAACCCCCGGCGATAGCAGTAGAATGAGGCGACCTTCACGTTTGCTCAGGTATTCACGGAGTTGCTCCTGGTCGAATGCGGGGTAGCTGCCTTGAGGTGCGGCCGCGATCACGAGGGCGGCGTCTTCGGGCACCGTGCGCATGGTGCTGAGCTGAAGATACTCGACATCAAAGTTGCGCATCTTGAGCTCGTTGTTGAGCGAAGAAAGTCCCCGGGCGGGATCGACGTCGTCGGGCCGAAGTTCGCCATGACCCGTTAAAAAATAGATTTTTTTGCGTGTCGGATTGGAGACGCTGAGAATAGCGGAGGTCAGTGCCTGTTCGCCGCGGAAGTTTTCTTTTTTGCGATCTTTGACTTCGTAAAAGTCACTGAGAGAGAGGCGCTGGCGCTTGTCCCCGCAGATCAGCAGCACGACGTTGGGTTGATCGATCCCGAGTTGATCAGCTTTGCGACGTTCCTGGTAAACATCGATAAACTCCGCTGTCACGCGACCCTTGGGATTGTTTTCCGTGGTGTAAGTGTATTCGCGCAACAGGCCGTTGAGATCACGATAGGCCTGAGCAACTGCGCTGTCATCGGCTTCCTCAGTGAAGGTGGCGATGATCTGGACCGGGCGTTCGAGGTTCTGCAGATACGATTTGGTCTCGGGTGAAAGCGAGTAGCGTTGTTGGGCCGTTAGGTCGAAACGCCAGGCGTGATTCAGGGCGAGGTAATTGAGCCCGGCGAAGAGGGTCAAAAATAGCACGGCCTGCAGCACGAGGTTGATCGTGCGGATCCAGCGGGCGGTGCGAAAGCTATCAGGCGAGAACATGGGATCAGTTGTGCAGGAGCTTGGCTTCGACGCTGAGGATACTGAAAATCAGAGCGAGCACGGTGCCGCTCAGGTAGAAAAGAAGCTGTCGGGAATCGACGACCCCGCGGGTGAAGTCTTCGCGATGCTCGATGACTTGGGCGTATTCGACCATTTCTTTGACGGGGGCGAGCACGGCGCGATCCAACCAGATGGCATCATTGAGAAAGGCTAAACCGAAGATCAGCCCGAATAGCATGGTGAAACTTAGAATACCCGCGACGGCTTGATTGCGGGAGAGCGAACTGGCGAAAACGCCGATGCCGATAAACAGTAGCCCTGAAACCGCGATAAAGGTGTAGCCGCCGATGAGCGGGCCGGTATCCATGAAATGAATATCACCAGCGAAGCGATGGAGGATGTAGAAGAAGCCCCCGGTGGAAGCCCACAGTAAGAGGTAGAGTAGATAGGCGGCGGCGTATTTACCGATCACGACTTCCGCGGTGGTGACAGGAGTGGTGAGTAACGTTTCGATCGTGCCCAGGCGGCGTTCCTCCGCGAGACACTTCATCGTGAGCAGAGGAATCATGAACAGCACGGGAAACCAAAAAATCTGGAAGAAGACTTGAGCCGGGGAAACTTCCTGCGCTGCTGAGCTGTAATCCTGCAGGATGCCGGTGAAGAAAAATCCCATCACGGCGAGAAATAACGTCGCCGCGATATAGGTGCTCGGATTGACGAGCAACATGCGGATTTCGTGACTCAGAATGGTGAAAAAGTGACGCATCGATTTTATTTCTTCGGAATTTCCTCTGCCTTAACATCCCAGCTCCGACGCGTCGCTGCGAGAAACACATTCTCGAGTGTCGGGTGGGATCGACTGAGGGATCGCAATCGAAAGTCCGGAGTTTTTAGCGTGCGCAGGAGTTCTTCCCCCAGATCGTCTTCGCGTGCGGTCGTCAGGGTAAAGGTGCGGAATCCATCGTCGTCGGGCTCGCCGGATTCGGCGATCTTGAGAGTGGGCTCCAGTTCGGTAAGGGCGGTGGTGAGCCCTTCGGGATCACCCGCGAGTTCGAGTTGGTAAATGGAGTGCCCGAGGATATCGCGTCGGAGTTCGTCGGGAGTGCCCTGGGCCACGATGTGGCCTTGATTGATGATCAACACGCGGTCGCAGGTCATTTCTATTTCCGGCAGAATGTGACTGGAAATGATCACGGTCATGCGGCCACGTAGGCTGGCGATGAGATCGCGCACGATGAGAATCTGATGAGGATCGAGGCCAATGGTCGGCTCGTCCATGATGATGACCGGTGGCTCGGCCAGAATGGCTTCGGCGATGCCCACGCGCTGGCGAAACCCCTTGGAGAGTTTGCCGATTATTTTGTGGCGCACGCGTTTGAGGTCGCAGAGTTCCAACACTTCGTCGATGCGAGGTCCGAGTTTGGAGCGGGAGACTTCCTTGAGGCGTCCGCGAAAGTAGAGATATTCGGAAACGCGCATATCTTCGGGCAACGGATTGTTCTCCGGCATGTATCCGATGTAGCGTTTCACGACATCGGGTTGCGAGGCCACCGGCACGCCGCAGATGCGCACTTGGCCTGAAGTCGCGGGGAGGTATCCCGTGAGAATACGCATCGTGGTTGATTTACCAGCGCCATTGGGACCGAGAAATCCGAGAATCTCGCCTCGCTTCAACGTGAAGCTGATTCCATTGACCGCCATCACCCCAGCATAGGATTTGACGAGATCGGTAACTTCAATGGCGAGTGGGGTTTCAGACATGCGCGGTTATTCTGAGGGAATCATACTTGGCTCAAAGCACTTTCTCAAGAGTGACTTCACCAGCGGAGAATCTCTGGGAGCGACCCTGCTTGTCTCGGAGGAGGAGCGAGCCGGTATCATCGATCCCCGAGGCGGTGCCGGCGATGCGTTGTTCGCCGTTTAGCACCACGATATCTTGCCCACGCAACACGTCGTATTGGTTCCAGGTGTCGGCGAAGGTTTGGGTGTGATCGCCTTCGATAAACTGTTTGTAGGCGAGAGAGACGCGGCCAATCAGCGCGGCGGCGAATCGATTGAGGTCGAGGGGCTCGCCGGATTGTTCGGCGAGTGAAGTGGCTCGGGCGGCGAGTTCGGTTGGCCAGGCGTCGGCAGGATTGTTGACGTTGAGCCCGAGCCCGAAAACGAGATCGCGCATCTGATCGGAATCAATGCGCGCTTCGGTCAACATACCTCCGGCTTTGCGTCCGTCGAATACGATGTCGTTGGGCCATTTCAGGCCCGCCTGCATGGAGCAGAAATTGGTGATCAACTCGCAGATGTTTACGCCCATCCAGAGGGTGAAGGTGGGCATACGTTGCGGCGCGAGATGCGGCCGAAAGGCGAAACTCGAATAGAGGTTATGATGATCGTCGCTGTGCCAGACGCGGCCGAAACGTCCGCGACCTTTGGTTTGCTTGCGCGCTAGAATGACAAACGGGGTGGGGCGTCCGGCGGCGAGCTGGCGGGCGGCTTCGTCGTTCGTGCTATCGACTTCGTCGAGCACGGTGAGTGGGAAGGAGCGATGCTTGGCCGCGAGGAGCGCTTCGATGTAGGTGGCATGGAGAGTGGTGGGGGGCTTGAAGATGCGGTATCCGCGTGCGCGCTTGGCTTCGAATTCGAAGCCTTCACTCCGAAGTTTTTCCATGTGTTGCCAGATGGCTACCCGGCTGATGCCGAGTTTGGTGGCCAATTGCGCGCCAGATACGAACTCGGAGGGGGCGGCGTTCAATTCGCGAAGGATGACGAGCTCGGTATTAGTCATGAGGCAGTAGCCTTGCCACTAGAGTGGAGGGGGGTAGTCTGCGCAAATGTCATTTCCAGAATTTTTGAGATCGCTCAAACAGGAAGATGTTCCCGCAGGGATCGGCGTGCCTTTGCAGGCATTGTGGCAGGCGGGGCGAGGTAAATGGGATGAAGCGCATCGTCTCGTGCAGGATGACAGTGCAGCAGAGGCCGCTTGGGTGCATGCTTATCTGCACCGGCAGGAGGGCGATGTGGGTAATGCCGATTACTGGTATACTCGCGCTGGAAAAAAGCGCCCCACCTTGTCTTTGGAACAAGAATGGGAGTCGATCTGCAGTGAGTTGCTGGTTCGCACCGTTTAACGGTTGCGAGAGCGATAATCGAAGCCGCGGTCGTAGGTATCGCGAGTCGCTTCACGGAGTTCCTCGGCGCTTTCCGGATCTACCCGATCGATATCATTGGCGGATTCGTTGAGGTCAGAGATGTTTTTTAGCCGCTCGTCCTGTTGGTAAAGCATCAGGGAATAGGCTTCTGCACCGACACCGAACAAGGGAATCGTGTATTTGTTGAGGCCGAGGCTGGTCTCGGAGAGGTAGCGCTTTTTGGCGAGCGCCGCGAGGCCCTTGTTGGTATAGATATCGCGCTCACGGAAGAACGGCGGTTTATCCTGTCGCACCACATATTCGGGCAGACGGATGATCTTATTGCGGGGTTTATCCACGTCGCGCATGTCCAGCATTTCCTCTTCATTTGTCGGTTCCGGTTCCGGCTCTGGTGGATTGTATTTGGGCATGCGCGCCGCTAGGGCGGCCGCGACATTTTTCGAGACGACTCGTTGATTAGATTGCGGGGGGGCCTTATTCTCGTCGGCCGATTGGGCTCCAAGTGGGGGCGAGGTCCCAGATAGGCCCACGAGGATGGAAAAAATGAGCCGTGAAAAACGAGGCATGAGTTTATTAGAAAGGAAAACGAGGAGACAGTTCCCGTTGTTGAGACGGAGCATGAGAGCTCCGTCGCATTGGGGATGTCTTATTCGCTGGAGGCTTCTGGCTTGGGCAGGAACTTCGCCAGCACGAGGCCTGCGACCATGAAGGTGAGCGTAGACATAGAGTAGATTGATCAAGCCCCAACTCCAGAGATGACTGTGTAGGGGAAGGGGCACATCCAGAAGATGGACCCGAAAATAAACATAGCCACCGCAGCAAGGGCAGGAGCGAGCAGGTTGTTTTTCATGGGGGGGTAGGGGGGAGCTACGTTAGTCTCGCAACTCACGCAAATCTAGCCCGAACCCGCCGAGCGATTCAACCCCGCACTTGGCCAGTGCCCATCACCAGCCACTTGTAGCTGCAGAGCTCGCGCAGACCCATGGGGCCGCGTGCATGGAGCCGATCGGTCGAGATCCCGATTTCTGCTCCAAGTCCAAATTCGAACCCATCGTTGAAGCGTGTGCTCGCATTCCACAACACCGCAGCGCTATCCACGCTGAGCTGAAACTTTTTGGCCGCCGCTTCATCCTTAGTGACGATGACTTCGCTGTGGCCGGAGCTGTCGCGGTTGATCGTGGCGATGGCCGTTTCGAGATCGTCAACGATTCGGATCGCGAGGATCGGTGCCAGAAATTCCGCGGTGTAGTCCTCCTCGTTTGCCGTGATGTGGGCGATATCGGCCGCCGCCAGAATCGCTGCGCTGATGGCATCACATCGCAATTCAACATGTTTGGCGCGTAACGCGCGGGCTGCTGCGGGGAGAAACGTTTCGGCGATATCGCGATGCACGAGTAATTGCTCCGCCGCGTTGCAAACGCCAGGACGGGAGGTCTTCGCATCCACGATAATATTTTCTGCCATCGCCAGATCGGCGGCGCGATCCGCATAAACGAAACACACGCCTTGATAGTGTTTGATCACGGGGATCGTGCTGTTCTGCGCCACGAAGCGAATGAGGCTTTCGCCGCCACGCGGGATGATGCAATGCACCAAGGTGTCGAGCTTGAGCAAGGTGTTCAGCGCCGCACGATCCGTGGTGGGGATCAATTGCACGGCATTGGCGGGGAGGCCGGTATCAATGAGAGCTTGGGTGATCAGGGTCGCCAACGCGGTGTTGGTGTGGAAGCATTCCTTGCCGCCGCGCAGGATCGCGGCATTGCCACTCTTCAAACAGAGCACGGCGCAGTCGATGGTCACATTGGGACGTGATTCGTAAACGATCCCGACGACACCGATGGGGACACTCACGCGCTGGAGCACGAGGCCGTTGGGCCGTTTGGTTTCTTCGATGAGTTCACCGACTGGATCTGGCAGGGCCGCGACTTGGCGCACGCTCGAGGCTAATTTATCGAGGCGTGAATCGGTCAGAGTGAGGCGATCGATCTGCGCAGGAGTTTGCCCATTGGTTTCAGCATCGGCGAGATCCTTGGCGTTGGCTTCGAGGAGATCGTCGATGTTTTGGGTCAACAAATCAGCGAGTCGCTCAAGAACGGCGTTTTTGTCCGCCGTTGGCACGGTGGCCAAGGTCAGTGAAGCGGCGCGGGCGCGCTCAGCAAGTGAAGTGATTTGTTGGGCAAGTTTGTCGGGCATGGTCAACCTATATCTCTTATGCAAAGCTCGCCGCGTCGCAAAGTTAAAATGCGGCCGCCGTCTTATCGTGATCAAGATTCTTTAGGTCTCGATCTTCAACGAGGTGATGCGTTGCGCGAGTGGAGTGAAATGATCGTCGGGTATAATCGGGCCGATGTGGCGCACGGTTTCAGCTCCGATGTGCGACGCGATCTTGCCTGACAAGGGGTGGCCGTGACCGCGAATGTAGCCGGAGAGGAAACCGGCGGCCCACGAATCTCCGGCTCCGTTGGTATCAATTGCATCGGAAATCGCGACGGGTTCGATCCGGTGCAGTTCGTCGCCTTCTGCGACCCATGCACCGTCTTTGCCTACTTTTACGGCCGCCACGACGCCTTCGCCCGCTAGTCGGCGAGCGAGTTGATCATAGCTTTCATCACTCTGATAGAGGGCTTTGATTTCATCCTCATTGGCGAAGACGACATCAATCCCGGTTTTAAACTGAGAAAACAGCCAGTCGCGCGAAGCCCCGACGACTTCGAATGAAGCGAGATCGAGACTCACGGTGCAACCGGCGGCGCGAGCGGCGCTGAGCACGGCATCGGCGAGGTCGCGATTAAATACGAGGTAGCCTTCGATGTGGGCGTGGCGACAGCCGCGGAAATCTTCGACGGAGATTTCGTCGGGTGAGAGCGTCATCGCCGCGCCGAGACAGGTGCGCATCGTGCGCTCGGTGTCCGGCGTCACGAGAGCGAGACATTGCGCGTTGGGCTGATCGCCGTGCTTGAAGCGCGAGGGATCGACGCCCACGGCGGCGAATCGTTCGCAGTAGCTGCGGGCAAAGTCGTCGTTACCGAGTTTGCCGAGAAACGTGGTTTTGAGTCCGAGACGATTGGCGTTGAGCGTGGTATTGGCTGCGGAGCCGCCGGTTGAGGTGTCAGGAGCCGCCGCGAGCTGCGCGACGAGCGCTTTCATTTCGTCGGGATCGACGAGCACCATGCCACCTTTGGCGCCGGGCACGTTGACCATGTGTTCTTCGGACACGCTCGCGAGCAGGTCCATGACGGGTGAACCGATCCCGATAAGATCGTAAGTGTGTTGTTTAGGCATAAAATGACAGGAAATTTCTGGAACTAGAGCTTAGTTGAAAACGGTAAGATTGGTCGCGAGGATGAGTTCGTCGTCGACTTCGACCACGATGGAATAATCGCCCGGTTGGGGAAAGGTGAGATTACGGATCTCATTGATCAGGTTGATGCGTTGGAGTGGTCCGGGAGATTCAAAACTGCGTTTGAGCAAGGGCTGCATCTGAGTGGGATCCATGCCCATGGAGATGGCTACATCGTGCTTACCGGTGGAACAATCCGACAATGTCATGAACCAGATCATGAAGGGGTGGGTGACCGGAAACTGCTTTGCCTTGATGTTGGAAAAGACCCCCAGGATGGTGTGTTTCCCAGTCGCCGGATCGATATGCGCACCGTCACAGGTGAGCCAGGCTAGGAGCTGAGGTTTCGAGTTCATCGATGCAGTGGGAGGATCGGGACGTGGCGGCGCAACTCATTTTGCTTGGAGAGACGCCTCCTCATCGGCTTAACAGAAACCGCATGGATTCTCTGCCGCCATTTCTGGACTCTCTCGGCGAATACCCGCGCTGGTTTGTGGTGGCGTGTCTGACGCTGGTCGCGGCGGTCGGGCTATGGATGTTGGCGAAGGCGCTCAAGTGGACGCTCTATTTGTTGGTTGTGGTCATCGTGATTGCCGGCGGGTCGGCAGTGGTGTGGTATTTGATGCAAAATAGCGGCTAGTTGCGCGCAAAGCGGACTTTTTCTTGTCTCGGATGGGTCGCAGGGCTTAACCCTTTCCGATGAAATACATTTTTGTGACGGGCGGAGTGGTTTCCTCGCTGGGCAAAGGCCTCACAGCGGCATCCTTGGGAGCACTTCTTGAGCTGCGCGGGCTCAAGGTCCGGATCCAGAAATTCGACCCCTATCTCAACGTTGATCCGGGCACGATGAGCCCGTTTCAACACGGCGAAGTTTACGTGCTCGAAGATGGAGCCGAAACCGATCTAGATCTGGGCCATTACGAGCGATTTACGAGTGGCAAACTCTCGCGGTTGAACAGTCTCTCTTCCGGGCAGGTTTACGAATCAGTTATTCAGAAGGAGCGGCGTGGCGACTACCTCGGTAAGACGGTGCAGGTGATCCCGCATGTGACCAACGAGATCAAGGATCGTATCTACGCTGGCGGAAAGGATGTAGATGTGCTCATCACGGAGATCGGCGGCACCACGGGCGATATCGAGGGACTACCTTTTCTGGAAGCGATGCGTCAATTCGCGCTCGAGGTTGGCTCGCGCGACGTCCTTTTCATGCACGTGACGCTCGTGCCCTTTCTCAATGCGGCCGGCGAACTGAAAACCAAGCCCACGCAGCAATCAGTCGCGAAGTTACGCGAGATTGGGATCCAACCCGACATTCTGGTCTGCCGGACGGATAAGCATTCTCTCGACCATAGTTTGCGCGATAAACTTTCGATGTTCTGTAATGTGCCGGTGAAGGCCGTAATCGAGTGCCGGGATGTGGATCATTCGATTTATCAACTGCCTCTTGCGCTGCAAAAAGAAGGGCTGGACGATCTCGTGTTGGAGTTGTTTGGCATCAAGAAACCTACGCCGAGCAAGAATATCTGGAATCAGATCGTAAAACGCCTTCTGAATCCCGTCCACGAAGTCACCATTGGTGTCGTCGGTAAATACATCGAGCTGCAGGATGCTTACAAATCGGTTTACGAATCTGTCACTCATGCGGGCATCGCCAATAATTGCCGCATCAACACTGTGCGCATCGATGCCGAAGATTTAGAAAAAAAAGGCGGGTTAAACGTCCTGAGGAATCTCGATGGTATTCTCGTGCCGGGCGGGTTTGGCGATCGTGGCACAGAGGGAAAAGTTGCGGCGGCTAAATACGCGCGTGAGCACGACATCCCTTACTTTGGTCTATGCCTCGGCCTGCAGATCGCGGTGATCGAATTTGCCCGCAACGTGTTAAAATTAAAAAATGCGAACAGTGCGGAATTCGATCCCACCTCTGAGCACCAGGTAATCAACATGATGGAGGAGCAGAAGAAGATCATCGATAAGGGGGCGACGATGCGGTTGGGCAGTTACGAGTGCGAGCTCACGCCTGGGACCCATGCGCACAAGGCGTATAAATCGGATACGGTTCGTGAGCGCCACCGCCACCGCTTCGAGGTGAATAATGATTATGTGGCCCAGCTCCAAAAGGCGGGTATGGTAATCAGTGGCCGCAATCCGCGTCGCAATCTGGTCGAGATCGTAGAAGTTAAAAAACACCCTTGGTTTGTCGCGGTGCAGTTTCACCCAGAATTTCAATCCAAGCCCAATGCGTCTCACCCTTTGTTTGCAGACTTCATCGGAGCCGCAGTGAAGCATAAGAAAGCAGCGGCCGCTACGAAGCTAAAAAAGCCCTCCATCAAAAAGAAGAAATAATCTCATGCTCTACGATCCCTCCAAACTGCTGATCATCGCCGGACCCTGTTCGCTCGAAAGCGAAGAAGTTTGTCGGCAAGTCGCCACGCAACTCGTCGAGTTGCGCATTACTTACCCTGAACTGAATTTGGTTTTCAAGGGCTCGTTTGATAAGGCCAACCGCACCTCGGTCGAGGGCCCTCGCGGCACGGGAATGGATGAGGGTTTGAAGCTACTCGATTTGATTAAACGCGAATATGGATTCCCCGTGCTCACAGATTTACACGAACGCACGCAGGTGAAAGCCGTGGCGGAGGTCTGCGATGTGATTCAGATCCCCGCATTTCTTTGCCGACAAACCGATTTGCTTTTGGCGGC
>Ga0105054_10003505_pt1 | contig 24281 bp, 7 predicted proteins | sample BON02_FD_78091 | JGI IMG/M metagenome (GOLD analysis project Ga0105054, IMG submission 78091) | Freshwater microbial communities from Lake Bonney liftoff mats and glacier meltwater in Antarctica - BON-02 (megahit assembly) | ecosystem: Environmental > Aquatic > Freshwater > Ice > Glacier...
CCCCCTCCCGCCCCGGCCCCCGCCCTCTCTCCCAACCAAGGCGCCGCCAAACGCGCCCGAAAAACCCCGCCCCCCCCCCCCAAAAAAAAAACAGGATGATGGACTCGGTCGGCGCCTGGGCCGTGGCCTACTTCGTGCCCCTCGCCGTCGTCGGCGCCTACTTCGTGCTCAACCTCTTCCTGGCCGTGCTCAAGGCCAAGTTTGCGCGCGCTCAGTCTTTGCTAGCCGCCGCGAGGGCCAAGCGGAAAGCGGCCGCGCGCGAGGCCGACGCCCGCGCGGGGGCGGCGCGCCGGCTCGGGCGGTCGGCGGCGCGCGCGTCCGAGCGCGCGGCGCGGGCCAGGGCCGCGGCCGGCAAGGAGGAAGGCCCCAACGCCGACCTCAAGGCGCTCGCGCTCGAGGCGGCGGCCGAGGCGGCGCAGGCGTCGGCGGCCGAGGCGCGGCGCGAGGCGGCGGCCGCCGCCGCCGCCGCCGCCGCGCTCGCTCCCGCCGGCGGCAGGGCCTCGGGGGGGCGCGCCGGCCGGCCGCCCTTTGCCGTCGTGACCGAGGGGCCGCGACTGATAGTTCTGCTGGCGCACAGGCTGACGGGCCGCGCCGCCGCCGGCGGCGACAACAGCGAGGACGAGGAGGACGAGGCAGCGGGCGGCGGTGGCGGCGGCGGCGGCGGCGGCGGCGGCGGCGAGCGGGCCGCCGCCGGCGCCGGGAAAGCCAAGAAGAAGAAGGAGCCGCGCACGGACGCCGTCTCCGCGATCGCAAGCGCCGCCCTCGCTCGCAGGGAGCAGCGCGAGCGCGAGGAGCGCCGCGCGCTGCAGCGTCAGCGCGAGGCGGCGGCGGCGTTCGTCATCCTCGGGCGCGCGGCAGAGGCAGAGTCGGCGGCAGAGGCGGAGGCCGCGGGCGCCCCTACGGCGGCAGGCGCGGCGTCGGCTGCGGCGGCGGCGCGGGGCGCGCCAGACAAAAGAGGGGGGGCGTCGGCGGCAACGCCGCGCCTGCCGCAGTCGTCGCTCAAGCGCAGCGCTTCTCTGAGCGAGGTCGCTGCGGCCGCCTCGCACCCCTACCTGGGCGCGCGGGCCGCCCCCACCAAAAGCGGCGGCGAGGCGGGCAACAACAACAACGACGAGGACGACGACAACAACGACGACGCCGGCGGGCGCGACGGCTTTCGCGGCGACGAGGACGACGACGGCCGCAGCGCGCTCGGCAGCGAGGGCGGCCGGTCCTACTCCACGGTCGCGACGACGACGGCCGCCGGCTCGGACGCCGGAGACGGCGGCGGCGGCAACGGCGCGGGCGACGGCCAGGCGGCGCCTCCCTCGCCGCCGCCGCACGGCGCCGCCGCCGCCGCCGCCCACCGCAGCCGCCACGCGGCGGGCGGCCACAGCCACCGCGGCCGCCGCGCGGCGGCGGCAGCCAGGGGCCCTGGCGACCTCGCCAACATGCCCCTCGCGGAGCTGTGCCCCGTCAGCTGCGCCGAGTTTGACGCGGCCGTGCTCGAGCTGGCCGCGCCCTCAGCGTCAGGCGGGGACGGCGCCGACGCCTTGCGAGGCCCCCCGCTCGCCGTGTCTGCCTCGGTCGCCGCCGCCGCGCCCGCCGCGCCCGCCGCGCCCGCGCCCGCCGCCCCTGCCCCGCTCGCGCTCCGCCTCTTCTGGCGCGCCCGCTACCGCCTGCGCGTCGCCGCGGCCCACCCCTGGACCTCCCGCCTGGCCCTGGCCGCCACACTGGTCAACACGGCGGCCCTGGCGGCCGAGCACCACGGGATCTCGCGGCCAGCGGCGCTGGCGCTCGGCGGAGTCAACCTGGCCTGCGCGGCGCTGTTCGCGGCCGAGGCCGCGCTAAAAATAGCCGCGTTGGGCGCCCGCGCTTACGGCTCGGACGCTTGGAACGCCTTCGACTTTCTGGTGGTGGCCGTGTCCGCCGTGGAGATCGGCATGGGCGCCGCCTTCAACGGCCTGGACGGGGCGATGGGCGTGTACGGACCGTCGCCGGCCGAGGAGGCGGCGGCCCAGGCGGCGGCGGCGGCGGCGCTGGCGGCGGCCGGCCCCGGCGGCGCGGCGGCGGCAGAGGCGGCTGGCGAGGGCGGCGACTCGGGCCTGGCCGCCCTCCGCTCGGTCCGCGCCCTGCGCGTCTTGAAGTCCCTGCGCGTGCTGCGCGTCGCGCGCGCGCTGCGCCACCTCCAGGCCCTCCGCCGGATCGCCCGAGTGCTCTCTCGCGCCGCCGGCTCGTTCGCCGCCGTCGCCCTCTTGCTCGCCCTCTTTTGGTTTGTGGCCGCCGTCGCCGGCCTGCACGTCTTTGGCGGCGCGCCCGACCCCCTGACCGGCGGCGCCATGCCGTGGCCCAGCTTCGACACCCTCGCGGGCTCGGTGGCGCTGACCTTCAACATTCTAAATTTAGAAATGTGGCAGGAGGGCATGCATAGCTACGGCCGCGCCGCCGGCGCCGGCGCCGCCGCGTTTTTCGTGGCGTGGGTGGTTTTGGGAAAATTCGTGCTGCTGGCGCTTTTTTTGGCCGTGACGCTCGAGGCGTTCGAGAGCGAGTACGAGCCGCCGCCGCTGATCGCCGCCGCCGCCGGATCAGTCGGCGCGGCGCCGAGCGGAGGAGGGGCGGCGGGCGAGAGGGCGCGGCGGCGCGCAAAGGGAGGAGCGGGCGCGGCGGCGGCGGCGGCAAAGGCGGCGGCGGCCGGGGCGGGCGCGGCCAGGGGGGCGCTCGGGCGGGCCGGGGCGCTGGCGCTCGGGGGGGTGCGACGGATGGCGCGGTCGGCGACGCGGTCGGCGGCGCGTGTGCACCCGGCCGAGGCGCGCGGCGATCGCGACGGGGAGACCTCGGGGGGCGAGGACGGCGGCAACGGCAGCGGCGGCGGCGGCGGCGGCGCCCCCTCGTTTGCGGGGAGCCGGCAGCCGTGGTGGCAGACGGGGCCGGGAGCGGCCGCGGCCGCGACGACCAAAGGGGAGGGGCGGAGGGGGGCGCGCGGCCCGGTGGCCGAGAGGCGCGAGGAGCAGGAGAACGACCCCTTTGCGTCCTCCTCGGGGCCGCCGCCCGCGCGGCTGCCCCGCCGGTGGCTGGCGGGCGCCGCGGCGCCGGCCCCGTGGCCGCCGGCCCCCGCCCCGGCCGGCGCCGCCGAGGAGGACGGCGCCGCCCCCGCGACTGCGGCCGAGGCCGCGGCGGCGGCAGCAGCGGCGCCGCCTCGGCCCGTCCGCGCGAGCCGTCAGTCCCTCCTGCCCTCGCTCAGCGCCGCCGTGGCGCGCGCCGAGGCCGAGGCCGCGAGTCCGGCCCCCTTTATGCCGGAGGAGGCCTTTCCTGCGATCCGTCTGGGGCACGGCGCGCGCCGAGGCCGCCGCGGCGGCGGCGGCGCCGACGCCGCCGACGACGACGACGACGACAAACAAGACCAGGGGCGGCGGCCTCTGCTGCGCTGGGGCGGCGGGCGAGGGCTCGCGGCCGCGGCCGCCGCCGCCTTGTTCTCGTCGCGCTCGGCCCTGCCGCCGCCGCGCTCGCCGAGCCCGCCCTACACGTGGGGCGAGTTTGTAGAGACGGTGCGCGCCATCCGCCTCGGCGCGGCTGAGGAGGCGGGGGACGAGGAGGCGGCCGAGGAGGGGGAGGAGCGGCGAGAGGACGAGGGCGGCGGCGGCGGCGGCGGCGGCGGCCCCGTGGCCGAGGGCCGCGAGACGCCCGCGACCGGCGGCAGACGGTCGTGGGCGGACGCGATCGCGGGCGACCCTCTGGCGCCAAAGAAGGAAACGGCGGCGCGCGGGCAGCAGCGGCAGCGGGGGGGGCTGCCTCGCGCCGCAGACGCCGCCGCCGCCGCCGCCGCCGCCGCCGCCGCCGCCGCCGCCGCCGCCGCCGCCGCGCACGCCGCCGCCCCCGCGGCGGCGGCGGCGGCCTTGGCGCCAGACGCCGCCGCCGCCGCACCCTCTCCCCGGGCCGGGGGGCCCCCCCAGGCCTCGGCGCGTTTTGCCGGCGACGAAATGTTGGCGCTTGCGCCGTCGACCTCGGCCAACGGCCGCGGCAGCCTCACGGGCAGGGGCGGCGGCGGCGGCGGCGGCGGGCGGAGCATCGGCAGCGGCGGCGGCGGCGGCGGCGGCGGCGGCGGCGGAGCGGCGGCCGCGGCCCCGCCCTCGTCGGCCGGCGGCACTGGCGGCGGCAGCGGCGGCGGCGGCACCCACAAGCGCGCCGGCCCGCAGCGCCCCGGCCTCGACGGCACGGGCCCGCTGATCCCGCTGCCGCGGTGGCTGGAGCACTGGGACCCCACCTCGCCCGCCGCCGAGCGCAGGAGGAGGGCCGCGCGGCGGCGGCGGCAGCGCGCGGAGCAGGAGGAGGAGGGCCGCGCCCCGGCCTCTGCCGGGGACGGCGGCGGCGGCGGCGGCGGCGCAGCGGCGGCGGGCGCGCGCTCGCTCCCGCCCTCGCGCGGCGGCGCCCGGCCCCCGTCCTCCTCCTGCTCCTCGTCGTCCGCGTCGCGCCCGCGGCGCGCCGGCGGCGGTGACGACGACGACGACGACGACGAGGGGGACGAGGCGAACGACGGAGGCGGCCCTCTCCTCTCGGGCTGCGGCCGCACCCTCGCAAGCCGCAGCCAGCTTGGCGCGCCGCCCGCCGCCGCCGCCCGCGCCGGCGGCCGCGCCCGCGCCCGCGGCCGCCGCCCGCCCCGCCGCCCGGGCCTCCTGCACGAAGAGCACCCCGCGCGGCGCGCCGCCCACGCCGTCGCGTCCAGCCGCCTCTTCTCGGGGCTCATGCTGGCCGTCGTGGCGGCCAGCTGCGTGGCCATGACGTTCGAGCAGCCGCACCTGCCGCCCTGGCCGCCGCCGGCGGCGGCGCCGACGGGCGGCGGCGGCGTCATCGGCGGCGTCATCGGCGGCGGCGGCGGCGTCATCGGCGGCGCCGGCGGCGTTAGCGGCGGAATCGCGGCGCCAACGACACACGACGCGTCGGCGCTCCCCGCCGCCGCCGACGCCCACGGCGCCGACGACCCCTACGCCCGCGGCCGCGCCCGCGCGCGCCTGCTCCACTGGCTCGACGTGGGATTCACCGCCGCCTTTGGCGCCGAGGCCGCGGTCAAGGTGGCCGCCTCCACCTTTCGGGGCTACTGGTCGGGTCCCGGGGGCGCGTCCAACAAGGTGGACGCGCTCGTGCTGGCGGCGTCGGCGGCGCAGCTGGCCGCCGAGGCCATCGCCGAGAGGGCGGCGGCGGCAACGGCTGCAGCGGCGCGGGCGGCGCGGGCGGCGCGGGCGGCGACAGTGGCCGCGACGACGGGCGGCGGCGACGCGTCGTCTCCTCCTTCTCCGTCCTCATCCAGCGAAAACGACGACGACGCCCCGGCCTCCCCCGCGTGGCTCGGCGCCCTGCGCGCCCTGCGCGCGCTCAAGCCCCTGCGCCTGCTCGGCCGCTCGCGCGGCGTGCGCCTGGTGCTGCGCTCCGTGGCGCTGAGCGTCGCCGCCGTGGGCGGCGTGTCGCTCGTGCTGCTGCTCTTTCTGCTGCTCTTCGCGATCCTCGGCGTGCAGCTGTTTGGCGGGGGGGCGGGGCGCTGCAGCGACCCGTCGGTGCTGCCCGGACCTGGAGGGGAGGGGTCGGCGTGCGCGGGGTGGTTCGCGCCGTGGGAGGTGGCGGTCGGCGGCGGCGGCGGCGGCGGTGGTGGGTTTGGCGGCGGCGGTGGTGGGTCCCCCGGCGGCGGCGGCGTCGTCTTTGCGCCGCCGCCGCCGGCCCCACAGGAGGCGCGCCTCGCCGACTTTTCGTCGGGCGACGGCGGGGCGGTGACGGGGCTGCTGCCTCCCCCAGCGCTCGCGGTGGCCCTGGGCGGCGTGGGCAGCCCGGCGCTGGGCTCGCACGCGCCAGTCGAGGGGCTGGGCCTGTTTTCCGTCGCACTGTTCTCCGTCGCGGCCGCCGCCGCGGGCGGCGCCGCCGCCGGCCCTGAGTCCGCCGCCGCCGCCAACGCCAACGCCACGGCAGCGGCAGAGCTCTCCGCGTCCGCCTACCAGGCCGCGCGCCGGGCGACCGCGCTCGCGACGTGGGGCCCGGGCGTGGGAGACGCGTCGTCGTGGCTGCCGCCGGCGAGCCCGGGCTCGGCCGGCGGCGCGAGCGGCGGCGGTCTGTCGACGGCGCCGTCTGCGCCGCCGCCGCCGCCGCCGCCGCTGCTTGTCGCGCGCCGCTCCTGGGGCAACGGCTCGCCGCTCCACTTTGACAACGTGGGCTCGGCCCTGCTGACGCTCGTGGTGGCGGCCACGCTCAACGGGTACGCGGCCACGTTCGACGCCGTGCTGACCGCGCCCGTGCTGCGGGACGCGGCCGAGCAGCGCGCAGAGGCCCTGGCGCGGGCGGCGCGGGCGGCGCGGGCGGCGGCGGCGGCGACAACAGCGACGACGATAACGCCGGCGCCCCTAGCGGCCCCGCCCCCGCCGCCGCCGCAGCTGCAGCCCTCCCTCCGGCTCTCCTGGCCCGGCTTCCTCTACTTCACCGCCTTTGCGGTGGTCGTCTCCTACACCCTACTCAACCTCTACGTCGGCGTGGTCTTCCACCAGTTTGCGCGCATCCGGCAGGCCTCCGAGGCCGGCTCGGCCTTCTTGACGTCGCAGCAGCGCGAGTGGGCGGCGCTGTGGCGGGCGGCGCTACAGCTGAAGCGCCCTCTCTCGGCGCCGCCGCCGCGCGCCCCCTGGCGCCGCGCGCTGGCCCGCGCCGTGCGCTCGCGCCGGTTCGAGGCGCTCGTGGCCCTGGTCGTGGCGGCCAACGTCGTGCTGATGGCGGCGCGCCACCACGGCGAGTCGCCGGGGCTGGCGCTCGCCGCCGAGAGGGCCAATTGTGCGTTTTCGGCGGCGTTCGTCGCAGAGGCGGGCGTGAAACTGGCAGCGCTGGGGGGGCGGCTCTACCTGGCGAGCGGGTGGAACCGGCTGGACCTGCTGCTGGCGGCGGCGGGCGTGGCGGACGTGGCGATGTCGGCGGCGGGGGTGGGGCGGCGCGCGGGGGCGGGGGAGGCGGGGGGCGGGGGGACGGCCGCTGTCGTCGTCGTCGGCGGCGGCGGCGGCGGCGGCGGCGGCGGCGACCTTGCGATCGTCGGCGGCGGCGGCGGTGACTTATCCTCGCCGGCGCCGGCGCCCGCGTGGCTGCTGCAGGTGCAGGTGCTGCTGCGGCTCGTGCGCCTGGCGCGCGTGCTCAAGCTCGCGCGCGGCATGCGCGGCGCGCGGAGCCTCACGGGCGCCCTGGTCGCGGCGCTGCCGGCCTTCGCCAACGTGGGCGCCCTGGTGGGTCTGCTGCTGTTTGCCTACGCCTACGCGGCGGTGCTGCTGTTCGGGCGCGGCGGCCGGCCGGCGTCGCCCTGGGCGCCGGCGAGGCGCGCAGGCGCGATCGGGGCGCACGCGAATTTCGAGACCTTTTGGGGGGCGCTGCTGACCCTGTCGCGCGTGGCCACGGCGGACAACTGGTCGGACCTGCTCGAGTCGCTCGTGTCCCCCGCGCCGGGCTGCGACGCCCTGTCGCTCGACGCCCCCTTTTCGCCGCCTCTTTCGCCCTCCGCCGCCGCCGCCGCCGCCGCCGCCGCCTCCGACGCCACTGCCTTCCTCTCGTCCGCGGCCGCCGCCACCTACCCGCCCCGCCGCGACCCGCGCCCCCCCTGCGCCCCGCCCGTCCCCGCCTGGGCCGCCATCCCCTTTCTCCTGTCCTTTGTCCTGCTGGTCTCGGTCATCATGCTCAACCTCTTTACCGCGGTGGTGCTCGAGGCCTTCGACGCCCTGTCTATGCAGGAGGGCTGGCGGCTGCGGCCAACCGACTTGACGGCCTTTGCGGCGCTGTGGGCTGAGTACGACGACGGCACGGGCACGGTGGACGCGCGGGACCTGGAGGCGCTGCTGCTGAGGTGGGGTTTCGTCTCTTGTGTTGGGGGGATTGGTATGGCTGGTGGGTTTTTGGCGGGGGATGGTGGGGTTTTTTCTTCTTTGCGTTGTCGCTCGCGCGATGTCGATCGGCCTTTTTTTTCACCGACGAACGACGCGCCGGGACCTGCACGCACAAAAAAAACAACCAAAAAAAACAAGCAAAGCAGGCTCCCTCCGCCGCTGGGCCTGGGCCCGCGCGCGGGCGGCCGCGACGTCCTGCGCTTCGTCTACGACCTGGACATCCCCCTCGTCATGCCCCAGGTGCCGCCCTCGAAGCGCTTCCTCGGCGACGGTGGCGGCCCGCTCACCGGCCGCCGCTCCGGGCGCGCCGCCGCCGCCGCCGCCGCCGCCGCCGCCGCCGCGTCTGCGTCTGCGTCCGCTGCCGCTGCCGCCGCCACCGGCGCCGGCGCCGGCCGCGTCCCTTTCCAGAGGACGGCTTACGAGCTAGTGCGGCGCTGCAGCGGCCTCGCGGGCGAGGCGGCCTTGCCAGAGGGAGCCCTGCGCGCGCAGCTGGAGCGGCTGGCCGCGCGGGCGCTGCACAACGGGGGAGGAGGAGGGGGAGGAGGCGGGGGGCTCGGGCCGAGGCAACTGACGAGCGACCGTGGCGGCGGCGGGAGCGGGAGCGGCGGCGGCGGCGGCGGGACCGGCGGCGGCGGCGGTGGTGACAAAAGCGGCGGCGGCGGCGCCGCGGGCGGGCAGGACGAGGCGCTGAGCTTCGCCGTGGCCGTGACCGTGATGCGCGTGCAGCGGCGGTGGCGCGCGAGGCTGCGCGTGCACAGGCTGGCGCGTAGGCGGGCAGCTCGCGCGGCGCGCTGCCCGCCGCCGCCGCTGCCGCCGCTCCTAACCGCCGGCGACGACGGCGGCGGCGGGAACGGCGGCGGCGGCGGCGGCGGCGGCAACGGCCTCTGCCTCGCCAGCCTCCTGGCCCCGCTCCTGGCGTACGAGCAAGGAGATCCGCGCCAGTCGGCCGGGGACAGGGGCCGGGCGGAGCGCGCGCTGGCCGTCGCGCTCGAGGGGCGGGCGGCGGGGGCCATGTGGCGGGCGGAGGGCGAGGGCGCGGCGGCGGCGGCCGCGCAGGCGGCGGCGGCGCACGCGGCGGCAGACGCGGCGGCGGCCTCGCTCGCGCTCGAGCGGGCCGAGGAGCGCGAGTGCCTGTCGGATTGCGGCGTGGCGGCGCTCACGCCCAGGAGCCTCGCGCGCCGGCGGCGGCAGCGCCACCACCACCACCACCACCACCACAAGCCCGGCGGCGGCGGCGGCGGCGACCATGCGCCGGGCAACGGCGCCGACGGCGGCGAAGACTCACTGTCGTCCGCGGCGGCCGCCGCCGCCGTCGCCGCCGCCGCCGCGCGCGCCGCCCTCGACGCCCACCGCTCGGCCGCCCTGTCCGCCGCGCACGCCGCGGCGGGGCACAGGGGCCTTTTCGTGCCGGGGGTGTGGCGGTGGCGGCCGGCGGCGGCGCCGGGGGAGGAGGAGGGGCAGGAGGGAGAGGAGAAGGGCGGCGAGGCGGCGGCGGCGGCGGCGGCGGCGGCGGGGGCCAAGGCGCCGGCCGACCCGCGCCTCCTGTGGCGGCGGGCGTGCGCGGCCTCGCTGCGCCGCGGGTCGTCCGAGGTCCAGCCCCTGGGATCGAGCGCCGGGCGCTGGTCGGGCGCCGCGAAGCAGCGCACCCTGGGCGGGGGGGCCGCGGCGGTCGCGGCCGAAGCTGCTGCCTCGTCTGGCGCGGCGGCCTCGGCGGCGGCGGCCGCCCCCCGCCCTTCCCCTTTTTGCCGGCCGTGGCGCCCGGCCGAGCGCGCGGCGCTGCTTGCCGTGCCCGAGGAGCGGGCGGCGGTGACAGAAGCGACGGGTTGAGGCGAGGCGATACATCTGGGTTTCGGCGGGCGAGGGTGGTTTGAGGTTTACTTTCGGCGTTTGCCTCTTTTTTTTTTTGCATTTTTCGGTCGTTCTCGCCGCTCTCGTGTGGAAAGAAAAAAGAATTTGAAAGAAAAGGTTAGTAAATGACTCTTCATCATCGCACATTCGCCTCACCCCGCCAACGCCGGCATCTCCACCCCGGGAGGCAGCCACACCTCGACCCGGCCCTCGGCGGCGTGCCCGGACGCGCGGCTGTACCCCAGGCCGCGCAGATAGGCGCGCCAGCGGAAGGCATTGGCGGCGGCGGCGGCTGGCGACGGCGGCCGCGGCGGCGCCCCCCCGCCGCCGCCATCGCCCCATTGCGCGGCGGCGGCGGCCAGCGCCGCCGACGCGGCCGCCGACTCGGGCGCGGCGCGCGGCGGCTCGCCGTCGCGGCGCGGCGCCCAGTGGCGCCCCACCGAACGGGCCCCGCCGGCGAGCAGGGCCGCGAGGTCGGCCTGCCCCCGCGCGTCGCCCGGGCCGGAAAACTCGCCGCCCGGCGCCGCCGCCGGCGGCGCCAGCGAGGAGGGGCCGCCGCCGCCGCCGCCGCCGCCGCCGCCGCCGCCGCCGCCGCCGCCGCCGCCGCCGCGCGTCTGGGGGGTGGCCACGATCAGGTCGGGCGCCAGCTTGTTGGCGAGCCCGCCGGCGACGCGGACCGTGGCCGCGCCGCGCTCCGCGACCGCCTGCCCGATCGGCAGCCACGCGTCCCGCGCGTCGGCCGCGGGGAGCAGGAGGGGCGCCGCCGCCGCGGCGCCGACGGCGGCGGCGGCGGCGGCCGAGGCGGCGGCGGACGAGGCGCCCGAGGCGACGGCCGCGCGCTCGTCTTCGGCCGTGACGGGCGCGGCCTCGCGCAGCTGCAGCGCACGGCGGCTGCGGAGGCGGCGGCCCAGGTCCTGCTCCGAGTGGGCGAGCGGGTCGGCCGTGCCGACGGCCACGCCCATGGCTGCGCGGGCGACGCCCATCGCGGCAGAGGCGGCGTCGTCGGCGTCGGCGGCGGCGTCATCGTCGTTGCCGGCCGCCTTTCCGCCGCCCCCCCCCTCCGCCTGGGATGCCTCTGCCCCGCCGCCGCCGCCGCCGCCCTCCCCCCCTGCCGCCGCCCCAGCCTCCTCCTCAAAATCTCCCCCGGCCACGCCCGCGTCCACCACCACGACCGGCAGCAGCCGCCGCAGCGTCGCCCGCGCCCCGAAGAGCGCGAGGCGCGCAGGCGCGCCGCCGCTTCCCAGCCGCAGCAGCCGCAGGCTCTTGAGCGGCGCGGCGTCGAGCGCCAGGCCGGGGGCGCACACGGCTGCGTGTTGCGCGCCCGCGCAGTAGCGAGCGTCCTCGTTCTCCTGCTGCGGCCCTGGTTTTGGGGCAAGGGCGCCGCCGCCGCCGCCGCCGCCGCCGCCGCCGACGCCCCAAGCGCCGTCGTCGTCGCCGCCGCCGCCGCCGCCGACCCCTGCCGGCGGCAGCAGCAGCGGCAGCGACACGCGCGTGGCGTACAGGGCCGCCGCGCGGTCGGCGAGCAGCGCGGCGCGCGCAAAGGCGGCGCTCGCGGCCGCGGGGACGGACAGCGACGCGAACGTCGCCTCGTCGGCGGCGGCGTCGGCGGCCGCGTCGGCCGCGGCGTCGGCCGCCGCCGCCCACGCGTCGGGCGGCAGGCCGCCGGCGCCGGCGCCGCCGCCCGCCCGCGCCGAGCCGCCGCCGCCGCCGCCGCCGCCCAGCAGGCGCCCGTCCAGCCTGCCCGGCACCGCGGCCAGCGCCCCGAGCACAGGAACGACGTGCTCGATCGCCAGGGGGCCGTTGACGGCGGCGTTGGCGGCGCACAGCTGCAGCAGCTGGCGGTCGTGCTCGATCGCCACGATGGCGCCGCCGCCGCCTTTTCTGCCGCCGCCTTGTCTGCCGCCGCTGCCGCCGCCGCCGCTGCTGCCGCCGCCGCTATTCGCGCCGCCACCTTGTCCGCCGCCGCCCTGCCCGCCGCCGACGGCGCCGCCCGCCGCGAGCAGCGCCGCCTCGAGCCCCGCGCCCGCGGCCGAGAGGACGGCGACGTCGCCGGGCCGCAGCAGGGGGAGGAGCACGCGGGACAGCAGGGCCGAGTCCACGGGCGGGAGCAACGCCGCGAGGTCCTGCTCCTCCTCCCTCTGGCGCCCCCCTTGCGCCGCCGCTTCGGGTCGGCTTTCCGCCGCGGCCGCCTCGCCCTCGCCGCCGCCCTCCTCCCCTGCCGCGGCCGCGGCCGCCGCCGCCGCCGCCGCCGCCGCCGCCCGCAGGTCCGCAGAGACCTCCGGCGCGCCGGCGCTCAGCGCCGACAGGGGGGCCAGGCGCTCGAGGGCCGCCCGCCGCAGCAAGGGGGCGTAGGGGGAGCGCAGGGCCGCCGTCTCGGCCGCGAGCGCCGCCGCTGGGCTGGCCTTGGCGCCGCCGCCGCCGCCGCCGCTGCTGTCGGGCTCGCCGCCGCCGCCTCCGCCGCCGCCGCCGCCCTCTGCCCACGCCGCTTCCCACGCCGCCGCCTGCGCCACCCCGCCTCCCCCGCCCGACGCGCCGTCGAGCGCCAGGGGGGACGGCCACAGCAGCAGGGCGGTGCGGCGCGCAAACCCGGAGCCGGGGGGCGTCCCGGCCTCGGCGCTGCGGGCGGCGGCCGCCGAGGCAAGGTCTGCCCCTTGCCGCGCGAGCGCCGGCGGCGGCGCGGCCGCCGCCGCCGCCGCCGCCGCCGCCGCCGCCTCGGCCACCGCCGCGTCTGCCGCCGTGTTGGCCGCCGCAGCCGCCGCTGCTGCCGCCGCGGCCGCCGTGCCAACGGCCGCTGTTTCTCTGCGCTCCTCGGCTGCTGCCGCTGCTGCTGCCGCTGCTGTTGCCGCCGGTCGCTGCCGCTGCTGCTGCTGCTGCGCCTGCCTTGGCGGCGCCTTCCCCTCCATCTCCCTCTCGCCCTCCTCCTCGCCTTGCCGCTGCCGCAAGCGCCGCCGCCGCCGCCGCCGCCGCCGCCCGTCAAAGGGCCCGCCCAGGTCGTCGCTCGGCCAAGACTGGGCCTCGATCTCGCCGTCGGCGGCGGCGGCGGTGGCCGCCCGGGCCCCGCGGTTTTCGTTTAAATCGCCGCCGCCGCCGCCGCCGCCGCTGCCGCCGCCGCCGCCCTCCGCCGCCGCCCCCGTCCCCCCGTCCGCTGCCGAGCCGCCGCCGCCGCCGCCGCCGCCGCCGCCGCCGGCCGCAGCCACATAGGCCGCGACGTCGCACACCCGCCCGCCCCGCAGGCCCAGGAGGCCCGGGCCGCTGGCCGCCGACCGCGCCGCGGGGAGGCCCGACCCCTCGCCCGCGGGGCGCAGGCGGGAGGCGGGCTCGAGCGCGCGGCCGCCCGCCGACGCCGCCGCCGCCGCCGCCGCCTCCGCCGGCGCGCCGCCGGCCGCCCAACCCGCCGCCGCCCCCGCCCCTCCTGCGCCCCGGCCGCCGCCCTCCGCCTCGGCCCCGGCCGGCCGCCGCCCGCGCGTCGCCGGCGCGCACGTCACCCGCCGGCCCGCGAGGTCCCCGGCCAGGACCACCGTCGCCGCCGACAGCGCGCACGCCCGGGAGGCCGCCTCGCGCCCGGCGAGCGCGCCGCGGAGCGCCGGCGCCACCCGCGGCCCGAGAGACGCCTCCAGCGCACGAAAGCCGCCGCCGTTGGCGCCGCCGCCGCCGCCGCCGCCGCCGCCGCCGCCCGGACCGCCCGGGGGCAGCAGCCGCTGCTCCAGGACCTCGAGGAGCCCGCCGCCCGCCGCGGCCCTGGCCGCGAGCTCCAGGAGCCGGTCGGCGCGGGCCACCCGCGCGGCGACCACGGCGGCCACGAGCGCGCTCGCGGGGCCCGCCGGCGGCGGCGGCAGCCAGAGCAGCGACGGGAGGCCGTTGCCGCCGCCGACGCGGCGGCGGCCGCTGCCGCCGCTTGCGCTTCCGCCGCCGCCGCCGCCGGGCGCCGCCGCCAGCGCCGCGCGCAGCAGCGGGTCGCGGAACTGGGCCCCCGGCCCGGCCATGGCCGCGGCCAGGGCGCGCATCTCGCGCTGCCACCGGCCCGCCTCGGCGGCCGTCAGGTACGAGGCGTTGCGCGCAAACAGGGCCATTTCCGCGTAATCGATTTCTTCGCGCGTCGGCGGCGCGCCGCCCCGCCGCCGCCGCCGCCGCCTCGCCGCCGCCGCCGCCGCGCCAAACCAGCCGCCGCCGCCGCCGCCGCCGCCGCCGCCGCCGCCCCACCCCCAGCCCCGGTGCTTGGCGGCCCCGCCGCCCCCCCCCGCGGCCTCGCGCTTGTGCAGCGCGAGGGCCGTGGCGGGCTGGTCGGCGTCGTCCGGGGCGGGCCCGCCCCGGAAGAGGCGGAGCCAGGACGATGAGGAGGAGGAGGGGGCAGCGGGCGGCGGGACGCCACCAGCGCCGCCGCCGCCGCCGCCGCTGCCGCCGCCGCTGTGGCCGCCGAGGGCGGCCGAGCTGACGAGGACGACGGCCAGGGCGGCGGCGGCGGCCAGGGCCACGAGGACCAGGCGGCGACGGCGGCGGAGGGAGGGCGCCGCCGCCGGGTGCTGCTGCGGCGGCTGCTGCCGGCCGGGGGGAGGTGCCCGGGCGACGGCCGCGCTGCGGGCGCGCGCCGCGCGCCCGTGCCGCCCGGGCGCCGCGCCGTTGCCCGCCCCGCCGGCCGCCTCCTCCTCGCTGGCCGGGCGCGCGCGGCTGTACATCGCGTCCGCCCTAGGCCTGTTGCTGCTGCGTACTTTCTACCACGCTTCGCCCGCCTTGTGATGCGATCGGCGCATGTTTTTGCGTTCACCTGCTGTCGTGAGCCATGAGAGGAAACTTTTTGTCGCGCCCCGCTGGGAAACAAGAGGGTCTCCTTGGCGCTGCGCGCGGCGCCAGCTAGCGGCGCACTGTCGAGGATCGGCGATCTGGGGAGCAAGCTAGTGGGTCCGTGTGGAGGGAGGGGGAGAGGCAGCACGTGTTTCTCCTTGAATCGCAGAAAGGCAATTGGCAATTGGCACCTCCAATGCTGCCTCCCCCCTCTCTCTCTCTCCCCTCCTCCTTCCTCCTGCGCCTCTTCCCTGGCTCCCTCACAGCCCCGCGGCAACACACGCCCCCGCCATCCCGATCTCACGACGCGCATCTCCCCATCGCCCGCGAGCACCGCATCGAACGAGCTCAGCAGCCCGCGCGCGCGCCCTCTTTCATTGGCCGGCGGCCACCCCCCCGCCCCAAAGCCAGAGAACAGCGGCAAAGCGAGACGCGCCAAGGCCCCTCAACTCACGATGCTGCAGCAGCGGTCGAGCGCCGCCCTCCCGGCGTCGTCGTCTTCGGCCCCGTCGCGCCGCGCCGCCGCCCCCTCCCGCGCGCGCTGCGTCGCCGTCCGCGCGGGCGGCCCCCTGCGCGGCCTCGCCCCCTTGGTCGACGGCCTCATCGCCGCGCAGCAAAAGCCCGGCCTCCCGCACATCCGCGTCGGCGACGGCGTGCGCCTCGGCGTCCTCGTGCAGGAGGGCAAGGGCAAGACCCGCACGCAGCGCGTCGAGGGCACGGTCATCGCGACCAGCGGCGCCGGCGCCGCCGAGACCTTCACGACGCGGCGCGTCTTCCAGGGCGTCGGCGTCGAGCTGACAGTCCCGGTCAACGCCCCGGTGCTCGGCTCCGTGGAGGTGACCCGCCGCGGCCGCGTCCGCCGCGCCAAGCTCTACTACCTGCGCGACCGCCAGGGCAAGAACGCGCGCCTGCGCGAGCTGCTGGGCGCGAAAGCCATCGCGATGAACGTCGCGGACGCAAAGACGCTGCAGGCGGCCAAGGACGCGGCGCTGGCCGTCGTCGCCGCGGCCGCGGCCGCCGAGGCGGCCGTCGTCGCGGCGGCCGCCGCGGCCGAGGCCGAGGCCAAGGCCAAGGCGGAGGCCGAGGTGGCGGCCACGGCCGCGGCCGCCGCCGAGGCGGCGGCCAAGGCCGCGGCCGAGGCCAAGGCCGCCGACGAGGCCAAGGCCGCCGACGAGGCCGCCAAGGCGGCCGAGGCGGCGCCCGCCGCCGCCGAGGCTGCGCCCGCCGCTGCCGCCGAGGCTGCGCCTGCTGCCGCCGGGGCTGCGCCCGCCGCCGCCGCCCCCCCCGCCGATTCGGCGTGAGTGTCGTGAAGAGAGGTTGAGGGCGCGGGGCGCGCGCCTTGCCGGGGCGGCCTGAGCCAGGAGTGTGAGAGCGCGAGGGGTGAAAAAAGTGCCCTTTTTCAAAAAAAAATCTCTCGGAGCGCGCAGCGTGCGCCTGCCACGTTTTGTTTTTCCGCATGTCGGAGCGGCGTTTGCCGGCTTCCCGCGGCCCGCCCTTTCGTGTCTCCCCCGCTCGCCCGTGTGTAAAAAGGTCCGTGGTCTTTCGCGGTGCTGTGACCGGTTGGATCTTGTTGTCTCTGTCTGTCTCTCTCTCTCTCGAGAGCCCGCGCGCACGAAGCCCCATCACTCCCTTGCCACCGCGTCGTCGCCATCAGATCGTTTCCGCGACTACCGGCCGGCGTCGCTTGGCCGACGACGCCGCGGCCCGCCGTCGCCGCGCGACGTGGAAGGTGCCCGTCATTTTGCGCTGCGCCCCTGGCAGCAAGTTGACCGAGTACTTGCCCGACCCCATCATCTCGATCCATTGTCTTTTCCACCGTCCTAGCTCGAGAGTGAGAGGGGATCCCAAAAGCAGAAGGAGAGAGAGGGCTTGAAAAAAACCACCCCTTGTCCTCCTCCTCCTTCTCCTTCCGTCGCCATCACCATGGCAGGCGACGACGAGGGGGGCGGCGGCGATCAGCAGCAGCAGCAGCGGCAAGAGCCAGAGCAGCCGCCGCGTCAGCAGCAGCAGCAGCGCGAGGGCCTGCGCGCGCTGTACGCCCGCGTCAAGTCCGCACCGCTCGAGGTGTACGCGATCGACACGGCCGGCGTCGCCCCGATCGCCCCCCCGCCCGACAATGACGGCACGGGGCCCTCATCGCCGTCCCCGTCGTCTTCCGGCTACGAGCAGGTCCCCTTGCGCACGCGCGCGTCCGTGCTGGACAGCGAGCTGCGCGCCGTTCTGTCGGCGCCGCCGACGCTCGAGGCGCTGCACGCGGCGCTCGAGAGGGCGGTGCTCAACCTGCGGGCGACAGAGGCGTTCGACGACGCGTGGGCCGAGCTCGACGGGGAGCCGCAGGTGAAAGAGAGCAGGCGGACAGGAGAGGGGGGGCGCTGGGGACTTTCCGACGAGAGAGCGCGGACGGACGGAGGAGTCAAAAAAGAAGCTCTGCAGCGGCGGGCGGCGGGCGGCGGGCATGCCGAGGGGACGCGTTTTTCTTTTTTTTCTTCCTTCCTTGCTCTCTCTCTCTCACTTCTTCCAAACGCCTCTTAAAAACGAAAACGGGACCCACCGAAACCAAACGACCCCCTCCCTCCCCCAACCAAAACCAAAACAAAAAAACAAAAACAAAAACAAAAACAAACAAAACCAAAAAGGACGTCCCGGGCGCCTGCACCGTCCGCCTGCGCCTGCGCGAGCGCCGCTGGTGGTCCGCCCGCGGCGGCGCCTTTGTCGGCGCCGGCGGCGAGGCGTCCGTCGAGGGCTGCGCCGAGGCGCGCGGGCCGCTGGGCCTCGCGGACCAGTGGCGCGCGACGGCCGAGTGGGGGCAGCGCAACTCGAGCGAGTTCGCGCTGGGCTGGCGGCAGCCGCGGGCGCTGCCGCCCGCACGGGCGTGGTTTGGCGGCGGCGGCGGGGCGGCGGGCGGCGCGGCGGGCGGCGGCGGCGGCGGCGGGCAGGGATGCCACGGGGAGGAGCCGCCGGGCCGCCGCCTCACGCCCGAGGTGCGCCTGTTCCAGACCGTGCGCAACATGCAGCACTGGTCGTCCTTCACCGAGTCCCTGCGCGGCGTCTACGTGGGCGTGTCGACGGCGGCCGGGTGCCCCCCTCCTCCGCCGCCGCCGCCGCCGAGGGGGGCCGACGGGGACGGCGGCGGCGGCGGCGGCGGCGGCGGCGTCACCCCCCTCCTCGGCGCCCTCGTCGGCGCGCTGCTCCCCCCCGCGGACGCCGTCCACTCGGTCGGCTGCACCCTCGGCTGGATGAACCTGTCGGACGGCTCGGCCGCCGCCGGCCGGAGCGTGCGGGCGCAGCTCGGCGACGCGCTGCGCGCGGGGCTGACGTGGCAGGCGCTCGTCGACCGGCGCGGCGGCGGGGCGCGGGGCGGCGGCGGCGGCGGCAGCGGCGGCGCGGCGGCGGGGTCGGAGCACGGCTACTGCGCGGGCTTTGCCGGCGTCGCCGGCGGCTCGGCGGCAGAGGACGGCTGGGCGCTGCGGTGGAGCGCCGAGCTGGGAGGGCTGGCGCCGGGCATCCCCGCGCGCGGGCGCTTCGCCAAGGCCGGGGTGGACTGGGCGCTGAGCAAGGAACTGGCCGACCTGGACGAGGCGGGCGGCGACTCGTTCGCGTCCTCGCAGGCTCCTGACTCTTCGCAAAGCGGCGGCGGCGGCGGCGAGGCGGCGGCGGCCGGGGCGGCCGGGGCGGGCGGGCAAGCGGCGGCGGCGGCCCCGGGGGAGAGCGGCGGCGCGGCCGAGGCACGCCCCCCCGCCACCATCGCCAGCGGCAGCGGCAGCGGCGGCGGCAGTAGCATCTCTCCCTACCGCCTGGGCAAGCTGTCGCTGTCGCTGGCCGCGTCGGGCGGCGTGCTGCTGCCGTGGCAGCCGCCGGCCGTGGCGGCGCCGGCGGCTTCGGCCGCCGCCGGCAAGAGGGGCGGCGGGGCGGCGGCGGCGGCGGCGGCGGCGACCCCTGGGGGGGGCGCCCCTGGCGCGCGCGCCTGGTGGGACCGCCCCTCGTGCATCGCCGACCGCTTCTTCCTGGGCGGCCCCGACTCGCTGCGCGGCTTCGACTGGCGCGGCGCGGGGCCCTCGGACGAGCGGAGGCCGATGCCGGGCGCGGCCGGCGCGGGGGCGGCGGCGGCCGGCGGCGGCGGCGGCGGCGGCGGCGGCGCGCCCCCCCGCGACGCCCTGGGCGGCGATCTGTACGCGTCCGTCTTCGCCGCCCTCGAGTGGCTGCCGGGCGCGCCCCTGGCCGAGGCGCTCAACGTGCGCCTCCACGCCTTTGTCAACGGGGGCACGTGCGCGCTGCTCTCTGGCGGCGGCGGCGGCGGCGCTGGCGGCGGCGGCCCGCCGTCGCTCGCGTCGGCCGTCGCGCGCCGCGCCGCCGACGCCGCCTCGGCCTTCCGCTGGTCCGCCGGCCTGGGCCTGGTGGTGCCGACGCCCGCGGGCCGCTTCGAGGCCAACTGGGCGTGGGTGCTCGCGTCCCGCCCGGGCGACCGCGCGCGCCCGGGGCTGCAGCTCGGCTTTGCGTCGTCGCCGCTGCTGCGCTGATTAGTGATGTGTAGATATTTTTTATTTTGTTATTTTCCATCTTGTCTCGAGAAGGAAAGACAAAAAACACGAGCGGAGCAAAAAACGAAAACCGAACAAGATAAGTTACAAGGGTGGGGGGGGGGGTGCGCGCGTGCCACTAGAATGAGAGACCCGGGGCAGCGGAGCCGCCCCTATCACGCTCGCGTCCGTCGACGCGAGCCGGCAGGCGCGCGCTTGTTCGTTCGGAGGACGACGCCCGAGAGGGAATGAAACAAGGGGTCGGCGCCGTTGGATCGCAGACGGGCAAAAAAGTCGAGAGGGGGGCGCGGAGCGCGCGCAGCGGGCGGCGGCGGCGGCGGCGGCGGCGGCGGCGGCGGCGCTGGGGGCTGCGTGCGGTCAAGGCGTATGCTTATACGGGGTGGCTGGCAGGGGGGCGAGCGGCGAGTCGCTGGTCGCGAGTCGCGCGAGCGCGCGAGGGCTGCTCGCCCCTCGAGAGAGAGCAAATGAAATGGGCGTCGCGAAGAAAAAAAATGGAGAACAAAAATGGAGAACAAAAATGGAGAACAAAAATGGAGAAACGCCCGCCCCCCCCGCCCAGCGGCGCCCCCCTCTCGCGGCGATTCAGGCGGCGGCGGGAAGAAAGGGGCGGCGCGCGGGGAAGGAAAAAAAAAAGAGCCCACTAAAAATAGAAAAAGTCCTCTTGCGGCGGCGCGTCACGTCACCTTGCTGCCGGCCGGGACCGCGGCCGCGCCGGCGGAGCCGCCCGGAGCCGCGGCCGCCGCCGCCGCCGCCTCGAGCTCCTCCTCCTCCTTGGCCACCGCCAGCGCCACCGCCGCGCGGCCGCCGCCGCCGCCGCCGCCGCCGCCGCCCGAGGGCGCCCGAGCGAGGCCGCCGCCGCCGCCGCTGCCGCTGCTGTTGTTGTTGTTGGCGCCGTGCAAGGACGCGCCCGTGTGCCACGAGTTGTCCTCGCCCTGGAAGACGTGCGCAACCGAGCCGCCGTGCACGGTGTAGTCGCCCTTGGCCGTCGTCCGGCCCGGGCGGCCGGACGACGGGGACGCGCCGCCGGCCGCCGCCGCCGCCGCCGCCGAACCCGCCCCGCCCCCGGCCCCCCCTGCTGCTCCTCCTGCCCCCCCCCGCCCGCTGCTCCCGCTCAGCGCCTTCATGTCCGACAGCGGCACGCCCTCCTCCTCCTCACCCTCGGCCAGCGCCGCGGCGTCCGGGGACCCGGCGCCCGTGTCGTCGGCGAACGCGACGCCCTTGCGCCCGGCCTTGCGCCGGGCCTCGCCGCTCGGGCGCCGTCCCATGCCGCCGCCGCCGCCGCCGCTGCCCTCGCCGTCCGACCCCCCTCCTCCGCCCGGGTGCGGCGGCGCCAGGCGCCGCAGCGTGGCCGCCAGCCGCGGGAACGTCACGATGCCGTCCTCGTGCGCGATCTCCACGGGGAGGGCGGGCAGCATCGACAGCCGGCCGCTGCGCCCGGAGCCGTCGCCGCCGCCGCCGCCAACCGCCGCGCCGTTGGCCGCCGCCGCCGCGCCGCCCGCCTCTGGGTGGCCGCTCGCCAGGAGCGCGGCGCGCGCGTCCCCCGCCCCCCGCACGCTCGCGTCGCCGCCCCCGCCCCCGGTGGAGGAGAGGGGCGCGCCGCCGCCGCCGCCGCCGCCCCCCCCGGCGCTGCCCCCGCGCACGCTGCGGTCGTAGGCGAGGGCCGCCGCCGCCGCGGGGTCAAGCATGGTCGAGAAGGGCGAGGGCCCTTTGGCGCCGCCGGCGCCGCCTCCGGACGCCGGCGACGACAGCGCGCCGCCCGAGGCCGAGGCGGAGAGGGCGCCGTGCTGCGCGCCGCTGTGCGCGCGCATGAGCATGCGCGAGTGGACGCGGCCCGCCGAGTGGGAGGCGCCCGGCTCGGCGGCGGTGGGGTCCGGGAGCGACGGCGGGGGAGGGGGCGGCGGCGGCGGCGGCGGCGGCAACGGCGCCTCGTCGTCGTCGCCGCCGCCAAAGCAGCAGGCAAACAGCCCGCCGCCGCCGCCCCTGCGCCCGCCGCCCTCGCCCGCGGCCTCGGCGGCGGCCGCCGCCGCCGCCGCCAGCTCGGCGAACGACTTGGTGCGCGACAGGGCCGAGGCCGTCGTCGCCGGGGCGGCGGCCGGGCCCGGGCCGCCCCAGACGCCGCCGCCGCCGCCGCCGCCGCCGCCGCCGCCGTTGCCCGCGCCGCCGCCGCCGCCGCCGCCGTTGCCCGCGCCGCCGCCGCCGCCGCCGCCGCCGCCGCCGCCGGGGCCAAACTCGCCGCTCGTCCGCGACGTCAGCGCCCCGAGGCTCCTGCGCGCGAACGAGCCCCCCTGCTGCAGCGTGAGCGACAGGCTGCGCCGCAGGAAGCCCTGCCCGGGCTTGGCGGGGGCGGCGAAGGCGCCCGCGGCGGGCACGGCGTCCAGGACGATGACGCTCACGTCGTCCGACCGGCGCTTGTCCAGCTCCGCGGCGCGGATTAGGGCGGCGGCCGCCGCCTCGGGCTCGAGCCCGCGGACCAGGCGCGCCGCGCGCGCGGGGGACATCAGGTCCCACAGGCCGTCCGAGGCCATGATGACGCGGGCGGCCGTCGGGCGCACCGAGGCCGCGGCCGCGATGGCCTGGGGCGACGTGGGCGAGAGCGCGGCCGCGGGCCCGCCGCCGCCGCCCCAGCCGCCGCTCCCGCCGCTGCCGCCGACGCCGCCGCCGCCCCCCGCGGCGCCGCCCCCTGCTCCCCAGGGCAGCGCCGCCGACCGCTGCAGCAGCAGCAGCTGCCGCACGTGCGGCACCGGCAGCACCAGTCCCGGCTCGCCCGCGTCCAGGTCCCCGAGCGACCGCCCGACGGCCACGCCCCCGGGCCACAGCCGAAGCGGCCCCACGCCCAGTTCGCCCGGCTTTGCCGGCCCCTGCAGATGCGCCCCGAGCGGCGCGAGCAGGCCGCCCGCCGCCCGCAGCCGCCGCTGCTCGTCCGGGCTCGCCTGCAGGCGGTGCGACGTGGTGGCCTCGGCCACGCTCCCGTCGCAGCCGGCGTCCACCACGGCGGACGAGTCGCCCACGTTTGCGACGGTGAGCAGCCATCCGGTAGCCAGCACGGCCGTCAGCGTCGACCCGCTCCTCATCGCCGCCTCGGGCGACGCCAGCAGCCCCGCCCGGCCGGCGTCCACCCACGCGTCGTCCACGGCCGCGACCGCGTGCACCACGGCGCGCCGCACGGCGGCCGCGTAGCGGGTCACGGAGGCCTGGTCGGCCCAGTCCCGCGGCGGCAAGGTCGGCGGGATTTGGGACAATTGCGCGAGGACCGCCCGCGGGAGCTCCGCGGCGATAAAGGCGGCGCACTCGCTGCCGCTGTGGCCGTCGGCCACGACGTAGAGGCCGTGGTGGTGCTGGAAGGGGCGGCCCGTGGCGGGCGAGAGGGCGGCGCCGGGCACGTCGGGCAGCAGCGAGGCGGCGGCGGCGGCGGCGGCGGCGGCGGCGCCAGACTGCGGTCCGTTGCCGCCGCCGCCGCCGCCAGAGTTGGTGGCGCCGCGGATGGCGGTGGGGTGGGCGGAGCAGCCGCCGGCGGCGGGCGGGTAGGCCTTGATGACGTCCTGTTGTTGGTGTTGTTGTTGTTGTTGTTTTGAGAGGGGGTGGGGTGGAAAGTTGGGTGCTGGTTTTCAGCTCGGCGACAAAACGACAGAGGGCGACGCGCGCGCGCGGCCAAACGGCGGAAAGCTGGGTGCTGGTTTTCAGCTCGGCGACAAAACGACAGGGCGACGCGCGCGCGCGGCCAAACGGGCGGCCGTGTCGCGTCGTTCTGCTCTGCACGTGGGCCCCTTCCCTCCCCACCCGCACTGCTGCGGCCGGCGGAGGCCAATGATCGTGCGGGCGTCGAGCAGGTCCTCGAGGTGTGTGTCCCGCGAGACGAGGAATTGACGCCGCCCCTGCCCCCCCTCCAAAGCGATTGGCGGGTGGCAAAAACTTTGGGGTTTCGGGCCCTGTCTCCCTCACCTCCCCTTTGAGCTCGATGTTGGCGCACGCGTGCGTCAGGACGGGCCCGTGGTCCGGGTGCATATGTCGCATGACGGCCCCGCCGTGCGCGCTGGCCTCGGGCGTCGGCTCGCCGATCGAGCTCGACGAGTCGCGGCGGTTCAGCATCGTCGCAAACCCGTTTTTCTCGCGTCAATCGCCGTCTCGCTTTTGCGCGTCCGCGTGCGCGGTTCAGTGGGAGGAGGAGGGACGAGGGATAGCGTCGGGGCGGCGGGTCGTCATGGTCACTGGTCACTCGGTTCGGTTTGGTCGGTTGTGAGAGAGGGAAGGCGTGCATTTTTTGTTTTTGGCTCCCCTCCTCCTCCCATCATCAAGGCAAAAGCGTTGCTCCCCTCTGCGAGGGGCCCTCTCGTCTCCTCTACGGACATCAGAACCAACGAACAAGCACTCGCTCGTACCACGAGAACATCATCGCACATCCCTCGCAACACACGCAAACAACCCCCACACGCGCGCGCACGCACCCCCCCACGATCATAGCACGCGTCTTTCTGTGGCTCGCTACAGTCGGCCACCGCCCGCCGCTCTTTCCTCGAGTTCGTCGGCCGGAGACAAACGACAAGGGAGGTCTCCGCAGCGCGGCGCACGCAGCTCGGGCCCCGCACGTGCTTGCAAAGCCGAATAACACGCGGAACGATGGCCAGCGTCCCGCCGCCGCCGCCGATGCCGCCGGGCCTGCCGTTTAGCGCCGCCGGCGCCGCCGCCGGCGCCCGCGTGCTGGCCGCGGGCGGGCTGCTGGCGTGGGCCGCGGCGAACTCGCTCTTCAACGTCGAGGGCGGGCACCGCGCCATCGTGTTCAACCGCGTCCTCGGCATCAAGGAGGAGGTCTACGAGGAGGGGACGCACCTGATGGTGCCGTGGTTCGAGCGGCCCGTGGTGTACGACGTGCGCGCCAGGTGCGGGGGTTTTCTTTTTCTCCGCGTGTGGGGTTTCTTCTCTCGTCGGCGTTGCCTTGTCGCCCCGCGCGCGTTGGTTTCCCTCTCTGTTCGTTCGTCCCCCCCCCGGTTTCTCCCCCCTCCTCTCCCTCTCTCTTCCTTTGCAGGCGGCTCGCAGCGCCTCGCGGCGCCCTCCCCGCACCGGCTCCATCCCGCGCTGCCTCCCCGCTCACAACAATCCTCCGTCCCCCCCCCCCCCCCCCCCCCCCCCCCCCCCCCCCCCCCCAACCAAAAACAAAAACCAAACGACCCCCCCACCCCAAGCGCGTCTTTATCTCATGTAGATGTTTCGTCGTCCTCTCGTGCGGGAGATTAATATAGGCAAGGCGAGGGGG
>Ga0105054_10003521_pt1 | contig 24207 bp, 24 predicted proteins | sample BON02_FD_78091 | JGI IMG/M metagenome (GOLD analysis project Ga0105054, IMG submission 78091) | Freshwater microbial communities from Lake Bonney liftoff mats and glacier meltwater in Antarctica - BON-02 (megahit assembly) | ecosystem: Environmental > Aquatic > Freshwater > Ice > Glacier...
AGCATCGATCCGCGGCGCGATGGCGACGGGCAAGCCTGCATTTTCCCATGAAAAGACGGCTGCCGGCCGGACCTGCGCCGGCGCAGGCCCGGCGCTGAGACAATTGCGCCCATGCAGACACGTTTCGTATTGATCAATACCAGCCACGCCGGTAATGTGGGCGCCACCGCGCGGGCCATGAAGGTGATGGGCTTCGACGACCTGGTGCTGGTGGCGCCGCGTTGGGCCAATGTGCTCAGGCGCGAAGAAACGGTCCAGCGCGCCAGCGGTGCCAACGATGTGCTGGCCAAGGCCCGCATCGTGGACACGCTTGACGAAGCGCTCGACGGCGTGAGCCACCTGTGCGCCACCGCGATGACACCGCGCGATTTCGGCCCGCCCACCCGTGCGCCGCGTGGGCATTTCAGCGCCTTGCTGGGGTCAGACGGTGAGCGCCCCACCGGCGTGGCGTTTCTGTTTGGCTCGGAGCGCTTTGGCATGCGCAACGAAGACGTGTACCGCTGTCACGCCTGCCTGAGCATCCCGACCGATCCGCTGTTCGGCTCGCTGAACCTGGCGGCAGCGGTGCAGCTGATCGCCTACGACTGGCGCCAGGCGCTCGGTGGTTTTGCCCCTGTTGCCAATGAGGCGCTGCGTGTACCGGCCGACGCACAAGCCGTCGCGGGCATGTTGCAGCACCTGGAACAGGCGCTGGTGGCGATCAACTTTTTGGACCCCGATGCGCCCAAGAAGCTCATGCCCCGGCTCAACCAGATGTTCAACCGCGCTGCCCCCGGCGAAGAAGAGATCCACATCCTGCGCGGCGTTGCCAAGGCCAGGCTGCAAGCGGCCGGGCGCGCCCAGCGATAGACTGCCGACCCTATGGTTTTCCTGTTTGAACGACTCCGCTCCGACATCCAATGTGTGCTGGAGCGCGACCCCGCCGCGCGCAGCACCTGGGAAGTCATCACCTGCTACCCCGGCCTGCATGCGCTCTGGCTGCACCGTCTGGCCCACTGGTGCTGGCATCACGGTTTGAAGTGGTTTGGGCGTTTCATCTCGCATCTGGCGCGTTTTTTCACCGGTATCGAAATCCATCCCGGCGCCAAGATTGGCGAGCGCGTGTTTTTCGATCATGCGATGGGTGTGGTGGTGGGCGAGACCGCCGAGATTGGCGACGGCTGCACCATCTACCAAGGTGTGACGCTGGGTGGTACCTCGCTCTACAAGGGCATCAAGCGACACCCCACGCTGGGTCGCGACGTGGTGGTGAGCGCAGGCGCCAAGATACTGGGTGGTTTCAAGGTGGGCGATGGCGCCAAGATCGGCAGCAACGCGGTGGTGATCAAGCCGGTGCCGGCGGGCGCCACAGCGGTTGGCATCCCAGCGCGCATCATCCCGAGCAAGACCGGCGAGAGCCCCGATGTGACCGAGCACAAGCCGAAGTTCCAGGCCTACGGCATCACCCAGGAAGACGATCCGCTGTCACAAGCCATGCGCGGTTTGATCGACAGCGCAGGCACGCAGGAAGAGCAGATCGCCATGCTGTGGCGGGCGATTGAGAAGCTCAACGGCTGTGTGAAAAACGGCGACTGCCTGCCCGAGGGCGCGGCACTCAAGGCGTCGTTTGAGGCCGACAAACTCAACCAGCTGATGGGCAAGTAGCGCCGGGTTGCGCAAGCGCCTGCTGCGCCTTCACAGCTCGGTGCGCAGCCGCCAGATTTCGGGAAACAGCACCACATCGAGCATCTTGCGCAGGTAGCTCACACCCCCGGTGCCACCGGTGCCGCGCTTGAAACCGATGATGCGTTCCACGGTGGTCACATGGCGGAATCGCCAGAGCCGAAAGGCGTCTTCCAGGTCGGTGAGTTCTTCGCCGAGCTGGTACAAATCCCAGTGCTCGCGCGGGTTTCGGTAGACCACCAGCCAGGCGTCTTGCACCGCATCGCTTGCGTTGTAAGGCTGGGTCCAGTCGCGCTCGGTGTGGCTGGGGGGCAGGTGCAAGCCGCGGCGCGCCAGCAGGCGCAGCGACTCGTCGTACAGCGAAGGCGCCACAAACGCGGCCTGCACCAGCGCTGCGCGCGCGGTGTGGTGGGCGTGGGGCTTGAGCATGGCGGCGTTTTTGTTGCCGAGCGCAAATTCAATGCAGCGGTACTGGGCGCTCTGGAAGCCGCTGGATGGCCCCAGGTAGGGCCGGATGGCGCTGTATTCGGGCGGGGTCATGGTGGCGAGCACGTCCCAGGCGTGCACCAGCTGCTCCATGATTTTGGACACGCGAGCCAGCATCTTGAAGGCGGTTTGCAGGTCGTTGTTCGAGATGCTGCTGATGGCGGCGCCCAGCTCTTGCAGCAACAGCTTCATCCAGAGCTCGCTGGTCTGGTGCTGCACGATGAACAGCATCTCGTCATGCGCGGGGGAAAGCGGCTTTTGCGCGCCGAGGATGGCGTCGAGCTGCAGGTAGTCGCTGTAGCTCATGTCGTGGCTGAAGTCGAGCTGGGCGTGCTCATCCAACACAATGGCCTCAACAGCCGAGGCGGGTTCAGTGGACTCAGGGTCCTGGTAAGGGCACGGCATGGGGGCTCTCAAGTCACCGCGTTCTTGGTGTTGAACTCTGGCTGTTGCCACTCACCCGATTCGAGCACCTGGCGCAGATGCTCCACCGCGCGCCACACGTCTTCAAAACCAATGTACAGCGGGGTGAAGCCAAAGCGCAGGATGTCTTTGTGCTGGCCGCCGTCGCCAGCGCGGTAGTCGCCCACCACGCCGCGCGCGATCAGCGCCTGCACGGTGGCGTAGGCACCAACCTTCCTGGTCAGGCAGACCTGTGAGCCGCGCTGGTCGTGGTCTTTGGGTGTGGCCAGGCCCAGGCCGTGTCCGGCACAGCGCTGTTCCACCAGCGCGATGAACAGATCGGTCAGCGCGAGCGACTTGGTGCGCAGCGCGGCCATGCCGCCCAGCGGCTCGGCGGCCAGGGTGGCCTCTAACCCGCAGTCGAGCGCGGCCAAGCTGATGATGGGCTGGGTACCGCACAGGTAGCGGGTGATGCCGGGGGCGGGCTGGTAGTCGGGGGTGAAGGCGAACGGTGCGGCATGCCCCCACCAGCCGGCCAGCGGTTGCCAGCAGCGGTCGGTGTGCAGGGGGTTGACCCAGACGAAGGCGGGCGCGCCGGGGCCGCCGTTGAGGTATTTGTAGCCACAGCCGATTGCGAAATCGGCGCGGGCGTCGTGCAGGTTTACCGGCACCGCACCGGCGCTGTGCGCCAGGTCCCAGACCGTGAGAATGCCCTCGGCATGGGCGGCGGCTGTCAAGGCTGCCATGTCGTGCATGGCGCCCGTGCGGTAGTTCACTTGCGTGAGCATGAGCACCGCGACCTCGGGCGTGAGCGCAGCAGTGATGTCTTCGGGCTCCACCAAGTGCAGCATCAGGCCACGCTCCTTGCAGATCGCCTCGGCAATGTAGAGATCGGTCGGGAAGTTGCTGCGCTCGCTCACGATGCGTTTGCGCTGCGGGGCATCGAGGGCGGCGATGTTGAGTGCGGCCGAAAGCACCTTGTAAAGGTTGATCGAGGTGGTGTCGGCTGCCACCACCTCGCCGGGTGCCGCGCCAATCAAGCGCGCGATCTTGTCGCCCACGGTCTGTGGCAGCGCGAACCAGTGGTTTTTGTTCCAGCTCTGGATCAGGTCGGTGCCCCATTCGCGGGTGACCACGTCGGCCACGCGAGCGGGCGCGGTTTTGGGCAAGACGCCGAGCGAGTTGCCGTCGAGGTAAATCACCCCGGGCGGCAGTTGGAACTGGTCGCGCAAGGGGCGCAGCGGGTCTTGGGTGTCGAGCGCCTGGCAATCTTGCCGGGTGATGGCGGTGACGTCGGTGGTGGATGGGGTGGGGTTCATGGCGGCGTTCTCAAAATGGCTCTGACCGGGCTGGCGTCGGCGGTCATCAGTTTCAGGGGCAGGGCGATCAGCTCGTAGTCGCCTTCGGGCACGGCGTCGAGCAGCAGGTTTTCCAGCACCCGCAGGCCGCGGCGGCGGATCACCTGGTGGCTCTCCAGCGTCTTGCTCTGTGCCGGGTCGATGCTGGCGCTGTCGGTGCCGATCAGCAACACGCCCAGATCGGCCAGCCGCTCGATGGTGTTGGGTGCGAAGGCGGGCAGATCGGGGTCGAACTGGGTCTGGGGCATGCGCTGGTAGACGCGCACCAGCACCCGGGCTGGCAAATCGGTCAGCGCGTGTTCGATGTGGCGCCACCCGATCAGCGGGCCGCAGGCGATGGCGTGGATCACGCGGCAGGGGCCGAGGTAGGGCAGCAGATCCAGCGCGCCGGCTGCAGCCCCTTGCGGGTCGTAGTGCAGCGGCGCGTCGGCGTGTGCTCCAGCGTGGGGTGAGAGCGTGATTGCGCTCACGTTGACCGGGCAGCACGGCCCCAGCGAAGCCGACCAGTGTTGCTGGTAAGCGGTGTCGCCGGGAAATACCGGGGTGTCGGCTTGCAGGGGTGGGGAGATGTCCCAGATGTTTGGCATTGCACCAACGGTAGCGAAGCTGGCACGTTGTGGTGTCGGTTTATTCCAACAAATCAAATGGGCTCCAGGTTCTGTTCGCCAGGCGATTCTTCTGTTTGGCACAGGAGACCTGCCGCTGGTTGCCTGGCGCTCGCCTGGGAGGAAGGTGCAAACGTTGCTCGGGCATTCAGCCTTGGGACAGGTCCAGAGCGCGGTAGAGCAGCACCTTCAGGCTGCGTTCGGGCGACACATCGCGGTACACGGCGGGGTTGGGCAGCCGCTGCTCAAACACCAGCTCGGGCGCGACTTCGCGCATGCGCTCGTGCAAAAACGCGGTGTCGAGCTCGGGCGCATTCAGGCACAGCATTACCCAGCCACCGGGGCGCAGCAAGTCGGGCAGGCGGCGCAGCAACCGAACGTAGTCTTGCGTCGCCACGAAACTGCCTTTCTGGAAACTCGGCGGGTCGACAATGACCAGGTGGTACGGCCCACCGCGGGTGATCTTTCCCCAGGTTTTGAAGATGTCGTGGACCAGGAAACGCGCGCCCGCTTGCAGGCTGTTGAGCGCGTGGTTGAGCTGCCCGAGTGCAATCGCGCCCGCGCTCATGTCTATGTTGAGCACCTGTTTGGCACCACCTTGAAGTGCCGCCACCGAGAACGCGCAGCTGTAGGCGAACAGGTTGAGCACCTGCTGCCCAGCGGCGTTTGCGCGCACCCAGCGCCGGCCCTCGGCCATGTCGAGAAACAGACCGTGGTTCTGGCCTTTCAGCAGGTGTACCCGGTAGCGCGCGCCGTCTTCGCTCACCTCGTGCGGCTCGGGCACGGCGCCGCAAACGAGCCGCGTTTCGGTGCGGCCGTCGGCGCGGGTTTGCAGCACCCAGCTCAAGGCTTCGCACGGTGCCAGCTCGGCCCAGCGGGCCGCGAGCGCGTCGTGAACAGTGGCCAGCTCGGCTTCGCTGACCGGGCGGAAACTGGTCAGCAGCCAGACCGGCGGGTAGGCGTCGAGCGTCCACTGCTCACAGCCCAGGTGCAGACCGCCGCGCCCATGAAAAATGCGCTGTGCATCGGTGACTCTGACCATGCGGGCGATGGCGTCGAGCAGGCCCTGCATGGAGCGTGGCTCAGAGCTGCCCAAGCAGCAAATACTCCATCAGCGCCTTTTGCGCATGCATTCGGTTCTCGGCCTCGTCCCAGACCACGCTTTGTGGTCCGTCAATCACCTCGGCTGTTACCTCTTCGCCGCGGTGGGCTGGCAGGCAGTGCATGAACAAGGCGTCGCGCTTGGCGGCGGCCATCATGGCTTCGTCCACGCACCAATGTGCAAACGCAGCGCGTCGCACCTCGTTCTCAGCCTCGAACCCCATGCTGGTCCAGACGTCTGTTGTCACCAGATCGGCGCCGGCGCAAGCCTCGCGCGGGTTCTTGAAGACTTTGTAGCAACCACGGTTGCTGATGCCGGCCAGCACCGGGTCCACCTCGTAGCCACTGGGCGTGCTCACATGCACGGTGAAACCCAGCAACTCGGCTGCCTGCAGCCAGGTGTTGGCCATGTTGTTGCCGTCGCCCACCCAGGCCACCACCTTGCCGCGAATCGCATCCAGCGGCAAGCCGCTGGCAGCAGGCCGGTATTCGGCCAGCGTGAACAGATCGGTGAGGATCTGGCAGGGGTGGAATTCGTTGGTCAGGCCGTTGATCACCGGCACCCGAGAGTGCGCGGCAAAGCTCTCCAACTTCGCTTGCTCGAAGGTGCGGATCATCACCAGATCGACCATGCGGCTGATCACCTTGGCGCTGTCCTGGATTGGCTCGGAGCGTCCGAGCTGGCTGTCGCCGGTGGTCAGGTGCACCACCGAGCCGCCAAGCTGGTACATACCGGCCTCGAAGCTGACGCGGGTGCGGGTGCTGGCTTTCTCGAAAATCAGTGCCAACGTGCGGTCGGGGTCGGCAAACGGCTGGTGTTTTTCGAACGCCTTGAATTTTTGCTTGATGAAAGCCGCACGCCGGAACAGGTAGCCGTAGGTGTCGGCGCTGAGGTCCTTGAACTGCAGGTAATGGGGAATGGGCATGGCGTTCGGGGCCATGTCACTCGGCCAAAAAGGCGTGGATCAGAGGCAGCAGGATGTCGGCCACCTCGTCGGCCTCAGCGGTGGTCATGATGAGTGGCGGCACCAGGCGGATCACGCTGTCGGCGGTGACCGAGATCAGCAGGCCGGCGTCGGCGGCGCGCTGGGTCAAGACGCCGCACGGCTTGGTCAGGTCAATGCCCAGCATCAGACCGTGGCCGCGCATCTCGCGCACGCCGGAGTGCCCGTCCAATTCGCTGGCGAACCGGGCCATGAGGTGGCCACCCACCCGCTCGGCGTTGGCCAGCAGACCATCTTCTTCAATGATGCGAATGGTCTCCACCCCGGCCCGCATGGCCAGCGGGTTGCCGCCAAAGGTGGTGCCGTGGTTGCCGGGCGCAAAGATGTGGGCCGCCTTCGGCCCGGCCACCACCGCGCCGATCGGCACACCCGAACCGAGGCCCTTGGCCAGCGGCATCACGTCGGGCAATATGCCGGCCCACTGGTGGGCAAACCACTTGCCGGTGCGGCCCATGCCGCACTGCACCTCGTCGACCATCATCAGCCAGTCGCGGGCATCGCACAGGGCGCGCACACCCTGCATGTAGTCGACCGACATCGGGTTCACGCCGCCCTCGCCCTGGATCGCTTCAAAAAACACCGCCACCACGTTGGGGTTGCCCGCCGTGGCCCGCTCCAGTGCCGCCAGATCGTTCACCGGCACGCGGATGAAGCCCTCGACCAGCGGGCCGAAGCCGACCTGAATCCTGGTGTTGCCAGTGGCCGAGAGGGTGGCGATGGAGCGGCCATGGAAGGCCTTCTCGTAGACCACGATTTCCGGGCGTTCAATGCCTTTGTCATGCCCGAATTTGCGCGCCAGTTTCAGCGCTGCCTCGTTGGCTTCCAGCCCGGTGCTGCAAAAGAACACGTTGGTCAGGCCCGAGCGTTCCACCAGCATTTGCGCCAGCCGTTCTTGGTCGGGCACATGGTAATAGTTGCAGCAATGGATCATTTTCGCCACCTGGTCTTGCAGCGCGGGCACCAGCTTGGGGTGGGCGTGGCCCAGGGTGTTGACCGCGATGCCCGCCAGCGCATCGAGGTACTCCTTGCCGTTCACATCCCAGACGCGACAGCCCTTGCCGTGCGAGAGCGCAATCGGCAGGCGGCCATAGGTATTCATCACATGCGGCGAGGCGATGAGGTGGTGGACAGCGTTCATGCAGGGCTCCGAAAACAAGGCAAAACAATGCGGCCCACCCGCGCCAAGAGCACGGTAGACCGCCAACAAGCGATTTTAAAGGCAGCGTGTGCTGACTTGCTTTTTGGCACGGTAGCGGCTGGGGTATTGGCAGCCTGCACCCGCCTGAAATACGGGTTTTCCCTGATCTTAAGTCTTATATAAGATAGACTGTAGGGGCGGTTTCAGGTGAGAGATCCTCCCTGCGGCCGGGCCTGAAATTCTTTCCATCGCCCTCCACCCGAAGGCTTCCCTCCGATGGCCCAACCCGCAGCCAAACAAGTGTTCATTCAGGGTGTGACCGAGTCCGGTCGTACCTTTAGACCCAGCGACTGGTCCGAGCGCCTGGCTGGCGTGATGAGTCCGTTTCGCCCCGGTGGCGCCAGCCCCGGCAGCCACCTGAGCTACTCGCCCTGGTGCGTGCCCAACACCATCAACGGCGTGAAATGCGTGGTTGTTCACACCGACCTGCGCGACGCCGAACCCATGGCCTGGGACTTCGTGATGCACTTTGCGCGGGACAACCTGTTGCAGGTGGTGGAGGGCTGTTTGTTGCCGGAGCGCCTGCCGCTTCCCCCCGACCAAAGCGCCTGAGCACAGTCAAAGAACCGCAGACAACAAAAAAGCCGTCTTGCGACGGCTTTTTTGCTTTTTTTGCTGGCAGCGCACCCGTTTCAAACGGCAGACCCTGGCGGGTCCGGGCTGTGGGCTTGACCGAGGTCAGGCCCGTGTGAGATGTCAGGCAGCGGCAGCAGCGGGGGCTGTGGCCAGGTGCTTGACTTTGGCAGACAGGCGGCTTTTGTCGCGCGCTGCCTTGTTTTTGTGGAAGATGCCTTTGTCGGCCACTGTGTCCACCACTTTTTGCATCTTGGCAAACAGCTCGGTGGCTTTTTCTTTGTCGCCGGCCAGCACGGCCTTCTCGACGTTCTTCACCACGGTGCGGTATTTGGAACGCAACGAGGTATTCGCTGCGTTGAGTTTGATGTCCTGACGGACGCGTTTGCGGCCAGAGGCGAGACGGGGGTTCTTTTTCTTCGGCTTGGTTGCCATGATGTCGTTCCTTCGGTGTTTGGAGATGTTGCCAGCAAAGCCCGCTAGTTTAACATGAGGTGCACCAGCAGGACACGCTCTGCAAAGGTGGGAAACCGCTGCAGGCGGCAGCGGGGGCTCTCTTACACTCACGCCCGTGTCGCTATTCAAATCCGCCTCCCTGGTCTCGCTGCTGACGCTGGCGTCGCGCATCACCGGTCTGGCGCGCGAGCTGCTCATGGCGTCTACTTTTGGCGCCAGCGCGCTGACCGACGCCTTCAACGTCGCCTTTCGCATCCCCAATTTGCTGCGCCGCCTGTTTGCCGAGGGCGCGTTCAGCCAAGCCTTTGTGCCTGTGTTGGCCGCTGTGCGCGAGAAAGAGGGCGATGCGGCCACCCATGAAATGGTCAACCAGATCGGCACCGTGTTGGCGTACGCGCTCACCCTCACCTGCGTGCTCGGCGTGGCCGGCGCGCCGGTGCTGGTTTGGGCCATGGCCAGCGGCTTGCAACAAAGCCCGCAAGGATTCGAGGCGGCGGTTTTTATGACGCGCTGGATGTTTCCTTACATCGCCTTCATGTCGTTCGTGGCGCTCTCGGCTGGCATTCTGAACACCTGGCGGCGTTTTGCGGTGCCCGCGGCCACGCCGGTGCTGCTCAACCTGGCCATGATCGTGGCGGCCTACTGGGGCGCGCCCTGGCTCGAAACCCTCGGCATCGAGCCCATTTACGCGTTGGCGTTTGGCGTGTTGGTGGGCGGTGTGTTGCAACTGGGGGCGCAGATTCCCGCCTTGCACCGGCTGGGTTTGCTGCCTCGGGTTCGGCTGGGTTGGTCGGACTTCAAGCGCGCCTGGAACCACCCCGGCACCCGGCGCGTCACCACGCTTATGCTGCCGGCCCTGCTCGGCGTGAGCGTGGCCCAAATATCGCTGTTAATCAACACCCAGATCGCCTCGCACCTGGTACCCGGTAGCGTGAGCTGGCTCACCTACGCCGACCGTCTGATGGAATTTCCCACCGCGCTGCTGGGCGTGGCGTTGGGCGTGGTGTTGCTGCCGCAACTGGCCTCGGCCCAGGCTGCCAATGACAGCGAGCGCTACAGCGGACTGCTCGACTGGGGGTTGCGGCTGGTGGTGCTGCTGGCGGTCCCCAGCGCGGTGGCGCTGCTCACCTTTGCCCAGCCGCTGGTGGCGGTGCTGTACCACTACGGCGCATTCACCGACGGCGATGTGCAGCAGACCGCAACCGCGCTCATGGGCTATGGCGTCGGTTTGATCGGCCTGATCGCGATCAAGGTGCTGGCGCCGGGTTTTTACGCGCGCCAAGACATTCGCACCCCGGTGAAGATTGCCATCGTGGTGCTGGTGCTCACCCAGTGTCTGAACCTGCTGCTGGTGCCCTACTTTGCCCACGCCGGGCTGGCGTTGGCGATCGGGCTGGGGGCGATGGTCAACGCGCTGTGGTTGCTGCTCGGGCTGAAGGCGCGTGGTGCCTACACGCCGTCGCCCGGGTGGGCGCGTTTTGCGCTGCAGGTGGTGGCGGCCAGTGCTTTGCTCGCGGTGTTCCTGATGTGGGCCACAGCGCGGGTCAACTGGCTGAACTTTGACGGACACGCGCTCCAGCGTGTAGGCTTGCTTTTACTTTTTGTTGTGGTGGCGGTGGGGGTGTATTTCCTCACGCTGCTGCTGTCTGGTGTGAAACTGCGCCACTTTGTTCGCAAGTAGGGCCCAAGCGGTCCGGGTCCACGGGCTTGTTATGTCTTTTTCCTTCGACTGGTCTGCCGCCACCCCGCTGGGCTATTTCGCGTCTCTTGTCAGAGACGACCACCAGTTGCCCTTGTTTGAAGCCGCTGCGTCGATTGCACAGGACGAATACCCCGAGCTTGATCTGCAGCAGGCGCTCGGCGGTGTGGACCAGCTGCTCGCCCGCGTCAGGCGGCGCTGCGCCGACACCGCCGAGCCGCTGCAGCGCCTGCGTCTGCTGAACCACTTTTTCTTTCGCGACATGGGGTTTGGCGGCAACATCAACAACTACTACGACCCCGACAACAGTTACCTCCATGTGCTGCTGCGAACACGTCGCGCCATTCCCGTGACCCTGGCTGTGCTGTGGTTGGAGCTGGCCCAGGGCTTGGGCCTGAATGCGCGCGGCGTCAACTTCCCCGGCCATTTCATGGTCAAGGTCAACCTGCCCAGCGGCCAGGTGGTGATCGACCCGGTCACCGGCCAGTCGCTCAGCCGAGAAGAACTGTCGGAGCGGCTGGAGCCCTACAAGCAACGCAACGGCCTGATCGACGATTTCGACGTGCCAGTGGGGCTGTATCTGCAAGCCGCACAGCCACGCGAAATCCTCACCCGCATGCTGCGCAACCTCAAAGAACTGCACCGCACCCAGGAAGACTGGTTGCGGTTGATCGCGGTCCAAGACCGGTTGCTGATCCTGCTGCCCGATGCTTGGTCCGAGTACCGCGACCGAGGCCTGGCCCGGGCCGAGATGGGTGACAAGCGGCTCGCGGTGAGCGACCTTGAGCGCTATGTGGCGCACACCGACGACCCGCTCGATCGAGACGCCATCGAGCAGCGGCTGCATGCGCTGCGGCGCGAGTTGAGCTGACCGGTTCTTCTGACTGGGTGCGTGCGCACCCAGGTGGTCGCTGGCGTTGTATGCCGGCGGTGGCCTGCGACCGGCGCACACGGCTGGCCGCTGTGAGGTTCTGCGGTGCATCTCCGGTTTGTTGTCTGGCCAAAAACGCACCAGGCGGGTGCTAGGATCTCGGGTCAGTTTTTCGGCGCTTGGCGTTCCGCTTGCACCGCTCGCTCTGCTTCAAGCGTTGAAAGCCCATGGCCGATATCCACACCTTGACCAGCCTGTACCGCACCATGGTGCGCATTCGGGCCTTTGAAAACGCAGCCGAGATAGCCAGCCAGGGCGGTGTCAGTGCCTACGGGCAGAGCGCTGGCGGCGCTGCACAGGTGCGCGGCCCGCTGCACCTGTCCACCGGTCAGGAAGCGGTGCCGGCCGGGGTGTGCGCCCATCTGCGGCCCGACGACTACCTCACCTCCACCCACCGTGGCCATGGCCACACGCTGGCGAAAGGCGCCGATCTGGCCCGCATGATGGCCGAGCTGTTTGGCAAGGCCACCGGCTTCAACGGCGGCAAGGGCGGCTCCATGCACATCGCGGATTTTTCGGTTGGCATGCTGGGCGCCAACGGCGTCGTGGCAGCCGGCCTGCCGATCGCAGTGGGCGCTGCGCACGCGCAAAAGCTTCAGCAGGCGCAGCGCCAGGCCGACGGCGACGTTGCTGGTGACTCGATTACCGTCTGCTTTTTTGGCGACGGCGCGATCAACCGCGGTCCGTTCCTGGAATCGCTGAACTGGGCGCGTGTCTACAACTTGCCGGTGTTGTTCGTCTGCGAAGACAACCGCTGGAGCGCCACCACCGCCAGCGGACCGATGACCGCTGGTGCTGGTGCCTCGGCGCGCGCGCTGGGTATGGACATCGCAGCGACCCAGGTGGATGGCAACGACGCGTTGGCGGTCCACGCAGCAGCGGCTGCGCTGGTGGCGCAGGTGCGCGCCGGCCAGGGCCCGCTGCTGTTGCACGCGCTGACCTACCGTGTCAAAGGCCATGTGTCGGTCGACCCAGCGGGCTACCGCGATCCGCTGGAGCTGGCAGCCGCGCTGTTGACAGACCCCATCGCGCGACTGCGCGAAACCGCTCACGCGCTGGCCTTTGATCTGCGCGAGCTCGCGCTGCTGGACCACGCCGCTGCCACCGAGGTGCAGGCCGCGCTGGACGCTGCCAGTGCCGCGCCCTGGCCCGGTGTCGAAGCCGCTTACACAGATGTGCAGACCACGGGAGACGGCAGATGGTTTTGAAGACCGAAAACGCAGCCAGTGTGGAGACCATCAGCTACGCCCAAGCCGCTGTGCTCGCGGTGCGCCGCGAAATGGCGGCGGACGAACGTGTCGTGGTGCTGGGCGAAGACATTGGCCGGGGCGGCATCTTCGGTCAATACGCTGGCTTGCAAAGCGAGTTTGGACCGCAGCGCGTGATCGACACCCCGATCAGCGAGGCCGCGATCATGGGCGCCGGCGTGGGCATGGCGCTGGCGGGGATGCGGCCGGTGGTCGAGATGCGGGTGGTGGACTTTGCGCTGTGCAGCATGGACGAAATCGTCAACCAGGCGGCCAAAAACCGCTTCATGTTTGGCGGCCAAGGCCGGGTGCCGCTGGTGGCGCGCATGCCGGGCGGCATCTGGGACGCGTCAGCGGCGCAGCACTCGCAGTCGCTCGAAGCCTGGTTTGCCCACCTGCCTGGTGTGGTGGTGGTCTGCCCGTCCACGCCGCAGGACAACCACAGCCTGTTGCGCGCGGCCATGCAGTGCGGCGACCCGGTGATCTACATAGAGCACAAGACGCTGTGGGGCAGCACCGGCCCGGTGGACGAATCCATCGCGCTGCCCTTGGGCCAAGCGGCGGTGCGCCGCCAAGGCTCGGCGCTGACGCTGGTGAGCTGGAGCCGCCAGGCGCTGATATGCGAGCAGGCCTGCGCAACGCTGGCGGCTGAAGGCATCGACGTGGAGCTGATCGACCTGCGCACCATTTGGCCCTGGGACCGCGAGCAGGTGCTGGCGTCTTGCGCCAAAACCGGTCGGCTGCTGGTGGTGCACGAGGCGGTGCAGGTGGCGGGCTTTGGCGCCGAGATCGTCGCCACCGCCGCCGAAGCCACCGGCTGTCGCGTGCGCCGCCTGGGCGCGCCGCGCATCCCGGTTGGCTACGCGCCGGTGCTGGAGGCGCAGTCGCGCATCGGCGCAGACGCCATTGCCGCTGCCGTGCGGTCCATGCTGGGCTGACCGCGCCCACGAGCCCCACTCAGCCCATTCGCTGCCACCGCATCGCACCGACTCCATGGACAAACCCGCTGTTCAGCTGCCGCCGCCAGTGGCTCCGACCGACCTCCCAGCGCAGGATGTCGTGACCGCTGTGCCGCTGAAAATCGAAGACTGGGCCACCGTCATCATCATGGCGCTGCTGGCCAGCATCACCTTTGCCAATGTGGTGGTGCGCTACTTCACCAACAGCTCGTTTGCCTGGACCGAAGAGTTTTCGGTGTTTCTGATGATCGCGCTGACCATGGTGGCCGGCTCAGCGGCGGTGGCGCGGGACCGCCACATTCGCATCGAGATTTTTTCGTCCAAAGGCTCAGCCACGCGACAGCGCCGGCTGGCGCTGCTAGGCGCTTGCATGGTGGCGCTGCTGTTTGGCCTGTTGGTGGTGCTGAGCGTGCGCCTGGTGTGGGACGACTACCGTTACGGCGAAACCTCGCCCGGCATCGGCGTTCCGCAGTGGTGGTATTCGATCTGGCTGCCGATCATTGCCTCGGCCATCACGCTGCGCGCCCTGGGTCTGCTGATCCGGCGCTGGCGTCAGAAAGACGCCCCTGCATGATCGCCACCCTGCTCTTTGCCGCCTTCGTGGCGCTGATGTTGGCGGGCGTGCCGATTGGGGCTGCGATGGGCCTGGCTGGTGCGGCCAGCATCGCGCTGGCGAATGCCGATGCGCAGTGGTTTGGGCTGCTGGCTGTGCCGCAGAATTTCTACGCCGGTCTGGGCAAGTACCCGCTGCTGGCGATCCCGATGTTTGTGCTGGTCGGCACCATCTTCGACCGCTCGGGAGTGGCGGCGCGGCTGGTGAACTTTGCCATCGCCATCTTGGGTCGCAGTCCGGGCATGTTGCCGATCGTGGCGATTGCGGTGGCCATGTTCATGGGCGGTATCTCCGGCTCTGGCCCGGCCACGGCGGCGGCCGTGGGCGGCGTGATGATCGTGGCCATGTCGCGCGCTGGCTATCCGCGTGCGTTCTCTGCCAGCGTGGTGGGGGCCGCAGCCGCCATCGACATCCTGATCCCGCCGTCGATCGCCTTCATCGTTTATTCGGTGCTGGTGCCCAGCGCGTCGGTGCCGGCGCTGTTTGCCGCCGGTGTGATTCCGGGCTTGATGGTTGGTCTGGCCTTGATGATCCCCAGTTTCTGGCTGGCGCGGCGCCATGGCATGGGGCGGCTGGAGTCTGATTTGCCAAGCCCGCCGTTTTGGCGCAGCCTGCGCGAAGCCAGCTGGGGGTTGGTAGCGCCAGTGCTGATTTTGGGCGGCATGCGGGCTGGCTGGTTCACGCCCACCGAGGCGGCGGTGGTGGCGGTGTTTTACGGTCTGTTCGTGGGCATGGTGATTCACCGCACCATCAGGATTCGCGATTTGTTTTCGATTTTTCGCGACGCGGGCGAGCTCTCGGCGGTGATCCTGATCGTGGTGGCGTTGGCCGGCATCTTTGCGTTTTCGCTCTCTACGCTGGGTGTGATCGACCCGGTAGCGGATGCCATCGTGAACTCGGGGCTCGGCGAGTACGGCGTCTTGATGCTGTTGATCTTGCTGCTGATCTTGGTCGGTATGGTGCTCGATGGTGTGTCCATCTTCCTGATCTTCGTGCCGCTGCTGTGGCCCATCATGCAGCACTACCAGTGGGACCCGGTTTGGTTTGGCGTGCTGCTCACGCTGCTGGTGGCGTTGGGGCAGTTCACGCCGCCGATCGCTGTGAATCTGATGGTGTCGTGCCGGATTGCTCGCGTTGGCATGGAGGACACGGTGCGCTGGGTGAAGTGGCTGGTGGCCTCCATGTTTGTCGTGATCGTGGCGGTGGTGACTTGGCCGCAACTGGCGCTTTGGCTGCCCACTCAGCTGGGCTACTGATCGTTGTAAAGTGTTTCCCGCGTTGCTGTTCTTTTTACCTATAACGGAGACTGTTCCCATGAAGATGCGTCGTTCCCTGCTGGCCACCCTGGCCGCCACTGGCTTGTCTGCCCTGATGGCCGCCTTGCCCGCCACCGCCATGGCCCAAAGCCAGCCTTACAAAGCCGAGTACCGCATGTCGCTGGTGGTGGGCACCGCCTTTCCTTGGGGCAAGGGCGGCCAGATCTGGGCCGACTTGGTGAAGGAGCGCACCCAGGGGCGCATCAACATCAAGCTGTACCCGGGCGTGTCCCTGATCCAGGGCGATCAAACCCGCGAATTCAGCGCGTTGCGCCAGGGTGTGATCGACATGGCGGTGGGCTCCACCATCAACTGGTCGCCGCAGGTCAAGTCGTTGAACCTGTTTTCGCTGCCGTTCCTGATGCCCGACTACGCAGCGATTGATGCGCTGACGCAAGGCGAAGTCGGCAAGCAGATTTTCACCATGCTCGACAAAGCCGGTGTGGTGCCGCTGGCCTGGGGCGAAAACGGCTACCGCGAATTGACCAATTCCAAGCGCCCGGTGCGCACACCGCAAGACATCAAGGGCCTGAAAATCCGGGTGGTCGGTTCACCGCTGTTTCTCGACACCTTCACAGCACTCGGCGCTAACCCGACTCAGATGAGCTGGGCCGACGCCCAGCCGGCCTTCGCCAGCGGCGCGGTCGACGGTCAGGAAAACCCAATGTCGATCTTCACCGCTGCCAAGTTGCACAACGTGGGCCAGAAAAACGTGACCATGTGGGGCTATGTGGCCGATCCGCTGGTGTTCGTGGTCAACAAAGACATCTGGGCATCTTGGACGCCGGCTGACCAGAAAATCGTGCGCGAAGCAGCGGTCGAGGCCGGCAAGCAGCAAATCGTGATTGCCCGCAAAGGCCTGAATGAGCCCGGCCAGCCGCTGTTGAAAGACATCGCCGCCATGGGTGTGACGGTGACGCAGCTCACGCCAGCCGAGCGCGATGCGTTTGTGCTGGCGACGCGTCCGGTCTACAACAAGTGGAAAGCGCAGATCGGTACCGATCTGGTGACCAAGGCCGAGAAGGTGATCGCTGCGCGCAAGCAGTGATCGCTTCTCCTCGATGAGAACGGGCCTCCTGCGGGAGGCCTTTTTCATGGATCGTCTGCCTCGGGCTTGTGCACCTTACCTGCGCGCACAGGGGCACAATCGTTTTTTTGGGCAAGGACACACGATGAAGCGATTGATGCTGGTCGGGGCCAGCGGTCTGGTGGGGCAAAGCGTGTTGCGCCAGGCGCTGGCGCACCCGCAGGTCCAGCAGCTGGTTGCGCCGACGCGCCGCTTGCTGCCGCCGCACGCCAAATTGCACAACCCAGTGGTTGATTTCGACGCCTTGGCCGTGGATGCCGACTGGTGGGCGGTGGACGCGGTGATCTGCACCCTGGGCACCACGATCAAAAAATCCGGTTCGCAGGCCGCGTTTCGCCGCGTGGACCACGACCACCCGCTGCGGGTGGCACAGATCGCACTCCAACATGGCGCCAACGCCTATGCGCTGAACTCCGCCCTGGGGGCTGACGCCACCTCGCGGGTGTTTTATTCGCGCACAAAGGGCGAGCTGGAGCGCGATTTGCAAACCCTGGGCTATCCCTCACTCACCTTCGTGCGACCCGGTCTGATCGGTGGCGATCGGCAGGAGCCGAGGCCCGGCGAGCGGCTGGGGGTGGTGGTGTTGCAGTGGCTGCGCCCGCTGCTGCCGGCGCGCTACCGGGTGGTGCTGGCCGAGCGCATCGCCCACCAGTTGCTGCAAGCCGCGCTGGCGGGCGAGCCGGGGCTGCGGGTGGTGATGTCAGAAGACATTGATTGAATTGACGCTGGGCTGTTTGTTGCCTGCTGGGATGGGGGCTCGTCTCACCGCACCCGGCCCCAGCCTGCTTGCCGAGCTGGCGCACGCCCACAGCCAGGCGCAAGCCAACCGGGCCTCTGGCAACCCGCTTTAGCCCAGCACAACGGCCTCGCCCGCACCGCGCTCGACGATCACGCCGATCTCAAACACCGTCTCGCCCAAACCGCGCAGCGTAGCGGCGCAGGCAGCAGCTTCTTCGGCAGCCATGATCACCACCATGCCGATGCCGTTGTTGAAGGTGCGGTTCATCTCGCTGTCGTCGATGCCAGCGGTGGCTTGCAGCCAGGCAAAAAGCTCGGTCTGCGGCCAGCTTCCTTTTGTCAGGTGTGCGGCGCTGCCTTCGGGCAGCACACGCGGAATATTCTCCAGCAGGCCGCCGCCGGTGATGTGGGCCAGGGCCTTGATGTCGTGTTGCGCCAGCGCAGCCAGCACGTTCTTCACATACAGGCGGGTCGGTTTCATCACCGCCTGTTTGAACGGCAGGCCGTCAAGCAGGGTGGGCAGACCAGCTCCGGCGCGTTCAATGCATTTGCGCACCAGCGAAAAACCGTTGGAATGCAAGCCGTGCGAGGCCAGGCCCAGCACCAGGTCGCCCGGCTTCACACCCTGGCCAGTAAGAATCTTTGACTTCTCCACCGCGCCGACACAAAAGCCCGCCAGGTCGTATTCCCCGGTCGGGTACATGCCAGGCATCTCGGCCGTCTCGCCACCGATCAGCGCGCAGCCGCTGAGCTCGCAGCCTTTGGCGATGCCGCCGATGACAGCCGCAGCGGTGTCCACATCGAGCTGGCCGCAGGCGAAATAGTCGAGAAAGAACAGTGGCTCGGCGCCTTGCACCAGCACGTCGTTCACGCTCATGCCCACCAGGTCGATGCCGACCGTGTCGTGCATGTTCCATTCAAATGCGAGCTTGAGCTTGGTGCCCACGCCGTCGGTGCCGCTCACCAACACCGGTTCCTTGTAGCGCTTGGGCACCTCAAACAGCGCACCGAAACCGCCAATACCAGCCAGCACGCCTTCACGCATCGTCTTCTTCGCCAGCGGTTTGATGCGCTCGACCAGCGCATCGCCTGCGACGATGTCCACGCCAGCGTCTTTGTACGAAAGGGGTTTTTGGCTGCTGGACATCATGTGGTGGCAACGTTGGCGGCGCGGGGCCGGATACGGGGCGGCGGCTCCTGGGAACCGCCTGCGGAGCGATTGGGATGCGCAGAATAGAATTTGCCCTGGATTTTAAGGGCCGCGTCGGCCTCTCGGTCTTTCGTCCCATCCGCCATGACCTTCACACCGAATCAGATTCGCATCGCCTCCTGGGTCGCCATCGCCGTGGTCTGCTGGCTGCTGCTCTCCCTGCTGGCGCCAGTGTTGATGCCGTTTTTGCTTGCTGCGGGTCTCGCTTACATATTGCAGCCGATGGTGGCTTGGCTGCACGCCCGGCACATCCCGCGCTGGCTGGGCGCGGGGGTGGCGATTTTTCTGCTGACGCTGATATTGGCGGCGGTGTTCCTATTGATCGTGCCGGTGATCACCAAGCAGGTGCCTTTGCTCAAGGAGCAGGTGCCGCTGCTGCTCGACCGAATCAACGAGTCCTTGCTGCCGCTGGCTTTGCGCGCCGGGATCGACTTGCAGATCGACGTCGACCAGGTGCGCGGCTGGTTGCGCAAGCTGATCGCCGAAAACGAGAGCGATCTCATCGGCGGTGTGTTGTCTTCGCTGCGCATCGGCGGCAGCGCGCTGGCTGCGGTGTTTGGCAACCTGGTGCTCGCGCCCATCGTGGCTTATTACCTGCTGCTCGATTGGGCGCGCCTGATCGAGCGCACCAAGGGTCTGATCCCGCCGCGCTGGCGTCCGCAGGTGCAGAGTTTTCTGAACGACACCCACGCGGTGCTTGGCCAGTACCTGCGCGGTCAGGTGGTGGTGATGGCTTTGCTGGCAATTTTCTACACCGTGGGCCTGGCGCTGGTGGGGCTGAAGCTGGCGCTGCCGATTGGTGTGTTCACCGGCCTCGCTGTGTTTGTGCCTTACCTGGGTTTTGGTCTGGGCATGTTGATGGGCGTGCTGGCGGCGGTATTGCAGTTTCAGAGCATGCTCGGGGTGGCGCTGGTGGCGCTGGTGTTTGTGGTCGGTCAGGTGGTGGAGAGCATGTATGTCACGCCACGCCTGCTCGGTGACCGCATCGGGCTGCACCCGATTGGGGTGATTTTTGCCTTGATGGCATTTGGCCAGCTGTTTGGCTTTGTCGGTGTGCTGATCGCGTTGCCGGCCAGTGCGGTGTTGCTGGTGGCCATTCGCCGGGCCAAGGCCAGCTACCTTGGGAGTGCGCTCTACCTGGAAGCGCCCGCTGTCGCTGGCAAGCCCCGGCCGACCGCGAACCTGGACGACGCCACATGAGTGTTGGCACGCCGCCCATGAAGCAAATGGCGCTCGACATCGGGCTGGCCCCTGTGCCCACGCTGGAGCGCTTTGTGCCTCTGGGCAATGAGGCCGCGCTGGAGCACCTGTGGCTGTGGACCAGCAACCCCCTGCGCTCGCCGGTGCCCACCTGCCTGTGGGGCGAAAGCGGCAGTGGCAAAACCCATTTGCTGTGTGCGGTGCGCCAGGCCTTGCAGGAAGAGGGCGGGCGGGTCGGCTGGCTCGACCCCGGCAGCCGCTTGCCCGAAGAATTCGACGAACGCTGGGACGCGGTGCTGCTTGACGATTGCCAGCGCTTCAGCGCCGCGCAGCAGGCGGTGGCGTTCAACTGGTTTGTCAACGCCCAGAACCCGGCCCATGGAAGGGCCCGCTGGGTGCTCGCTGCAGCCGACCGCCCGCCGGCCGATCTGCCCCTGCGAGAAGACCTGCGCACCCGCCTCGGCTGGGGCCATGTGTTTCAGCTGCACGCGCTGGACGAGGCCGATCGCCGCTCGGTGCTGCGGCGCGCGGCCGACGAGCGCGGCGTGTTCCTGAGCGACGAGGTGGTGGACTACATGCTCACGCGCTTCGCGCGCGACCTCGCCAGCCTGATGCACCTGCTGCAACAGCTCGACGCCTACGCGCTGCGCACCCAGCGCGCCGTCACCATTCCGCTGATCAAATCCATGCTCGATAGCGGCTGAGCGCCCGACGCATTGCCGTGCCCCCGCTGTGTTCCCTTTTGTCTGATTCCATGTCCCTGCAACCCATTCGCCTGGCCCTGTTCGACCTCGACCACACCCTGCTGCCGCTCGACTCCGACCACGCCTGGGGTGAGTTCACGGTGAAACTGGGCTGGCGTGATGCCCACACACACAGCCGCGCCAATGACGCTTTCTATGTGCAATACAAGGCTGGCACGCTGGACATCGCCGCCTATGTGCGCTTCGCCACCAGCGCGGTGCGCGAGCAAGGCCAAGCCAAATCAGACCTGGCCCATGCGCGGTTCATGGAGCAGGTGATCCGCCCGGCGATTCGCCCGCAGGCGATTGAGCTGGTGCGCGAGCACCAGCGCGCGGGCGACACGGTGGTGATCGTTACCGCCACCAACGAGTTCGTCACCCGCCCGATCGCCCAGGCCTTTGGCGTTGACGAGCTGATTGCCATTGAGCTCGAACGCGATGCGCAGGGAGAGCCCACCGGCGAGATTCGGGGCACACCCTCGTTTCGCGAGGGCAAGGTGGCGCGTGTGGAACAATGGCTGGCTGCCCGAGGCCTGTCCTGGGACCGCGTCACAAACAGCAGCTTTTACAGCGACTCAATCAACGACCTGTCGCTGCTGGAGAAGGTTCACCAACCGGTGGCCACCAACCCGGACGAGCGCCTCGGCGCCATCGCTGCCGAACGCGGCTGGCGCATCCTCACCCTATTTCCATGATCAAAACATTCATCGACAAGCTGCTGGGCAAAGCCAGCGGCCGCAAGCCTTCCAAGTTTGGCAAACGCGAAGACGTGCCCGCTGCGGTGCACGCCATCGAGCGCAACCTGGTCGACCAGCGCGCGCTCGATGTCGTCCATACCTTGAAGCAAGGCGGCTTCGAGGCCTACATCGTTGGCGGCGCGGTGCGCGATCTGCTGCTGGGCTTGCGCCCGAAAGACTTCGATGTGGCCACCAGCGCCACGCCCGAGCAGGTCAAAAGCCTGTTTCGCCGTGCCTTCATCATTGGCCGTCGTTTTCGCATTGTGCATGTGGTTTACGGCCGCGGTCGCGACAACGAGGTGATCGAGGTCTCCACCTTTCGCGCCTACCTCGACGCAGCCGACGCCGATCAGGTCAAGGGCAACGAGCGCACCAGCAAAGGCCAGCTGGCCGGCATGACACATGCGGTGGACGCCAGCGGGCGCGTGTTGCGCGACAACGTCTGGGGCCCGATCGAGCAAGACGCCGCGCGGCGCGACTTCTCCATCAACGCCATGTACTACGACCCCGAATCGCAGACCGTGGTGGACTTCCACAGCGGCATTCGCGACGCGCAAAAGAAAACGCTGCGCATGATCGGCGACGCCGCCACCCGCTACCGCGAAGACCCGGTGCGCATCATCCGCGCGGTGCGCTTCGCCGCCAAGCTCAGCCACCTCGGTTTCAAATTCGATCCCAAAACCCTGCAGCCGCTGGCCGCCTCGCACAAGCTGCTGGCCGACGTGCCGCAAAGCCGCTTGTTCGACGAAATGCTCAAGCTGCTGCAGACCGGCCACTCGCTGGCCAGCGTGGCCCAGCTGCGCGAAGTGGGGCTCAACACCGGCATTTACCCGCTGCTTGACGTGGTGGTGGAGCGCGCTGACGACCCGTTCGTGAAACTCGCGCTGCAAGACACTGACCGCCGCGTCGCTGAAGGCAAGCCGGTGGCGCCGAGTTTTTTGCTGGCCTGTGTGCTGTGGGCCGACGTGCGCAAGGGCTGGAACGAGCGCCTGCAGCCCAAAGGCAACCAGCGCCCACCGGCACCGGCGGCGGCGCTGCTAGACGCGGTCGATGTGGTGTTTGACAGCCGCATTGGTGATGTGTCGGGGCGCGGCAAGCTGGGTGCCGACATGCGCGAAATCTGGGTCATGCAGCCGCGCTTTGAGCGGCGCACCGGCAACGGCCCGTTCAGCTTGGTGGACCAGCCGCGCTTTCGCGCTGGCTTTGATTTTCTGCGCCTGCGCGCCCAGGTCGGCGAGATCGAGGAAGAGCTGGCCCACTGGTGGGAAACCTTTCAGAACGTCAGCGACGACATGCGCCAAGACATGGTGGACGCGCAGCGCAAAGACAGCCCTGGTCGCTCAGGCCCCGGCAAGGCGCGCCGCGTAAAACGCAGCGACGCCGACCACCCCGCCAGCCTGCCCGCAGACAGCGCACAAGGCGCACAGCCAGATCCTCGCTTGCGCGGCGAAGACGGTGCTGGGTTTGGCGATAGCGCTGGCCACGAACGCCAAGCTGGCAGCGAGGGAGAAGAGGGCGCAGCTGCGCCGAAAAAGCGCCGCCGCCGCCGCAAACCGGCTGGTGGCGCCGCCGCTGCGCCCGACATGGGCGCGGACGAATAATCCTGGCAGTGCGGCATGGGCAAGAAGGAATATCGGTTTGGGCTGAGCCCTTCGCCCAGCGCCGGGCAGGCGCTGCCCAGGCCCCGTACCGAAGTTACCGCCCACATTGGCCTGGGCGCCAACCTCGGTGACCCCAGGCAGGCGCTGCGCCGTGCCATGGCGCAACTCGGCACCACCCCAGGCCTGCGCCTGCTGCAGACCTCCAGCATCTACCGCAGCGCCCCGGTCGACTCCAGTGGCCCCGACTACATCAACGCTGTGGCCGAAGTCGCCACCACCCTCACCGCGCCCGATTTGCTCGCCGCGCTGCAAGCCATCGAGCAGGCCGCTGGCCGTGAGCGGCCCTATGTCAACGCGCCACGCACGCTGGATCTGGATTTGCTGCTGTATGGCAGCGCGCGCATCGATTCGCCGTTGTTGACCGTGCCACATCCGAGGATGCAAGAACGGGCCTTTGTGCTGCTGCCGCTGCACGAGATAGCGCCCGGCTTGGTGTCGGCCGAGGCCTTGCGGGCCGTGGCCCATCAAGCCTGTGGCCCCAGCCTGGGCAACGGGTTTTCCGCAGCGCATTCCTAGGGCGGGCGTGCAAACAAAGTGCGCCCGGGTCGTGGCATGTCACGCCACGAATCCCGGTGTCGGGCACCTGCATCCACCAAGACTTGTTGCAAGCGGTGCTGCGCCGGGCCCCTTCGTCAACAGGCGAAGCTCAAACCACGGTTTGAATGCCAAGCAAACGCTGGGCGACACCGCGTAAGCCAGTTTGCGCACGCGGCTAAGCGTTGACATGCAAGGTGGTGCGGCTGATCCGGGAGGCGCACTTCTCGCACGCCGGCAAATCAACCGCCGTACCTGGCGGGCAACAAGCTGCCATTGCCCTGGAGCAAGATTTCAGAAATAGCGCCATCCGACCAGCGGCCGCAAGCGATGGTGACACCCGCTCGAGCCAACCACCGTGCCACGGCTTGGTGAAAAAACTGCGCTTGGCTGCTGAAGACTTGCTCGGGTTCAAGCGTGGTGCCGCTCCGTGCAGGCTCGTTGCTGCTGGTGGGAACTGTGCTCGATCGGCGGGCTCATGCACTTCCTCCTGTCGCGGGACGGCTTTCAACGCCCTGCCAAAAATCGCGGCGCAGGTGCGGATCGGTTTTGAACTCGCCTAACTGTCGCGTCCCGTGTGATCATGTACCCATTCGTAGCTGGGCATTTTTCCGGGCAAGGGAAGTGATGCGTGGCGTGATTGAGTCTTTCAAAGCGGAGCAACCCATATGAGCGAAGTGCATGCCC
>Ga0105054_10003525_pt1 | contig 24175 bp, 8 predicted proteins | sample BON02_FD_78091 | JGI IMG/M metagenome (GOLD analysis project Ga0105054, IMG submission 78091) | Freshwater microbial communities from Lake Bonney liftoff mats and glacier meltwater in Antarctica - BON-02 (megahit assembly) | ecosystem: Environmental > Aquatic > Freshwater > Ice > Glacier...
CCGGCTTCTCCGGCGCCGACGGCGGCCCGGCCGCCCCGTGCGCGCCGGGGACCTTCAAGACCGCCAACGGCAGCGCCGCGTGCCACGAGTGCCCGCCCGGCACGGCCTCGGCCGTGCTCAACGCGACGCGCGCGGACACGTGCGCGCAGTGCCCCGCGGACTCCTTCGCGGGCAACGGGAGCGCGGCGTGCGCGTTCTGCCTCGGCAACACCTCGTCCCCCGCCGGCAGCGGCGCGCGCGAGGCGTGCAAGAGCAACCCCGGCTTCTCCGGCGCCGACGGCGGCCCGGCCGCCCCGTGCGCGCCGGGGACCTTCAAGGACACCCTCGGCAGCGCCGCGTGCGTGTTGTGCCGCGCGCACTCGCAGTCGCCCGCCGGCAGCACGCACGCGGTCGCCTGCGCGTGCGACCGCGGGCACTTTGCCGCCGACGCTGCGGCAGAGTGCAGCACGTGCGCGCCCGGCACGTTTGCCAACGAGAGCAACAGCAGCGCGTGCCGCGCGTGTCCTGCACACACGCACTCGCTGTCTGCGTCGGAGGCGCTGGAGGCCTGCGTGTGTGTGCCGGGGTTCTCCGGGTCCGGCGGGGACGCGGCGTGCGCCGCGTGCCCCGCGGGCACCTTCAACAGCCTGCACAACCAGTCGCAGTGCGCGCTGTGCCACGCACACTCGTTCTCGCCGCGCGCGAGCGCGCGGCAGGACAACTGCACGTGCGACCCGGGGTTCCACGGCGCCGACGGAGAGGCGTGCGCAGGATGCGAGCCGGGCTCGTACAAGGACTTTGCGGGGGCTGGGCCGTGCACGCAGTGTCCGACCAACACCTTTTCGCTCGGCAACACCTCGACCTCGCTCGGCGACTGCGGATGCAACGCCGGCTACGCCAACGTCTCGTTCGGCGTCGCCCGCGTGTGCGTCGCGTGCGCACTGCGCCACTACAAGCACGTCCACGGCGACGGCGAGTGCGTGGCGTGCCACCCGGACTCGGAGACGGCCGGCACCGCCTCGACGGCGCTCGCGGCGTGCCTGTGCGTGCCGGGCTTTGCGCCGCGCGACGGGCTCTGCAGCGCGTGCGCGCCCGACACGTTCAAGGCCAGCACCGCCAACGTAAACTGCTCGCGCTGCCCGGCAGACGCCGCGGCACCGCCCGCGTCCGCGGGCGGCGAGGCCTGCGCGTGCAACGAGGGCTACAGCAGCCCGGAGCTTGCGCAGGCGTGCACTGCGTGCGCCGCGGGCTCGTTCAAAAACACGTCGGGGGTTGGCGAGTGCGAGCTCTGCCCCGCGGGCACCTTCACCAACAGCACCGCGCTGGCGCTGGTCGCGGCGGGCAATTGCTCGCTGTGCGCCCCCGGGACCGCGTCGGCGCCCGGCAGCGCGGGCGGCGCGGGCAGCTGCGCGCGCGAGTGCCCCGCCGGCCAGTACGGGCACCCGATCGTGCCCGTCGACGGGCGCGTCGGGTGCTTCGAGTGCGCGGCCGACACCTACCAGAACCTGGACAACCAGCCGGCCTGCCTGCGGTGTCCGGAGAACACGCAGTCCGTCGGCGTGCAGCGCGCGTGGTGCGCGTGCGCGCCGGGCTACTACGGCAGCGCGACGCCCGTGGGCCACGAAGACTGCGCACAGTGCCCTGCGGGGAGCCACAAGGCCGCCCCGGGCGCGCAAAACTGCACGCTGTGCCCCGCCGGCAAGTTCAACCCGGCGCTCGGCAGCCTCGGCGCGCACGACTGCCAGGACTGCCCCGCCGGGACGTACTCCGAGGAGCGTGGCGCGAGCTCGCCAGCGCAGTCGTGCCTGGCGTGCCCCGCAGGCACGTACGGGCTGCTCGCTGCCGCAACGAGCCTCGCCAACTGCTCGCTGTGCGCGGCGGGCACGCACTCCGCCGCGCCCCGCCAGACCTCGCGCGCGGCGTGCACGGCGTGCGAGCGCGGCACCTTCTCGCGGACGCCCGGCGCGACGAGCGCCGGGCAGTGCGAGCTGTGCCCCCTGCACACGTGGTCGGACGCGCTGGCCGCGAACGCGAGCGCGCTGTGCCAGGACTGCGGGCCCGGGCGCTACACGACGGGCGCGGGTATGCAGATGGAGTCGTTGTGCGACAGCTGCCCGAGCGGGCAGTTCCTCGGCGCCAACCGCACGGCCTGCGAAAATTGCGGCAGACACACCTTCAACGAAGTCCCTGGCGCGGCGGGCCGCGCCAGCTGCCTGGACTGCCCCGCGGGCACCGCCTCGTTCGCCGAGGGCGTGGTGCGCGAGGAGGCGTGTGCCGCGTGCGCCGCCGGGCGCTATCTGCGCCTGCCCGCCGACAACTTCTCCGCGGCGTGCGTGGCGTGCCCGCGCAACACCTTTTCGCCGTACCCCGGCGCGTGGACGCTCAGCAACTGCTCGCGCTGCCCCGCGGGCACCTTCACGCTGGTCGACGGCGCCAGCGACGCGCAGCAGTGCGAGGCCTGCGGCCCGGGGGCCTTCCGCAACGAGACGGCGGCGGCGTGCGTGCAGTGCCCCCCCGGGTCGTTCTCGACGGCGCCGGCGGCGTTTTCGGCCGACACCTGCCAGGACTGCGGGCCCGGCCTCTTCCACAACCGCTCGGGGGCAGAGAGTGCTGAGGCGTGCGAGCCCTGCCCTGCGGGCACGTATTCCTCGCAGGCGCGCGGCGCCAGCGCCGCGGTGTGCGTGGCGTGCCCGGCCGGGACCTTTTCCGCCGCGCCCGCCGCGCGCGACAACGGCACGTGCGCCGCCTGCGGCGTCGGCAAGTACTCGCAGGCGACCGGCGCGGCGAGCGAGGCGACCTGCGTGTCGTGCGCGGCCGGCTCGTACATCGTGATGCCCGTGGCGCCGCTCGGCGAGGTCTGCGGGCGCTGCCCGCCCGGCACCTTCTCCAACGACACGCGCGCGGCCGGGCCCGAGGTGTGCACGGCGTGCCCGCCGGGCACGCACTCCAACGTCTCGGGCGCGTCGGCGCAGGCGCAGTGCACGGCGTGCGCGCGCGGCACCTTCCGCGCGGGCCCCGCGGCCGCCGGCGTCGCCGCGTGCCAGGCGTGCGCGCCCGGCACGTACTCGCCGCTGCCCGCGGCCACCAACGCCTCCGCGTGCCGCCCCTGCCCCGCGGGGACCTTCCTGCCGCGCGCCGGCGCCTTCGCGGCGGACGACTGCGAGGCCTGCCGCGCGGGGACCTACAGCGAGCTCGAGGCGCGCAGCAACGCCAGCGACTGCCTGCTGTGCAGCGCCGGCTCCGCGTCGACGGTCGTCGCCTCCGCCAGCGCGGGCGGCTGCCTCCCGTGCGCGGCCGGCGGCTTCGCGCTCGCGGGCGCGACGGCGTGCGAGCAGTGCCCCCCCGGCACGCAGTCGCCGGACGCCCGCGGCGCCGGCCCCGAAGTGTGTCTGCCGTGCCCGGCGGGCACCGAGGGCCTGCCCAACGTCACCACCGAGTGCGCGCAGTGCGCGCCCGGCAAGTTCTCCGCGGCGCTGGGCCCCGAGCGCGCGCGCCCGCCAGGCTCGTGCATCGCGTGCGCGCCCGGCTCGTTCTCGGCGGCGCTCGGCGCCGCGTCCAACGCGACGTGCGCGCCGTGCGCCCGCGGCTTCTACGCGCCCGCGCCCGCGTCCGTCGCGTGCACCGCCTGCGGCCGCGGCCTCTTCCTCGACGCGCTCGGCAGCGCCAGCGCGCTCGAGTGCGCCCGGTGCCCCATCGACACGCACTCCAACGCGACGGGCGCGGCCAACAGCAGCACGTGCCAGCCCTGCGCGCCGGGCACGGCATCGTTCTCGGGCAGCACGCTGCCCAGCGACTGCCTCGGCGTGTGTCCGGGCGGGCGCACCGGGCCCCCCGGCAACTGCTCCGCGTGCCCCGACGGGTCGTACAAGCAGGGCCTCGGCGCGCACCCGTGCCTGCCGTGCCCGTCGCACGCGCAGAGCGCCGACGAGCGCACCATGTGTGAGTGCGTCGCTGGCTTTCGCGGCCCGCCGTCGGTCTTTGGCGGCGCCGCCAACTGGTCGTGCTCGGCCTGCCCGCCCGGCGCCTTCCAGGACCGCGCGGGGGCGACGGTGTGCGCGCTGTGCGCGTTCGGCACGTTTTCGCCCGCGAGCGCCGCGGCGTCCGCCGCCACCTGCGAACGCTGCCCCGCCCTGCACAACGCGAGCATGGGCGCCGCGAGCGCCGCGGGCTGCCGGCCGCAGTGCGCCCCGGGCTTTACAGGGCCCTTTGACGCGTGCGCGCTGTGCCCCGCGGGCGGCTTCAAGCTTGGCGTGGGGCCCCTCGTGTGCGGATCGTGCCTGGCAGCGCGCGGCGTGCTGGCGGCGCCGCCGCCCTCGGCGCAGTGCGAGTGCGCCCCGGGCTTTTCGCCGCAGCCTCTGCCCGCGTCGGTGCTGGTGCAGCAGGCCGCGCAGATGGCCACCGTCAGCGTGTACGCGGGGACGCCGCTGCGGCTCGCCTGGCCCGCGTGGACCGCGCTGCGTTCGCCCACGCCTGCGGGACACGCGTGGCTGCGCCTCAATATCACAACAGTGGGCACGAGCACGCAGATTTCGTCGGCGCCGTCGTACGCCCTCGGGGGGGACGAGTGCCTGAGCCCGCAGCTGGTGGCCGGCACGACGACGCGCATGATGGTCTTCACCGTCCCGCCGCCAACCGCAGTATCGGACGCGCCGCCGCCGGCGTTTCACCCCCTGCTGAGCGCCGAGCGCCACCTCATCATCACGCGCGACCCCCTGGAGCCCCCGGCCTGCCGCGTCGAAATCTTCCGCGCGCGCCAGGACGTGCCCGACCCCGCGACCGGCCACGTCTACGACGAATACGACTTTGCAATATCCCCCTTCTGCACGCGCGCGCTGACCTACACATGCATCAACGCGCGCCTCAGCCAGAGCGCGGGCACCGTGCCCATCGCGCTGGTGGCGCGCGGGGCGCCGCTGCTGCACCTCGACATGGAGCTCTCCTTCGAGGCCGCGTGGAGCGCGCAGTACGCCGTCCCGGTGTTTCCAGCGGCGGCCTGGCCGCCCGCCGCCGGCGCGTGTCGCGAGTGCGGCGCGGGCTCTGTCAAGCCCGGCGCTGGCAACGGGGCGTGCGCGCCCTGCGCCGCCGGGTCCGCGGCGCGCGCCGGGCAGCTTGCGTGCACCCCGTGCGCGCGGGGCTTCTATGCCGCGGGCGCATCCGCGCAGTGCACGGCATGCCCGTCCGGCTCCACGACCGCAGCGGGCCTCGCCGCGGCCTCGGCGGACGCGTGCACGCCGTGCCCCGCGGGCTCCTTCCTCAACGCGACGGGCGCGCACTGCGCGCTGTGCCCCCCCGGGCAGGTCTCCGCGGCGGGCAGCGCCTCGTGCGCGCTGTGCGGCGCGGGGAGCTTCCGCAGCAGCCCCTCGGACTGCCGCGCCTGCCCGCCCGGGACCGTCGCGGGCCCCGCCCCGCGCGACTCCAGCGCCTCCTGCCTTCTGTGCCCCGTGGGCACCTACTCGCCGCTGGAGGGCGTCGAGCACGGCGCGGCCTGCACGGCGTGCCCCGCCGGCTCGCACGGCGCCGTCGCGGGCGCGGCGGCGCCGGAGCAGTGCGCGCTGTGCCCCGCGGGTACCTTTACGCTCTCGCTCACGCCCGCGGGCGGCAATGTGAACAGCAGCGCGTGCGTCCTGTGCCCGCGCGGCACCTTCTCGTCCGCGCGCGGGGCGGTGGGCGCCGGCGTGTGCGACCCGTGCGGCGCTGGCTTCTACGGCGACGGCGAGGGCGCGACAGCGCGCGCCAACTGCTCGCGGTGCCCGCCGGGGTCCTTTTCGGCGGCAAACGTTGCGCGCGCAGCCTCGGAGTGCGCGCCGTGCGCGCTCGGCTTCTTCGGGTCGCCCGCCGGCGGCGACGCGGCGTGCACCGCGTGCCTGCCCGGGCGCTACAACAACCGCACCGGCCAGGCGGGCGAGGGCTCGTGCGCGCTGTGCCCTTCCGGCACGCGCGCGGCGCTGCCCGCGGCCACGAGCCGCAGCGCCTGCGTGCCGTGCGAGCCCGGGGCCTTTTCGCGCGAGGCGGGCGCCAGCGCCGCGTGCGCCCCGTGCCCCGAGGGCACCTTCAGCGCGGCCGCCGGTGCGCCGGCGTGCGCGCCGTGCCCAGCGGGCACCTTTGACGCGCTGCGCCCCGGCGCGCGCAGCGCGCAGGCCGCCACGTGCGCGCTGTGTCCGACGGGCAAGTTCTCCAGCGCCACCGGCGCGTTTCCCAGCAGCCAGCAGGACGACCCGTGCAGCTCCTGCCCGGTCGGCACCGTGAGCCTGGCGCTCGGGGCCTCGTCACCTGGCGCTTGCGCGCCCTGCGCGGCCGGCGCGTTTGTCGACGCGCGAGCTGCGGCGGACGGCTGCCTGGCGTGTGCCCGCGGCACGTTCATGCCGCTTGCAGGCGCCTTCACGGGCGGCGCGGGCTCGACGGGCGCGTCGCCGTGCCTGCTGTGCCCCGCCTCCACCTTTAGCGAGGCCCTCAGCGCAACCGCCAACGACACTTGCCTGCCGTGCCCTCCGGGGTCGTCAAGCACGCTGCGCGGCGCGCCCTCGGCCGCGACATGTACCCTGTGCGCGGCGGGCAAGTACGGCGCGCTCGGCGACGACGGCCTGCCTGTGTGCGCCGCGTGCCCGGCGGGCACCTTCAACCCCGCGGCCGGCGGCGCCAACCTGTCGTCGTGTCTGCTGTGCCCGCAGGGCTCGTACTCTTCGACCACCGGGAGCACGCTGGCCGCGGCGTGCACGCTGTGCCAGGCCGGCAAGTTCTCGACGGCCCGCGGCGCGGCCACGCCCGCCACGTGCGAGGGGTGCGCAGCAGGCACGTTTGCGCCGCTGCCGGGCCTCTCGGCATGCGCGCTTTGCGCGCCCGGGACGTTCCGCACGGCCGACACGCCCGCGTCGCGCGCGAGCGACTGTCTGCGCTGCCGCGCGGGCACCTTTGCCGCGGTCGCGGGCGCCGGCACGAGCTCTGTGTGCTTGGAGTGTCCGTCCGGGCACTTTCTCACGCGGACCGCCGCGAGCAACACCGCGCAGCGCGACTGCGTGCCGTGCGCGCCCGGGTCGTACTCGTTTGCGCGCGCGCTGGCCGCCGCCGCGGAGTGCCTGCCGTGCCCGCGCGCGCACGTCTGCGCCGGCGGGGCGCAGGTGCTGCGCTGCCCCGCGCTGCGCACCTCGCCCCCCGGGTCCGTCGCGTGCGAGTGCCTCCCAGGCTACAGTGATACCGATACGGGCGACAGCGGGTGCGCCCCGTGCGCCCCGGGCTCGTACTGCCCAGGCGCCGGGGTGACAGAGGCCTGCCCCTTGAGCAGTACCTCGCTCCCGCGCTCTGCGGCGCGCACCGACTGTACCTGCCGCCCAGGGTTCTTTGGAGCGGACGGCGGGGCCGCGTGCCAGCCGTGTCTCGCGGGCAGCTTCTGCCCCGGCGGGGCGCACATCAACCAGTGTGCGCGCAGCACCGCCGGCAGCCCCGCGGGCGCCGCGGACGCGCAGGCCTGTGCGTGCGCCGCCAACACGACCGGGCCGCCCGGCGGCCCGTGCTCTGTGTGCGCGCCAGGGACCTTTGCGCCCGCGCCCGGCAGCGCGGCGTGCCTGCCGTGCCCCGCAGGGCAGTACTGCCTCGGCGGCGCGCACCGCGCGCCGTGCGACGCGTTTTCGACGTCCGCGGCGGGCGCCATGTCGCTGCCGGGGGGCTGCACGTGCCTCCCCGGACACTACCGCGCCTACACCCTCGCGAACACGTGGCAATGCCGCGTGTGCCGCGTCCCCGAGTTCTGCAGCGGCACCCCGATCAACCTCGAGCTCAGCGTCGTGCTGCCGTGGGCCGGCTCCGCCGATCTCGCGCAGCGCTCCAACGACCTCTGGGGCAGCGTCGCCGCCGCGACGCGCTCCGAGAGCGTCGACCCGCCCAACTTTGACGTGACCTACACGCAGACCACCGCCGTGTTCCTCGACGCCGCAGAGGGCGCCGACGTCCCGGACGCCGGCGTGACGCGCCTGCTCGACGAGGTGACGGTCCTCTTCACGGTCGACATGCGCAACACGCTCGTGGCGTGCCCGGGGCGCGCGACGGAGGCGCTCGCGGCGCGCGTCGCGCGCGACTGCGCCTTCCGAGCCCTCTCCGCGCCCGCCGGCGCGCCGGGCCTCGAATACCGCTACGCATACGCGCGGCACGCCGCCAGCGCGCACCTGCTGGACGTGTGGTCCACCGTCGCGGTCCCGCGCGCGGGCGTGGGCGCGGTGCGCGTCGACCCCGCGGCCTGCGAGGCCAGTCTGCAGTGCGCGCCGCGCGCCACGGCGAGCGTGGCCGACGCCGGCGGCGGCCCCGGCGGCGCGGGCGAGCTGCTGCGCCCCTTTCCTGCCGACGCCGACGCGTGGGCCGCCACGGACTTTCCGCTGCGGCTCACGGCCTTTGCGCCGTGCCGGCCCGCGGTGCTCTCGCCGGGGCTGCTCCGCGACGACGACCTGCCGTGCCAGCGCAGCGGGTGCTTCTACGTGCTCGGGTACGACGCCGGCGGCGGCAACGCCACGGCGGACGCGCCCATGCAGCTCTTCATGTTCCAGCAGCGCGAGGGCGCGCTGTTTGCGCGCGCCACGCCGAGCGGCAACAGCAGCGCGCGCGCGCCCGACTATGCGGAGATGGTGCACGCCTGCGGCGCGGCGGCGGGCGTGCCGCAGTCCGCCACGCGCGCGGGCGTGGTGCTGCTGGCGGCGCGCGCGGCCGTGCGCGTGGTCGAGCAGCGCTTTGCGCGCCGCGTGCAGACGCTCGCGCGCAGGGTCCCGCGCGAGGCGCTGCTGGCGCCTGGCGGCGCCAATTACAGCATCGCCGCCGCGCCAGGGCGCAACTTCTCGCTGCTGCGCACCGAGGCCAGCTTCCTCGCGCGCGACATCCGCGCGCCGTCGGCCGCGGCCGCGCGCCTGGTGCTGCAGGCCGCGGTGGCCGCGGACGGCGGCGGCGGCGCCGTCGCGCTGCACCGGATCTCCTACGACCTCGAGGCCTTCAAGGCGCTGCTCCCGTGCGCGCTCCCGCTGCAGAGCGTCAACGCGGCCGGCTTCTGCCAGTGCAACCAGGGCTTCTTCGGGCGCTTCGGCGAGGCGTGCGCGCCGTGCGGGCCGGGCTTCCAGGAGGCCGGCGCCTTCCGCATGGCGTGCGCGCTCTGCCCCGTGAACAGCTTCTGCGCCAACAGCACGCACGCGGCAAAGTGCCCGCCCGGGAGCACATCGCCCGCGGGGGCCGCCACGCAGAGCAGCTGCACGTGCGCAGGCGGCTTCCTCGGCCCGAGCGGCGGCCCGTGCAGGGCGTGCACGCCGGACGCGCCGTGCGAGAGCGCGGGCGCGCTGCAAAGCACCTCGATCGGGCTGCGCCTCGGGTTCAGTCGCGGGCCGCCGGCTGCGGGCTTCTTGCCCATCGACTTTATGGCCCAGACGCGAGCCATCGTGGAGAACATCCGCCGTGTCGACCCTGCGGCGGCACCTCCGCTGGTCGACTTTCGTTTTCCGTCGAGGGCGACGCAGACGCTGCCACTCGGCCCGCCGCTCTTGGCCGAAAGCATGGGCGTCCTCGCGCTCGGCGAAAACATCCAGGCCTCCATGGCCGCGCGCCTCGCGCAGCCCCCCGCCGCGAGCACCATCCGCGTGCTGAGCACCGAGCTCGCCATGATGGCTATGTTTGCGGCCCCGCGGTTTTACGGCGCCGCCCGCACCAAGGCCGACCTGGCCAACGCGTTCCGGAACGAGGGCGGCTCCTGCGCTGTCAATGACATCACGGTGCGCCCCGACCCCTCGCGGCTGGACGGCTTCATGACCACGGTGCTGTGCCGCGGCATCATGTTTGATAGCCCCTCCGCCCGCTTCGAGCGCATCCGCATGCTCTACCGGATGCACCCCGGCATTCGCCGCGCGCCCGCGCGCCGCATGCTGGCAGAGGATGCAGACGGCTGGGCCGAGGGCATCGTGCAAGTCACGGACAACCTCGAGACGATCGTGGTCTTCATGACCGACCCCGTGGAGATCCTCGACAGCATTGAGGAGGTCCTGCGCGGAACCGCAGGCGGCACAGCGGACGAAGCGGTCGCCGAATTCAACATTTCCATCAGCGCAGAAACGTCCTTCAGCATGGGGGTCACGCTGACGAGCCAGGACCCCACGTTCGCCACGCGCGTGCAGGCGTCGCTGCAAGACGACGTCGCGATCACCAGCGCATTCCCGCCGGGGGCGCTGGAGGTGCTCGCGGTGGTGCTGGCGGACCAGGAGCCCGTGGTGTGCCCGCCGCAGGCCAACTGGAGCAACGCCGCGGGCGCCTGCGCGTGCGTGCTGGGCTTTGCGGGCCCCCCCGAGGGCCCGTGCGAGCCCTGTCCCGCCGGCAGCTACAGCGGGGTCTCGCGCGCGCGCTGCCTGCCGTGCCTCTTCGGATACTACTGCGCGGGCGGCGCCGTGCCGCAGGCGGCGTGCCCGTCCAACAGCACCGTGCCGGCGGGCGCGGGCCAGAGCGCGCGCGACTGCCAGTGCGAAAGCGGGCTCGCGCTGCAGGGGCCCGACCACGAGCCCCCCGGCGAGGCGCGGTGCGAGGCGTGCCTGCCCAGCGACGCCTCGTGCGAGACCGGGGCGGTGCTGCGCGCGATGCGGGTGCTGGTGCCGACAGAGGCCCCCGCCGCAAGCCTCCGCGCGGCCGCCGCGCGCCTGCCCGCGCCGGCAGCGTTCCTCTACACCCTGCGCTCGCAGCAGGCGCTCGCGCTGCCCGCCGCGCTCGCGGCGCCCGCCGCGGCGCGCGTCGCCGTCAACACCGCGCTATCCTACCCCGCGGGCTACGACAGCCTCTCCGTCGACGCGGACGAGGTGCGCTGGGAGGGCGTCGTGCTGGACCCGCTGCTCTCGTCGCAGGCCCTGCGCGCGCGGCTCCTCGCCCTCCCGTGGGGCGCCCCAGCGCCCGAAATTCGCGCGGTGGGCGAGCCCAGCACAAACGGCGCGCACCGCGTCGCGCTGCTGCTGGACACTGCCGACCGGGCGCGCGCGGCGGCGCAGCTGGCGCTGCTCCTCGAGATGCAGACGCAGCTCGCCCCCACCACGATCGGGGGCCCCGCGGTCTCGCACCGCCTGGACCTCCGCGTCACGCTGCCGCAGGACCCCCTGCCGGCGTCGCAGCTGCGCGCTGTCGTGCAGGGCGCGCTGCGCCAGCCGCTGCCGGCTCCGGGCGCCGTCGTGGCGGTGCGCGAGCTGGCCGTGCTCGCGGCTGGCGTGCTGCCGGCGGCCGAGCTCGCGCGCATCGCCTCGGACCTCGGTCTCAACATGTCGTCTGTCGCCGAGACCCCGCGCCTGGCGCCCGTGCTGCAGTGCCCCGCGCACGCCGTCAAGAACCCCGCGCGGGGCTTTGTCTGCGAGTGCGAGGCCGGCTTCGCGCTCGGGCCCGCGGGCTGCGCGCTGTGCGCGCCTGGCACCGCGGCGCTGCAGGGCGCGCCCTGCAGCGTGTGTCCGCCCAACGTCTTCTGCGTCGGCGGCCGCGGCGCCGGCGAGGCGTGCCCGCTGCGCACGAGCGCGCCCGCGGGCTCGCGCAGCGCGGCGGCCTGCCTGTGCGTCGACGGGTTCGAGGCGTCGGCGAACGGGTGCCTCCTGTGCTCGTCGCCGGACCCCGCGGCGTGCGAGGCCTGGCGCGTGCTGTCGCGGCGCTCCGTCGAGGCGCCCGCGGCGTCCGCGGACGAGCTGGCGACGCTCGAGCAGGCGCTCACGGACACCGCCGGCGTCACCATCACCAACTTTGCCTACACCTGGGCGGGCAACCGCACGACGAGCCCCGGCGGCGCCGCGCCGTCCTTCTTCACCGCGCTCCCGGGCATGCAGACGGCGCTCAACATCGCGCTGCGCATCGCGCCGGCGTCGACGCCGACGCTCAGCTTCCCCGCGCACTTTCTGCACTGGGAGCAGGCGCTGCCGCTGCGCGCGCTCAGCGCGGCCGAGATCGCCGCCGTGCTGCTGCAGACCGTGCGCGGCGCGACGCACTGCGCGGTGGTTGCGGACCCGCCGGGCACGCTCGAGGCGTTCCCCACGCTGAAGCGCGCGTCGCTGCGCGTCACGCTGCAGGACGCCGGCGCGCTGTCTCTGCGCAGCATCCACATGCAGCTCATGCAGGACCTCGCCGCCGCGCTCGCCGCGCTCGCCGCGCGCAGCGGGCAGCCGCAGCCGCCCCCGGCCGTGCCGCTCGAGGTGCTGCACGCGCGCGCGGACATGGCCATCTCGCGCGGGTGGGTGCGCGACGCCATGACCGCCGTGCTGGGCTTCGACGGCGCCGCGCTGCCGGTGGGCCTCGCGCTGGCCTTTGAGGTCGAGGTTGCGGGCGCCACCGCGTTCGACGCGGTGATCGCCGCCGCGCCGCGCGCGCGCGCGAGCCTGCCCAACAACACCGCCGTCGCGCCCGTCGCGTGCGCCGCGGGCATGCTGCGCAGCTTCAACGCCGAGCGCGAAATGTGGATGTGTCTCTGCGGGCTCGGGCAGGTGCCGGTGCCCGGCGCGGTCAGCGGGGCGTACAGCGCGGCCTGCGCGACATGCCCCGCGGGCACCGTCGTGGGCCCGGACCGCACGGCGTGCCTCGAGTGCCGCGAGAACCACCACTGCGCGGGCGGCGCCGCCATGGAGCCCTGCCCGGCGAACAGCGTGTCGCAGACGGGCGCGCGCAGCGAAGCCGACTGCTTCTGCGCCTCCGGCTTCCAGCGGGGCGCGGGCTGCGTGCCGTGCGGGGCCGGCGACGTCTGCCTGGGCAAGAACTTTGCCAACACGCAGCGCGTCGTGCTGCCGGCGTTTGACGCGCTGACCGCCGCGCAGCTTGCGCAGTACGAGCAGGCGCTCGCGGCGGAGGGCATCGCGCCCGACGCGTACGTGTACGACGTCGCGGTGCGGCGCGAGCTCCCGCTCAGCTCCGGGACCTACGCCGTGCTCGACCCCGTGCCGGGCCTCGACGCCGGGTACCAGGCCGCGCTGAACCACCTCCTCGGGCGCCCCACCAGCACGCCGTCGCTGCTCGTCTCGGCGTTCCAGGTGCGCTGGGACGGCACCGTCTGCCAGACGCTCAACCTGCGCGCGCCGTTCCGCGACGAGGTGCAGTCGCGCCTCGACGTCGCGCAGAGCGGCCTCCGCCCGATGCAATACGGGTGGCCGGTGCCCCCGGCCGCGGACGCGCCGCGCTGGACCGTGCGCGTCGACGCCGCGCCGGGGGCGTGCGGCCCGGGCTGCGCGCGCGCGGCGGCCTGCATGAACGTGTCGCTCGCGCTCGAGCAGCTCGCCTCCGCCGAGAGCACCGACCGCCGCCGCACGCAGGTCTTCGCCGCGCTCGCCACGGCGCTGCCCGAGATCGTGCTCGGCGGGGCCGCGCAGTGGCCCGCCGCCGCGCCGTACGAATTGCTGGTCGCGCGCGTCACGCTGCCGCGCCGCCCGCTCGCGCCGAGCAGCAACGCCCTGCAGGCCGCCCTCGAGACCCTCTTCCGCGGCGCGGGCGGGCAGGCGCCGCGCGCCTCGGTGCGCGGCCTCGCGTACGCCTTCACGTACCACGTCGGCCCCAACACGACCGCCGCGCTCGTGGCCGACCGCCTGGCGCGCGTGCACGCCGCGCGCGGCGTGCCCTTTGAGATGCTGCCGCTCGCGTCGGCGGTGTCGGACCCGCCGGCGTGCGGCGCCTTCGCCGCGCGCATCGCGACGCGCAGCGGCGCGTTCGAGTGCATGTGCGTGAGCGGCTACGCCGGCGCGGGCGCGGAGGACGGGGCTTGCGCGCCGTGCGCGGCGGGCACGTTCTCGGACTGGGGCACCGACCAGCGCGCGCAGTGCAAGCTCTGCCCGGCGGGGAGCTTCTGCGGCGGCGGCGACCTCGCCGACGTCGAGTCGTGCCACGCGCAGAAATTCGACAGCCACTCCGCGCCGGGCGCGCGCGCGCTCTCGGACTGCTTCTGCCGGCCCGGCCTCCAGGAGGCGCAGGCCCCGAGCGGGCTGCAGTACTGCGAGGTGTGCGCGGCGGTCTTCTGCCCGCCGCACACCGTGCGCCAGACGGTCGCGGTGTCGGTGCTGGACTCGCGCGCGCTCATGGCCCTCGGCGCGGCCCCGCGCCTCGCGTGGCTGCGCCAGCTCGCGACCGGCGCCACGATCCGCGACCTCGAGTACGTCGTGCGCGTGTCGGCGGACATCCGGCGCATGCAGAACATGTACAGCCTCGTCGTCGCGCAGCTCGCGCCGCTGCCCGACAGCATGCTGGCCACCGTGCGCGCCGCGCTGCGGCTCCCGCTGCAGGGCACGGCCCTGGCCGTCGCCGGACACGCGCTGGAGTTTGCGGTGCGCATGGCGGTCCCGAGCCTCACCCGCGAGGAGCTGCGCGCGCGCGTGCGCCTTGAGCTCGGCGCGCGCTGGGGCGCCAGCGTGCTGGTGGCCGGCGCCGACGCCAGCAAAAACGTGACCGTGCGCGTGGACGTGGCGGGCATGCCCGACGCCGCCAAGGTCGAGCTCATCATGCAGGCGTGGGACGTCCTGAGCGCGCTCCCGGCGGCCCCCGCGCTGCAGCGCGCGGACCTGCGCATCACCGAGTCTCTCGAGGCGCGCCTGTCGGTCTCTGAGCACCACGCGCGCCCCGAGGCCGACGTCGCCGCCGCGGTCATCCGCGCGATCAAGATGCCGACGGCCTCGGAGCAAAGCCTCGCCGCCGCGGTCCCCCGCGTGCAGGTCTGGATGCAGCGCCCCGACGACTCGCTGACGTGGATCCCCGCGGCGGCGCTGGACGCCATGGCCAAGCTCCTGCCGCCGCCCCGCCCGCAGCTGCTGCTCTCCGCGCGCAGCTACGACGCCGCGCCCAGCGCGCCGTGTCCGCCGCACGCCGCCTTCAACGCGAGCGGCGCGTGCGTGTGCGCGCCGGGGTTCGCGGGCGCGCCGTGCCGGCCCTGCGCGCCGGGCACCTACAGCGCGCCCGCGGGGGAGTGCCTGCCCTGCCTCTTTGGCCGCTTCTGCCTCGGCGGCAGCAGCCCCCAGGCCCTCTGTCCCATGCTCGCGCCGCACGCGTGGCCCGGCGCGCGGGGTCCCGGCGCCTGCTTCGCGGGCGCGACGGCGCCGCTCGCGCAGAGCGTGCTGCTGCGCGGCTCCGGGGGCCTCGCCGCGCGCTCCGCGGCGCAGCAGGAGGCGTGGCTCGCGCAGGGCGAGGCGCTCGCGCGCCCGGTCCTGGGCGCGGGCGCCGCCGTGGCCGAGGTCGGGTTTTTCGTGCGCCTCAGCGCCCCGCTCGCAGGCTTTGCGCCCACCACCCGCGACGCGACCTCGAGCCAGCCGCAGGTGCTCAACGCCGACATGTGCGACGCGCTGCAGGTCCCGCACAGCCTGAGCACCCTCGAGGTGCAGGCGCACGAGATCGTGTGCGCGGCCACGGTGCCCTACTTCCAGGACACGCCCGCGGCCGCGGCGCTCGCGCTGCAGGCCGCGGTGGGCAGCACGGCGGCCGCGCGCGTCACCGCGCCGGAAGACGACGCGACGGCCAAGATCGTCGCGGTCACCATGCCGGCGCAGGGCCTCGCGACCGACGCCAAGACGCTGCTGGCGCAGCGCGTGTGGGCGCAGGTCGCGCAGCTCGTGCTCGCGCGCAGCCCCTCCGTGACCGCGTCGATGGTGGAGGGCGCGCGCGCGTGCTCCGAGACGGTGCTCGTGCTCGTGCGCGCGCCCACCGTCGCCTACTGGACGCCCGCGGCGATCCTCGCGTACGTGCACGAGGTGCTCGGCGGCGCCGCCGCCACGGCCGCCGTGGACTCGGTCTCGGTGCGCTTCGCCACGGCCAGCGCGCTGGCGCGCGCCGCGCCCGATGGCGGCCTGGAGGCAGCGCTGCAGGGCTGGCCCGGCGCGGGCGAGCCCGTGCGCGTCGCGGCGGCCGAGGCCTTTGCGCCGGGCCCCGCGCGCGCGTGCCCGCAGCACGCCGTGCTCGGCGCGGGCGCGGGCGGCGCGTGCGCGTGCTCGCTCGCGGCCGGATTCACAGGCCCGCCCAGCGGGCCGTGCGTGCTGTGCGCGGCGGGCTTTTACATTACCGGCGGCGCGTGCGCCGTGTGTCCGAGCGACTCCTTCTGCCCCGGGCTCGGCGTGCGCGAGCCGTGCGAGCCGGGGCGCTTTTCCGTCGCGGGCGCGCGCGCCGCGGGCGAGTGCCACTGCCCCTGGAACACAGTGGCGAGCAGCAAGAGCGGGTGCGCCGCGTGCGCCCCCGGAGCGGCCGCGGCGTGCCAGGCGACAGTGGTGCGCGCGCGCGTCGTGCTGCGGGTCTCGGAGCTTGGGCTGCTTGCCTCCGCGGCCGCCGCGAGCGGCGCGCTCGCTGCCGCTCTCCGCACGCGCCTCGGCACCCTCACCGGCGCGCGCGAGGTGCTCACGGCCCCGGACCAGCCGTACGTCTACGAGCTCAGCGCAGTGTACAACCTCGCGGACCCCACCGAAACGGCGCGGCTGGCGCAGGCGGCGCGCGCGCCCGCGGCCAACACCACATCGCGCCAAGTGCTCTGGCAGGCGCGCCTGCTGCGCAGCTGGCAGACGGGCGCGCAGGTGCAGGCCGGCCTCGCGGCCGGCTTCGCGGCGTGCCCCGGCGGCAGCGTGCACGTGCACACCGCGGCCCGCAACACGCACGACATCCGCGTGGCGGCCGACACGACGGCGGACACCGCAGCGCAAGAGGCGCAGTGCATCCAGAGCGCGCGCGGCATGCTCGCTGCGCTCGGCGCGAGCCTGCGCGCGGCCGACAGCCTCTCCGCCTCGGCGCTCACGCACGAGACGCTGCTGCGCCTCGGCGCAGACGGCCTCGTCGGGCGCGCGCAGCTGCCGGACCCGGAGTGGCTGCCGCTGCGCGCGGAGCTGCGCGAGGTGCTGCTGGCCTTTGAGTGCTGGGGTGTCACCGACGCCTCGCGGGTCCAGCCCGCGAGCGCGCGTGACCCGGAGCTCCAGGCACTCGTCGGCGCGGGCTACGGCTTCGGCGCCATGTCCGCGGCCGCGGTCGCGCTGCGGCCGTGCCCGGCGGGCGCCGAGCGCTCCGACGCGGGGCACGTGTGCGCGTGCAGCGCCGGCCACGTCGCGCGGTCCGCCGCGGGCGCGGACGGCGGCTGCGTGCGGTGCGCGCCGGGCTCCGTCGAGAGCGCGGGCGCGTGCGCGCGCTGCGCCTTCGGACAGTTCTGCACCGGCGGCACGCACAGCGAGCGCTGCCCGCCCCTCACGTCCTCGCAGCAGGACGCCGTGAGCGTGCGCAACTGCTTCTGCGTCGCCGGGTTCGTCCCCGTGATGGGGGCCTTCGCCTCGGGCTTCACCTGCCGCCTCTCGACGGCCGCGGTGCTCCCGAGCGAAACGCTGATGGACGTGCAGCAGCGCGAGCTGGCCTTCCGCGTGTCCTTTGGCGAGCGCGCGCTCGCGGGGCTGGCCCTCGAGGAGAGCGGCACCACGGCGTCGCGGCGCGGCGTCTCGATGCGCGCGGTGCTCGACGTCGCGCTCGCGGGCTTCGGCGCCGTGCAGCCCGCCGAGCCGCCGTACACGTACGAGGTGCGCATCGACGAGACCCTCGGCAGGCACGCAGGCGCCGACTTTGTGTTTACCCTGCCCGGCGCGCAGGCGCGCTTCGAGGAGCAAAGCGCCGCGGGCTCGGGCGCCCTGCAGCTCGAGTCGCGCGTCGCCACGGTCTCGGGCGACCTCCGCGCGGGCCTCGCGCCCGCGGGCTTGGCGCTGGCTGTGCGCGAGTTTCTGCAGCGGCGCATGCTGGACCCCGCCAACGTTACCGTGGCGGGCGGCGTCGTGCGGCTGCAGCTCGCCGCGCTCGCAGAGGCCGACGCGCGGCCCTGGCTGCTCGCGCTGGCCGCGCTGCGCACCGACGAGGAGCTCGCGCTGTGGCGCAGCGGCTCGGCGAGCCTGCATCAGAGCGCGCTGCTTTCGCTTCCGCGCGCCGCGCTCTCGCGGCCGCAGGACGTCGTCGAACTGCTGCGCCACGCGGGCGCGGCCGCCAGCGCCACCTTCGTGGTGCAGGCGGCGCACGCCAACCTCGTGCTGGCGCAGGAGGTCTCCGCTGGCGCGCCGGAGAGCCTGCAGGGCACCATCCTCGCCAACGTCGGCTTCCAGGAGATCGCGAAGCGCATCGCCGGCGTCGCCGGCGAGGCGCCGACGGTGTCTGAGCGCGGCACTTCGCTCCCGGAGTGCCCGGCGGCCACGGTCCGCACCGGCGGCAAGTGCCGCTGCCTGCCCGGGGCGCGCCCGGGGGCGGCGGGCTGCCTGCCGTGCGGGGCGGGCTACTACTGCCCGGGCAGGGACGTGCGCGAGCTGTGCCCGGGCGCCGCGCTCACCAGCGTCGCCGCGGTGCAGGCCGCCAACACCGCGCTCGACTTGGTCAGCAGCGCGCGCTGCGTGTGTCCCGCCGGTACGCGCGGCGGCGGCGGCGCGGCGTGCGTGCGCTGCGCGCGCGGGTTCTACTGCGCCGCGAACGAGGTCGTGATGCAGTGCCCCGCGAACGCGTGGTCGCCCGAGGGCAGCAGCGCGCGCGCGCACTGCGTGTGCGACGTGGGCTTCGACCCCGCCGGCACAGGCGCGCTGCAGGACCCGTGGTCCGTGTGCACGCGCTGCGTGGGCTGCGCGCCGCGCGTGGAGCTCGCCATGACGCTCCCGGGGGTGGCGCTCGGGGCGTTTGGCAACGCCCCCGCCGCGATGCAGGCGCTGCTCGTGTCGGCCGCGGCCGCGGCGTCGCTGCCCACCTCCGCGGTGCGCGTCACGAGCATCGAGTACGGCTTCGCGTACCGCGCGCGGCTCACGCGCGCGATGCTCGGCGTGCTCACGCCGCACGCCGCCGCGCGCGCGCTCGCAGCGGCGCAGGCGCAGGCGGGCGCCGCCGCCGCCGTGCGCATGGGCGCCGTGGACATCGACATCCGCGCGACGGTGGCCTCGGCGGACGACGCCGCCGCGTTCAACGTCTTTGTCGACGACATTGCGTTTATCAACGACCCGCGGCGGCGCCTGCTGCAGCTCGGCGCGTCTGCGTGCAGCAAGGTGGTCTTTGCGGGCGCGGGGCTCGCGGTGCAGTGCAAGGTGCCCATCTCCGGCGAGCACCGCCTCGCGCAGGTCTTTGACTACCGGCCGACCAACGCCGGCTTCGACTTTGACATGGCGCTCACGTTTGAGCTCAGCATCGTGTCGCGCGCGCTGCTCGACAGCGGCGCCGTGCGCGCCGCGCTCGCCGACGCCTTCGAGGCGAGCATCGACAGCCGCGCCGCGGAAAACACCGTCGCGGGGCGCATGCGCGTGCTGGGCGCCGCGCCGCCGGTGGCGGTCGCGCCGGTGGTCGTGCTGCTCGTCTTCGAGGCCGAGGCCTTTGACATCGACACCACGGCGCGCCGGCTCGCCGCGGACGCGCTGCTCGTCACCCTCGCCGGCGCCGCGCGCGGCGCGGCGCCCGTCTCTGTCGCGTTCCGCGCCGCGCAAAACACGCCCGCCGGCGCGGCGCGGCCGGGGAGCGTGCCGGTGCTCATTGGCGTCGGCGGCGGGACCTTCGTGCCGGTGGACCGCGGGCAGGCGTGCAGCCCCTCCGCCACAAAGTCCAAGGGCACCGCGTTCGCGTGCGTGTGCGAGACCGGCGCCGTGTGCGAGCCGCTGCCCGTGGACCCGGGGCTCGGCTGCGCCGCCGCTGGCGGGCACGTGTGCGCCCCCGGCAGCGACCCCGCCGCCGCGCGCGTGCCGCTCGAGGTGTGGGTCGGCGTCGCGTGCGCCATGCTGTTTGCCGTGGGCATCGTTGCCGGCTTCCTGGTGCACGTGCGCTCCAGGAGGCGCGCAAGGTCCCGCCAGATGATGTACCAGGGGCTGCACCAGCAGGACCCTGCCTTCGCGTACTAGCACACACTCTGAGCCCCTTGCACTAGCCATTTGTTTCGCAATAAAGGACCCTGAGCTCTCACTGGCGCGTGGTGTGCGGGGTTGGCATGGGATTGGATATTGTTGCCGATCCGCGCGTGCTGCTCGCAAGGCGCGCAAACGAGTATTTAGCGTGTTTTATTACGAATCGACAAACAAACACCCGCACACCCCGGACTCTGCCCGACCACCGCCCCCAAGTGCCGGTGCAAGTCAAGCGGGAGCCGCTGGATGCAACGGCGACAGAGCGAGCGAGGTCAATGACGCGCGCAGAAGAACGGCCGCCTCTGGCGTGAGGAGCAGCTCGGGGACGGGCGTGAGCCGAGGACGGGGGGACATGCTGTAGGCGAGCAGGGGCTGCTCGCGCGGCGCGGGCTCGAGCCGCAGGCTCGACAGCCGGTAGAGCGCGTTCGCAAGCACGAGGTCGCTGCACAGAACCATGCGTCGTGTCAGGATTTAGGGTGCCGGCGCGAGGCCCGCACACGCGAGCACAGGCATGCACACGCACCTGAGCATATACAGAGCCAGCCATGTCAGGTGCATTGTTTCCTGCGTCTCGCAGGCGCGCTGCGTGCCGTTGCGAGCGAGACAGTGGACGCGGCTGCTGTACACAAAGTTCATGGTGATCATGTAGATGAGAAAGATGGAGGAGACAATGACGACGCCAGAGGACAGGCTGTCGGGAAAGCGGTGGCGGTACACCAGCACGTAGAGCGAGAACCCCAAGTTCGTCAGCAGCAGCAACACCGACACCCCCATCACCAGCAGCAGGTCGACGCGGGGAGGGTCGGACGCTACGGCGTCGGACAGCCTCCCCCCGAGCGACATCCCCGCGTACACGAGACAGACACCCAGCTTCAGCAGCCACGCCACAGCCGCCTCGGCTTCCAGGCACACCCGCCGACTCAGCGCACACCCGCACCCCATGTGGGCTGGGTCGCTGCGGCGAGCGTGCGCAGCACGGTCGCAAGAACAGTCGCTTCCAAAAAAAAAAATCGCGTCCAGACTCTGTTCCGCGCCACCTACCGGCGGCACTCAGCTCCGCCACGTGCGCACGGCCGTGAACATGCCCGAGGCCCGGTACACGGGCACAATGTCCCAGCCCGACACCACGCGGCGCTCTTCCGCCCGGTACAGCTTGCAGTGCAGCGCCACCACGAGGCCCATCTGGATGTAGAGGTGCTGCAGAGTGTGTGCGCGCGCCCGTCAGCGCACCCGCCCCGCGCCAAGACGCCCGCGCGCGCGCGCGCGCACACACCTTGATGGTGTCGGAGTTCGGGCCCGAGTACACGTTGGGCATGAAGGAGAGGTCGATGCGGTCGCTGGCCGAGAGCTCGTACGTCATCCAGTCCCCCCCGCCGTCCTGGCCGGTGAGCGTCCTGGCCACGTACACGGCGCTGCTGTTGGAGCTCTGCAGGCACTGCGCCACGTCGCTGCCGATGGCCTCGACCGCGCCCTCGCCCTCGCCGGCGGCGCGCTTGCGCTTGTGCGAGAGCGCGGGCTCGGCCTGCGCCTCGAAATGCACGGCCTCGTCGAGGAGCTCGACGGTGAAGACGTTCTTGCTCACGTAGGGCCCGGCGATGCGGCTCGGGTACAGCATGCAGATCGCGGCAATCACCGAGTGCGAGAGCTTCGCGTTCTCCGCGAGCGTGAGCACGAGCTGCTGCCGGTCGCGCTGCCGGCACACGGACCAGCGCTGGAAGATGCTTTCGAAGCGGTCGTGCATGCGCAGGATGTGCAGGATGTTGCACAAATGCACCCCCAGCGGCTCGTCCGCGGCCGCGCCGGCGTCTGCATGCATGCGCCGCGCCTGCTCTGGCCCGGCGCGCATTTTAGCCTATATATACGCGCGGGCGCGCCCACCCGCACACAACGCGTCGCGGCGCCATGGCCCTCCCGCGCCGCGAGACCCCGCGCCGCGGCTGGGCGCGCGCGCGCCTGTACGCGCAGTGCGTGTTTCTCCGCTACTGGCTGCGCGCGCGCGGCCGCGCCGCGCTGGGCTGCGCGCTGCTGGTGGTGGCGCTGCTGGGGTTCGTCCTCGCTGTGAGCGTCGCGGGCGCGCGGGACGGGCCCGGGGCGGGGCGCATTCGCGCGCGCGGAAAAAAATAGAAACCCTCCTACTCGGCGCGCGCGGCGCGCGCGCTGCCGCAGCCGCATGTCGCACGACCCGCGGATGGCGCTCTCCGTCGCGGGGCTGCAGTATCTGCAGCTCGCGCCCTGCCGGCACCTGATCACGAGCCGCAACGCGTGGCTGGTCGCCGCCGCGTCCGAGTACATCCTGCAGGCGAGCGCGCCGCCGTGCGCAGACTACAGCGAGACCGCGATCGACGCCGCCGTGGCCGCCGCGCACGCGGGCGGCGAGGGCGTGCTGTGCACGTGGCGCCCGCGCTACTGCCTCGACCTCTTCATCTTCACGAGCCCGCGCAGCGCCGAGAGCTTCCTGGGCGTCGTGATGCACGGGGCCGCGCCCACGGTCGAGTACTTCCGGAGCAGCGACCTCATCTCTGTGGCGTCGTCGGCGCCGGGCGTGGTGTTTGGGCACCTCACGTGCGACGCCAGCGCGCCCGGCGAGCCCGCGGCCGCGCAGCTCAACATCATGCTCTACGACGGCCTCGCGCTCACCGCGCGGGACGCGCCGCGCGCGCCGGTGCACGAGCGCTACGCGCGCATGCAGGGCATGGCCGCGGAGCTCGAGCAGCTGCGCATCGGGCAGGCCGCCGTGCTCGTGCAGTGGGCGGGCTGTCCGAGCACGCACGCGCGCGTGCGCAGCATGCCGCTCCCGCACGAAAAGGGCGGCATCGCCCTGGTGCACACCTCCGCGCCCTACGCCCTCTACGCGTTCCCGCCCGCGCAGGACGAGAGCGCGCGGGTCCTTGCAGCCGCGGGGGATGCGTCATGATGGCCTTTATTGTTGTTGCTCATAAAAAAGCACGTTGGGCCCAGCGCGCCGATATTTTGCGCGACTTCCGAGCCCCGGGGCCGCCGCATGCCGCGCCGCTAGTCCGCAAAGACCGCGGCGAGGTCCAGACGCGGCAGCGGCGCAAGCGCCTCCGCGCCCGCGGCGACGACCGTGCACGTCATGTCCTCCTCGAGGCGGAAGAAGCCCTGCGCGCCAAACGTGGCGTTGCTGCGCTGGTAGCCGCGCACGCACACGGGGTGCGCGCGCGCAAACTGCGTGAGCGCGAGCAGCACGCGCACGTCCTGCATGCAGTAGCGCTCGAGCTTGTCCCACTCCTCCTCGAGCGCCCATTGCACGGCCTGCCGCCCCGTCGCCGACTTGCTGATGGCCATGCCGTTGTCGACGCACATCTTCTGCATCCCGACGCGCGCAAAGACGATGCGCTCGGCCACGCGGAAAAAGTCCACCGTCTTCGCGGCCCAGGCCGCCGCGGTGGCGTCCGCGGGCGCGCCCGCGCCGCCGTGCGCCCAGTGCGCCAGGAACGGGACGTCGAAGCCGACGCCGTTGTACGCGACGATGCGGTCGCAGCGGTGCAGCAGCGCGCACAGCGCCGCGCGCGTGTGCGCCTGCCGCCCGGCGCGCGCGTCGAGCACCACGTTGTGGATCTGCTCGTAGTCGGGCTCGCGCCCGCTGCTGTCCTGCACGATGAGCGCAATCACCGTGATGTCGTGCTCCTCCTTCGCGAGCCCGGTCGTTTCGATGTCGAGATAAACCACCAGCATCTGCCGGCCCCGCCCGCCACCCCGCCCGCGCCCTGCGTGCATTTGTGTTTTTTGCGCGCGCCCCCCATATAAAGCGCGGGGGCGCGCGCCCCCGCGCATGCTGGCGCTGCGCCCGCGCGACGCGGCCCTCGCGGGCCTGCTCGAGGCGCTGCTGCTCACGTCGTGGCCGTGGCAGCCCGGCGCGCGCCCCTGCGCAATGAACGCGTGCGCGCTGCTCGCCATGTGCGCCGTCCCGTGCGCCGTCGTCGACTTTATCCGCGCGCACCGCGCGCCCCCCGCGGCGTGGAGCGCGTGGGGGTGCACCGTCGTTGCGCGCGAGGCCCTCGTGGTGGCCACGTACGTCGACGCCTCGCTCGTCGCCGCGCTGGCGGGCAGCTACGCCGCGGCGTGCGCCGCGCGCGGCTGGCGGGGGCGCGAGCTCGCGCGGCGCGGCGCGCGCGCGGCCTACTGCGTCTTCTACGCGGTGATGCTCTTTGTGCTCGTCGTGCAGCGCCGCGGCGCGCAGGCCCTCGCGCCGCTCGCGCTCTCGTACCTCCCCGCGCGGCGCGAGGCCTGGGTGCACATTGTCACGGTCCTCGGGTTTTTCAGCGCGCACTGCGCGGCGTTTGCGCCGTAGGCGCGCGTCACCCGGGCCGCGCCGATCCGCGGCGGGCGAATCAGCGCGCAGCGGCCAGAGCGCGTATAAGAGGGCG
>Ga0105054_10003531_pt1 | contig 24159 bp, 22 predicted proteins | sample BON02_FD_78091 | JGI IMG/M metagenome (GOLD analysis project Ga0105054, IMG submission 78091) | Freshwater microbial communities from Lake Bonney liftoff mats and glacier meltwater in Antarctica - BON-02 (megahit assembly) | ecosystem: Environmental > Aquatic > Freshwater > Ice > Glacier...
TAAAAAAATCGATTTTTGTTGTTGTTTAAAAAAAAGCAACATATTGAATGGAGATTGTTGCAACTCTTCGTGGACACTCGGACCGTGTGTGGAGTGTTAGCTGGTCTCCATGCGGGAACATACTGGCTAGTTGTGGTGCCGATAAGGCCGTTCGTCTTTGGGAGAAGGGGGATGAATGGACCTGCGTTGCCAGCTTGGAAGACACCCACTCTCGAACCATCCGATGCGTGACTTTCTCGCCTTGTGGGGGGTGGTTAGCTGCCGCCTCATTTGACGCCACTACAGCGATATGGCGCAAGACTAGCCATGGAGAATGGATACTACTGAGCACTTTAGAAGGGCATGAAAATGAAGTAAAATGTGTGGCTATTCGCCATGGACTCATAGCTACGTGCAGTCGTGATAAGAGTATTTGGTTATATGAAGCGCCTGAAGATGTAGAAAAGATTCCGGAAGATGAAGAAATTGAAATTGAATGTATTTCCGTTCTGAATGGTCATACGCAGGATGTCAAGGCGGTTCGCTGGCACCCTACGGAACCATTGCTATTTAGCGCTAGTTATGATGACACTGTGAGAGTGTGGGCGGAGCAGGTGGATGATTGGGGATGCGTTGCAGTTCTCAGTGGACATACCAATACTGTGTGGGATTTAGCAACTGATCCTGTTATGGATCGACTAGCAACATGTTCACAAGATAAAAGCATTCGTTTTTGGGAGGTCAACCAAGGAAAATGGAGTTGTACTCAAACATTACCGGAGGTTCACGAGAGAACTATTTTCTCAATTGATTGGAGTGCAGATGGAAAGTTCATTGTATCTGGCGGTGGCGACGATGCTATAGTGTTAATACAAGCGGACACTGGCTCGATATCCCATAAGCAAATAAATGCTCACAGTGCTGACATCAATTGCGTGAGGTGGAATCCGGTATATGCTAACATATTTGCTTCAGCTGGTGACGACGAATCTGTTAAAATATGGAAACTTGTTTAATTAAAAATATTCGAAAATAGAGTTTCGTCAACATGGGTCGGCATAGTGACCTGTAGTAGCGGTTCAGAATCCATAGCACGACGTACTGCAAATTCAGCACATTCATTTCGAGCCCATGCTCTACGCGAGCAGCCATTGTTTACATCCCAATGCAGCATAGAAGAAGCTCGTCTTGCCGCATCAAGAGAGCCGTCAAGCACTAATCCAAATCCGCCATTCATTGCATTGCCCCATCCCGTCCCTCCGCCATTGTGCAATGCGAGGTAAGTAGCACCTCGAAACGAAACACCAATTGCATTTTGAACAGACATGTCAGCGCAAAACATTGATCCATCAGTGATATTGGCAGTTTCTCGAAACGGACTATATGATCCTTTAAAATCGTGACAAGACTACAATACAAAACGTACCTATCCGTACCCGAGACATCATGATGGTCTCTGCTTAAAACAATGGGTCCTTGAATTTCACCTTTCCCTATAGCTTCATTGAATGCTAAGGCAATTCGACGCCTTCCTTCTGCGTCAGAATATAGAATCCTTGCTTGGGAACCAACAACCAATTTGTTACTTCCTGCTTCTTGAATCCATTTCAAATTATCACGTAGTTGCTCGCGGACTTTGGCTAAGCCAACATCGGATGCATCGTGGGTGGTTTCCGCCAGCATTTCTACCATGACACGAGCTGCAATCTCGTCAGTTGACTTAAGATCACTAGGATCTAAAGAGGTACAGACCCATCTAAAAGGACCAAATCCTAATAACAAAAACTATCATTCAAATTGAAACACTCTCAATCAAGTTCAACGTACCTAAGGAAAAGATGTCGCCCATAATATCTTCAAAGTAGGAAGGATAAATGAAATCCAAGGTGCCTTTTTTCTTGAGAACTTGCGCGCCTGCTAAACTAGCTTGGTACAGAAAGCTGTTTCCATAATCCCAAAAACGCATTCCTTTAGCAACCATTCTGTTGATGGCCACCACGTGTCGTCGCAGTGAGGATTCAACTAAACTCTTAAACGATTCAGGATCCACTTTCATCATTTCTTGAGCTGCCCCTATTGTTTCAATCTCGGCTGGATAGTATCCTCCATTAAAAGGATTATGCAATGATGTTTGATCGCTTCCGAGATCAACAAGCACTTCTCCTGTGTCTTCCGCATGTTGGGCGATGGCTTCCCATAACGTCACGATATTTCCTAGGAAACCAACACTAGTTCCTTTGGAGCCTGTGTTTCGCAATCGTTGAATCATAGCAATACATTCTTCCGGTGAATACGCGATTTCTTTGATCCATCCTTGGTTGTAGCGCTTGAGTAGAGCAGACTCGTCCACTTCACCAATGACCCCGATAATACCAGCTATTTCTGCAGCCTTTCCTTGTGCACCAGACATACCACCGAGGCCACTTGAAAGATAAACCTTGCCAGAAAGATCCTCCGTTTTCAAATACTTGCGTCCTGCGTTCAAAATGGTTATTGTAGTACCATGTACGATCCCCTGGGGACCTATGTAACAATAGCTTCCAGCGGTCATCTGTCCATATTGAGTATTTCCAAGAGCATAACACTTATCATACACTTCCGGAGTAGAGAATTTAGGAATCATCATTCCATTTGTGATCACCACTCGTGGTGCATCCGTCGTACTAGGGTATAGGCCCATCGGATGACCAGAGTATATAGTAAGGGTTTGCTCCTCGGTCATAACAGAAAGATATTTCATAACTAGATGATACTGCCCCCAGTTTTGAAACACACTGCCGTTGCCCCCATATGTAATGAGCTCATTGGGAAACTGCGCGACCTTGGAATCCAAGTTGTTCATTATCATGAGTTGAATTGCCGCCGCCTGACGACTGAGGGCAGGGTACTCGTCCAAAGGGAAAGCCTTCATCTCATATTCAACGGGACGAAATCGGTACATGTAGATATGTCCATAGTCTTCCAGTTCTTTCAGAAACTCAGGGAGAAGAGTTGCGTGCGTGGAGGCAGGAAAATACCTAAGAGCGTTCTTCAATGCGAGTTTTTTTTCTTCTACTGTCAAGTGAGGTGTTCGGATAGGAGCATGAGGGACGTCTGCATTTAATCCAGGGTGGATTGGCAAAGGATCGCAGATCAATCCTTCTCCCAGTCGTTGCAACATCGTGTTCAGGATTTGATATTTTTGAACGAAGTGTACAAAAAGTGGCTCGTAGAGTATTTGATAACAAAGAAAACTTTAAAGAAATGTATCCTGGTACGGTCCCCGCAATATGTGAAATCGATGACGCCGATTTTCATTTTGAGAATTGCATTTCTTGATCATGGACGACAATACGGATCGGGAAATTTTCGAAACGTACTTTCAAGAAGATTTAAATAATCAAGTTATTAGAGAAAGGAATAGAATTGCCGTCCAAAGTTGCAGAAAACGAAAAAGAGAGAAATGCGAAAGACTTGAAAATAGGATTGCAAGCCTTGGTTTTGAAAACTCATTGCTAAAAATTCTACTAGATACTTCCTCTGAATCAAACTACTCCCAGCTGAAAAGACGAAATCTTGGCATTGAATTGGCTGCTAGCTTATTAACTCGTCAGCTGAAACAATTGCTCACTTCGATGCCATTCACCAACATTCTTCTTTTACTTACTAGGAATTCGAATGCTACATGGGATTCAATAAGTCATTATTCGGGTATTTCTAATGAGCAGCTCGAACAACTGAAAGTAGCGAAAGGGTCCTTTCAATCTCTCTTCAATTTGATTTCGGAAATGACATCAAGTTTAGACAAAATCCAGAACCGAGTTTCAAGAATTCACAGAATGCAAGAGAGGATTACCGAGGGACATGTGAATTCGATTGGTTTTAAAAAGACGTCAGAGTATTTGAAGTACAGCATTAATTTCGACTTGAAGGGATTTTTGAAAGGTGAGCAAGAGGGTGACGCAAAACTCATCTTTTCATTTTTTGAAACACTGAAGACCACTTTGGAAGCTAATGCTGATATCGCTTACAATGAGATTTTGAAGCGCCTTCTCAAAGTCTGTGAATCTAAGGTCAAAGTTTTTGGTTTATGGGAAACCGTTATTGATTCAGTTGAAAAGGTTGCTCTACTTGTTGTAAAGACACGCCGATCTATTTTAAATATCTCGTTTAAAAATCGAAGTCGGCGGTTGTGGAGTCTCTCAGGACGCTTGAACAATAAACCCGTGTGTATTCCGTTGGTTGTCTCACTAGATACCAGTTCTGAATCAGGAAAAGTAACCAGTTGTTTTATGAGCGCAGGGTGCCTTCGAACTATTTTGAACAAATAATTTAAACATTTGCATTTAGAAAATTAATCGTCTTCTTTCATGGGAAGTTTCTTGCCTTCCCAGTCTTTCCATTGCATGCCTTTCGGAGCGACTCTTTCATTTTCGTAATCTTTTTCACCAACTTCATCCCAATTAGTACTTAAGCAAGTTCCCCCGGAAGTTTGAAAAGATTTTACCATGGCCCTCCGCGTTTCATCGGAAGCATCTTTGTAGATGTTTTGGAACAATGCATTTAAAGCTTCATCTCCTTCCGGGTTGATTTCTTCTTCTTCTTTGACAATGCTATCCCAGTTGCGGCTACTAGAATATGCTGAAGGCAGTGAAAAGGTGGTTATTATAGGCGTCGATGCCATCGTGGAGCATTCGAGAGTTGGCCATTGAAGTTTAGGATTGACCTTTTTCAAACGCAACTCGATCTTCTTCGGTCCGACCTTGCAGTTGCTGCCTGAAGGATCAATTTCTTCACATAGTTCCCAATTGTAGCTGATCTTACCACCATCTATATCTAGTGTGATCTCCTGTGGTTGGATATCCACTTGGACTTGTTCATTGGTGTATCCTGCTGCTTTTAGCTCAATAGTGACGTGAGACACAGATTGATACCAGTCGAATGATTTACTGATAGCAGGGATTTCCTCGGCGGCAACTTCAATTATTGGGGTTTTACATTTATTATACCATGCTTCAGCTTCAGCTGCGTGTTTGTCTTTTCCTTTGGACAAAAAAATAGACTTTGCTTCATTAAGAATGCAAGCAGCTTGGGAATCATCAGTATCTAATTGAAACAACGCAATTCCTTTTCTGAGAAGAGCAAACGGATGTTTATTATCAATATCAAGAGCTTTCTGGGCATCTTCTAACGACTTTTCAAAACTCTTTACCTTGTTATGAACAAAGGATCGTTTCACAAAATATTCGCATTGCAGTGCATCTGCTTCAATAGCCAAATCTAATTGTGCTAATGCTGCTTCGTAATCCTCGTCTGCGATAAGGGATAGTGCTTGATTGTACGGTAGACTCATTCTAGAAGCTTTTGACTTTTATACAACATGGTAGACCATATCAACGTTGGTATCCATAGCGCTTGAATGAGCTTCACATTTCTGGGGTTTATTTGCAACGGATCTTTATGGCACAAGCTGCCTTTCAGGGGTTATGCCACCCGTAAATATCGCGCAAAACCGATTTTAGAATCTGTGATTGTGAGGGATTTCGCACTTCGTTCAGTGTCTAGAAAAATAGGACTATATTCTCATGGTTGACATCATCTCCTAGTGATTTATACTTTAGTACTGGTAATGGTGTATTGTCGGATTATTGATTCCCCTTTGAGACTTGATTCGTTCAACAGTTCAATTTGACGTTTAATGAGAGGGATTTACACATCAGACGGGAAAGATTACTCTCAAGTTTCGTCTGTGAAAGACATCACGAAATACATGGAAAGCGCGTTGTCAAGTTTATATTCGCCAGATCCATTGGGGATTCATTCATATCCTGAATACCATGTATCATCAAATACCAAGATTTCACAACTGAATTTCTAAAAGAAGCGTGGTTGAGCAGTCATTTGAAAAAAACGTGTATTCAACAGTGCAAATACAGGATATTGCACTCCTCGTACCCATGCGATCTATTGGTTGAGTATATCCCAAACCAGAAGGAAAAAGGTTGCTAGTGAGATTCCTCAATTTCAATGTTTCCTTGACGATCTTGTAGATGTATTTGAAAGTTCCAGCTTGAAAAATCGCACTATTCACGCTACAGGAAATTACACCGCCAAATTTGCATCTATATTAGATAGTTACACAATTGATCCTTAAATGTGGTGAAATGCTGGACTGAGAGTATGATGAACTTTAAGTGGTAGGATAGATCCACCAAAAGGTTTCTATCGCCAACAATGTGATAGGAACTATGAGTTGCTGCTCTATTAAGTGCATGCTTTGAATTCTCCCTTTCTGGAGAAATAAACGGTTTTATTGAAATAAATAGTTTTTCGGTGCTGAGTGATACGAATCCAGATGGGAAAAATGATATTGCTGTAAGCGGAGTTCTGGCTGTTTTTCTGATTTTCAACACTTTAAGTGATGCAACGGATGCAGTTCCGCAAATATAAAACACTGTAACTATAATTGGGGCACGTTTTTTCAAACGAGGGATAAATATTCCATTGATCAATACAAGAACTTGCCTGTGCGATATGAAGCGTTCACGGTACTCTTTGGGATTTATAGAATTGTCGAAATTCACCTCGTACTTTGAATCCATTCTACAATAGTTTGGTACAACTGTCAGCTCCTAATGATTTAAAAAAGTTCAACAGTTTGACCTTTATTTTCTCGCAATATTTACATGTTTCGCTTCGTTACAATACTATGCATGCTTGGCGGTTCTTTTTTCCATCGCTCAATGCATATTGTTGATGTCATTTCATCTGGAGTCTGCCATCATCACTAGAACGTTGAGAAATTGCAGTCATGAATTGATTTGGCTTGTGATTCTGTATAGGCTGATAAACCCACTTCGCTGAATTCGCTGGCTTCCATGACAAATTTATTGTTGATTAGTTTACAGCAATACAACGATTATAAAGGTCTGTTTTACTCGAATGAAAATGTTTTTGATCTTGTAGTACTTTGACTGTACCCATTACTCAACAGTTTCCTCATGTTGAACGTATTATTGAGTATTGGGATTTCAAAACAAAAAGAATAGCACCCAATTTTTGAGTTTCTGGGAAACTTATAATCTCATAATTGAGATTTAAATACATGATGCGAAATAGTACTGGAAGGAACACGAGTACCCTTTTTATCCAGAAAAGTATCATCACAAGTAGTTTCTGCAGACAAAGTCAATTCAATGTATAAATCCGATATCAGTCAATTCGAACCTGGAACGAGTGGCACCAAGTTGGCTTTATGGGCGAGCATTGCTTTCGGTGCTTTTCGCATTGCTGTCACGGGTGGAACTGCGACATCTATTTTACCAGAATATTATGGAGAAATTGGTTCTGGAAGCTAGACGTGCAGCGGCACTAAATTCAATGGATGAAATCAAATTTGATTTACTTTTTGACAAGTGCATGGAAATCAACTTCAAGTTCTTATCGCAATCCATCAAATGAAGCATGCAGATCTGTTTATTTTATTAAGGTTGATAACCTCGCAGATTGACGAGTTCTCACTGGGGTATCTTCTACTTCATGCTCTGCTATCAAACATGAGTCTAATGCATCTTTAAAAATGATTCGGGCTCCTTTCGGGATTGGTTTTCGTTTCAACTTTTTAGCAACGATTCGACATCTTCGTTTCGTCATGGGAATAAGAAAAGCCGAGTAAGAATTTCCTCCAGGCATTTGAACTCCCGGTAAAATAATAATCTTTCCATCAATATCTTCTTCTAAAATGCCTGTTTCACGCAATTCTTTTTCGTGGAGAACGATAGCGATGAATACTTTGATCGACGAGGTGGTAGCTACTAGATGCACCGTGGAGTCGATAATATCTGGGTATCCCAGAAATGCAAAAGCGTGTGTCACAGGAAATAACGAAACTATATGTTGAACATTCGCATGAAAAAACCCTAACGGACTATTTATCGGTGCATTTCGTTTTATCAAGTATTCTTTTCCGTATCGACTGTTGAAAACTTGCATTGGATCTATATCAAATCCAATACTAGCTTTAATATCAGCACATGCTAAATAAAACACTGGTCTTCCCGTACCGCTCCCAATATCACAAAATACACTTTCTTTCGCTTTGAGTGTAAAGTCCCATGGGAGCTTGCATTCTTCATCGTCAAATCGGCGTTTGAATTTTGCCCCAGGAACAACATCTCCTTGCAGCAAAGTGGTAATTCTATATAATGAAGAAGGTGTTAGAGTACCTGTGATGCCTCCATACTGGTTCTGGATTCCAAATTGTTCCCGTTCTTTGCTGGTGAATTTTGGCGATACATGCTCATGAAGTCTTCCCAATGCAGAGTTGATTCGACGGAATTTGACGCCTAAATCATCCTTAGCATCTTCGCAGCATTGCACACTCGCAACACTTGAAGTAGCAGGGCTATCTGTATCACTTGAGAACTTCCGCTTCACCATCGAATGCAAATGGTCGAGTCGTTAGGCGAATTTCAAACTTGCGGTAAAGTCCCCACAAAAAGAAGCGTTACAAAGATGCCTGAAGGTAAGTTGCTCATGAAAGGGAGACAGTATTTCTTATTCGATTTCAGTTCATGTCGTTGGAGAAATCATTGGTGCTTCTGATTTGAAAGCAAAATGCATGTTTTGCAAGTGGAGTTTGATCTCATCGAAGCCTGAAAGCTGGAATGAGGTTGAAGGGACCTTTAAAGGTCAAACTCACCTGAGTGATATTGGTAACGAGGAAATCGTATTGTGGAACCATCCATTGGATTGCTATTATTCAGTTACTTCCATGCAAGGATGGCCAAAGATCAAAGTTGAAGTTTGGGAGGAAGACGGGCTCGGAAGACATTTACTCTGTAAGTTTGAAGTGGTGTAGGAATGAGGTATTTACTATTGCATTCTAGGCGGATATGGTGTGACTTATATTCCAACAGAGCCAGGACAGCATTACGTTGAATGCGTTATTTGGAAACCTGAGGGGTCTTTCACCGAGAAGATATATAACTATTTTTTAGATACGACAAGTCATTTGCAACACGGGGAAGTTGTTGAATCCAGCGAAGATAAATTTGACCTATTTACAGAAACCGTTGGTTCAGTGCATTTGAATATTGATTTGATAGTCCGAGGGTTTAAGAATTATGGTGTTGAGTTTAAATCCCAATAAGAGTTTAAAAAAACAATATTAAAACAAAACAGGGTTTTCGTTTTAAACTAATTTCAACAATTGGATAAAAAACAAAAGTATCTTATTGAAAGTAAAGAGCCTGATGATTGTCCATGAGGTACTCCAAAATAGTATATTATAAACAAGTAGTGGATAAAAGCCATCAAATGCTAATTTCTTAATAAACAAGAGTTTCTTGTTGAAAAAAAGAGCCTGACGACAATCCGTGAGGTATTCAGAAACAACAACATTATGTGGAATCACGGAATTCACATTATATTTCTCTTGATGAATGAAGTGAACATTACAAGTTGTTCATTTGTTTTAAGACCCTGAATTAGCACTATCGAAGGGGAACTGGTTATGAGCAGTCCTATTCACGGGGTCGAAACTGCACCAAGAAGCAACATAATAGAAGTTCATCCGAAAACGAGTCCGGCTCAAAAATCATTCTGGCAGGCTATCACCGTTGGTGACCTTGATGCAGTGAGATGTCTTCTACACCATCGAAACATCGAAGTAAATCAATATGATGATGATGGGGAACAGAGACAAGGAGGAACTGCGTTGCATCTTGCGATACTGGAAATGCCTACATGGAAAGGATCCGAGGGCAGAAATGGCATTCAAACGGCTGACTTTGTCAAAAGTTTCATCATTTGTTTGCTTGATTCTGGTGCGGATATCGAAAGTGTTTGCAGGTACAAAGGAGAATGGTACTTGCAAACAGCAGCAGGTAAAACAAAGAGTTTCTTCCCTGAAGGTTATGACTCGCTGGGTCTCGTCCTCCAATTTATCGAAATAACCCGCGGAGCTGAAGTCATCGCAAACGATGTAACCAAGCGTCTAGAACTGATTCGTGATTTGCTTTTGGAACACATTCAGAATTTGGAATTGAAACAACGGTTGTCAATTCCTGCAGAGTATACTCCTAGGCTTACGGGCAGTCTGTTCAGTATCTTGCAAGAGGAAAAGTATACGGACGTGGATATTCATTGTGAGAATAAAGTGTTTAAAGCACATCGTGCAATTTTAGCGGCTCGAAGTGTTGTTTTTGATGCCATGTTTTCGTCATCGTTACAAGAAGGAAACTCTCAAGCAGTTGTGAAGATAGAACAAGTGGAGGCTTCTTCGATGTCTTCGTTTTTGCATTTTTTGTACACAGACACAATCCCGCCGGAATTTCAACAAACTTGTGACTTGTTAGCACTTGCAAATCGCTACGATGTCCATGATTTGAAAGAGGTGTGCACCAGGTATCTTGCCAATAACCTTGATGTGAATAATGCTGCTTGTCTATTAAGTATTGCCGATGCTGCACAAGCTGTTGCGCTGAAACAATATGTGTTGCATTTTATTTCAAATAATATTCCAGCAGTTCGCGAAGCCTCTGATGATTATTCAAATCTAGACGCTAATTTAATGCGAGAGATACTGGACTCGTTCATCAAAGAACCATCAGGCAAGCGTTTTCGTACTGGTGTTTCGTCGTTTGCCCATCATAGTCCAACCGAAACTAGGACGGCAAGAGACGATACGATTGATGCTGCAACTTGCACTGGGGCTGGAATTCAATCAAGTGACAAGTCCAGTCAAAACGAGTCGATTATGTATAGGATTCCAAATTTTGTTCAGCTCCCTCCAAATCAAAGAAATCCAAACAAGAGAGAGCGACAGGAAGAAATATAAATATAAATTTTGTTAAAATACCAATTCGAATCCGTTCTTGAATAAATATAATAATATAAAAACAGTTTTTACATGTTTTCGTCCAACTCGAGGTTGAATTGACCGAAGCAGTCATCATGCATGTCGTCGACAGTTGATTCAACTGGAGTGCAACTTCTGCTAGCACTGGCGGTTTCGTCATCCTTTGATTCTTGATTGTTTAATGTCGATATTGAGGTAGGGGCCGTGTAGCTAAATCCGTTGAAGGCTTTATCCACAAAACTGCTAGGGAATAACGGGGACACCGTGCTTAATTCATTGACAACTAATGTTTGATCAATGAGATCTTCGTATGGCAATCGTGTATACAACGAGTCAAAGTAAAGTTTATTTCGTTCTGGGATCCATGGAGGTGAGATTCGTTTCGCAACAAGATCATCAAAATTCATTTCTGAGAAAAAAATATGTTTTTTCAAATTCTGCACCTTTTCGATTCGACGCCGCGGATCTCTTATGAGTAATCCACTGATAAAATCTTGAGCCGAAGAGGAAACCGAACCATTCGCAGGAAATTGAAGTTCACCAAAACATATACCTTGAAACATCACTTGCCTATTTTTCGAATACCAAGGGGGCAAACCAGTGAGCATTTCAAAAGTTAGCATACCAAGCGACCACCAATCAACAGCTGTACCATAAGCTTGTCTATGCAAAATTTCAGGAGCTAAGTACTCGGGGGTGCCGCAAAATGTATCAGCACCAGTGCAATCATCAATGATTCCTTCTTTTGACAGTCCAAAATCAGCTAGCTTTATGTGACCATCTGTCGCCACTAGCACGTTTTCAGGTTTTAAATCCCGATAAACTACGTTGAAAGAATGAAGGTATTCAAGGGCTAAGAGCAGTTCGGCAGTGTAGAAAGTACTGCGTTCAAGAGAAAATCTTCCGTTCCGTGTCATGTGGTAGTATAATTCTCCTCCAGCACAGAAGTCCATGACAAAGTTTAATGTGGACTTTGTTTGGTACGCGTATTTGAGAGACACAATAAAAGGATGATCAAATGTTTTCCCAAGAACCCTTCGCTCAGTCATGGTGTGAGTCGCTTGTTTTTGCTGCAGGATCTTCTTTTTATTGAGGACCTTCATTGCGTACGTTTTACCTTTGTCAGAACCATTGACCTTATCCACCATAATAACTTTGGCGAATGATCCTGTACCTAAAACCATCCTCCTAACAAAATCACCATCCACCGCTTTTTGTGCCACTGTCAACGAGGGCGTGGGAGTTTTGTGAAGTGGAACCCTGGGCTGATGTTCCGGGTGATCGTACCATTCGTTCCTCTTGAACGGTCCAACCCCCCCGCTCATCGTAAGTGACGCTGGCAACCCGCGCTTTGTACCAGACATGACGTAAGGCAGCCGAAAACTCTTCAGAATTGATTAGCAGTAACTCTAGTGTATCGAAAACCATTATTATTGTGAAGTGTGGTAGCAGGGACTCCAGTTGAAGATCATTCGATGGGAAATACCAGCACGATCAACAAAAACCTAGACAGCATACCATGCGCTTGTTGCAGCAAGCCGATCACACCGAAAGACTCCAAGTATAGGAAGTGCGGATACCTTGGGTGCTCTTATGTGTACTGCAAGTTGTGCATGGATGACTTTATGTTTCAGCGGGATGCTAATACGTTCTTATGCGGTGAGCATCATTTTGAAGCTGAAGAATTCCCTGCAACTGATCGTCAACCTATTTCCTCAAGGGCATCAGCTACGAAACGAATGCCTCCAACGCCATCCATGACTCCCGGAACCCAACAGCTTTTGAATTTGGTGGCGACAAAACCTAGAGTCGAGGAGCCATCGACACAAAATCACAAAAGGAAAAAAGTCGACAAGTCTAGAAACTCCCTTAAGCTGATAGACGAAATGCATGAAGTTTCGCCTAGAACACAGGCAGCAGCAGAAGTGGCAGCGAAATACGCCGTGATGTCCTTAAATAATTTTTCAATAGGAACGACAGCTTCCATAAACTCGGTAGATCTCCTTAATAAAATGCTTGAAACGCGGAGTGATGCTAATTTAATGATTAACGGCAACTTGGATGTCGGCGGTGAAGCAACAGGACCACGTCCTCGGTACTGGACGGAGGAAGAAGATGATATGTTGCAGAAAGCGGTTGAACAATATGGAGCGAAGAACTGGAAGACGATTGCTGCTTTTGTGCCAGGAAGAACTCATGTGCAGTGTTTGCAGAGATGGAATAAGGTGCTAAAACCTGGGTTAAGAAAAGGTATATGGACAGAGGATGAGAATAATATACTGCTGGAGTTCGTTAGGGAGATGGAACCGAATGTTGACTGGGCTGAAATTTCAAACAGGATTCCTGGTCGTAGTGCAAAACAATGTAGAGAACGGTGGACTTTCAATCTGGACCCTAACATCAACAAGGTATGTCGCTTGATAAGTTTGTTTTTTGTTTCACTGACTTTTGAATTTAGAATGACTGGACTGAAAAGGAAGACGAAATTTTGTCGCAAGAACAAAATGTTTTGGGTAATAAGTGGTCTCAGATATCTGAAAAGCTTCCTGGGCGGACTGAAAATGCAATCAAAACACGATTCAAAAGTATCGTACGAGCTAAAAAGCGAGAATGGCGTCCAAGGTACGTTTTTCCAATTCATTTAAAAATACAATTTTAAAACTATTGAAGCGAGGATGCGTTGCTTTTGAAATATCAAGAAGAAATGGGGAGTAAGTGGGCCGAGATTGCGGAATTGATTCCAAATAGAACCAAAAATGCTATAAAAACTAGGTATAAATTCCTAACAGGTGACAGCAAGGATTCAGAATCGGCAGTCGAAGTGAAAAAACCCACTCAAAACAAATATACAGTAAGAGCAGGAGCGTCACAAAGTGCCAAAGCCCATGCACAGACAGATGAAGCTCGTCTGCGTGCTAGAACTGCCGCGCTTGCGGCTACCGCTGCTGCAGAAGCCTTGGCTACATCATCATCACAATTGCCAGATAACAGTGTGAATACAGGATATGATATGAACGCTTATCCTGATATGTTGTGGAGTAGTGGGAAAACCCAGTCATTTGATGAGCCTTACAAGCATGAATGGCTCCCAGAACAAGATCAATTCAGCAGCGAACAGTTTAATGAAAATTATTATTCACTAGGCATGAAACCAACAGCAAATGCTTTTGAAGACCTGAATCTATATGACAGTGATGATAGTAATTAGATTTTCATATTACATTTCTTGCCGGTATAATGGCACCAAAACATTTATATTTATCTGCTGGAGCGTATTTGAAGCTATTTTCATCGAATCGGAATCTTAAAATGGCATCTTTTTCAATGGAAGCTGCAGGAAATACCTCACCTTTAATTCCACTGACATATTTGGTTTCATCCAGCATTTCTCCATTAAGACTGAATTTTAAAGTAGGTTTATCTCGTTGATCAAAATACAATCCAATTGTGCATTTTTCTTCTATGGGGATCACAGAAGAGTTCAGTGCCCAACTTCGTATCTTGTCACCGATAGATCCATCTAGTTTTATTGCGTTATTTCCCCTCATTTGTTGCGATAAACCGACTCTGAACGTCCCCATTGTTACAACTTCCACTTCCCAATACGCACACTCTTGGTCAATGCAAACGGTAGCTAATGCAGACCCAGTACCTGAAAGACAATAGCGGCTGATGTCCGCTTTGCTACCCTTCATGCTGGAATTCAAAACCACGCTCATAGGGGTGAAGGTCTTCTGAGGCGACGGGCGAATTAGTTCAAGGAGCCGAGACAAGCAGCCATAAACCTTGTCCATGCAACTTAATTGCTCTGCCACCATTGTCATAGTGACTTAGATACTCCGATACAATGTGGGGGGTTATCCCCAGAACTTTCTTTTTGTGGTTAGGAGTTTTCCGTAATGAGTCATTCCGAAATTCAACTTCAATTGAATTTTGGTCCAAAACGAGAATCAGCATTTGCTTTGAACTCCTAGTTTATTCACGAACTTTTTTTGGCCTATTTTAAAATGAGTCATTCGTTGGATCTGCCATTTATTCGCAGTTTGAATTCGAGGACGCCGGAAGAAAAAAAGTATGCTGACGAGCAACATAAAGTTTCTCACCTAATACTGAAGGCGCTCAGGAACCAAGAAGGAAACAAACATTGTGGAGATTGTGGAGCAAGGAATCCAGGATGGGCAGCTCTACCGCATGGTGTTTTCCTATGCATTGATTGCGCGCAAGTTCACAGGGGTATTGGTCGACATATAAGCCAGGTGAAGAGTATGTCAACTGGGACATATATTTGGTACGAAGATGAAATTGATGCCATGCGACTAATGGGAAATGATCGAGTTAATAAAATATACTTGGCTGAATGGAAGGAAGAAAAACTAGAGTCTCGTAAAGAGATCGAACAACATATCAAATCGAAGTATGTCGATCATCGATGGCTTGGAGCAATTGCAGAAACAAAATCGCCCTCCTCTGATAAACAACTTTATTTTAAAGCTCACAACATTGAGCCAAGCCAACATGATTTACTTGATGAAGACGAAAAAGAAAGAGTCATGAAGTGTTTTCAAGAAAACGAAGACTTTTTTCAGTGTTTTGGGTTGTAAAGTATACCATTGAATTTTATGCAATCAATTTTGTTTTTGAGAAATTAGCATTTGACACTTCTATCCACTACTTGAAGTATTCTAAAATAATCGATTACGCTGTTAATTAATAAATAAATAACATACATACATCTTGAAAAACAACAAACATTGATTGCTTTATTCACTGCAGGTAGTGAATATAAGCCATCAAAAGCTACTTTCTTGAAAAAAGAGTATCTTGTTGAAAGAAAAAAGCCTGATGACAATCCGTGAGGTAATCAGAAACATTATGAGAAATCACTGAATTGAGTGAATTCACATTGTATCGCTTTTGATCGACTCGACAGATCTTTATTTTATTATTATTTTTATAACCCTAAGTATTGAAACCATGATTCAAGGATTTGCGCGATTGAATCCCTCATGGCAGCAAACAATGCTTCGAATTCGAGACCCGAAAATTTCAATTTCTTACTATGAATCTAATTTCGGAATGGTATTAATCAATCGATATCATTTTGAACCTACTCAAGGAGACTTTTCAGTTTACTTCCTTGCCAGTGTTCCCGAGAAAGAAAAGAAGAGCTTACCAGTTGCTGGTACTCCAGAAGCCCATAAGTTTCTATGGGGAACATCCCGAAAAGGGTTTTGCACATTGGAACTCACGCATAACCATGGAACTGAATTGTCAGCTGATTTACCGTTGAAGGATTATGCTGGTCGTTCTCAATTATACCATGATGGAAATTCGACTCCCAGAGGGTTTGGGCATATTGCTTTCAATGTCGATGATGTGTATGGCGCTTGTGCTAAGCTTGAAGCCAATGGAGTTGCAATGAAAAAACGGCCTGACGAAGGCAATATGAAAGGTCTGGGATTTGTTCTGGATCCTGATGGATACTGGGTGGAGATCGTACAAGGAGCGCAAAAGTGTGATCCTGGTAAATTCAATTTAAGTCAAACGATGCTAAGAATCAAAGATGCAGAAAAATCGGTTGCTTTTTATCGAAATATATTTAATCTGACATTAGTTCGCGAGTCTCACTTTGAGGAATGGGGATTTGGTCTGTACTTTCTGGCTACTCCTTCAACTTGTGCCAATTCCTTGATTGAAAGTGGCGCTTCGGTATCTAGTCAGTCGTGGGACCCGTGCTTGGAATTAACTTGGAATTATGGCACGGAGAAAGAGCAAGGCAATGTGTATCACAACGGGAATGATTCTGTGTTCGACGGAGAACCTGCGCCTCGCGGATTTGGCCACATTGGATTTCTTGTAGATAATCTTGATGAGTTTTGTGGACTTTTGGAACAAGCGGAAGTGGAGTTCATAAAAAAACCCAACGAGGGTACAATGAGAAACATTGCGTTTGTCAAAGATCCTACAGGTTATTGGATAGAAGTCATTCAACGAGATTTGCCTCCCTTTTTTTAATAAAATGCTCACCTAAACAGAATGTTCCGAAAAATCAACTAATAAACAATTTTCTGAAAAGTCCTTCGTGACATGAATGAATAATATCACCGAGGGGATATACTTGTTTCACTTGAGAAATATTTTTGTTGGAGTATTGAAGACTGTACTCTTCCACACGAAGTGCTAATGATTTTTGAAGTTTGACGCCGGCCATAGGTCCAATTAATGCCAATCGCTTCGCGGCAGATATCATATCACGCAGGGCCAAGAATAGATACATTTTCTGAGCCACATTTACACCAATATCCAAACCACGACAGACGACACCAAATATAGGAGCAAACAAACCATCAGCTTTCTTATTTTGAATCGCAATTCGAATAGGTTCTAAATTGGTAGAGTCATCCAGTAAACCGGCGAGTGCACACCTAAGAAAGGCTTGACCTTGCGATTTTGAAGCTCTGTAGGCTGAAGGATTCAAATACAATCTTACTCGGTGTTGGTTTTCAAATTCTTGCCATTTTAATGGCATTTGGTGCGAGCAGAATACAAATGGCAGCTCAGAGGCGGCTAATGACTCTAGTTGTGCATCGATAAATGTGAAGAGCGGTATACACGTATCTAAATCACCTGCATTAGTCGCTCCATCGACTGCATGCAAGTATCCTAAGGACCATGCTGCCTCCAATCCAAAAGAATGAGCAAATCCTCCTGTAGGTAATGCACTATCAACGATTTGCCAAACAACAGGATCCATTTTTTTTCGGCGCGGGTAATTTTTAGTGCACACACATTTGCAAATCGGAAGGAATCTGTATATGAAGACACTACTCCTTGTATGTTTGGTGTCAATCGGTGGTGTTGAAGAAGCAAATGGCCACGGGTGAGTTTTTATTCATAAGATGGATGATTTGTTTTTTAATCTGACTTATTAGGTATCTAAGTATTCCGGCGGGTCGCAATGTGATACATCAAGGAGGATGGAAAGGCTCAGGAGACATCCAAAGCTTTTCAGGTGGAGGTGTTACAAGCGATTGAACTAATGGTCACAACCTATGCGGTGGGGGGCTCCCAGCTAGTGATGAGAACTTCATGGAGAATGGACCTTATGGGCCTGTGGCACCGTACACGCAATATGTGCAAGGCAGTGTTGTTGATATCGAAGTAGTTCTAACGGCTCATCATAAAGGGCATTTTGAATTCAGATTGTGCAATCCTGGCAGTGCTAGTTTGACTACACAAGAATGTTTGAGTGAACATGTGTTGGAGTTTGACGAAGCATATACGCAACAACAGTTCCAGGGTGAGATGAACGATGGGTGTGCTTCGCCTGCCGACATGGTGTGTGATTCTTCGTTGTATAGTTGGAAAGCAATTCAATGTGATAAGCTCCCTGCAAGTCATCTCGGTAACCCGGGTCCTGTAGGCTCGTGTTGTGACACGGTTCGAGGCGGGACTTGCAGTCCAACATCGAGTAACAAACATCGATGGGTCATTCCTAAAGCAAGCGCTTCCAACACGTATACCATGAAATATAAACTTCCTGCTGGTGTTGTATGCGATCGGTGCGTGCTACAATGGTATTATCAGACTGGAAATTCTCCAGAGGCATGGCCAGAAGCCTTTTACAATTGTGCAGACATCACCATTTTAGGCAACGGCCAAACCGCGACGCCTACAGTTCCAACTGCAACACGAGCACCTGTGACTCCTAGTACCGTCACATACACCCGTTCTCCTGGTACTGCTGCATATACCCCGTCTCTCGCTTCTACTAACTGCGTTTCAATATCGGAACAGGTTACGACTGAATGGTGCAAACAAGTTAATTGCGCCGCTGCTTATTCGGATTTCTGCAAGTTTGAACCAAGTATGAATAATGATCCAAGCGAAGTTGATTCCTCATCAAATGTAGGGGTTGTTGTTGCTGCTGTCGTGGGATCTTGCTCCGCCGTACTCGCTCTTTCAGCACTCTTTGTTTTCATGCGTAAGCCAACGAATGGCGAAACTCCAAAAGTTGATTTCCTCAGTCCAATTGCAGCTCGAAAAGAAAACAGCATTCCTGTTTTTTAATAAAAATTTTGAAATTGCAATTTTGAATTGCTGGTAACAAAATAAGAACATTTGACTCTTAGTACAGTACTAAAAACACAAGATATGACTCGACATGTACTAGTCGTGAGGCTCATTGCTATTCGTAATCTAGATCCAAAATGGCTGTCTGCAAAGCCCACGCTGTACTGCAAGGTATCTCTTAATAACGCTCATCTGAATTCAGGTGTTTACCCGGTGGTTAATGACGCCAAAGGTACGTTGATGGTTTTCAAACTACATGGTGATCTAAATTTATTTACAGGAGACTCGGTGGTGCGATTTCAAGATGAAGTTTTTCATGGCCTTGGAATTCATTCTATTTCCAGTGTTAGTTTTGACGACTTGATGGTTATAAGGGTTAAAATTCGAGGAAGTTTTGGCGAACAAACTGCCGGGGTTCTTTCGATTGCAATAAAAACAGTGTCTATGCGAGGCACTCACAATAGCTCCGCTTGGTATCCGTTTATTCCGTAAGTATCTTGATAAGGAATGTCAAGGAATGGCTAATCGTGATCGATAGGTGCAAAAAAGCCTCTTCACCCAGGGGCGACATGTGCATTGCAGCCTATTGGGTGGCTGAATCTGATACAAATACCATTTACGACGACCCTGTTTTTGACGAGGAAGATGATGTGGCGTCTTTTTGTTCCAAGCAGTCTGTGCCACAAATGAAAAACTCGGTCCGGTCATTTCTAGATTCTCCATTTAAAAAGCGGGGGAAGCATATTAGCAAGAAAACCCAAGAGAAACTTATATCGGAAGGAATTCCATCGAATGGCTTAGATCTTGAATCAGAAGGAGTTGTCATGAACGGACAATGGCTAACGGCAGAAGAGAGTGCAGAGTTGGAGAAAACAGATGAAGAGGAAATCCTTCGTACAATAACAACGTCAAATCGAACTAGCTTGTTGTCTGCAGCAGCTGCTGCTTTGAAACTTGTTCGTAACAAAAAACCTTCTGTTGAGGAAACCTTATTATCCGATATGGATGATTACAAGCATTTGATGAACAACGATAATTCAGTATTGCAAATAGATATCCTTGAAGCACGAGGGTTGCTAGCAATGGACGATAATGGATTGTCAGACCCATATTGCATCGTTAAAATCAGGAGCAAAACAATCAGAACCTCAATGAAGCCTAAAACGCTTACGCCGGTTTGGAACGAGACTGTTTTCATTGGTGGAGACTCGCAACCTGATGTGATTATCAGTCGCGATGATGTGATAACGATCATTCTGAAGGATCATGATTACATCGGACGCGATGATACATTAGGTATGGTTCAAGTCCCCCTTGGAGCGTTAATCGGATACGACCATGACCCGACTACGATTGTAAGTATTCCCTCATCCTGGTATTCCATACAAATTTGTGATGGTATGAAAACGGTAAGAGGAGAAATCAAGATTCGATTTGCTTATCATCCGCGTGCATCATTTACTACTGTTGCATCGCCAAGTTTTCAATCGGACGGATTTCCGCCTCTGAAAGTGGATAGTTCTGTAGAGGAAGAATTTGGAGAGCTTTTTGAGAAACCTCGACCATTGTTAACTGTTACAATCATTCAAGCTCGCGACCTCAAGATATCTGATGCGAATGGTCTGTCTGATCCATTTGTGAAAGTAAAATGCAGGAACAGTGAATTTCAAACAAAAGTGGTTAAAAAATCACTACATCCAGTATGGAACCAACAGTTTACTTTTGGCGGAGAATTAAACTGCTTGACTGCCTCTGATGAACTAATGCTCACTCTTTATGATGAAGATACCTTCACTGCTGACGATCAAATTGGTTTCCTATCATTGCCATTGTGGGATCTGATTGGCAACGATCCAACGGTACCTTTGTGGTATGCTTTAGAAGAGGTTGATGGTAGATCGTTAAAACCCGATGCTCATATTTTGAAACCAGCGGCACCTAATGTTGGACAAATCCAATTGCGAATATCTTTTGAATTCCCGAAAGATCCGTTAGCTACAATATCAGAGAATACGAGGAATCTTTTAGATATAATGCAATCACGAAGACTTTTGGAGTACAAGCAAAAATACAAAGGCAAGGTTTGGTTTTATAAGTGTAAAGTCACCGTTCATAGTGCGAGGTATTTGCCTGAAAAGTATTCCGATGGCTCATGTGATTCTCGAGTAAGGATTTCATGTGGCGATCACAAAGCAGTAGTGACCAAATCTATGGTGGAGACTTTGCTTCCTACTTGGAGACAAAGTTTCATTTTTTCTAAATCTTCATTTAGCAAAGCGTTAGGATTATTTAACGATGATGCATTCGTGGTGGTACTGGAGGATGGTAAGCCAGAAGCGAAATTTGAATCATCTGATTCAACGCCGAATGTGAATGCACAAGGAGAACACGAGTTTGGAAGGGTTTGTATAGGGATTGATTATCTGGTTTCGAAACTGGGTTATATAGATAAGGATGGATTGGAATATACAGGATGGTTCGAGATGGCCAATTCTGAACCAAGCACGAATCGTATTCCTCAGCTGAAGCTTAGTTTCAAATTGACTCCTATTGCCGAAACCAGATTGATGGAACGAAGAAACCTTGGTGTTCATGTATGTCATAGTTTGGCGATTGGGAAATCATCCGGTGTTGTATTTCCTCGAGTATCAATTGGGTCAAATACAATTCAAGGATCATCTGTGAATGTCATTCATGGTCATGCAAATTTCTTTCATGCGCTGCATTTTGAGAATTTGAATGATGCTGATTTGGATCAAGATGCGAAATTAACAATACTCGATGCTAAAGACGGAATGTCCCTTGGTGATTTTACGATGCCGTTGGATGAGTTACTGGAGCAGGAATATGTTGAGAAGCAGTCATGGGTAACAAGTAATGACCATAGTGATTATTTAAATTCCCCTCAAAAACTTGGATTTGCTGTGCTTGCAAAACCTGGGCCCCCCAAATTGAAAATCGGAGCTCGAATGGTTAAAGTGTATGAATTTTTGAAACCGCTTCTGGGAAATGTTGAATTCTCGATAGCAAAAGTGAAACTTGACTCCAATACATTCACTGATGTGTGTGTTAGTGTTCGTCATGGAAATCGATATATTACTAGCAAAGTGTATCGAGGAATCGTTGCTATCAACTTTTTGGAATCTGAATTCAAAAATAGTTTTCCGGTTGATGATTATCAAGAACCTATTATAATTGACGTATGGAGTATGGTTGGTGCATGCAGACAAAAACGTTTAGGGTCAGTTCAATTGACAATATATGACATAATTGAGTACGAGGCACTGGCAGTTTTTAACAGTCCAAATGTTTTGTTGCCTGTCAAATTGGACACTTTAAAGCTCGAGTTGTTCGATGGTTCTAAAAAGAAAGGAAGTGTAAGACTTCTAATCCGTTTTAATGAAAACATGTTGAACGGATCATTAGCTGTAAATGCACACCCAGCTGCGAGACCGAAAAAGAAATTCTCTTTACAAAACATTCGACACGAGTTGAATCGCTTCGTGTCGCTGATAAAGGACTTGGGGTATTTGTTTGGGAGTGTTGGGTATGTTTTAGGATGGCACGATGTGAATGCTTCTTTCTTCGCTCTTGGAGTCTATGTCTTGTTTTGTACACTTGATTTTTGGTCTGCAAGAATTTTGGTGGTGTTTCCTGCATTGGCTGTGTTGTATATTCTCAACCGACACAGGCAACGAGCTGGTGGAAAGTTTGTTTCAAATATTCTTCAAAAATCAGGAAATTCAGAGATCGATTTAAAGGCTCGACTTACTGTATCTGTGATTCGTGGTAGAAGCTTGCTCCCCATGGATGATGGTGTTGTGTCGGATCCTCTATACCGTGTTTCGATAATTCATTCATGGAGAGATAAGCGATATGCACCAAAAAAAGTACTCATTGGTCAATCCAGAACTCATTACCGGACATTGTTTCCGAATTGGGCTCTCACCCCCATCGGATTCAAAGCTCAAAAATCAGCGGCACTTATAAAATGGAGAAAATCAGCGGATTCCTTTGTTCCAGCTTTTGAAACTTTTATTCCACGATATCCTCATCAGAATATGTCTGTTGAAATCGACATCATTGGAACGCGAGGTATTGTGGAGAGCTCACTCGCAGACAGTAAATATGATTCTCGTGATTTTGTATGTACGGTTCAATGTGTATCGCAAGCTAACATCGAGTCTCATATTTCAGGGGATGATTCATTCGGTTTAAAAGGATGGGGAAATTACGATGTTCTTGGCAAAATGACAGATATGATAGGGACCGATCATTCAAATTCAAATTCAAAAAAAATCACGAAACCAAGAGCACTTTCGATTGCATCCGAAAATACAGACATTGCCGAGTACATGCGCCGTTACTCATCTAGTTCTATTGGTGGTTGCGAATCACTTGTTCCGGAAGGACTTGAATGGTTGAGCATGCCTTTTAGTAAACGTGCTTCGATGTCGTTACAATCGCATCATTTCACACATGATGAAAAAGTCGCCATGGCCTCCACCGATGCAGCGAAGCTTTCACGATCAACAAGTGCTGTTAGAGCAATGCTGAACCCCCAATGGAATGAGCACGTGGTGTTCTACGAGCAAGTGATAACCTCCACGCGAGGTATCGTGATAGTCGTTAGTGCCAACGCGGGTTCTCGAAAGAAGGTTGATTTTCGTCCTGTTGGCTATGGTTTTCTGCCTTTGAAATCGATACGGGAGACATGCGATGGTCATTGGTATGGATGGGTTGCATTGGAAACTCTCTCAAAGAACAAGTGGGATGTGATCGGAGAGGTTCTTGTCAGTCTCCGTGTAGCAGGGGACCTTGATAATAAATCAGGTCATCCTTCTGTGGATTCTGATGATGATACCGAGGATATAACCGATGTTGATGAGAAGATTGAATCTGAATTCTCATGGGATGACTCTTGTTCTTCAATTGTGATTGATGTGTATGATGAAGACGATTTTGCCAAGAAAGAATTTCTAGGAACAGTGTCAGTTCCTCTCACTTCAATCATTGGTGATTCGAACAAGGCGGAACAGGAGGTGTTTGAATCATGGCTTCCTCTCACCTTAGCTTTCGACAACAGTAAATCAGAGCGTGTCCTCTTTGGCAAAGCATTAGGTATTGAAACGGAAACCACGCATCGAAAATCTTCTCTTGCGAATCTATCTTTAGAGACGGAATCATTCAACTTTGAAGAAGATTTGAAGCGACGCGAATTGCGGGATTTGAATTTGAATTTCATTCGATCATCTGATAAGAAAGGA
>Ga0105054_10003533_pt1 | contig 24148 bp, 29 predicted proteins | sample BON02_FD_78091 | JGI IMG/M metagenome (GOLD analysis project Ga0105054, IMG submission 78091) | Freshwater microbial communities from Lake Bonney liftoff mats and glacier meltwater in Antarctica - BON-02 (megahit assembly) | ecosystem: Environmental > Aquatic > Freshwater > Ice > Glacier...
CGCGGCCATTGCGGCGCAGGGCGTCGATGATCTTGAACCTTGCGATGGCATAGACCCAGGGGCGCACCGGGCGATCCTCGGCCCAGGTGTGGCGTTTCAGATGGATGGTCAAAAGAACCTCCTGTACAACGTCTTCGCGCAATCCACTGTCAATTCCACCCGCCCGGGCGCGGACAATGCCGCGCAGGACCGGGGCAAGTGCCGCAAGAAAACGGGCATAGGCGGCCGCATCGCCGCGATTGGCTGCGCGCAGCAGATCGCCCCAATAATCCCTGTTCTCCGACATTGGTCACTCTGCTATCCGGTTCTCTGGGGCTTTTGTTACACATCGTGCGGCAATTGCGATAGATTACGCAAAACTGAACACCGTTTCGTGAGCGGTGTAACATTGTGCGCTCTGCCACGGACTGACTTGTGCCGGATCGAAAAATCGGTTCGCTGGTTCAACATGGAGACTGACATGACAATGATGAAATCAAGCATGGCCCTGGGTGCAACCCTGGCCGTTGCACTGACCGCGATGGCAATTCCCGCCGCCCATTCCCAGGCGATGGAAAAGTGCTTTGGCGTGGCAACGGCCGGCGCGAATGACTGCAAGGCCGGTGCCGGCACCTCGTGCTCGGGCACGTCCACCGTCGATTTTCAGGGCAATGCCTGGAAGCTGGTTCCCGCCGGCACCTGCGTGACCATGGAAAAGCCGGCTGGCGCCGATGGCGCGACCCGCATGGGTTCGCTTGTCGAACTGACCCGCGACCTGCCGTCCTGATCTCGCCCCCTCGCAACTCAGGCCGGAGCGGGGGCATGCCCCCGCTCCACCACCCGTTGCAGATTGCCCTTTGACGACCGGAGTATTTGAAGATGACCCTTCTCGCCCAATCAGGTGTCGGCTTCAAGCCACAGCATTTTCAGGCCATTCAGGCCCTCGCCCCGAAGCTGGGGTTTTTTGAGGTGCATGCCGAAAACTACATGGGCGCGGGCGGCGCGCCCCATGCCAGACTCACCGCGCTGCGGCAGGATTACGCCCTTTCGCTGCATGGTGTGGGCCTGTCCATCGGCGGGTCTGATGCCCTGAACCCTGACCATCTGGCGCGGCTAAGGGTGCTGTGCGACCGCTATGAACCCGACAGCTTTTCCGAGCATCTGGCATGGTCCGGCCACGGCGGCGAATTTCTGAGCGATCTGTTGCCCCTGCCCTATACCGATGAAACCCTGGCCCTTGTCTGCGCCCATATCGCGCAGGTGCAGGATGTGCTGGGCCGCCGGATGCTGTTGGAAAACCCGTCGACCTATGTGCTTCTGGAACAATCGACGTTTTCCGAGACCCAGTTCCTGATGGAAATCGTGCGGCGCACCGGCTGTGGGCTGCTGCTGGATGTGAACAACGTCTTTGTCTGCGCCATCAATCACCGCACCGATGCACAAACCTACCTTGCAGATTTTCCGTTTGACGCGGTGGGTGAATTGCATCTGGGCGGCCACGCCGAAGAAATGCTGCCCTCGGGCCCGTTGCTGATCGACGCCCATGGCGCCCCCGTGGCCGATCCGGTCTGGGCGCTGTACGCCGATGTGTTGGCCCGCACAGGCCCGATGGCCACGCTGATCGAGTGGGACAATGACGTGCCCGATTGGCCGGTTTTGCAGGCCGAAGCCGACCGTGCGCAAAGCGAGATCGACCGAGCTGCCGAGGTGCGTCTTGCCCGCGCATCCTGAGTTCCTTGACGCGTTCCGCAACGGCATCGGCTCGGGCGCTTTGCCACCCGGTGTCACGGCCACGGCCCCGGACGAGGCCGCGCAACGCTTTGCGGTCTATCGCAACAACGTCACGGTCAGCCTGATCGATGCCCTTGCCCTGCATTTTCCGGCCATCGAACGCTTGGTCGGAACAGATTTCTTCAGGGCGATGGCGCGGGAATTTGCACAGACGCACCGGCCCCGCTCGCCGGTTCTGCTGACCTGGGGCGAGGGGTTTCCCGATTTTCTGGCCGCCTTTCCGCCGCTGGCCGCCTATCCCTATATGGCCGATGTCGCCCGGATCGAGGTGGCGCGCGGCCAGGCCTGTCACGCCGCCGATGCCGACCCTATTCCGCCTGCCGATCTGATTGCCGCCGTGGACGACCCGGCCAGCCTGTATCTGACCCTGCACCCTGCGGTTCAGGTGCTGCGCCTTGGCCAGCCCGCCGTTTCGATCTGGGCGGCCAATCAGCCGGATGGCCCGCCCCTTGCCACCGGCACCGAGGGGCCGGAGATCGCGCTGATCTGGCGCGATACCCTGTTCAATGTGCCGGTTGCCGCAATCAGCGCCGGTGACGCGGCGATGATCGAGGCAATCCAGTCGGGGCACAACCTGTTGATGGCCGCCGAACTGGCCGCCTTTGCCGAACCCGACCACACTCCCCAAACGATGCTTATCCGCCTGATGCAGGCGGGGGCCGTCGTCATCCCCGGAAAGGCCATTCCATGATCCCCTTCATCCGCAACCTGAATACCATGTTCGACCGCATTCCCAACGACGTCGTCGCGCTGGCGCTGCGGCTCTTTCCGGCCATGGTGTTCTGGCAATCGGGCCGCACCAAAGTGGAGGGGGTGTTCACGATCTCGGATTCCACATGGTTTCTGTTCGAGCATGAATATGCGCTGCCGGTCATTCCGTTCGAGGTTGCGGCGGTTCTGGCCACCGTCGCGGAACATGCCCTGCCGGTCCTGTTGATCCTGGGGCTGTTCACCCGCTTTGCCGCCCTTGGCCTGTTCGTCATGACGCTGGTTATTCAGGTGTTCGTCTATCCCGATGCCTGGATCCTTCATGGGTTGTGGGCGGCGACCCTGCTTGCCCTGATGGCACGGGGGCCGGGGATGGTGTCGGTGGACCGCTGGCTTGGTCTCGACGGCGCCGGTGCTGCGGAACGGTCGCCCGCGAAACTTGCGGCGGCACAGGCGCGGTGATCCGATGGACCTGATTTTCGCCTATCTGGCGGGGCTTCTGACGTTGATCAACCCCTGCGTGTTGCCGGTGCTGCCCATCGTGCTGACCTCAAGCCTGCAAGCCGACCGGCGCGCACCCTTGGCGCTGGCGGCGGGGATGAGTGTCAGCTTTGTGGTGCTGGGAATGGGTGTCGCGTCGCTTGGCCCGGCCCTTGGGGTGAATGAGGATACGGTGTCGCGCGTCGCGGCGGTGCTGATGATCGGCTTTGGCCTTGTCATGCTGGTACCCGCTTTTGGCGACCGTTTCGCCATGGCAACCGCCGGCGTGTCGGCCCGCGCCGACGCCGGGATAACTTCGTCGTCAGATGCCGGATTGCCGGGGCAATTTGCCGGTGGCGCGCTGCTTGGCGCGGTGTGGAGCCCCTGTATCGGCCCGACACTGGGTGCCGCAATCGCGCTTGCGTCGCAGGGGCAGGACATGGGGCGGGCCGCGTCCATCATGGTGTTCTTTGCCCTTGGCGTCTCGACCCTGATCCTTGGCCTCGCTTACGGTGCGCGCAGCCTGTTGCAACGCAATCAGGCCAAATTTCGCAGCTTCGCCGCGCGGGCCAAACCGATCATGGGGGTGATTTTTGTCCTGATCGGAATTGCCCTGCTGGCCCGCGTGAACCATCTTGTCGACGCTTGGCTTTTGCAGGTTCTGCCCACCTGGCTTGTCGATTTCTCTGTCTCACTCTGAAAGGATTTCCCATGAAAAGACGTGACTTTCTGACCCTGACCGCCTGTGGCGTGCTGCTGACCGGGCTGTCTGCCCCGGCGTGGGCGGGCAAACGGGTGTTCTATACCCCCGGACTGGCCGAAGACGCGATGGCGGCGGGCAAGGTGGTGTTTCTGGACTTCTGGACAAACTGGTGTCCGACCTGTGCGGCACAGAACCGGGCGCTCGATGCGCTGCGCGCCGAAAACCCCGCCTATGACCGGGCGATCACCTTCATCACCGTCAACTGGGACGAGTATGGCAACGGCACCCTGTCCAAAGCCATGAAAATCCCCCGCAGGTCCACGCTCGTCGCGATGAACGGAACGGCAGAGATCGGCCGGATCGTCGCGGGCACATCGAAGGCGGATATCAAGGTGCTGCTCGATGCGGCCCTGACGGCCGCCACCGCCTGAGAGCGCCCGGCCTTTGCATCCGGTCGGTCTCACGCCGACCGGAGCGTCCTGCGGTGTCCGTCGCCGGGCCCCCCTCACGCAAGCCTTTTTGTCCGCGACTTCATTCTTCGTCTATTTCTCGGATGGGTGGGACACGGGACGATGGGGTCGGATACTCGCCCGAACCAAAGGCACCGGTCCGGTGCGGCTCAAGGTTGCCTCACCCGATGGCAACCTTGAACCGATCAGTGAATGGTCTGGGAATCCTCAAACGTCAACATGCCCTGCCAAGGCCAATCTTGGCGGAAGGTCGTAAATCGGCCGGAGCCGGCGCAGGTGGCGCGCCTTGAATGGATATTTGAAGCAAGAAAGAACAGGGGTGGTTGCGCGGTTGCCTTTGCGCCTATGATCGGGGCAACCCGGTTCGGGAAGAACCTGAATCGCCAATGCCCTGCCGTGGTTCGCGCTTTCGGGACACTGGCGATTTGGCATGTTTCGGGTCGTTTCCGAAACGCCATGGCCGAAAGGAGGTTCGATGGTCCGTATCCAGGTTCACATCCGCGGGATACCGCAGGGTCTTGCCGATGTGCCCCTGCCTTTCGACGACGCGACGGTCCCGCTGGCGCTGCTGGCGCGCTGTCCGGTTGCGGCGGTCACGCCTCTGGTGGTTGCCGACGTGCTGGCCGATCGCGCCGGGGTGGCGGCGCTCTGGGTCAAGGATGAACGCGGGCGGATGGGGCTGGGCAGCTTCAAGGCGCTGGGTGCTGCCTATGTGATCGCCCATCTGGCCCAGATGGGCGATGTGCGGGGCCGGGTGTTCGTGACGGCCAGCGCGGGCAACCACGGCCTTTCGGTGGCGGCAGGGGCGGCTGCGTTCGGGGCGCGCGCGGTGGTCTACATTGCGCAGACGGTGCCCGAGGCGTTTGCGGCGCGGTTGCGGGGGATCGGGGCAGAGGTGGTGCGCGAGGGTGCGGCCTATGAGGACAGCATGACAGCCGCAGCGGGTGCGGCTGAAAACCATGGCTGGACGCTTCTGTCGGACAGTTCCTGGCCCGGCTATACCGACCTGCCCCACCGATTGATGGAGGGGTATCTGGTCATGGCCCATGAGGCGGCGGAGCAGGTGCCCGCCGCGCCAACCCATGTGTTTCTTCAGGCCGGGGTGGGCGGCATGGCGGCGGCGGTGGCGGCCCATGTGCGCCGGGTCTGGGGTGATGGGCCCCGGGTGATCGTCGTGGAGCCCGACCGCGCTGCGGCCTTGTGCGACAGCGTTGTTGCGGGGCGGGCAGTAATTGCCCCGGGCGAGGCATCGTCGATGGGGCGGCTGGATTGCAAGGAACCCTCGCTGATCGCCCTGGCCGGGCTGATGCGGGACGCGGATGCGTTTCTGACGATTGCTGATGGGGCGGTGGCGGCGGAACTGCCCGGACTGGCGGCGCGGGGGCTGGAAACCTCGTCTTCGGGCGGGGCGGGACTTGCGGCGCTTCTGGCGCTGACAGGGCCGCAGCGCGAAACGCTGGGCCTGACGCAGGGGTCGCGTGTGCTGTGCATCCTGAGCGAGGGGGCATGAGCGGTTTTCCCGAGGCCGAGCATCGCGCGCGCCTGGCCCGCGCCCAATTGGCAATGGCCGAGGCTGGCCTTTCGGCGCTGTTGCTGACCACCGAACCCGAGGTGGGATACATCACGGGGTTCCAGACCCGGTTCTGGGAAAGCCCGACGCGGCCCTGGTTCGTCATCTTGCCCGCGCAGGGCGACCCGGTGGCGGTGATTCCGGCCATTGGCGCGCCGTTGATGGCGCGGGGCTGGGTGCGCGATATCCGCACCTGGGTTGCGCCCGATTACGCCGACGATGGTCTGAGCCTTCTGGCCGACAGCCTGTGCGAGATCGGGGGCGACCGGATCGGCCTGCCTGACGGGTTGGAAAGCCATGTGCGCATGCCGCTGTCCACTTTGCGCGCGCTTGAACTGCGGCTGGCACCGGCGCGGCTGGTGGGCGACGCGGGCCTCATGGCGCGTCTGCGGTCTGTCAAATCGCCTGCCGAGGTGCAACGGATCGCAACCGCCTGCGCCATCGCGGGCCGGGCCTTTGGCCGCGTGGGCGAGATTGCGGCGCCGGGGGTGGCGATGTCAGTGGTGTTTCGTGGATTTCAAAGGCTGCTGCTGGACGAAGGCGCCGACTGGGTGTCCTATGTGGCGGGGGGAGCGGGGCCGATGGGGTATGACGACGTGATTTCGCCTGCAACGGATGTGCCGCTGGCGAAGGGCGATGTGCTGATGTTGGACACAGGCGCCGTGTGTGGCGGATACTTCTGTGATTATGACCGGAACTTTTCCCTTGGCCCGGTGGCGGGCGCGATGCAGGACGCCCACAGTCGGTTGATCGCCGCCGCCCATGCGGGGTTTGACGCCTGCCGACCCGGGGTGCGCGCCGCCGCCATATATGAAACGATGAACCGCGCGCTGGGTGATCCGCCCTATGCGGGGCGGTTGGGTCATGGGCTGGGGATGCAACTGACCGAGGGGCTGTCGCTGATCCCCGCGGATCACACGGTCCTGGAACCGGGAATGGTGCTGACCCTGGAGCCTGGAATTGCGACCGGCGGCGGCAGGACGCTGGTGCATGAGGAAAACGTGGTGATCACCGAGACGGGCGCGCGCTGGCTTTCGCCGGTGTCAGGTGAAACGATGCAGCGGATTTGAGGGGATGCCATGGCCTATGCCTATGATCTGACGGGGCCGGTGGGGGCGAAGACCCTGGGCCTGATCGTGCTGAAATCAGACGAGACGATCGAGCAGGATTTCCGCCGTCTGTTTCCGTCGCCCGGGGTGGCGCTGTACATCACCCGCGTTCCCAACGCGCCCGAAGCAACCCGCGAAACCCTGGCGCAGATGGAGGGCGACCTGCCCGGCGCCGCCGCCCTGTTCCCCGAGGCGGTGCAGTTCGATGCGGTGGGCTATGGCTGCACCTCGGGCACCTCGGTGATCGGGGCGGCGCGGATTGCGCAACTGGTACGCGGCGGTTGCACGACGCAACATGTGAGCGAGCCGGTCGGCGGGTTGGTGGCGGCGTGTCGGGCGCGGGGCATCCGGCGGCTGGCCTTCCTGTCGCCCTATGTCGAGCCGGTCAGCCGGACCTTGCGCGATGTTCTGGCGCGCGAAGGGATCGAGACACCGGTCTTCGGATCGTTCGACGAAGAGCGAGAGGCGGCCGTGGCGCGGATTGACGGTGCGTCGATCCTTGCCGCAGCGGTGGACCTGGCCGGCGGCGCGGCGGTGGATGGCGTGTTCCTGTCCTGCACCAACCTGCGCACGCTGGATGTCATACCGGCGCTGGGGGCCGAATTGGGCATGCCGGTGTTGTCCAGCAATCTGGTGCTGGCGTGGCATCTGGCGCAATTGTCGGGCGCGCCGACGCTGGCCGCAGTTTGAGAGGTGGAAATCGGTCTTTGGATATTTGCAGCAAGAAAGAACAGGGTTCTCGCGGCGATCACGCAGTGACGATGGCCTCGAACTCGCCAAAGATCATGCGCTTGCCGTCCATCGGCAATTCTTGCATCAGTTCGTTTGCCCGTTCGCTGGCCATGACAGCGTCCATGCAGCTATCGCGCGTTGCCTTGTCGGGGAAGGTGATGAAGCACACGGCGCAGGTTTCATCAGCGGCCAGTTCGACGGCGCGGGGAAAGGACGTCCTCTCGCCCACCGGCACCTCCGTGCCCCAGCATTCGACATAGCCGGTGGCACCGTGGGCCTTGAACAGGGCCGCCATCTCGGTCGAGATTTCCGTGTATTCGGCTTTGCCCGCGGTCTTCACCGGGGCGACCATGGCTTCGACATACATTTCAGACCCTCCCTGTGGCTGTATGCGGCGAGTGTCGTGCACAAGGGGGCGTCGGTCAAACGATTCCTCTGACCGGCGTCAGACCCTGTAGCGGCGCAGGGTATCGCCGAACTGCAACCGGGGGGTCAGTTCGATGCGTTGGCCACCCTGCGTCACCCGGCCCGAGGCCCGGTCGGCGATGATCTTGGCGGCGGCGCGGCCGATCTCGATCCGGCCTGCGTCCATGGTGGCCAGCTGCTTTGGCAGACCACGCAGGAATTCGACTCCGTTGAACCCCGCCATACCCAGACGCCCGGGCACTGCGATGCCCTTTTCCAGCGCATAGAGCAGCCCGCCCGCGCCGATCATGTCGTTGGAGTAATACAGGAAATCGAGGTCGGGGTTGCGTTCCAGAATGACCTGGGTCATCTCGCGCCCCTTCAGCAGGGCCGATCCGCCTTCGTAGAATTCCTGTTCCACCACCTCGAGGCCGGTCTTGGCCAGCGCCTCGGTGAAGCCCTCGAACCGTTTGCGGGCGCGGAAATCCAGCGGCATCTTGGTGCCGAGGAAACCGATCTTCTCGAACCCCTGCTTGACGATGGCCTTGGCCATCTCGCGCCCCGCGCGGCGGTGGGAGATGCCGACCACGGCATCCACCGCCTCGCCGTCGGTGTCCATGATCTCGACCACCGGAATGCCGCTGGCGCGCAGCATGGCCAGGCTGGCCTCGGAATGTTCCAGCCCTGCGATGATCACCCCGGACGGGCGCCAGGACAGCATCTCGTAGAGCACGTCTTCTTCCCGCTCGGGGTGATAGTTGGTCACGCCGACCACGGGCTGCAGTTCGGTTCCCTCCAGAGCCTCGCTGATGCCGGTCATCACCTCGGGGAAGACCATGTTCGACAGGCTGGGGATGATCACAGCGACCAGGTTCACCCGGGACGAGGCCAGCGCCCCGGCGATCTTGTTGGGCACATATCCCATGCGTTTCGCGGTTTCGAGCACCTTGGTGCGCGTCGCCTCGGATACGTCGCCGCGATTGCGCAGCACGCGGCTGACGGTCATTTCGCTGACGCCGGATTCCTCGGACACATCGCGCAGGGTCAGTTGGCGGCGATGGGGCGGTGCGGGGTCGTTCGTCACGATGGGGCGTCCTGTTCTGTGTGCCGACCGTTAAAGCGGAAAGGCGCGGGCTTTCCAAGCGATTTGCGTCCGGGGGGCGGCGCAACTGCCGGCCCGCACTGACGGCGACGAGCGTGCTGGACGCCACCGCGCGGTGACGCTAAACCTGTCTCACACGCCCATGCGTCGTGACCCCGTGGCTCAACTGGATAGAGCAATCCCCTCCTAAGGGATAGGTTGCAGGTTCAAGTCCTGCCGGGGTCGCCATTCCCACCCGGAATTTTTGACCGGGTCACTGCGGGTGACAGGCCGTTTCTGACCACCCCCGCGCTATCGCGGTTTCGGGTTCGTGGCCTTGGAATAGGGGGTCCAGTCGGTGATTTCGGGATAATAGCGTTTGCGCCACTGGCGGACCTTGGGGTTCATGCGGCTGCGCCAGAGCGGTGGAACCATCGCCATCATCGTCATCACCTGATAGCCGAAGGGCAACTGCGGCGCATCCGATTTGGGATAGGTCTGCAGCAGGGGAAAGCGACGGTCGGGTTTGTAGTGGTGGTCGGAGTGGCGCTGCAGGTTGATCAGCAGCCAGTTCGACGCACGGTGCGACGCGTTCCAGGAATGGCGGGGCAGGACGTGCTCGTATTTTCCGTCGCCCAGGTGTTTGCGGGTCAGTCCATAATGCTCGATGTAGTTCGTCAGTTCCAGCTGCCAGATGGCAATCGAGGCGGAAAACAGCAGCAGGGCGACGCCCGGCAGGCCGCCCAGCAGCAGGGCAAGGGCAAGGAACGTCGCCTGCATCGCCCAATAGCGCCAGAACGGGTTCGAGCGGTGGGTGGCGGGCAGGTTCCTGCGCGCAAGCATCAAGGCTTCGGCGTGCCAGGCCGAGCGGAAGCATTGGTGCAGAACGCGGGGGAAGAAACGGTGGAACCCTTCGTTGTAGCGCGCCGTCACCGGGTCGCGCGGGGTGGCGACATAGCGGTGGTGGACCAGCAGATGTTCGCTGCGGAAGTGGGAATAGAACACCATGGCCAGCAGCAGGTCGGCCATGGAGCGTTCGGCCTTCGATTTCTGATGCATCAGTTCGTGGGCATAGTTGATGCCGATGGTGCCGTTGATCACGCCGACGCCGAAGAACAGACCGATCTTTTCCCAACTGCCCAGGTGATCGGCGCTGCCCGTGTACCACAGCAGCCAAAGGGTGAGGGCGCATTGGATCGGAAACCAGATCAGGGTGATCAGGCGATACCAGAACAGCCGATCGTCAGGGGTCTGCGGATCGGCATTGCTGGTGTCGAGCCCGGCGAAGACGTCGATGATCGAGAACATGTACCACGTCCAGAGAGGCACCAGCAGCACGGCCCAGCCACCGGTCAACGCCCCGAAGATCAGGATCGGGACGACGGTCAGGGAAAGCCAGAAGGGCAGAGCCCGGGCGATGCCGGGGATGGTCTGGGTGCTCATGGTGCGCCTCGGGGCTGTTTTGCATCGCAGTATAGGGGCAAAATCCTTAACGCTCAATCACGGCCAAGTGTCGCAGATGCGAAATCGTAGACCTTTCGCATGACGGTGGGCAGGTCGGCGGGGCGAAACTGGATGGCTGGCAGGAATGTGCCAGCCGAGGGCGCCGCGTTGTGCGGGACAATGGCGGTGCGGATCGACAGGATCAGGTGGAAGTGGGTGAAGCTATGGCGCACCTCCACCGCGGGGTCTTGCCAGTCTGCGGCAAGCGGGGGCAATTCCTGCGCCGTGTCGCCCCAGGGCGCGCCGGGCCAGCCCAGCATGCCCCCCAGCAGGCCGCTGTCGGGTCGGCGTTCCAGAAGCCAGGCGCCATCGGCCCGGCGGGCCACATAGGCGATGCCGTGGCGGGTGGGTTTGACGGCCTTGGGCAGTTTGCGGGGCAGCTCTGCGGCAATGCCTGCCGCGCGGGCGGCGCAGCGCTGCATCCAGGGGCAGATGCCGCAGGCGGGGGATTTGGGTGTGCAGAGGGTGGCGCCCAGATCCATCACCGCCTGGGCATAGTCGCCGGGGCGGTTCCCTGGAGTGAGGCGGGCGGCATGGGTGGTGAGTTCGGATTTCGCCAGCGGCATCGGGGTCTTCACGGCAAAGAGGCGGGCCATCACCCGCTCGACATTGCCATCGACCACGGTTTCCGGGCGGTCGAACGCGATGGCCGAGATGGCGGCGGCAGTATAGGAGCCGATGCCCGGCAGGGACAGCAGGGAGGAATGGGTGTCGGGGAAGGTGCCGCCGTGATCTCCAACCACGACGCGGGCGCATTTCAGCAGGTTGCGGGCGCGGGCGTAATAGCCCAGACCGGCCCATTCGCCCATTACGTCGCCATCGTCGGCGGCGGCCAGCGCGCCAACCGTGGGCCAGCGGGCGGTGAAACGATGGAAATAGCCGCGCACGGCAGCCACGGTGGTCTGTTGCAGCATCACCTCGGACAGCCAGATGCGATAGGGATCGGGGATCGCCCCTGCGGCACGCTGGGCGGGCGTGATGCGCCAGGGCAGGACGCGGTGATGGGCGTCGTACCAGGCAAGAAGGGCGGTGCTCAGTTCGCTTTCACGCAATCTTTATGTTTCCCTGTCGCTCTGCGGCTTGGTATGTACGCCAACAGTCCCTAGTACTAGGGCGAACCAAGTCCCGGACCACAGATGACCCAACCCCGCCCGCCCGCCCGCCGCAGTTTCAGCAAGGGATTTCAGATGACATCCGCCCTGCTGACAAAGCAGATTCGCACCGTGGGCGAAAAGCGCGGCTTTGCCGTCACCCGGCTGCTGACCCACTGGCCCGAGATCGTGGGCGAGGATGTGGCCGGGCTGTGCCGCCCGGTGAACGTGTCCTATGGCCGGGGTGGCTTTGGCGCCACTCTGACGCTGCTGACCACGGGTGCGCAGGCAACGATGCTGGAGATGCAGAAAGAGCGGATCCGCGAGAAGGTGAATGCCTGTTACGGCTATGCCGCGATCAACCGGGTGCGGATCACCCAGACGGCCCCCAACGGCTTTTCCGAAGGTCAGGCCAGTTTCGATCACCGCCCGAAACCCCGCGCCGTGGCGCCCGACCCTGCCGTCACCGCCCGTGCAAGTCAGGCCGTGGCGCCGATCACCGATGACGGCCTGCGCGCCGCGCTCGAATCCCTCGGGCGCAACGTGCTGACCCGCAAAACCATAAAATGAGGCCCGACATGAAGCGTTTCATCCCCGCCATCCTTGCCATCGCCGCGGGCCTTGGCGGCGCCTGGTATTACATGAGCACCCAGAACGCCACCAGCGCCGTGCCGGCCCTGGCGCTCGAAGCGCAGGGTGCATCCGGCGACGCCGATCTGTCGCTGGTGCGGGAAATGTCCATGGGCAACCCCGAAGCTGCCGTGACCGTGATCGAATATGCCTCGTTCACCTGCCCGCACTGCAGGAATTTCCATCTGGGGCCGCTGAAAGAGCTCAAGGCGAACTATATCGACACCGACAAGATCAATTTCATCGCACGCGAGGTGTATTTTGATCGCTTTGGCCTGTGGGCCGGGCTGGTGGCGCGCTGCGGCGGGCCGCTGCGCTATTTCGGGATCGCCGATCTGATCTATGCCCAGCAGTCCGAGTGGAGCCAGGGCGAGCCTGCGGCGGTGGCCGCCAACCTGCGCCGGATCGGCAAGTCGGCGGGGCTGAGCGAGGAGCAGCTTGAGGCGTGTCTGGCCGATGCGGACAAGGCTCAGGCGATGGTGGCGACCTGGGAAAAGTTCTCGGCCGAGGACGACGTCCGGTCGACCCCGTCGTTCGTGATCAACGGGGTCAAATATTCCAACATGAACTATGCCGAGTTCGCCCGGATTCTGGACGAGAAGCTGGGCGAGTGACCGGCGCCGTCTGATCTGGCGGAGCGCGCTGCGCGCGCACAGTATTCAGCGCCCTACGGGCGGCGGGTGCGCCATGCGGGTGTTGCGCATTCCCCGTGGCAAAGGCATCAGGGTGCAAACGCTGTTTGAGGGATGCGCCCATGTCACGGAAAACCGCCATCGTAACCGGGGCCGCCCGGGGAATCGGCCTTGCCACGACCAGGGCGTTGCTGGCCGCCGGATACCGCGTTGCGATGATCGACCGCGACGGCGCGGCGCTGAAGTCCGAGGCGGCGGCGCTGGGGGCGATGTGCGGGCGGTGCTGTGCGACGTGTCGGTGCCCGATCAGGTTTCGGCCATGGTGGCCGATGTGCTGGGCTGGGGCGGGGAAATCGACGCGCTGGTAAACAACGCCGGTGTGGCGGATTTCGGGCCGATCGAAGGGACGACGTTCGAGCGGTGGCGTCGGGTGATGGAAACCAACCTGGACGGGGTGTTTCTGGTGTCGCAGCCCTGCATTCCGGCGCTGAAGGCGCGGCGCGGGGCCATCGTGAACATCGCCAGCATCAGCGGTCTGCGCGCATCGACGCTGCGGGTGGCTTATGGCACGTCGAAGGCGGCGGTGATCGCGCTGAGCCGGCAGCAGGCGGTCGAGTTGGGGGAATACGGCATCCGCTGCAATTGTGTGGCGCCGGGGCCGGTGCGCACCAAACTGGCGATGGCGGTGCATTCGCCCGAGATCATCGCGGCCTATCACGATGCGATTCCGCTGAACCGGTATGGCAGCGAGGACGAGATTGCTTCGGTGATCGCGTTCCTGTGTTCGGATGCGGCCAGTTATGTGACGGGGCAGGTGATCGCCTCGGACGGCGGGTTCGAGGCGACAGGCATCGGACTTGCGACGTTGCGCGCCCCCTGAGGCGGCGGTGCCCGGTCGGTTCCGGGGAGCCTCCGGCGGGAGTAGTTGGGCAAGGAAGAAACCGGGTGCGGGTCAGGAGAGGCGCACCAGTTGCTTGCCGAAGTTGCCGCCTGCGAGCATGTTCAGGAACGCCCGGGGGGCGGATTGCAGGCCCTCGGCGACGGTTTCGCGGTTGATCCGGGCGCCAGAGGCGAGCATTGCGGCGACTTCGTTCAGAAAGGTTTCGCGCCGATGGCAATGATCGAACACGATCATGCCCTGCATGCGCAACCGGCGGGTCAGGATCGTGCGTCAGACCACGGGCAGGGGCAGCGTCCGATCGGCGTTCTGACCGGAATAACAGGCCCGGAATACCAGGCAATGGCGCCGATGACGGCGATGCGCCCGCCCACCTTGAGGCAGGGCGGGCGGCGAGCAGCGTTGCGCCGCCGGTGTTCTCGAAATGGATGTCGGCCTCGGGGGCGGCGGTGGCCATTTGCGCGGCCAGATCGGGGGCGCGGTGGTCGAGGCAGGCGTCCAAGCCCAGCGTTTCTATGGCATGGGCGCATTTTTCGGGCCCGCCCGCCACACCGATCACGCGCAATCCCCTGGCTTTCGCCAGTTGGCCCACGGTGCTGCCCACGGCGCCGGTGGCGGCCGAGACGATGATGGTTTCACCGGGTCTTGCGTTTGCGATGTCGTTCAGGCCGACCCAGGCGGTGAGGCCGGGCATGCCGAGAATGCCCAGAGCGGTCTGGGTCGGGGCGAGCGTGGGATCGACGGGGCGCAGTTTGTCGACGTCGGCAATGGCGTGATCACACCAGCCGAAGGGGCCGATGACGGTGTCGCCCGGTTTGAAACCGGGACTGTCGGATCGCAGGACTTCGCCCACCGCCTCACCTCCATCACGCCGCCCAGGGGAACCGGGGCAGCTTAGGATTTCGCATCGTCCATCCCGCCGCGCATGTAGGGGTCGAGCGACAACCATTTCATGCGAACCGTCACCTGATCCGGGCCGGGGTCGGGCAGGTCGCGGGTGACGGTGGCGAAATCGGTCAGTTGCGGCTGGCCCTTGGGGCGGGCGTCGAGGATGATGGCGTGGGTGGTTCGGAGCATGGTGGTTCCTTTGCGGTGCGACCTTCTCCTGGCCCGGGCGGGGTCAGGAAAAAACCCCGCCGTACAAGACGGCGGGGCAAGTCGGGTGCGCCATGGGGTTGACCATGGGCACCGGCGGTAACTTTTGGGCTGGCGGGGTGTGGCTCAGTCCATCTCGGCGCGGATCTGCTGGCGCAGCAGGTCGATGGGCACCGATTTGCCATCGCGCCGGAAGTTCCAGTAGGTCCAGCCGTTGCAGGACGGCGCGCCCTCAAGGGCGGCACCGACCTGATGGATCGAGCCCTTGACCTGATCGGCGATCAAGGTGCCATCGGCGCGCACCTTCGCCATCTGGCCACGGTTGTTGGTCAGCATTTCACCGGGGCGCAACATGCCGCGTTCGACCAGTTGGCCAAACGGCACGCGGGGTTCGGTGCGTTTGCTGCCGGTAACGGCCAGCGCTTCGCGATCAAACTTGCGCACCCGTGACAGGCGTTCCTCGGCGGCCTTGCGATAGCCTGCGTCACGCTCAAGCCCGATGAATTCGCGGCCCAGCATCTTGGCCACGGCGCCGGTGGTGCCGGTGCCGAAGAACGGGTCAAGCACGACATCGCCGGGGTTGGTCGTGCCCAGGATCACCCGGTGCAACAGCGATTCGGGCTTTTGCGTCGGATGTGCCTTGTCGCCGTTTTCGTCCTTCAACCGCTCATGCCCTGTGCACAGCGGCAGCACCCAGTCGCTGCGCATCTGGATGCCTTCGTTCAGCTGTTTCAGCGCCTCATAGTTGAAAGTGTATTTGCTGGCCTCTTCCTTTGACGCCCAGATCAGGGTTTCATGGGCATTGGTCAGGCGTTTGCCGCGAAAGTTGGGCATCGGGTTGGATTTGCGCCAGATCACATCGTTCAGGATCCAGTAACCCGCATCTTGCAGCGCGGCGCCGACCCGGAAGATGTTGTGATAGCTGCCGATCACCCAGATCGCACCATGGGGTTTGAGCAATCGGCGGGCCGCCTTCAGCCAGTCTTGGGTAAACGTGTCGTAGGCGGAGAAACTGGTGAATTTGTCCCAGGCGTCGTCGACTGCATCGACGTGGGAATTGTCGGGGCGGTAAAGCTCGCCCTTCAGTTGCAGGTTATAGGGCGGGTCGGCAAAGATCAGATCGACCGAGGCCTCGGGCAATGCGTTCATCAATTCGATGCAGTCGCCGGCCAGGATCTGGTTCAGCGGCAGGGGGGCCGATGCGCAGGGTTTGGGGGGCTGTGCCGCGGCACTGCTTTTGGATCTGGTGGTCATTGTCTGCCTCTGTCCCGGTGCCTTTGGTGGCGCTTCGGTTGTTGCGGACAATGTGAGTCAAACGCGAATCAGCGTCAATTTCTTTTTGAATCAGTGGGTTAGTTAATTTTCTTGATACAAGATATTGTGTATGGGTTTGAACGAACGTCTATGGTGAGGGGTCACGCCTAGGGTTTTGAGGCCTGCGATATGCGTGGCCGTGCCGTAACCGACGTTGGTTTCCCAGCCATAGCCGGGGTGCTGTTGCGCAAGGGCCACCATGCCCAAATCCCGCCTGATTTTGGCCATGATTGAGGCAGCGGCGATGCTGACCGAGCGACTGTCGCCCCGGATGACGGTCTGGCCGGGGCAGGGCATGTCGCGCGGCATCTGATTTCCGTCGATCAGGGCGAAATCAGGGGATGTGGGCAGGGCGCGCAAGGCGCGCACCATGGCTAGGTGACTGGCGCGCAAAATGTTCAGGCTGTCGATCTCTTCCACACTGGCCTCGGCCACACTGACCGCGGCGTGTTGGACGATGAGCAGGGCCAGGCGCTCGCGGGCCTGTTTGCCGAGCTTTTTTGAATCGTTCAGACCCGGTGGAACGTGGCGCATATCCAGCACCACCGCCGCCGCCACCACCGGCCCGGCCCAGGGTCCGCGCCCCACTTCATCCACCCCGGCAATGCGGGAGTGACCCCGGGCGAAGAGGGCCTGTTCCAGGGTGTCGTCGGGCTGTGCCATGGGGACTGTCTAGCGGCGGTGGGCGCAAAGAAAAAGACCCGGAGCTTTTCAGCGCCCGGGCCAGTTCAACAGGGAGGTCATGGGATGAGAGTGCACGGAACGTGGAGTTGGCGACAGTCCGGAATTCCAGACCGCACAGCGCCAGAAAAAAGCCCGGGCACAAGGCCCGGGCAGTCCAACAGGGAGGTTGATACGCCATGACCCGGACGTACCCACGGGAACCTTGACCCGGATCAGGCGACGAGACGATACCCGCCGCTTTCCGTGACCAGTAAACGCGCGTTGGAGGGATCTGGTTCAATTTTTTGTCGCAGACGATAAATATGGGTTTCCAGGGTATGCGTCGTCACCCCGGCGTTATAGCCCCACACCTCGTGCAGCAGCACGTCGCGCGCCACCACGCCATCGGTGGCGCGATAGAGATATTTCAGGATATTGGTCTCTTTCTCGGTCAGGCGAATCTTCTTCTCCTGCTCGTCGATCAACATCTTCATCGAGGGCCGGAAGGTATACGGCCCAAGCTGGAACACCGCATCCTCGGATTGCTCGTGCTGGCGAAGTTGCGCGCGGATGCGGGCGAGCAGCACCGGAAAGCGGAACGGTTTGGTGACGTAATCATTGGCACCTGCATCAAGGCCAAGAATGGCATCGGCATCGCTGTCATGGCCGGTCAGCATGATGGTGGGGCATTTCACGCCCTGTTTGCGCATCAGGCGGCACAACTCGCGCCCGTCGGTGTCGGGCAGGCCGACATCGAGGATCAGCAAATCGAACAGTCCGGCCTTGACCTTGTCCAACGCTTCGCTGCCATTGGCGGCCTCGAAGACGTCGAAATCTTCGGTCATCATCAATTGTTCGCTCAGCGCCTCACGCAGATCGTCATCGTCATCGACCAACAGGATCTTTTTCAGGCTGCTCATGGTGTTGTCCTCCGGTTACTGCACGCAGATGTGATGAAGACACGGGTTGGGCAAGGAATGCTGCAAAGCGTTCACACGGTCGTGTCCGGGGCGTGGGATTTGTTTCACATTTGTCTTGCTTGGCCCTAGATAGCGGACAGAAAGGCCTTGATCCATGTCCCTTGTTCCTTCAACTGCCGAACGTCTGGCGCGCGCGCGGTCCGACCTGCGCACCGGGTTGCCGATTGTCCTGCGCGCCGGGGAGGCGTTTCTTGTGGCAGCGCCCGAGGTGTTGGCGCCTGCGCGTTTTGTGGCGCTTCTTGCTATGGGGGGAGCGCATCTGGCGATCACCCATTGGCGGGCGGCGACGTTGAAAACCCCGGTATACGACGGTGATGTGACGCGGTTGGCGGTGGCACCGGGTGCCGATCTGGCGTGGCTGCGCGCGATCGTCGATCCGGCGGATGATCTGCGCGCGCCGATGAAGGGGCCGTTTCGTGCGGTGCGGGGCGGCGATGCGGGCGTGGCGCGGGCGGCGATTGCGCTTTTGAAATCGGCGTTGCTGTTGCCCGGGGCGCTGATCGTGCCGGTGGACGTGGTGCCCGGCGATCTGACGGTGATTGATCTGGGCGATGGCGGCGTTGATCTCGCGGGCGATCCGCAGGTGGCGCAGGTGATATCGGCGCGCCTGCCCATGGTGGCGGGGATGGGGCGGCTGCACATCTTTCGCCCGGATGATGGGATGGAGGAACATTACGCGGTCGAGATTGGCCAGCCCGACCGCGCCGCGCCGGTGCTGACCCGGCTGCATTCGGCATGTTTTACCGGCGATGTTCTGGGGTCGTTGAAATGCGATTGCGGGCCGCAGCTGAACGGTGCGCTGGCGCAGATGGCCGAGGCAGGAGGCGGTATGTTGTTGTACCTGAACCAGGAGGGGCGGGGGATTGGCCTGACCAACAAGATGCGCGCCTATTCGTTGCAGGATCAGGGGTTTGATACGGTCGAGGCGAATCACCGGTTGGGGTTCGAGGATGATGAGCGGGATTTTCGCATCGGTGCGCGGATGCTGGGCGCGATGGGGGTTTCGCGTGTGCGGTTGCTGACCAACAACCCCCGCAAGGTTGAGATGTTGCAGGGGTGCGGTGTGCAGGTGGTGGAACGTGTGCCGCTGCGCGCCGGGGAGAACCCTTTGAACATTGATTACCTGCGCACGAAGGCGGCCAAGTCGGGGCATTTGTTGTGAACCGGCTGGATTTGGTTCTGACGCCGCGCGGGGTGCGGTTTTGCGGGCGGCTGTATCCCTGCACCATCGGGCGGGGCGGTGTGACCGGCGACAAGCGTGAGGGCGATGGCGCGACGCCGCGCGGGGAACATGCCATTGTCGGTATGCTGTATCGGCCGGACCGGATGGCAAAGCCTGCGAAATGGGCAGTGCCGATCCGCCTGGGCGATCTGTGGTCGGATGACCCCGGCGATGACGGTTATAACCAGATGGTTGCGGCACCCTATCCGTTCAGCCACGAACGGTTGCGCCGGGCCGACCCGTTGTACGATCTGGTGCTGCTGACCGACTGGAACTGGCCCGAGGCCGAGCCCCATATGGGGTCGGCGATTTTCTTGCACCGCTGGCGCAGGCCCGGATATCCAACGGCAGGGTGCTTGGCGTTTCGCCCCGATCATTTGCGCGCGATTGCGGGACGTATCACGCCGCAGACGCGGTTGATTGTGGCTTAGGTCAGGTCGGCGACCGGGCGGCGGACGCGGCGCGCAATCTCGCTTTCGCTTTTCAACTGGCCGCAGGCAGCCATGATGTCCTCGCCACGGGGTTTGCGGACGGGTGAGGCATAGCCCGCCTTGTAGATGATATCGGCAAAGGCGTGGATGCGGTTGTTTGAACTGCGCTCATAGGGGGCGCCGGGCCATTCGTTAAACGGGATCAGGTTGATTTTCGCCGGGATGCCGCGAATAAGGTCGATCAGGCGGCGGGCGTCGTCGTCACTGTCGTTCACGTCTTTCAGCATCACGTACTCAAAGGTGATGCGTTCGGAGTTTGAGGCATTCGGATAGGTACGCAGGGCGTCCAGCAGGGCCGCGATGTTCCATTTCTTGTTTATCGGAACAAGCTGGTCGCGCACCGCGTCGGTGGTCGCGTGGAAGGATACAGCCAGCAGGCAGCCGATTTCATCGGCGGTTCGGGCGATTTCGGGCACCACACCAGACGTCGACAGGGTAATCCGGCGGCGCGACAGCGATATCCCCTCGGGGTCCATGGCGATTTTCATTGCGTCGCGCACGGCCTCGAAATTGTAAAGCGGTTCGCCCATGCCCATCAGCACGATGTTTGAAAGCAAACGCTGTTCGTTGTGCGGGCCATGCCCCGGCTCTGGCCACTCACCCAGATCGTCGCGCGCCAGCATCACCTGGCCGATGATTTCGCCCGCCGTCAGGTTGCGCACCAGACGCTGGGTGCCGGTGTGACAGAACGAACAGGTGAGGGTGCAGCCGACCTGCGACGAGATGCACAGGGTGCCGCGCCCTTCCTCGGGGATATAGACGGTTTCAACCTCGTGCCCGCCTGCGATGCGCACGAGGTATTTACGGGTGCCATCGGCGCTGACATGACGTTCAACCACCTGTGGGATTGCGATCACGAAGTGGTCGGACAGAAGGGCGCGATAGGGTTTCGACAGGTTGGTCATCAGAGCGAAATCGCGCACGCCCTTTTCATAGATCCACTGCCACAACTGGCCGGTGCGCATGCGGGCCTGGCGGTCTTCGGTGCCTGCGGCGATCAGGGCGGCCATCAATCCATCGCGCGTCAGTCCCACAAGGTTGAGGGGCCCCTCGGGCAATTTGCGCGGCAGGGTCAGAACATCCTGAGTGATTGGGGCGGACATGGGTGCGGCTCCGGCGACGGGGACTGTGTCGCCTATATGGGAGTCGCGCGGGAAATACAAAGAGCCAAGATGCGCGGGCGCCGAGGGATCAGTTGCCGTGCCGCGCGGCGCGGGCGCGGTTGGCGGCCCCGCGCAGGCCGAGTTCGGGTTCGTGGGCGCGGCGGGTGCCTGACGGATCGGCCCGCCCATAGACCAGCGCGCGGGCCATCGTCAGCAGGCAGGCCATCGCGATACCGATGACTGCGATGCCCACGAAGGCGGTGATCGGGGTCAGTTGCGGGTTCAGGCAGGCGCCCTCGGGCACCCCGCGCAGCAGCGCGTCGAGCAGGCCGACGGTTTCGGCGCAGGTGACGGTGGCGAAGGGATCGGTCAGCATGCTGGCTCCGGTCCATCGCGATCGGGTGCAAGGGACCAGACAAAAGTGTCACCAATGGGGCGCAAACCGGCTGAAACCGGACAGGCCCGTCAGTTGGCGCAGCGCTTTGCGGCCTCTTCCAGCGCGGCGGTGAACCCGAACAGCGAGAATGTGTCTTCGGTCTGGGTGCCCCTGGCCGAACGCGCGGTCAGCACAGCCTCGGCCCCCCCGCGCAGCGCCGCTACGATCCTTGCATCCTCGTCGTCCGAGGCGGGCCAGGCCCATTCGCCATCGACGAACAGATCGAATGCCGTGCCGCCCACGTCCATCTTGACAGTGGACCCCGGCGCGAAAGGATAGCCGCCGGTGAACGACACCTCGCCCTGCGTGCCCGAACCGGGGCGGAAGCTGACGAACATCAGGATGTCGCCCCGGCGCACGGCCACAACCCGCCCTTCACGGCTGTTCACGGTCTGCTTGGGGCTGGACACACTCCAGCATTCCTTCGGTTCGTTTTCCACAAAAACGGCCCAGGCGGTTTCGACGGCGACCCGGTTGGTGGATTCTGCTTGCGGGTGGGCGCCGCTGGCGGACATTGCCAAAGCTGCCGTCACACAGATTCGTGCGAAGAAAGATTTCATGTCTATCACAGCCTCCAGCTGCCTCTGCCTCTAGAGGAGCGCGCGCATGACCTGTCTGGGCAGGTCTTGAACAGCGCGGTTTCCCTTGTCACATTCACGGCACAAGCTTAACGGCAAAACCGCAGGCAATAAAACCCCCTGCGGCGGAAAATCGCTGAACTGTGAAAGGAAATTCGATTGCATACGGCTCCGGTGACAATGGTCGAGATGTGGCGCGGCGGATTACTGGAATCCGCCCACACGGGCCATGGCGTGATTTGCGACGGAACGGGGGCTGTCGTGCAGGCCTGGGGCGATCCCGGATTGGTGATTTTGCCCCGCTCGTCGTGCAAGATGGTGCAGGCGTTGCCGTTGGTGGAAAGCGGGGCAGCCGCAGGGCTTTCGTCACGCCAGCTGGCCCTGGCCTGTGCGTCACACCAGGGGGCCGAACAGCATGTCGATGCCGTCTCGCAGTGGCTGGCAGATCTTGGGTTGGGTGACGGCGATCTGCGCTGCGGCCCCGAGGTGTCGCGCGACAAGGATCTGAAGCTGGCGATGATCCGCGCGCAGATCGCGCCCTGCCAGGTCCACAACAACTGTTCGGGCAAGCATGTTGGGTTCCTGACCCTGGCGCGGCATCTCAAGGCGGGGCCCGAATATGTGGACCCGGCCCACCCCGTGCAGGTGGCGGTACGCGCGACCTATGAAGAGGTGACAGGTTTGGACAGCCCGGGTTTCGGGATCGACGGCTGCTCTGCGCCCAATTTCGCCACCACGGTGCAGGGGTTGGCCCATGCCATGGCCCGGTTCGCCGTGGCCGGGCGGGGCAGTGGCGCGCGGGACCGGGCGATGGTGCGCCTGCGCGAGGCGATGATGGAGCACCCTGAAATGGTGGCCGGCGAGGGGTGCGCCTGCACCGAACTGATGCGCGCCATGGGGGGGCGTGCGGCGATAAAGACGGGGGCCGAGGGGGTGTTCGTGGCGATCCTGCCCGACTTGGGGTTGGGCGTCGCGCTGAAGATCGTGGATGGCGCAACGCGGGCCTCGGAATGTGCAACGACCGCAATTCTGGTGGCTTTGGGGCTGCTGGACGCAGAACATCCGGCGACAAAGCGGCGGCTGGGCGCTGTGACCGTGAACCGCGCCGGGCTGGCTGTGGGATCGGTCGAGAAGGCGCGGGGATTTTGCGAGGGGCGCCTGGGGTCGGGGTTGAATGGGTAGTTTTACAAAGAACAAGCGGGGGTTGTGAAGGCGTCCTTGCTGTAGCCCTGGAGGTAGAGGAGTGCGGTCAGATCGCCGTGGTTGATGCGCAGTCCGGTTTGCGCGGCGACCGAGGGTTTGGCGTGCAGCGCGACGCCTGCACCTGCGGCCGTGAGCATGGCGAGATCGTTCGCGCCATCCCCCACCGCGATGGCATCGTCCGGGGTCAGCCCAAGACGCCGGGTGATGGCGTTCAGCATGTCGAGCTTGGCCTGTTTGCCGAGGATCGGCTGGCCGACGGTGCCTGCCAGGGCTGCACCGTTTTCGATCAGGGCGTTGGCGTGGTGTTCGTGAAAGCCGAGGGTGGCGGCGATGCGCGCCGTGAACTGGGTGAAGCCGCCCGAGACGAGCGCAGTGTGGGCGCCATGGGCCTTCATCGTGGCCAGCAGGGTGGCGCCACCCGGCGTGAAGGTGATGCGCGTTTGCAGCACCTCGTCGATGGTCGCCACAGGCAGGCCTTTCAGCAGGGCGACGCGCTCGGTCAGCGCCTGTTCAAAATCGAGTTCACCGTTCATCGTGCGGGCGGTGATCGCCGCGACATGGGGGCCGACACCGGCCAGGGCCGCCAGTTCGTCGATGCACTCCTGTCGGATCATCGTGCTGTCCATATCGGCGATCAGCAGCTTCTTGCGCCGGTTTTCGGCGCGCTGCAGGGTAAGGTCGATGCCCTGGGCTTGCAGGGTTTGCCAGACATCCCAAAGGTTTGATGGCGGAACGGCAACTGCGAATTCTGCCGCCTCGTCCGGTGACAGCCATTGCAGGGTGCCGCCGCCCCAGGCGTTGCGCAAGGAGTCGGCCAGGGCCGGGTCGAGGGTCGGTTTCGCGGGGTCGGTCAGCAGGGTGACGATGTACATGGCAATCCTCGGGCGGTTCGCGCATTTACAACCACGGTTCAGGTGCGGGGGGAAGGGCACAGCCTCGGGCGGAGGTGTTCTCAGTTCAGAAATTGCCCGGTTTGCCATGGGCGACGGGCGGGTCGCATTCGGGCCAGGGTTGTGCGCATTCAGCCGATTTTGCCGCTTGTGGTGCCTTGCGGTTGGGCGTATCTGCCGCGGTGGGACACCCCTCCCCAACGAGGGGCATATATCTGTGAGGATACCTCAGATGGCTTTCGATGCTCCGGTCACGCGGCCGGTCAATCCGCGTTTTTCGTCTGGCCCTTGCGCCAAACCCCCCGTATTTTCGCTGGATCGGCTGAGTGGCGCGCCTTTGGGCCGTTCGCACCGTGCGGGCGTTGGCAAGGCCAAGCTGTTGGCTGCGATC
>Ga0105054_10003537_pt1 | contig 24130 bp, 28 predicted proteins | sample BON02_FD_78091 | JGI IMG/M metagenome (GOLD analysis project Ga0105054, IMG submission 78091) | Freshwater microbial communities from Lake Bonney liftoff mats and glacier meltwater in Antarctica - BON-02 (megahit assembly) | ecosystem: Environmental > Aquatic > Freshwater > Ice > Glacier...
AATAATTCCATAATAATCCAAGGGGATAAGCTAAATGTAAGAGATCATACCTTATTTATGGCTGATCCAGATCATCGATGCCATTCTGCCGGTGATGTCGTCACGACGATAGGAAAAAAAGTGTTGTTTATCGCTGGTGGTACATAAATCACCACCAAAGATAGCGCTGACGCCAAGTGCTGTTAGGCGTTGTCTCGCCAGTAAATAAATATTAGCCAAATAGTGGGTAGCATCTGTTTGTTGAAATGCCTGCATGGCTTTAGTTGAATATTGGGTAAATGTTTGATAAACATCGGTGCCAACTTCAAATTGATTTGGGCCAATTGCGGGGCCAAGCCATACCAAAATATCTTGGGGGGCACAGCTAAACTCAACAATCGTTTTTTCGATAATGCCCGCTGCCAAGCCGCGCCAGCCTGCATGGATTGCAGCAACGGTATCGCCTTGTTTGTTACATAATAATAATGGCAAGCAATCTGCTGTCATAATCGTACAAATATGGTTATTTTGCTGACTTACAATCGCATCAGCATCGATGTTTAGTTGCCATTTATTACTGTTAATAACGCGAGTGCCGTGTATTTGATTTAACCAACGTGGTGGTTCTGGTAGGTGTGCGGTGTTAACTAAGTAATCTCGATTTTTAATTACAGTATTAGGTTCATCGCCGACATGTGTACCAAGATTAAAACAATTATAAGGCGGTAAGCTGAAGCCACCTTGGCGTGTGGTACTGAGGGCTTTAATTGTATCTGGTGCGGGCCAATCAGGGAACAGAAAGCTTTCAGTCATCGTGGAATATTTAAGTAAGTCGCCCACTCATTAAATAATGATTTATCTGAGGCAGCGATAGTGGAGATGGGTTTTAGGCTATGGCTACCAAGTGGTTCGCCTTCAAGGGTTAGGGCTAGCGCGCCCGCTTCTGATAGAATTAGTTGTGCAGCAGCATAGTCCCATAATTGCTGTTTGCCATGTAGATAAATATGACCACGCCCTGCAGCAATCCAACATAATTCTAAGGCAATGGAACCCAAACTACGCTGTGAACCATAGGGGCGATATATGACCAACTCTGTAGCCAACTCAGGCGTTAATCGCTTGAAATCAATCATTGCAATGGCGTCTTTTAACTGCAAACCAGTATTTTCACTACTTAGTCGTTCATTATTTAAATACGCACCTTGACCACGTTGTGCCAAAAAACATTCCTCACGAATGGGATCGTATACCAAGCCTAAAGTAATAATACCGTTTTCAATGAGTGCCAGTGATACACAAAAATAAGGCACACCTGCTGCAAAATTACTAGTGCCATCAACAGGATCTAGACACCATAAGGGGATGTCAGATATTAATAATGCTTGCTGTTGTTCGACTGACATTTCTTCACCCAATAAGGCGATATCCGGATAAATTTCTTTTAAGCGAGCAGTTAATCTAGCTTGCATGACTAAATCGGCCTCAGTTACAACACTGCCATCACGTTTATAGTTGCGCTTTACCGAATTAAAACGAGGCAGTAGCTCCTCATTACTGGCGGTAATGACGATGTTTTTCAGCTGTTCTAAGTCAATATTCATTGCTAGAGTATAACAATACCTTTTAGCTAACATTCAAACACTAGACAACTCCATGTAAACTAGGCCCAACCCTTTTGACTAGCGATGATGAAAAATTAATGCGAATTACACGATTTTATTGCCCTGAACTTAACGAAAATGATGAACTATTCATCTTGCCTGACGTAGCACATCGTCATGCCGTACAGGTGTTACGGTTGAAACAAGGTGATGCATTGCGCTTGTTTGATGGTCGAGGCTTGGAGTTTGATACGGTGTTAGAAGCCGTGTCTAAGCGTGAATCATCAGTGCGATTATTGTCGAAAGTGACAATGAATAATGAATCACCCTTAACCATTACCTTATTACAAGGCATTTCGCGCGGCGAGCGCATGGATTATGCTTTGCAAAAAGCTGTGGAGTTAGGTGTGACACGGATTATTCCAGTAGTGACGGAACGTTGTAATGTGCAACTTTCAGGCGGTCGAAATGAAAAACGTTGGGCACATTGGCAGGGTATCGTGATAAGTGCCTGTGAGCAAAGTGGCCGTAGCGTGTTGCCTGAGTTATCAACTGTGACCCAGTTGCACGACTCGCTGATAGAAAACAAGCTAGGATGCCGCTTGGTATTAGATCCGTTAGCAGAAAAAGGCTTTACAGTATTAGATAAACAAGAAAATATTACCTTATTGATTGGGCCTGAAGGTGGCTTGAATGAGACAGAAATAGGACAAGCACATACGGCTGGCTTTGAATCAGTTTGTTTTGGTCCACGTATTTTACGAACAGAAACGGCGACGGTGGCCGCCTTGGCTGTTGTGCAAACCCTGTGGGGAGACTTAGGGTGATTGATAATGGTTTAACTATTTTGTTATTGTTGGGTTTACTTTGGTTTTGGTGGGATAGCCGAGGCGTAGCAGAGCTAGCGATTGCGGCGGCACAGCGAAGTTGTGATCAACATGATCTAACCTTTTTGAATGATACGGTGGGTTGGAAAAAAATACGATTAAAGCGTAATCGCCAAGGCCGCGTGCAAATTCAACGTTTCTATTTTTTTGAGTTTGCCAGCGATATGCAACAGCAATATACCGGCGAAGTTATTATGTTGGGCCACCAGCTTAATAAAGTGAATTTAGATGTCTATCGCATTGGGTGATACGACGGAAATCTAGGGAAAAACAATGCAGCAGGTAGCTTTGGTAGTAGATGATTCTCGTGTTGCGCGGATGACTTTAAGCAAGTTATTAGTTGCCCACGATTTGAAGGTTGTTGAACTAGGCAGTGGTGAAGATGCCTTGATTTATCTGAAAGACGAGAACGTTAAGCCAGACATTATTTTCATGGATGTGATGATGGGTGGTATGGATGGTCTGACTGCAACGCAGCACATTAAGGCTGACAAAAATTTAAAACATATACCTATTGTGATGTGTACTGGCCATAATACCGATGCCGATCGTACAAAATCACAGGAAGTAGGTGCGGTAGCAACCATAACTAAACCGCCTGAGGCCGAAGCACTAGAAGCCATTATTACCGAATTAGCACAACAGATGACCATTACTCCTCAAATAAAGCTTACCTCGTTAGGTATCGATACAACGGAAGTGTTGGCTGAACTCGGGGCTATGGTTAAACAAGACTTATTACCGACTATGCAACAAGAACTGCGTGAACTAGCGGAAACGGTGAGCCGTCAAGTAGCTAATGATACCGCTGAACAGTTAGCTTTATTAAGTAATAACGCACATGGGCTTGTAACTGCCGAGGATGAAAAGCTTTTACTGGCGAATGTCATGAACGCACTTGAGCATGAACTATTACCTAAAATGCATAAAGACGTACGTGAAATGGCTGAAGATATCAGTCGTCAAATCGCAGCTGACACCGCGGAACAAATGGTGATTGAGCAGGTTAATGTATCAGTGAATGTCATGTTACCTGCATTAAAAGAGCAGTTGTTAATACAAGCTCAACGGGTGACAGAAGATCTGGCTAGCTCAGTAGCGAAACATGCCGCACATGATGCCGTCGCCAACTCGGCAGAAAAAGCGGTGCAAAATGCAGTTAAAGAAGCTGATTTGCCTAGGCAAATAATGGCCATGTTAAATACGGAAGGGAAAGTCTGGTTGCAACGGCATGAGCAACAGATGTTTGGGCCATTAATGCAACAAGTTGAAGCTAAGTTTACCCCCATGGTTACGACGTATTTGAATGACCATTTAACACAAATGATTGCGCCGATAGCGCGGACAGTTGTAAAAGAATCGCTGGTCAGTACGGAAACTCATACAGACACCGTGACTAATGTAAGTAATGACAATCTTGGGCTGAAAGAATTGAGCGAGCAACTGTCGATATTGAAAATGGCCGTAATAGTACTGGGTGGCATAGTGTTAGCCTTAGCAGTGGCAATGATTTTATAAATGAATATAGCAGAAGCCTTGCGGTATGGGCATGTTGAACTTCTAGAGAGTGATAGCCCTGAAATAGATAGCCGAGTACTGTTATGTTATCTGCTCGATTGCCCAACATCTTATTTATATACCTGGTCGGATAAATTATTAACCGACGCACAACACGCGCTATGGGTGGCACTTATTCAACAGCGACAATATGGTCATCCTGTCGCCTATCTGATCGGGCAACGAGGTTTTTGGACCTTGGATTTGAAGGTGACGGCTGATACCTTGATACCAAGACCAGATACTGAGTTGTTAGTGTCTCTGGCATTGGGAAAACTCAAACCTGCAATGCGCGTGGCGGATTTAGGAACCGGCTCAGGTGCGATTGCTTTATCATTAGCTTCTGAACAACCGGCAGCTGAGATTCTTGCTATGGATTTCTCGATGGCGGCGCTACTGGTTGCAAGAGAAAATGCAAGCAATCATCAATTAAGCAATGTGTCCTTTTGGCGAGGCAGTTGGTTAGCCGCTATCGCGAATAAGTCGCTTGATATGGTAGTGAGTAATCCACCTTATATTGAGGCGAGTGACGTTCATTTATCACAAGGTGATGTGCGTTTTGAGCCCCTGTCGGCATTAGCTTCAGGGATCGATGGTTTAGACGATATTCGTCTGATAGTGAAACAAGCACAACGATGTTTAAAGTCGGGTGGTTGGTTAATGGTTGAACATGGCTACGATCAAGCTGAACAAGTGCAGCATTTATTCAGCGCCGCAGGGTTTAATAATGTGTCATCACGACAAGATTTTGGCGGTAATGACCGCGTTACAATAGGTGTAGTCGAGGTATAATTCTGACCTTGACTGCTTTTTAGGTACAACAACAATGAATGATGACCAACTACTACGTTATAGTCGCCAAATTCTATTACCGCAGATAGATATTACTGGCCAGCAAAAACTGCTTAATAGTCATGTGCTGATTGTGGGGCTGGGTGGACTAGGTTCGCCTGTTGCGTTGTATTTAGCCGCAGCAGGTGTCGGCCATTTAACTTTAGTGGATAATGATATTGTTGAATTATCAAATCTGCAACGGCAAATCATTCATGGTGAACAAGATATTGGCCGCCTTAAAGTCGACTCAGCGGCAGATAGCTTACGAGCCTTAAATAGTGATATTCAGATAGAAACTCACACTATTAGACTGAGTGAGCAAGATCTAACTATGGCGGTGACCGCTGCCAATGTGGTGGTTGATTGCAGTGATAATTTTGCAACGCGTTTTTTATTAAATAAAGTTACACAGCAACTCCAGACACCGCTAGTCTCTGGTGCGGCAATCCGTATGGAAGCTCAGGTGACGGTTTACGATCCACGGCAAATCGGCAGTGCATGTTATCGTTGTATCTATGAAGATAATGGTGAGTTACAACAAACCTGCTCTGAAAGCGGTGTATTATCACCTTTGTTAGGAATCATCGGCAGCATACAGGCCGTGGAAACCGTTAAGTTATTAACTAATATTGGCGAGTCATTAACGGGCCGATTAATGATCTTCGATGCCTTTGCCATGACGTGGCGGGAACTTAAATTACGACAAGATCCTGATTGTCCAATATGTAAAAAAGTATCTTAATCAGTGACGGCCTTCAGTGAACGATCTGAAGAACGCTGATTATCCTGATGCCTTGTATTTGATTATTTCATTGAATGCGCGTGGTGTATTAGATCTGCGAAGTTTTATCTTCGTGATAAATAATTGATGAGGTTGAACTATCAATATGAGTAACCGTATGAATAACAATACCCTTGAACAAGCTGCAGAAATTGCATTACAACAAGCTAAATTACAAGGTGCTACTGCAGCCGAAGTGGGCGTAAGTCATAGTAAAGGCTTATCTGTCAGCGTACGACAAGGCAATGTTGAAACGCTTGAATATAATAGTGACACGGGCTTAGGCATTACTGTTTATTTTGGTCAAAGCAAAGCTTCTGCCAGCACTTCAGATTTAAAGCCTGCAGCAATAGTTGATGCTGTAAAGGCAGCAAGTGGCATTGCTAAACATACTCAAGCAGATGACTGTGCGGGTTTGGCGGAGGCTGATTTGATGGCAACCGAATTTCCTGATCTGTCTTTGTATCATCCTTGGGATATTGATGCTGAACGCGCGATCATAATTGCAACGGAGTGTGAACGAGCTGGTTTTGACGTTGATCCTCGCATCAATAATTCAGAAGGCGCTAGTGTTTCAAGCCATGAAGGGGGCCGCGTATATGCCAATAGTCATGGTTTTATCGGTAGTACCATTAGTAGTCGCCATAGCGTGTCATGTACCTTAATCGCCGATGATGATCGTGGCATGCAGCGTGATTATTGGTACGACATTTCCCGTGATGCTGCGGATCTAGATTCGGCCAAAAATATTGGTCAACGTGCTGCAAAGAATACCTTGCAACGCTTAAATAGCAGAACAATGAAAACGGGGTCTTATCCGGTTATTTTTGCCGCAGAAGTGGCGCCATCTTTGTTTGGTCAATTTATTTCAGCTATTCGTGGCGGTGCTTTGTATCGTAAATCAACCTTTTTGCTAGATCATCTAGGCAAGCAGATTTTTCCTGAGTTCATCCATATTCATGAACAACCACGGTTAATAAAAGCATTGGGTAGTGCAGCCTTTGATGGTGATGGTGTAGCAACACAAGCTCGTGACATCATCACTGATGGCGTATTGCAAGGCTATGTTCTAGATAGTTATTCTGCACGTAGATTAAAAATGAAAACTACTGCAAATGCAGGAGGCGTACATAATCTGACGATTGATAGTGGTCATCTAAATGTTGCTGCCTTACTTAAAGAAATGGGCACAGGCATTGTAGTGACTGAAACGATGGGTATGGGCGTAAATATTGTTACCGGCGATTATTCGCAGGGTGCAGCAGGTTTTTGGGTAGAAAATGGCGTGATTCAATATCCCATAGATGAGTTCACTATTGCCAGCAATTTACGCGATATGTTTATGGGCATTCAAGCAGTGGGTAATGATGTCAATATGCGAGGTAATACACGTACGGGTTCAGTTTGGATTGATAAAATGAAAATTGCAGGTTAGTTTTTGCCTTTATAGGCGGCTGCAACAATATCGGTAACATCAATCAAGTTCCCGATACCAAATAAGCCATATAAGATATCTCGAATTTGTTTCACTTTATGCGGTATTTGGTTGCGTAGGCTACGCAATTGTGTATTGAGATCGTCTTCGTCATCTAATGCGTTTAATTGAATGGGCATTAATGAGCATTGGAAAAATAAATAGTGCTCATTTGCCATGGCTCGACTAATGAACAAGTCTTTTCCTGCGGAGTATGAAAAGTCAAAATCAGTATTAATTATCCAATCATCATTTTTGGATTTATTTTGATAGCAATACAGACCAAAACTAATGCCGCCATTATCTTTATTAGATTGATTTTTAATTATTTCTGATAAAGGCACAACCATTTTTGCTAATGCCTGCCAAAGTGAATTATATTGAACAGCTTGGTTAAATTGGCTGGTTGCAATAGCTTGTAATATTCTTTTTTGATTCGAATTAAGCCCAAAATAGAATGGAATTGTGGTGATGGTTGCCGGCAGTAATTGTCGGTAAATGGCCATTTCTTTGCCTGCAATAAGGTCACGATTGTTGATGGCAAGTTTGTCTTTATTGCGTTCAATTACCGCGTCAAAAAATTGATTTATGTTGACAGGGCTTAAGTGTGACAAGCGCTGTAAACCTAATCTTGTTTGGCCTTTCGCTAATATAATCTTGTTCTTTACCAAATACGAAATGCCCGTTAAATCATGTTTATTAGTTTGATTCTGCCATCGCGTGAAGTCAATAGTGATTCGAGCACCTTGAGGGATTTTGATGGTATCGGGAACATGTAGTGATAAACCATCCCTTGAAAAATCGATTGTCGGCACATTAAAAACCTCTACCCCCACATGAGCGATAACCGATGTACTTACAAAGAATCTTTGATGATTGCGTTGGATATAGTGTTTAAACGACGTAGGGATTGGCAATTTATCTTGCACGGTATTAACAATATTAAACAGCTTTAATTCAGCTTCACTAAAGGTGGCATGTGAATTGATATTCAAACAAACACTCGACAGATCGATAATGGAAATGGTCTGAGTAATTGAGCTTAGGCGACTTGATAATACGTTGGCATAGTTTGGATCTTTATCGTTGATAAAGGCCAGTTCATCGTCAAAAATAGCGGGATTAAACTGTTGTTTAGAGGGCTGTAATAGTAATACATGACTCTGTTGTTGCTGCCGATGCCAGTTTAGTGCTTTGGCGATTAAGCTCGGCTTACTGCGAGGAACGGCGATGCTTTTTAAGGTGTTATTGATCTTGAAAATAACGACCAGATAATCTTCGCCACTCACCATGACTTTATTTATCGGTAATAGTGATAAATCTGCTTCATTGCTCCCATTATTTAGAAATTCAAGTACCTTGTCATCATTGAGCATTGAGTGAGAAGCTTTGATTGGTTCGGGATCATTTGAATGACTCAACCAAAGTAGTGGAATATTTAATGAACGCGTAAATAGCCTTAAATAATATCGGCTCGTGAGATTGAAAATCGAATCATCAAGATCAACATTGGCAGGATTATCGTGTTTTAGGGTCCATTTATCAAACCAGTTTGTTATGTCGATATTGTCGTCTCGATTACGGACTAATATCACATAAGTATATTTTTCATCATGTTCGATTTGAGCGACTTTATAGTTGACTTTGGTCAGTAAGCTCGTGGGGGTGGCTTGATTTAAGCCTGAAAAAGTGACGTTGACATAATCTCCTTGTTCAATGGAGTGTGCCCGCCGAAGGGTTACCTTGATAGCGCTGCTGGTGATGTCAATAGTGGAGCCATGATAAAGCACATCGGCAACGTTAATATCAATGGGGCTGGCGTAAACAATACGTTGTTCTTTACGCTGCAAAATTTGATCAAATGGAATGTATTGCGGTTGGATAGGATCTTGGTGCAGAATTTCTTTTTTAGTGTCGAAAGTGGCATTTTTCTGTTGTTGATCTAAAATTTTTAATACCTTGAGCAAGGAATCGTAAACTCCCATGGTGTAACGACCATTAAAGCGATCTAGTAATTGCTTGGCGAGTAAATAAGCCCGATCATCGAGATAATGAGTACGGTCACCGAATGTATAGGCCTGACATTCACCCGCTACCTTGCCGCGTAGGTCGATAATGCGGTTGCAAGGTTTATTTAATCTTTGGATTTCTAACTGTCGTAAAAACGCTTCATTTTTGGTTGAAGTTTCATTGTCTTTAGCCATCAGACGGTTATAAATTTAGGCCAAATTCAGCGGGCGTTTTAGCTTGAATACTGAGTGCGTGAATGTCGTTGGTCATTAAATCCCCAACCGCTTCATAGACTAAGCGATGGCGTTTAATGAGTAATAAACCATTGAAAGCTTCACTTACGATGGTCACTGTGTAATGACTACCTCCTGTATTGCCGGCATGGCCCGCATGCAATGCACTATCATCTTGCAGATCTAAATAGGTTGGATTGAGACCACTAAGCGCCGCTTTTAGCTTGTTAGTCGTATCGGTCATGGTAATACCTTTTTGAAGGGTTTAACGACGACGTGAGCATAGACACCGGCTTCGACATAAGGATCGGCATCAGCCCAAGCTTTCGCGTGTAACAAATCGATAAATTCCGCTACGACGAGACTGCCGCTGAAGCCTGCTTGACCAGGCTCTTCACCATCAATGGTAGGATGAGGACCGGCTAATATCAAACGGCCTTGTTGTTGTAATTCGTTTAGTCGTTCAAGGTGTGCGGGCCTCGCCGCTACTCGTCGGCTTAAACTGTCAGCAACATCTTCACTAATGATGGCGTAAAGCATTATTTACTATCCTTAGATGATTCAGATTCTGGAGATTCAATTATATGCCTAGAGAGGTATATTGATTGACCGATGATAAATGCAATCGTTAAACCTAACAAGCCAAATAGTTTGAAGTTGACCCAAGTCGCTTCATCAAAATTAAATGCAACATAGAGATTAGCTAAGCCTGAACCAATAAAAAACAATACCCAAGCAACGTTAAGCTTGAACCATATCGCATTGGGTAATTGAATATGTTCTGCCATCATGCGTTCAAGTAATGATTTATCAGTAAACACGTGTGAGCCGATGAATGCCAGTGCAAATAGCCAATTGACCGCAGTGGGTTTCCACTTGATAAAATCAGGGTTTTGCAACCACAGTGTTGCGCCGCCTAAAACGAGTACCAATACTAAGGTGATTAAATGTGATTTTTCGACTTTTCTAGTCAGTAACCAAGTGATGGTCACTTGCAAGACGGAAGCGATAATCATTACTGCCGTGGCGACATAAATGCCCTTGAGATCATATTCCTGCCCACCCCAATGATAGATGCCACCACCAAATTTATAGGCGATAAAAAATAGAGCTATCGGTAAAAAATCAAAAAATAGTTTCATTAGTAGTATTGCTTAAAAGAGTAACAATCCTCATTTTAACGTAAAATGATCAGAATGACTTGTTATGACTTACATTCTCACTCGATTGCATCTGATGGCGCCTTGTCGCCTGAAGATCTTATTGCCCGTGCGATAGCCCAAGGGGTTGATGTCTTAGCGTTAACCGATCACGACGGTACTGAAGGCATTGATGCGGCTCAGCAGGCATCACAAAATACTGATTTGACATTAATCCCTGGAGTAGAAATTTCGGTAACGTGGGGAGGCGGTACGGTCCATATCATTGGTTTGAATGTGGATGCTAATAATGCCACTTTGCAGCAAGGCTTGATGAAAATGCGCATGTATCGTTTTGACCGCGCTGCAAAAATGGCTGAAAGATTAGAAAAAGCGGGTATTTCTGGCGCACTCGATGGTGCTCGTAAATATGCTTCTGATGTGATGTTGGGTCGGCTACATTTTGCTCAATTTCTGGTCGAATATGGTCATGCCAAAAATATTAGTGACGTTTTTAAACGCTTTCTGGTGAGGAATAAACCGGGTTATGTGACGGGTGAATGGGCTAGTTTGACTGATGCCATCACATGGATCACTGCTGCGGGTGGCCAAGCAGTTATTGCACATCCAGCACGTTATAAAATGACCGCCACTAAACTACGCAGGTTAATCACCGAATTTAAAACCGCTGGTGGCGTGGGTATCGAAGTCGTGTCTGGGCGGCAACATCCAGAAGAAGTTAAAAACTTGGCGCGATTAGCCGAACAGTTTGAATTATTGGCTTCTTGTGGTTCTGATTTTCATACACCAGATAATACATGGGTAGAACTTGGCCATTTGACCAAACTCCCAAAAAGTTGTGTGCCTATTTGGTCTGTTTGGTAGCGCAATACCTCGTTAGCCATTAGTCTGAACCCGAGACTGTCAGTAAAGCGTTTTCGTTGATTGGCATCAAAAGTGATATTTTATGTAAACATATTCAAACCATCTAATACACTTTAACCTATAGGAAGGTCGAATAATAAAAACTCAGCGTTAATAGCATTATCAATAGTAAGTTTAGCTTCGTCTGTTATTTTTAAGGCATCCCTCGCATTAAGATGCTGGACATTTATGATTATGTGGCCACCTATCAGATGAAAACAAACCATTCTTTTGGGTAAAGTATGGTGCTGAATCAGATCGTGACCATTCATTATTGAGGTATAAACGCTGGCGGTATCTTGATGAACAAGCACTGAACCATCACGACCATCAGAAGACACCACAGGGCAAAGGCATCTTTTTTTAGTATCAGCATCGAAATATTTTTCTGTATAAAACAGACACAGTCCTATCATCTAATTATTCATCATTGTTCACTATCTCCGATAAAAAAGTATATCCTTTTAGTTTAAAGGACATTTTTCTATAAAATCACCAGTCCTCAGTATGTCGTTGATATTTTTTTAAAGGTTTTTTATGAGTCAGTTTTTTCATATACACCCCGAAAATCCACAAAAACGTTTAATTGTCCAAGCATGTGACATTATTCGTAAAGGAGGCCTAGTGGTGTATCCCACGGATTCTGGTTATGCATTGGGTTGTCATATTGGTGACAAAGGGGCAATGGATAAAATCCGCCGAATTCGTCAGTTAAGTGATGATCATAACTTCACCTTAGTGTGCCGAGATTTGTCAGAGCTGTCGACGTATGCCAAAGTGAATAACAGCGTATTCCGCGCAATTAAAGCAAATACGCCTGGCGCTTATACCTTTGTTTTGCCCGCTACTAAAGAGGTGCCACGGCGTTTACAACACGCTAAACGTAAAACGATAGGTCTACGTATTCCTAATAATATTATTGCCTTAGCACTCCTCGAGGAGCTCAATGAACCTTTAATGAGTTCAACGATGATTTTGCCGGGTGAGGAGTTGCCGATGACCGATCCAGAAGATATTATGGAACGCATTGGTAAACAGGTTGATCTGATCATTGATGGTGGCGCTGGCGGTGCAGTACCAACAACGGTGATTGAGTTTATCGATGATATGCCAGAAGTTGTACGAGTTGGCTTGGGCGATCCATCGCCATTTGAAGTTTAATAAACTAAAATTAAGGTTAAGGCGAAGTTAAGATGAAGGTGAAATAGATAGAAATGACATATTCATGTTGAACTATCGCAATATTCAAATACTAAAAAAAATAGTATTGTTTTATCTGGCCTTATTCTTGGTAACGGCCTGTTCGACAGTGCCCATTAATCCCCCTATGACTACGATTACTAGCCCACAAGTCAATAAGACTACCGAGACATTAGGTGACGTTATTGTGCAATCGGCCCAATTACAGATGGGTGTTCCTTATAAGTTTGGCGGTAATTCACCTGGTGAAGGGTTTGATTGTTCAGGATTAGCCTTGTATAGCCACCTCATCAATGGCATTTTTATCCCTAGAAGAACGGTAGAACAATTCGAACAAGGTAAACATATCAACAGAGCTGAGTTGAATAGTGGTGATTTACTTTTTTTTAGAACACTGGGGCCAAGTGTTTCCCATGTTGGCATCTATATAGGAAATGATATATTTATCCACGCTCCCAATAGTCGCAAAAATGTTCAAACAGAAACCTTAGATAATCCATATTATAAAAAACGCTATCTGGGTGCTCGTCGCTACTGGTAGAACTATTTCGCAGGTCTAAACTATAGTAACTAAGATGTGGTCTGGCAGTTCCGAAAATCTGGATTAGATGTACTCTGACAGCTATTCGGCCCTAAGTGATAAAGAACTTTTATCAATCAATTTAAAAAGTACCTATATTTCTTGTTCGGAGTTAAGCCATTAAAACTTTGATATGGGCTATAACTGCACGAGCGTTACCCTCAATGTTATACCCTCCTTCTAAAATAGACACAATTTTGCCATCACAATGTCGTTCTGCGAGAGATTTGACCATTTCTGTTAATTGTTCGAAACCTTGGTCAGTAATGTTATGGCAACCTAATAAATCATCTTCCCGACTATCGAAACCAGCGGAAATTAAAATTAGATCGGGTGCGAAATCATCTGCTGCTGGCAACAATTTATCTTTAAAAGCAGTAATAATATCGTTATCTGAAGCACCACAACCTAGGTGGACATTGATATTAAATCCCTTTCCATCTTCTTCACCTATTCTTTCGGGAGTCCCAGTGCCTGGATAGGCAAACATATCATGCGTAGAAAAGAATAAAACGGAGGGATCTGAATAAAATGCCCACTCCGTTCCATTACCATGGTGATAGTCCCAATCAATGATGAGTATATTTTTGAGGTGATATTGCTGCTGAGCATATCGGGCACCAATTGCAATATGATTGTAGTAACAGAAACCTTCTTCTTGTCCAGTATTTTTTGCATGGTGGCCTGGAGGTCTTGATGCACAAAATGCGTTTTCAATCTTATTTGTACAAACAGCATCTATGGCAGCAAGTACACCTCCCGTAGCAATGAGTGCATGCTTATGTGTACCGGGCTGATTAGATTTAATGGCATTAATATGCTCTGTTGAATGTACCTTTTTTAGCCAGTGTTCAATATCAATTTTTGGTTTAATTAACGTAACACGCTGATGAAGGTTGTCAGCTAACAAGTGTTGTGTGATGGCATGATAACGAGCTGGAGATTCTGGGTGTGATTCAGCGATTATATGTTCGGAAAAACGCTCGTCTATAACAAGTCCAGTCTTATTAATTTTGCTAGCAGCGTGTAGATTGCTCGAAAGAGCAGTTGAAACTGATAATGTAAGAAATTGTCTTCTACTAAAACTAGTCATAAAAGTACCCTTGAATAATTAATATAGTATTTGTGAATAAACGTTTAAAAATAAGTAACTAGTTTAATACCACTTTTGGTACGTGAGAGATAGATTAAGCCAACCTGAGTGTGAACAAAGGACAGTATTTGACCCAATACCGGCGTTAGGTTAGCTAACATCAGTATGAAAGGTAAGATTACATTGAGCAATACACTGTTATCAGTCATATACGCAGGCGACGGGATGTTTTTCACTACCGGTGATAAACCGCATGTTAACCTCACCACAATAGATCTTGGTCGCAATTTTATAAAATATTGCGAGTAGCCTATATGCTTACAATATGCTGGGCATCATCTAACATGTCGCAAATAAAACTTTGATCGATCTTTATCATGCTGGCAGGTAAACATCTGAGATAAGTAAGGGATGAATAGCCTACACCAAGAACACGGTAAGCATCCATCATAGTCGAGGTATGGCTAATACCTCTAATTCAATAGTGCATGACGATACATCAGGATGATCTGCTAAACGACCTACAAAATTAGCTTGTTGGAGTTGATGTGCACTAATGTTAACACTGACTGGGTGCGTGAGGTCCATTTTTTGCCATTGACTTATTTGGTTCAATACCGTGTCGATGATCCACTCACTATTTGATGAAGCACAAAAAGTAATGAGGTTTATTACTATGGATTATTCGCAATGGCTGATTAGAGCAGGGCAGTTTTAGCGCCAGCGGCATACTTGACTGGGAATAGCAAAGGAATGTCAGGTCAAAATAAGTTTCTATAATAACTAGAATATTAATTTGTTATTGTTTAATGGGTAGTTAATGATATGATATATCATATTAATATTGGGATTTCTTCATGAAAGATACGTTAGGAATAATTTGCTCCGGCTTGTGTATTGTTCACTGTATAGCCACGCCCTTTATCTTGGTATTAGGCGTGTCGGGATTGCTGGCTACGATATTAACTACAGAGTTTGTTCATTACATTTTAATTGTACCTGTCGCATTGTTAATTCTATTGACTTTACCTACTGCCTATAAACATTATCGTGCTTTAGGTCTGATATTTACGGGATTACTGGGGATGATATTTTTGATAGCGGCCCTTTTTCTAGGTGAGGAAAAAGAGGCTTTACTTACCATCATTGGCGGTAGTCTTTTAATTATTTTCCATCTATGGAATCTGCGACTACAACATAAACACAGAACAAGTGGATTTATTGTAGCTCGCTTATTGATCAGGCCAACAGACGAAAACGATATTGATATTAAAAAGTTAAATGAAAAAAGAGAAATGATATATACAAGAAAATAACGTTAAAAACTGCCTGTCACCGTCTTATCAGGCTTTTTGGGAGCGGGCAAGACGACCGTACTTAATCATATCCTAAATAATCGCGAAGCTAGGCGCGTTACCGTTATTGTCAACGATATGAGTGAAGTGAATATTGATGCTAAAAATATACAACAATGAAGTTCAGCTCAATCACACGGAAGAGAAATTAGTCGAGATGAGCAATGGCTGCATTTGCTGTACATTACGCGAGGGTTTATTAGAGGCGGTCAGCAAATTAGCCAAAGAGGAGCGATTTGATTACCTAGTCATTTGCTGGAAGCGGAACACAATGGTTGCCTGAGTACGTTGTTGATCGGAGTAAATTGGGTCAAGGAGGCGGTAGTCTATTGATTATTATGCCGTTGTCGTCTTTGGCTGAGACTGACCATAAACACAATCGTCAATATAAAACCCACGTACATGGAGCAGGCATTTTGAACTGGGTGATGGAAGGACAAAGGCTACAAGTATCACTAAAATCACCGGTAATCAATATGTTGGGGTTTGAGCATGAACCACATGATGACAGTGAAAAGCAACAGCTTGCTTTGATGATTGAAAATCTAAACAATATCGCCAAAGTGTTTGAACTCACTGATGGGGATTGTGAATTAGTCTAGGTCAGCATCATAAACCCGTTTGAAAAAACCTTGCAATATGAGAAGATTGAAAGCGTCAACCCTGATGAGGAAATGCATATTGAAATTGCAGCAGAATATCAATTTTTATGTCGGCAGCCCTCACAACTGAAAACGATCGCTATAAAATTGTTTGATCCCTTTTCTCGTTTTGAACTAATTGACTCTCAATGGATTGTTGATGGCAAACGGGGAGGATCTAGGTTAAATTATCATAATCGCACGTTAAAGGTTCATTAAAATGCCGTTAAACCAAGCTGAACTCGAGAGGATCATTCATAAAGCAGAGGATAGCTGTGTGGAATCTGGTGGACGACTGACGCTAAAACGTAAAAATATACTGATGGCATTGCTGAGTACAGATATGCCGCAATCAGCTTATGAAATTGCCGACTATTACAAGGAAGCATTTAACGAATCAATCCCCGTTATGTCGGTATATCGTATGCTTGAATTTCTAATCAAGGAGAGCTTGGTTCATAAACTTATATCAACAAATAAGTATATCGCTTGCTCACATATTGCCTGTAGTCATGATCACCAAGTCCCACAGTTTTTGATTTGTGACCAGTGCCATCATGTACGTGAAGTGGGTGTAAAAAAAGACATTATTGATGCCTTGCAGAATAGTGTTGAAAACGCTGATTTCTATCTTAATAGCCCAGAACTTGAATTACACGGTGTTTGTAAAGACTGTCGTCAATCTTGAGTTTATTTTTACGTTGTGTTTTTACTGTGAGCATTGATATTTCTAAACCCAGAGCAGCCGATTATTCTTCATAGAGCACCACTTGATCAACGGTAAACGTATACGCTGATCTAGCCATTTCGTTTTCTGTCAATGTAATGCTGATGGTGCCTTCCACCCCATATGGTTCATAGATATTCTCAATTTTGATGCTAGTATTAAAAAAAAATGCGATTGCACTATTTAATGTAGTTTATCGTTAGCCAAAATCTACAGAACCCATTTTGCATATTGATAACTGGCAGGTTGAGTACAGTGAGCAACAACCGTTCGATTTTACTCGAGGACACGCCTTTAGCGATATATCTGATGCTGATTCGCTCGAACTAGAATCAATTCCTGCTTTTATAGTTGGTCTGAAGTCTAAATTAGCAACCTTTGACGTTCAACGCCAAGTGAATACGTTTTCACAAGAGCCATGTTGGCGTTGTGGATAAGCATGCAGATATTTAGTGATTATATAATTAGTGAATATGGTTTATTTATTAATGGGTAGCCATTCAGTAATAATATTGTGTTGGATATTACTCGCGTCATTTTTAGTGACGCTGATACCTGTAGTTAGCGCTTATCGTCGTTTGTTATATGCTAAAAGTTTAACGTCGACATTAATCGCTAGGCGCTAAATTTAGAGTTGTATAGTTATTTTGTAATTAACTTGGTTTCTGTAGGACTACTTGATTTACTCAGGACTCGCCCCATCTAGTTAGCAACAAAATACAAACCTAGGGTGGCATGATGCAAATCGATAAATTAACCAGCAAGTTTCAAGAAGCGTTAGCAGCTGCGCAAAGCATGGCAGTAGGCAAAGATCATCAATTTATTGAGGCTGCCCACCTTATGTTGGCCCTGCTGCTGCAACAAGCAGGAACGGTAAAACCATTATTGGCACAAAGTGGTGTCAATATCACGGCTTACCAAGCGGATTTGGAAAATCAATTGAATCGCCTAGCACACGTCGAGGGTGGTAGCGGTGATATTCATATTTCACAAGATTTAAACCGTCTTTTCAATCAAACGGATAAATTGTCCCAAAAACGTCAAGACCAGTATGTATCCAGTGAATTATTTGTCTTGGCGATGGTGGAAGATAAAAATAAAGCGGGTGATTTATTGCGCCAACATGGCGGTAACAAATCATCGTTAGAAGCGGCGATAGAAAAAATACGTGGAGGCGAAAAAGTGACCGATCAAAATGCTGAAGAACAACGTCAAGCATTAGGAAAATATACCATCGATCTGACTGAACTAGCTGAAAACGGTAAGCTTGATCCGGTCATTGGTCGAGATGACGAAATCCGCCGGACGATTCAAGTATTGCAACGTCGAACAAAAAATAACCCCGTATTGATTGGAGAGCCCGGGGTGGGTAAAACGGCTATTGTTGAAGGTTTAGCGCAACGTATTATCAACGGTGAAGTGCCAGAAGGCATGAGACATAAACGTGTGTTGTCTTTAGATATGGGGGCGTTAATTGCCGGCGCTAAATTTAGAGGAGAATTTGAAGAACGTCTCAAAGCCGTTTTAAAAGATCTATCGAAACAAGAAGGTCAGATCATTCTTTTTATCGATGAGATCCACACCATGGTCGGTGCAGGCAAAGCAGAAGGTGCTATGGATGCAGGTAACATGCTGAAACCTGCTCTAGCTCGTGGTGAACTGCATTGTATTGGTGCTACGACCTTAGATGAATATCGTAAATATATTGAAAAAGATGGAGCGTTAGAGCGACGCTTCCAAAAAGTACAAGTCGGTGAGCCTTCGGTAGAAGATACTATTGCGATTTTACGAGGTTTAAGTGAGCGTTATGAAGTGCATCATGGGGTTAATATTACCGATCCTGCCATTGTAGCGGCCGCTACCTTATCGTATCGCTACATTACCGATCGTATGTTACCAGATAAAGCGATTGATTTGATTGATGAGGCTGCTAGTCGAATTCGGATGGAAATTGATTCTAAACCTGAATCATTGGATCGTATGGAGCGTCGTTTAATTCAATTAAAAATTGAACGGGTTGCCCTTCAAAAGGAATCAGATGATGCATCCAAAAAACGTTTAGAAACACTTGAATCTGAAATGGACAAACTCTCACGCGAATACGCTGATTTGGAAGAAATATGGAAATCAGAAAAAGCATCATTGCATGGCAGCCAACATATCAAAGAAGGCCTTGAAAAGGCACGAATGGAACTTGAAATGGCTACGCGGAGTAGTGATTACGCAAAAATGTCTGAACTTCAATATGGCAAAATTCCAGAGTTAGAAAAGCAGCTTGTTCTGGCCGCTCAATCAGAAACTAAGGAATTTCAATTATTACGCAATGAAGTAGGTGAAGAAGAAATTGCTGAAGTGGTCTCTAAATGGACCGGTATTCCAGTGTCAAAAATGTTGGAAGGAGAGCGGGATAAGCTGTTGAAAATGGATGATGCCTTACATCAACGTGTTATCGGTCAAGATGAAGCGGTGACAGCGGTTGCTAATGCCATTCGACGTAGCCGTGCCGGTTTATCAGATCCTAACCGACCTAATGGTTCATTCTTGTTTTTAGGTCCAACAGGTGTCGGTAAAACCGAACTATGTAAATCATTAGCCACGTTCTTATTTGACACTGAAGATGCCATGGTGCGGATTGATATGTCTGAGTTTATGGAAAAACATTCGGTAGCACGTTTAGTGGGCGCACCGCCGGGTTATGTGGGTTATGAAGAAGGTGGTTATCTAACGGAGGCGGTGCGCCGTAAACCTTATTCGGTCATTTTGCTGGATGAAGTAGAAAAAGCACATCCGGATGTGTTTAATATCTTGTTGCAAGTATTGGATGATGGTCGTTTGACTGATGGTCAGGGTCGTACCGTTGATTTTCGCAATACGGTTATCGTGATGACATCTAACTTGGGTTCACATGTGATTCAAGAAATGGCGAGTGAAGACAACTATGAGAAGATGAAATCCGCAGTGATGGATATTGTTGGTCAACACTTTCGTCCTGAGTTTATAAATCGTGTTGATGATGTGGTGGTCTTTCATCCATTACAACGCGATCAAATTCATGCTATTGCCGATATTCAATTAGGGCATTTGCGTCAGCGTTTAGCGGATCGGGATATGGTATTACAGGTGAGTGACGCAGGGTTAGATTTGATTGCCGAAGCTGGTTTTGACCCCGTTTATGGTGCGCGACCACTCAAACGAGTGATTCAACAACAACTAGAAAATCACTTGGCGCATGATTTGTTATCAGGACGATTCAAAGGTGGGGATACTATCAAAGTTGATGTGACTGATGGTGTATTATCTTTTAGTAATTAAGCCGATTGTCCGATCATTTAAAAGCCCTGCTCAATAGAGTGGGGCTTTTTTTTGCGATGATGTGGCATTATTACCCTTAAATTTGACAGATACTATTTGGGCTTTAGGTTTTAGCTACAACACTAGCAGTAAGTAACAAACAAACACCTTTGGGGATAGGATTTAATCATGACCATTACTGACCAGCAAAACACTGAAGAGTTAACAGAACAGCTATTGCAACAAATCCTTGTTGATGCTGATGCTGAGCGCTTTATCGCTATCGTTGAACAAACTGCCCCACAGGATGTTTTGCGTTTAGTTACTCGTTTAGATGCGGCATCACAACATGAATTAATTGCCATGTTGCCCCCCGAATTGGCTGCAGTACTGATTGAAGAGGCTCCTGCAGAACTTGCTGCGAGCCTACTTGAAGGCGTGGAAACGCCTGTAGCAGCAAAGATTATGGAAGAGCTGCAGAGTGATATGCAAGCTGACATTGTTCATAAGTTAGATAGCGAAGGTGCTGAAGCTATTTTGGCTGAGATGGATGAACAAGAAGCCGAAGGTGTTCGTAAATTAGTTCAATATGAGCATGATACGGCTGGCGGTTTGATGGAATGGGAGGTGTTCTCATTTAAAATGACCGAAAAAGTAGGTGCGGTGCTAAAACGTATTGCTACGGGCGATGAAGATTTTGAACGTTATCGTGGTCAACATCCATATATTGTCGATGAACAAGGCAAGCTGGTCGGCGAGGTATCTCTCAGAGGTTTGTTGACCAGTAAGCGTACTGCTGCATTATCAGACATTATGATAAAGCCACTGGCGGTAAAGCCTTATCAAACCTTAGAAGAGTTAGAGGATATATTTGAAGAGCATCCTTTCTTAGGTCTGCCTGTCGTGAATAAAGATGGCATGCCATTAGGTGTGCTATCGCGATCAGCTGTAGCAGATGCTTTGCGTAATCAACAAGAACACCGAAGTTTGGCGCGTCAACAGGTGAGTGATGAGTTACGTTCTATGCCCGTGTGGTATCGTTCGCGTCGACGTTTGGCGTGGCTAAGCTCAAATATTGTGCTTAACATTATCGCGGCCAGTGTTATTTCGGCCTATGAAGAAACATTAATGGCTGTTATTGCCATCGCCGTATTTTTACCCATGGTATCTGACATGAGTGGCTGTTCAGGTAATCAAGCCGTGGGCGTTAGCATGCGAGAGTTAGCACTGGGTTTGACCAAACCAACGGATCTATTTCACGTGCTTAAAAAGGAATTCAGTGTTGGTATTATCAATGGCATTATCCTTGGAATTATGATCGGCATTGTGGCGTGGTTATGGAAGGATAATGCAGTGCTTGGTTTGGTTATTGGTTTAGCATTATCGATTAATACGGTTTTGGCGGTCGCTATAGGTGGTACGGTGCCATTAGTCCTGAAAGGTTTTGGTATTGATCCTGCGGTGGCTTCAGGACCTTTGTTGACGACTATTACTGATATGGCAGGATTCTTCTTGGTATTGAGTTTAGCCACATTGTTTATGCCATTTTTACTCTAATAAAATTTAAATTACGGATATAAACAATATACTTAGTTAGTAGTGGCATTCTTAGCGAGAAGAGTTCATATGTCTGAGCTTTCTAAATTTGCCGATGCGTTTACCCCTTTGCCGAGGTGGCTAACAAGGTTAAAACTTTAGCCGTTAGTAAAGCGAATATGACCTTTTTGCCTTTACTTGTTTTATCCATGGTGGCAGGTGCCTTTATTTCCTTTGATGCAATGTAGTACACCTTGGCAATGACACGTCTATGGCACAGTTAAAGTCTTAGGTGCGGTGAATTCTCACGGGGATTTATTCTAGTTGCCATCGCCGTGGTAAACCCTTTACGGGTAATGCATTGGGTGTTTTATTTGGTCTTTGCATCGGGGCTTTTTGATGGTGGACATCATGTCATAGGTGCCGTAGTACTTATAGCGGGTCTGGTCAAAGACTGGCGGCTGGGTTGAATATTGACATTTGAAGAATCCGGCGCTAGCGTGCAACGGTCATTCTTGCATAATTTGTTCAGCCACTAATACCAGCAGCTGAACAAATTAAATTATGATTAAGATGAAATTTCAACGCCCTCCCATTCTGTTATGAAGTCATCGAGATAATCTGCAACAACATCTGGTCGATCTTCTGGAACATAGTGTCCAGCTTTGTCAATAATCTGAAATCGCGTTGGCCCAGCAATAGCTTTTTTCAAACGTCGCCCGGCTTCAACAGGCATAAATGCGTCATATTTACCCCAACACACTAATGTAGGACAAGTAATCTTTGAGTGATCTACATTCATAGTTTCTTCATTCGTAGGATCATTGCAGACTCTAATTAATGACTTGAATCCATGAAAACCCGGTCCACGACCCCAAAATTGCAAATAATTTTGTTTTACGTTTTGATCGGTAAAGGCCATTTTGTCATGGCTTCCTGTACGTAAAAGTCCCGCAAATCCAGCAGCAGCTTGTCCCATAGCCGCTCCTAAGATTGCATCATCTTCAACACCATCTAGAGGAGCAAAAGCTTCGACCTCAAGGACTGGCCAATAATCGAAAGAAACACAATTAAATAATGCTAACCTTGAAATGTAGTCACAGTATTTCGATGCAAATATTTGACATACACCACCACCATGGTCATGACCTACTAGAATTACTTTACCTTTTAGGTTTAGTGCTTCAATAACGCCCTTAATAGCTTCTGCTTGATTTGTCAGTGTATGTTTAAAATCGTTGAGAGGCATATCCGATTGCCCATATCCAACCATATCCATTGCAAGTGTGCGATATCGATCTTTGAGATGGGCTTGAACATGCCTCCATAATCTTGCATTTGTTGGGATACCATGAACAAACAGTATAGTCGTATCACCTGAGCCGGCTTCTTCGATATTAATATTTAATTTTAATCCATCAATTGTAATTTCTTGCTTCATTATGTTCTCCTAATTTTATTAATCGAGTATTGTTAAAAATTGCTCTACAAGAGCCTTCAGTTTTTTAGGACTCATCCCTGACTTACTCATAACAAATAGCCCTTGTGCATTATTAAGCAGTTGCATAGCCATTAATTCTGCATTTTTTGATGAGTCAATTTCACCTAAATTTTGTGCGCGCATGATTGTTTTATAAAAAGCATGCTCCATATATTCCAAAGTTTTCTTAGTTTGTTTTTTTACTTCTCGATCAGAAAGTCCTAACTCTGTAAGTGAATTGGTAACGAAACAACCATTAATTATATTTGGATCACCGATGTCATTTACTCTTTGGTAAAAATAATCTTTGATAGCTTTTTTAGGGGATGATGCCGATAATATTTTTGCAAAGTTTCCTACAATTATATGATCATGATAGCGCTTTAATGATGACAAAAATAAACTGTGCTTATTGCCAAAAGTGTCGTACAGACTCTGCCTTTTAATTCCCATCTGTACTTCTAAAGTAGGTATTGATGTGGCTTCATAGCCTTTTAGCCAAAATATTTGTACTGCTTTATCAAGTACTTGGTTTATGTCAAAAGCTTTGGTTCTCATTAGATTTCCAGATGGCCAATAAAGTGTATATTGGAAAGATTATTAAAATATACTCATATTTGAATGATCGGTCAAGTATGAGTCTTCTTCAATACAAGATAAGCCTGAAAGGTTAGGAAGTGGTTCCACTATAAAATGAGTCTGAAGTAATTATCGATGTCGTTCATGCTCACAAGATGAAAACGATCATGAGCTTAGAACAATTGAATACGATAGACGTCGTGCGTCATTTCCTTGAGGGCCGGCAGGC
>Ga0105054_10003540_pt1 | contig 24122 bp, 23 predicted proteins | sample BON02_FD_78091 | JGI IMG/M metagenome (GOLD analysis project Ga0105054, IMG submission 78091) | Freshwater microbial communities from Lake Bonney liftoff mats and glacier meltwater in Antarctica - BON-02 (megahit assembly) | ecosystem: Environmental > Aquatic > Freshwater > Ice > Glacier...
CGCGTCGAACACGTCGCGCAAACGTGTCGTGCGAGGCCGGCCAGTTGTCTTGGGCGGCGGCATCAAAGACGCTATCAACGCCCATTCTGCGTCGGTCATATCACTTGCGTATTTATCGCCTTTTCGATCATGTTGGCGACGGGTGAGTTCGGTCCAGGCCATTGGGGTCTCCGTTCAGCTTTACAACCGAAAAGAATCACAACCTGCTGAACTCACTCAAATAGTTTTAAATCGGGCCCTCAGGTTCGATGCCGGACGTTGGGTCGGGCGACGTCCGGCTCCGCACGACCCGCCACTCTTCCACCGGGATCGACTTGGCCGAATGAACGATGCCGATGGATTGCAGGACGAACGACTGGCCCCGCAGGCGCAACCTTATGGCGTCTGCCAGCGCGGCCTTGTCGGCGTCGGGGAAATGGCCATAGGCTAGGCTCGCATGCGAAGGGTCCACGCGGTAGCCCGGACCGTGAATGTCTTCTGCGATCCGCGCACGCAGCGCATTGACCGCATCGGGCAGGTCCACCGCCAGAAACAGCGCCATGAAATAGGCCGGCGAAGTGCCCAGATCCGTCGCCGTCACCGTGCAGGGCAAGGCTCCGGAAAATTGCGGAACCAGCGCCTCCACATGCTCCAGCGGCAGGGAAATATCGCCGATCAGGGTGACATGCGGCGCGAAATGCGGCGGCGTGAAATCCGCCCGCGCAAGCTCTTGGCGGCAAAGCGCGATCTCTTCGCGCAACCGCCCCTCAGACAGCGGGTCAAACGTCAGCCAAAGCGAATAGGGCACGGGAAATCCAATCTTCTGACTGCGGTTCACCAGGCGCGTGGCCTTCGGTGCCACGCCTCATGCACAAAGTCTGGTTGGCACGCGCTGGTTACCCCGAAAGCCGATCACCCGGTCGCGCGCGGCGTACAGGGTCTGGGCCTGTCCCTTGACCAGGGATTTTCCCGCCTCTGGGGTCAACTGCGCGATCAACGTCTGATCCTGCATCCGGCAATGGCAGATCAACGAAGACCCCAGATATTCCACCAGATCGACCGTTGTGTCGAGACGCAGGTCATCCTCGCGCAGCGGCTGCTGCACAAGATGCTCGGGGCGGATCGCCAGCACCTGCCCGGCCTCCTGCCCCGCGACACCACTTTCGATGAAGTTCATCGCGGGCGCGCCCAGAAACCCGGCAACAAAGCGGGTCTGAGGGTTCTCATAAAGCTCGTGCGGTGTGCCGACCTGTTCGACCCGGCCCTTGTCGAGAACGACGATCCGGTCGGCCAGCGTCATGGCTTCGGTCTGGTCATGGGTGACATAGACCGAGGTCGCGCCCAGGGTCTCGTGCAACTTGCGGATCTCGACCCGCATCTGGCCGCGCAGCTTGGCGTCGAGATTCGACAGCGGCTCGTCGAACAGGAACAACTCGGTCTCGCGCACCATGGCGCGGGCCATGGCAACCCGCTGCCGCTGCCCACCGGACAGTTGCGCGGGATTGCGCTTCAGATAACTTTCCAGCTGCACGATGGCGGCAACTTCACGCACCCGCGCGTCGATTTGCTGGCGGGACTTGCCCTGCACCTTCAGCGCGAAGGCGAGGTTTTCGTAAACCGTCATGTGCGGATAAAGGGCGTAGTTCTGGAACACCATGGCCAGGCCCCGGTCCTTGGCGGGCAATTCGTTCACACGCCGCCCACTGATCCGGCATTCCCCCGAGGTAATCGCCTCCAGTCCCGCGATCATCCGCAAAAGCGTCGATTTGCCAGAGCCGGACGGCCCCACCAGCACCACGAATTCTCCCTTGCGGATTGAAAGAGATATGTTCTCGATCACACTTACCGCACCGTAATTCTTGCCCACTTCGGCCAGTTCGATCACACCGAATTTCTCCTGTCCGTGATTGCCATGCCCCCAAGCGCCGCGCTGGCGGGCGCGGTCCTTCGGGTTACCAGCATGGCCGGCAATCTGCATGTCGTCACCGGCATGGCCGGATCTTCAAGGCGACGATGCAGTCGGTCGACGACCCAGGCGGCCACTGCACCCGCCGAATGCTGCACGCTTGTCAGGTCATATACGGGCGAGGCCGCCATCGCGATATCGTCGAAACCGGCAATGTGCAGGTCCTTCGGCACATCCAGCCCCAGTTGCAACGCTGCCTCGACCGCGCCAAAGGCCAGCAGGTCATTGGCGCAGAAAACGCCGCGAATATCCGCATCCTCGCCCAGCCGGGCCATCACCTTGGCGCGGGCATCCGTGGCGCCGGAGCGCAGTTCCAGCACCGTCGCCCCGCCGCCCAGCCCCTCGCGAAAGCCGCGGCCCCGCTCTTCGTCCGAAAAGGTGCTGTGGGCATGGCGCAGATAAAGCGCGCGGCGAATTCCGGCCCGTGCGAAAAGCGCGCCCACCTGCCGCGCGCCCGCCACATTGTCGGCAATCACGCAATCGACGCCCGGCGCCTGCAATTCGCGGCCATAAAGGATCACCGGTACGCCAAGCCGCAGGAACCGTTCGGCCGAATGTGCAGAAAGGTGCCCAGCCGCAACGATGATGCCATCCACCTGATAATCGAGCGCGACCAGCGCGGCGGGGTCGTTCTCGCCATAATCCGCCGGAACGATCAGCAGCCGCTTGCCCCGCGCGTTCAGCTTTTCCGAAAGCTGTTCAACCAACTGCGCATCGAACGGGTTGTTCAGCCGCCCCACGACCAGCGCGACCAGATCGTTGTGCGACCGCGTCAGGCTGCGGGCCATGATGCTGGGCCGGTATGCCAGCAGGTCCGAGGCACGGCGCACCTTTTCGGCCACGCCGGCGCTGACCGTGCCACCTGCGGTGAAAACGCGGCTGACCGTCGCCGGAGAAACCCCCGCGCTGCGCGCCACATCCTTGATCGTTGCCCGTTTCATGCATCAAGTCGTAGCGTTGCATGAAACCGTTTTCAACACGTTTTTCAACTTACAAAACGAAAGAAAAAATAGTTGTTTGCAAATCTGTGAAACCGTTTTACCGTCAACTCACTGTTGAGTAGGCACGTTACTGTCAGCTCACTGTTCCAATGGACACTTCAGGGAGGAAGAATCATGACATTTGGACGCTTGGTCGCGGTAGCGACCCTTGGCATGGCATTTACGACTGTCAGCGTATCTGCCCAGACAATTGCAATCGCCGGGCGCGACGGCTCGTTTGCCGAGGCGCTCAAGGCCGGGGTGGCCGCCTATACCGCCGCCAACCCGGGCGTGACCGCGACGCAACTGGAGCTGCCCTACGCGGGCCTGCTCGAAAAACTGATCATCTCGATGCGCGAAGAGGCTGGGGCCTATGATGTCATAATGCTGGATGACACCTGGGCGATGGAATTCATGTCCAAGGGCTGGCTTACCGATCTGGACCAGTTGGGTGGCGGCGTGGACACCGATTTCGTGTCAGGCACGCTCGGCGTCGCCCGGTATCCGTTCCCCGACGGTACGCTTTACGCTGTACCCTTCGTCGGCAACGTTGCGATGTTTGCCTATCGCTCGGATCTGATGGAACGGCCGGCGACTTGGACGGATGTTCTCGTATCGGCCAAAGGGGTCTCCGAAGCGAACCCCGACGTCTCGGGCGTGGTGTTCCGTGGCATCAAGGCCAACCCCATTGTCACCGGATTCCTTCCGATCCTTTGGGCGCACGGCGCGAATGTCGTGGATGCCGAGGGCAACGCCGCGTTCAACACGCCGGACGCCGTCGAAGCGCTGAAGCTGTTCCTCGAATTGAAGAAATACGCCCCGACAGGGGTCGAGACCTACAATTCGTCCGAGGTGCGCGACGCGCTGATGCAGGGCACGACCGCCATGTCGATCGAGCTTTGGCCGTCCTGGGCACCCTCGCTGGACGACCCCGCATTGTCGCGCGTCCCCGGCATGATCGAGGTGGTGGCCCCTCCGGGACAGACGGTTGGCTCCAGCCCGATGCTCGGATCCTGGCTGCTCGCAGTTCCGGCCGATGCGCCGAACCCCGAACTGGGCCGCGCCTTCATCGACTTCATCACCTCGGCCGAGATGCAAAAACAACTGGCCCTGGAAATCGGACAACCGCCGACCCGCACCTCGGTCTACACGGACGGCGACGTGGTGGCGAAATACCGCTGGTATCCCAATCAGTTGCAAGCGCTTGAAAACGCAACGCCGCGCCCGCGCATCGTGCAATGGTCGCGGGTGGAAACCATTCTTGGAGACTATCTGCAACTCGCCCTGATCGGCGAAATGACGCCTGAGCTAGCTATCGAAGAAGCTCATGCCGAGATCGAAAGGGCGCTGCGCCGCTGAATGGACCCTGCCCGCCCCGGATGCCGGGGCGGGCGAATCCGGCCCGATCCGCTTGTCGATGCGCTGTGCCGCCGGCCCCGACGACCTCGCCCGCAGCGGCAGGGCCACCCGCAGAACGAGGACCTCATTGATGCACACCCAAAGCTTCCGCGTGACGCTTGCGCTTCTGGCACCGGCATTGATCTTGTTCTTCGCGCTTGCGATCTATCCGCTGATCCGCCTCTTCGCCCTGTCACTCTTCGCGACCGACTACGGTTTCGACGGCGCAACCTGGGTCGGGCTGGAAAATTACGCCGATCTGATCGGCCATCGCTTTTTCAGGACTGCGGCGTGGAACACGCTGGTCTTTGCGGTTCTGGCCACCCTGTCCCAGGTCGGGCTGGGGTTGGTCCTGGCGCTGCTTGTGAACGGCAGGTTGCCTGGCAGCCGCTTTGTGCTGCCGCTGCTCCTGATGCCCTATGTGCTGTCCACCATGGTTGTCACCGCGATCTGGCGGGCCTGGTACCATTACGATTTCGGTTTCCTTAACAACGCGCTGCGCGGTCTGGATCTGCCGCCTGTGGAATGGTTGTTCAACCCCGACATTGCCATGCTCTCGCTGGTGCTGGTCGATACCTGGCAGACCACGCCGCTGACCTTCCTGATCATCCTCGCCGGCCTGCAGGCCGTCCCAGAAGAGGTTTACGAGGCGGCCGAAGTCGACGGTGCCGGGCCTGTCCGCGTGTTCTTTGCAATCACGCTGCCACTCTTGACGCCGTACCTGTTCCTTGCCGCGCTGCTGCGTTCGGTCGACGCGTTCAAGATCTTCGACAAGGTTTTCGCGCTGACGGGGGGCGGCCCCGGCCTCGCGACCGAAACGCTGTCGATGTATGTCTACCGGCTGGCCTTCAGGTTCTTCGATGTCGGTGCGGCCTCTGCCGCCGCGATCATCATGGTCGTCATCTCGGGCCTGCTGGCCCTTGTCTATGCTGCCCGAATCCTGAGGAAAAAGACATGAGCGTGAAGCGTTTCTCCCCCGTTCGCGCACTGGCGGCCTATGCGATCACGGCGATCTTCCTTGTGCCGATCCTGTGGATGTTCTCCACCTCCTTCCGGTTGCCGATCGACTACATGTCGACTTCCAACATGCTCATTCCCTCGCAGGTCACGCTTGAGCATTACCGGGATCTGCTGCGCGGCGACCTGCTGGGCAAGGCCATGAACAGCCTGATCGTGGCCATCGGCACCACGGTTCTTGCCATCGCCGTCGCTTTTCCAGCAGCCTATGCGCTGGTGCGGATGCGTTTTCCCAAGGGGCTGGACCTGACATTCCTGATGTTCGTCCTACTGGTCAAACTCACCCCGCCGATTTCGCTCGCGATCCCGCTTTATCAGGTGCTGCGGTCGCTGGGGCTCCTGGATACGCTGGCGGGCCTGATCCTTGTCTATCAGGTCTACGCCCTTCCCTTTGCGATCTGGATGCTCCTTGGCTTCATCCGCGATGTGCCGGTGGAATATGAAGAGGCGGCCATGGTCGATGGCGTGCCGCTTTTGCGGCGGCTTCGATCCATCGTGCTGCCGATCATGACGCCGGGGCTGATTGCCACCTCGGTTTTCGTGGTGATCCTCAGCTGGAACGAGTTCGCCTATGCGCTGCTGTTCATCCAGTCGCCGGACAAGTTCACCCTGCCCACCTTCATCGCCACCCTGATCACCGAGGATGAAACCTTTTGGGGCCAGCTTTCCGCCGTAGGGCTTATGGCCTCACTCCCGATTTTGGTCATGGTAGGCTTTGTGCAAAAGGGGCTGACGCGCGGCTTCAGCGGAGGACTGAAATAGCGACGCATGCGAGCGTTTTCGTGGATGCCGGCTGAGATGCCGGAGTGTGCTGGACGCATAGAAAATGTATGGCCGCGCACAACCTCGCCAGGATTGTCCGACATTCCGTTCCTGCCGTGCCCATGAATTGGTGCGGCAACTCTGCCTGCCTCGCGAATGGTCCACGATGATTGACGGTTCACGCAGACCTTCGGCCATAGGCGCACATTGATGCGGTCCGATCGGGTCTAGGCAATACTGGTCGCCATATCTCGATCCTGCCTTGCCCGACCAATGCAGGTCTGGCATGGCCATACGCAACGCCCCAAAGGTAAACCCGATGCGCCTGATTGATCCGTCGCACCCGTTCTTCCGCCCCGCCTGGCGTCGCGCCATTCTGGTCGCCGCCCCATTTGGCTGGGCAGCGGTGGAATGGAGTTATGGCAACGAAATCTGGGCTTATCTTTCTGCCGCAATCGGGGGTTACCTCGCCTGGCATCTGTTCCTGGCATGGCCCCCCAAGGGGCGCGACTAGATCACGCCCCCGGCAAATCCACCGGCTGCCCGGTCTCGCGTGACCGAGTTGCAGCATCGGCAAGGATCTGCGCCTGGAGCCCATCCTCGATCCCCGGATCGGCTGGAATGCCGCCGGTAACCGCCTCGACGAACGCCCTCATCTCGGCCAGATAGGCGGCCTCGTAGCGTTCGAGAAAGAAATGCTGCGCCGGGTCGCGGCGAAAGCCCGCCTTGGTCGCCAGTTCGACGGTGCTTTCGAGCTGGTTTTCCGCGCGCAGCATCCCGAGAACGCCGTGCACCTCGATCCGCTGGTCATAGCCATAAGCCGCCCTGCGGGAATTCGAGATCTGGCAGATCTTTCCACTGGCCGTGGTCAGGATCACCGCTGCCGTATCGACGTCGCCCGCCGCGCCGATGGCCGGATCGACCAGCGCGCTGCCCACGGCATGCAGCCGCACGAAATCTTCGCCCATCAGGAACCGCGCCATGTCGAAATCATGGATCATCATGTCGCGAAAGAGCCCACCAGAGCGTTCGATATACGATACCGGCGGCGGGGCGGGATCGCGCGATGTGATGCTCACAAGCTCTACCGCGCCGATGTCACCTGCCTTGATGCGCGCGCGCAGGATCGCGAAATTAGGGTCGAAGCGGCGGTTGAATCCGGTCAGAAAGGTCACTCCCGCGCCCTCGACCGCGTCACGGCAGGCGCGGATACGCTCGACCGACATATCGACGGGTTTCTCGCAAAAGATCGCCTTGCCAGCCTTGGCCGCGCCGATGATCTGGTCGAAATGGCTGTCGGTCGGCGTGCAGATCACCACTGCGTCGATATCGGTTGCCGTCAGGATTGCGTCCACATCGCGCACTTCAGCACCCGTCACCCGGGCCAGAGCCTGCGCGGCAGCGGGCAGGGCATCGGCGACGGCGACAAGGGTCGCGCCGTCCAGCGCCTTGATGGACCGGGCATGCACCTGCCCGATGCGGCCGCAGCCCAGTAATCCGATTTGGAGTGTCATGTCACGCCCTCCCCGAGGCGCCAAGCCCGCGGATGACCGCGCGCGCGGCCTCCATCACCGGGTCGTGGATATCTTTCAAAATCGCCAACCGGTCGAAACGGTCCGGGTCGGCGTTAACGGCTATGCGCAGCGCTGCGCCAAAGGCCATACGCAATTCAGTGCCGATATTGAACTTGCAGATGTTCGAACTCGCGGCCAGATGCGCCCGCTGCGCCAAGGGCACGCCCGACCCGCCGTGAATCACGAGCGGCACGCCCGTCTTTTTCTCGATCGCACGGATCCGCGCCTCATCGAGGCCGCCTTCGTGATCCTGCTGCAAATGCACGTTGCCGACCGATATCGCCATGGCGTCAACACCGCTGTCGCGGGCGAAGATCGCGGCCTGCTCCGGGTCGGTGCCTGCCGAACCCTCGCCGCCGGAATAGCCGACAAAGCCGATCTCGCCCTCGCACGAGATACCGGCCCCATGCGCAAGTGCGGCCACGCGGGCGGTTTCTGCGACGTTCTGCGCCAGCGGATGGCGCGAGCCGTCATACATCAACGAGGTAAAGCCCGCGTCCAGCGCCCGCTGGCAATCGTCAAAGGTGTAGCCGTGATCGAGATGGATGACGACAGGCACCGCAACGCTGTCCGCAAGGTTGCGCATCATCGCGCCCAGAACGGGCAGCGGCGTATGCGCCCGGCACGATGGCCCGGCCTGCAGGATCAGCGGCGCGCGCTCTGCCTCGGCCGCCATGACATAGGCGCGCATGTCTTCCCACCCAAGGCAAACGAGGCCGGGCACGGCGTAGCCGCGCGAAAGCGCCGGGCGCAGGACGTCGGATAGGGTGGCGATGGTCATTTGAACTTGGCCACCATGTCCATGATGCCGGGGATCGTGTGCAACTGGTCGGCATGGGTCGGCTGGAAATACTGTTTGAGGCTACGCTGCGACAGCCCGCCGAGGATGGTGAAATAATACATCTCATAGCCCGGTAAAACGCAGCAGGGGTGATAGCCGTTGTCGATCAGCACGGTGGAACGGTTCATGATGTGATAGGCGTCACCCGGCTCGTTGTCGACCCGCTGCAACATCTGCAAGCCCGATCCATAATCGGGCCGAAACCGGAAATTATAGCATTCGTCATGCCGGGTTTCGTCAGGCAGGCGGTCGGTGTCGTGCTTGTGCGACGGAAACCCCGACCAGCCGCCAGCGCCGACAGTGAAAAGCTCCGATACAAGCAGCCGCCCGACGCGGTCATGGTGGGCAGCCCCCAGGATGTGCTTGATCTTACGGTGGGTTTTCGTGTCGTCAGACCCGTATTGCACAAGGTCCAGACCGGCGGCGCGCACCGCGAAGGGCTTGAGCGTTTCGCCAAATTGCGCACCAGCAATAAACACCTCGGTCTCGGTCTGCGCGGTGATGCGCGCGGCGCTGTCGGTCGGGACATAGACGCCCTCGGGTTCACCATCCCAGACATCGACGCCGCGATTGCCAATGTCGCGGAATGTCTGCCCCGCCGTTTCGACCGTCACTGTGCCGGTCGCGGGCACCACGCAGGTCTCATAGCCAGCTACGCGGTAATCGAAATGCGCCCGCGCCCCCAGCCGGACGATGTTGAAATAGACCAGCGGAACAAGGGCGTTGTTGACATCGACGATCGGCGCGTTTGCGTTGTCATGGGGGGGGATGTGCATGAATCTTTCCTTTCAGGTCGCGTCCGGGCCGGCGTGATCGCGCATAAAGGCTGACAGTTCCGCCCGCGTGGGCATGGCCGGCGCGCAGCCGACCCGCGCCACCACCATCGCGGCGGCGGCAGAGCCTTGCATGACAGCGTCGCGCACGCTCAGGCCCCCGGCCAGACCGCTGACGAGCCCGCCCATAAAGCTGTCGCCCGCTCCGGTGGGTTTCAACGCCTGTGTGCGGTAGATGCCAGTCGTGATCTCGCCGTCGGGCGTGATGGTGATCGCGCCCTTTTCGCCCATCTTGTAAACCGCGATCAGCGCACCCTTGGTAACGAGGTCCCGTGCCTTGTCGAGGCCCCTGCCGTAATCGCCCGCCATAAAGCCGAATTCGACGTCATTGCCGACGATGATGTCACAAAGCGCACCCGCACGAGAATAAACCTCGGCGGCGACCTCGGCCGAGGGCCACGAATAGGGGCGATAGTCGATATCGAAGATCAGGGGGAGGCCTGCGGCACGGGCCATCTCGAATCCCCGAAAGGCGGCGGCGCGCGAGGGTTCGGCGGCGAGCACGGTTCCGGTGGTGATCAGCGCGGAATAGGCGGCGTAATCCACCACCTCCACATCCGTGACGGTCATCTGGAAATCGGCGGCACCGTTGCGGTAGATGACCGACTGGTGATCCTCAATGCGGGTTTCAACCACGGCCAGCGACGTGCGCGCCTCGCCGCCGACCGACCGCACATGCGCGCGCCCGATGCCATAGCGATCCAGTTCGTTCACGACGAACCGCCCGATGGCGTCATCGGACACGCAGGTGACAAGATCGACGCTCCCACCCAGTTTTGTGATCGCCACCCCGATATTGGCCGAGGACCCGCCGAGGCTGGCGACGAAATGCGTGGCCTCTTCGGTTCGGATGCCGGGTGGATCGGGGTAGAAATCCATCCCCGCGCGCCCGATGATGACAAAGCGGTTGCCCCTGAGGCGGCCAAGATCACCCATCACACGCCCTGTCTTTGCCGGGCGCGTTCGGCCTCGATTTCAGCGCGTTTTTCAAGCACGGATTTTGTGTCCGACACCTGCGCCGTCCCAACCTCCCACCACGCATGGCCTTGGGTGGTCCAGCCCTCGTAGGGGTCGACCTGCATCACGATCACCGTTGTCTTGTCCGACTCTTTGGCGGCGGTGAACGCAGCGCCCAGGTCTGCGGGGTTGGCGACGGTGACGGCATCTGCGCCCATAGATCGCGCATGCGCCTCGAAATCGACGGTAAAGGGGTCAGGGATGGTCGGGCAATCCTTGATAAGATTGTTGAAACTGTCTTGCCCGGTGTTGTTCTGCAACTTGTTGATGACTGCAAAGCCGCCATTGTCGAGCACCAGAATGATCAGCTTTTTCCGTGTCAGAACAGATGAATAGATGTCCGAGTTCATCAGAAGGTAACTGCCGTCGCCGACAAGGACGATGGTGTCGCGCTCCGGCTCCGCCTCGCTTTGCGCGATCCGCGCGCCCCAGCCACCCGCGATCTCGTACCCCATGCAGGAAAAGCCGAATTCCACATCGACCGTGCCGATATCCAGCGTGCGCCAGTTGGCCGTGACCTCGGCGGGCAGCCCGCCCGCCGCCGTCACCAAACGGTCGCGCGGATCGCAAAGCGCATTCACCACGCCGATGGCCTGTGCATAGGAATTGGGGCGGTTGCCATGCGCCACGTTCTCCGCGACATAGGTATCCCAGATGTGCCGTTTGTCCTGTGCCTGTGACGTCCACCCTGAGGGCGCGGTATAGTCGCCCAGTGCGGCGGTCAGTGCCGTTAGTGCCAGCTTCGCGTCACCCACCACGGGCAGCGAAAGGTGTTTCATTGCATCATGGCGGCCCACGTTGACGCCGATCAGGCGCGCGTCTTTCGCAAAGGCCGTCCATGACCCGGTGGTGAAATCTTGCAACCGCGTGCCGACGGCAACCACCACATCGGCCCGCTGCGCAATGGCATTGGCGCTGTCTGATCCTGTCACGCCGATGGGTCCGATGTTTAGCAGATGGGTGGCCAGCATGTTGGCGCGGCCCGCGATGGTTTCGACCACGGGGATCCCATGCGCCTCGGCAAAGGCCGTAAGTTCGGCCACCGCACCCGAATACTGCACGCCACCGCCCGCGATGATCATCGGGCGCGCGGCACCTGCCAGCGCTGCTGCTGCCTCGGCGATCTCTGCGGTGTCGGGGGCCTGCCTGCGGACGCGATGCAGCCTGCGGGCGAAAAGCTCTTCGGGGTAATCCCAGGCCCAGCCCTGCACATCCTGCGGCAGTGCCAGAAAGGCGGGTCCGCAATCGGCAGGGTCCAGCATCGTGGCGAGCGCTGCGGGAAGCGTCTGGATCACTTGCGCAGGGTGGGTGATGCGATCCCAATAGCGGGTGACCGATTTGAACGCGTCGTTCAGGCCCAGCGACGGATTCCCGAAATGCTCCAATTGTTGCAAAACCGGGTCGGGCAGACGCGTCAGGAAGGTGTCGCCGCAAAGCATCAGCATAGGCAGACGATTGGCATGGCACAGCGCCGCCGCCGTCAGCAGGTTCGCAGTGCCGGGGCCGGCGCTGGCCGTGCAGAACATGAAGCGTCGGCGCAGGTGGTATTTCGCATAGGCCGCAGCGGCAAAGCCCATGCCCTGTTCGTTCTGCCCTCGGTAAAGCGGCATCTCATCCCGCACTGGGTAAAGCGCCTCGCCCAGACACGGCAAGTTGCCATGGCCGAAAATGCCAAAGCCCCCGCCGCAGATGCGACGCTCCGTGCCGTTGAGCTCGATGAACTGGTTCATCAGGTATCGCACGATGGCCTGGGCCACGGTCAACCGGATGGTGCTGCCGGATGTCGTCATCTGTGCCTCCCCTACCTCCGCGCGGGCCAGGGTTGCCCGTTGCGTGTCCGAAGGACTCAGGATACAAGTTTTGCAACCGGTTGCAACCGGGTCCTGCGCATGGGGAAAGGGTCATGGTGGAAATCGGCATCGGCCTGATCGGGGGCGGCTATATGGGCAAGGCCCATGCGGTCGCGATGACGTCTGTCGGCGCAGTTTTTGACACGGCACTCCGGCCCCGGCTGGAAATGGTGGCGGCCTCCAGCCAAGCTTCGGCAGAACTTTACCGCGCGGCCTACGGCTTTGCGCGGGCCGCCGATGACTGGCAAGCGCTGGTCGCCGACCCGGCGGTCGGCGCGGTCGTGATCGCATCTCCTCAAACCACCCACCGCGCAATTGCCCAAGCGGCCTTCGCAGCCGGAAAGCCAGTGTTTTGCGAAAAGCCTTTGGGCGCATCGATGGCCGATGCACAGGCGATGGTGGCGGCGGCCGAGGCATCGGGCCTGCCCAACATGGTCGGCTTCAACTACGTCCGCACGCCTGCCACCCAGTTCGTGCGCAAGTTGCTGGCAGATGGCGCGATCGGCGATGTGACATGGTTTCGGGGCGAACATACCGAGGATTTCCTCGCCGATCCGCTGACGCCTGCGACATGGCGTTGCCATGGCCGGCCCAACGGGGCGATGGGCGATCTGTCGCCGCATATGATCAACTGCGCGCTGGCACTGATGGGCGGCATCACCGACGTTTCTGCGCGGGTCGAAACGGTGCATGCAACGCGCCCCGGGGCGGGCGGCAAGGTGGCTGTCGACAATGACGACCACGGGCAGATGATGGTCCGCTTTGCAACTGGCGTCATGGGGCATCTTTATTTCAGCCGCGTGGCGACGGGACGCAAGATGGGCTATGCCTATGAAGTCCATGGCACAAAGGGCGCCATCCGTTTCGATCAGGAGGATCAGAACGCAGTCTGGCTTTACCTTGCCGAGGGGCCGGAGGCGACACGCGGTTTCACCAAAATCCTGACTGGCCCGGCGCATCCCGATTTCCTACCGTTTTGTCAGGGGCCGGGGCATGGCACCGGGTATCAGGACCAGATCATTATCGAGGCGCGCGATTTCCTGCACGCGATCGCCACTGGCCAGCCCGTCTGGCCAACCTTCCGCGACGGGCTGGCTGTGGCCCGCGTCATTGATACTGCTTTCGCGTCGGCCGCCGATGGCTGCTGGCATCGTGTTGCGCAAAACTGAAAGGGCCTTTTTCCATGACCATCCGTATCGGCAATGCGCCCTGTTCCTGGGGCGTGGAATTCGCCAGTGACCCGCGCAACCCGCCTTGGCGGCAGGTGCTGAAAGATTGCGCCAATGCGGGCTATACCGGGATCGAGCTTGGCCCTGTGGGTTTCATGCCCGAGGAGCCCGCCGTGTTGGCCGAGGCGCTTGATACGTACCGGCTCGAGCTGATCGGCGGCGTCGTCTTTCGCGCATTTCACGATCCTGATCAATGGGATGACGTGCTCGACGGCGCGGTGCGTACCTGCAAGGCGCTGGTGGCGCATGGGGCGCAACACCTCGTGCTGATCGATTCCATCTCGCCTCGCCGCGCGCCGACAGCAGGCCGTGCAGAGGCCGCTGAACAGATGGATTCCGCCGAATGGTCTGCATTCCGCGACCGGATCGCGCATGTCGCACGCATGGGGGCGCAGGAATATGGGTTGACCGTCGGCATCCACGCCCATGCCGCTGGGTTCATCGACTTCGAGCCGGAGCTGGAGCGGCTTTTGGACGAGGTGCCCGAGGATATCCTGAAGATCTGTTTCGACACCGGGCACCATTCTTATGCGGGCTTTGATCCCGTGGCCTTCATGCGCCGCCATATCGGGCGGATTTCCTACATGCATTTCAAGGATATAGACCCCGTTGTGAAAGCAGATGCCATCGCCAAAGGCACCGGGTTCTATGACGCCTGCGGTCAGGGTATCTTTTGCAATCTCGGGCAGGGCGATGTCGATTTCCCCGCCGTGCGGCAAATCCTGATCGACCACGGGTTCGAGGGCTGGTGCACCGTCGAACAGGATTGTGACCCGACGCTGGACGTCTCGCCTGTCGACGATGCGCGGGCCAACCGCGAATACTTGCAAAGTATAGGGTTCTGAGGGGGTTACGCGATGAAGCTGAACTGGGGCATGATCGGCGGCGGCGAAGGGTCCCAGATTGGGCCGGCGCATCGATTGGGCGCGCAAGCAGACGGGAATTTTTCCTTGTGCGCCGGGGCCTTGGACGCCGACCCTGAGAAAGGCCGCGCTTATGCGCAGCGCCTTGGCGTGGCGCCTGACCGGGCCTATGGCAACTGGCGCGAGATGCTGGCGGGTGAGCGCGGGCGCGACGACCGGGTTGATCTGGTCACCGTCGCCACACCGAATTCCACGCATTTCGAGATCACCAGGGCCTTTCTGGAGGCCGGGTTCCATGTGCTGTGCGAAAAGCCCATGACGATGACCGTGGAAGAGGGCGAAGAGATCGTGCGCTTGGCAAAAGCCAGCGGGAAAATCTGCGCCGTGAATTACTGCTATTCCGCCTATCCGATGGTGCGCGAGATGCGGCAGATGGTACGGACCGGACAGATCGGCAAGGTGCGCCTTGTCGTCACGAATTTCAGCCACGGGCACCATGGCGACGCGACCGATGCCGACAATCCGCGGGTGCGCTGGCGCTATGATCCGGCGATGGCGGGTGTTTCCGGGCAGTTTGCCGATTGCGGCATTCATGCGCTGCACATGGCCAGCTTTATCGCAGGCGATCAGGTGGATAAGGTATCTGCCGATTTCGCCTCGACCATTCCCTCGCGGGTGCTGGAAGACGACGCGATGGTCAATTTCCGCATGTCTGGCGGCACGGTCGGGCGGCTTTGGACATCCTCGATCGCAATCGGGCGACAGCACGGGTTCGATATCCAGATCTTTGGGGAAACGGGCGGGATGCGCTGGGCCTCGGAACAGCCCAACCAAGTCTATTACACGCCCGTGGGCGGGCGCACGCAGATCATGGAAAAGGGCGAGGCAGGCCTGAGCGACGAGGCCGGGCGGCTGAGCCGGGTTGCCATCGCACACCCCGAGGGGTTCCCGCTGGCGGTCGCCAATATCTATGTCGATCTGGCCGCCGCGATCCGGGGCGAGGCGCGCGACGGGCTGCCCACCGCCGAGGATGGCCTGCGGTCGATGGCAGCGGTGCATGCCTGCGTCGCATCCGCGAGGGCCGCTGGGCAATGGGTGGACGCACGCCCGCCGATGTTGCGCTAGAACAGCATCATCGAACGGGGCGCAGCGTACCGCGTTCGATCACCCGGCACGGGAACAGCCGCGTTTCGGGGTGCCTGCCCGGATCTTCGATGGTGGCCACGACAAGGTCGATGGAGGCGCCGATGATCTCGGCCACCGGTTGGCGGATCGTGGTCAGGTCGATGTTTTGCCAGCGCGCCATGTCCATGTCGTTCAGCCCGATGATGCCGATATCCTGCGGCACGCGCAGACCTGCCTCCTGAATGGCCGAAAGCGCGCCGACAGACAGAACGTCGTCACCGCAGAAATACGCCTCTGCCGGGTCGGATTTCAACAATTCTGTCATCTCGAGGCGCCCGGCATCGAAGGAATAGGCGTTGGCATAGCTGACGCGCACCGCGATGTCAGGGCGTTCGGCCATCTTGTCCAGAAACCCGCGCGCGCGGTCCTGCGTCGATGTTGCGGTTTCAGGGCCGCCAAGAAAGGCGACGCGCCGGTAGCCGCGGGCGATCAGCGCCTCGGCGGCCATGCGCCCGCAGGCAATATTGTCGATGCCGACAACATGAACGTGCGGGCTGGTGGTGTAGCGGCCAAAGGAATGGACGACCGGCATGCCCGCATCGCGAAACGCCTCGGCAAAGCTGGGCGGCAGGGTCGAAGAGGCAACGATTACCCCGTCCACGGAATATTGCCGCAGCATCCGCAGCGAATTCGAGGGATCGGTTTCCTGGCTCAGATTGACCAGCAGCGGTCGCAGGCCGCGATCCTGCAAGCCGCGCGTGAAGAGGTCGAACACTTCGAGAAACAGCGGATTGCGGAAGTTGTTGGAAACGAGCCCCACCAGTTTTGTGCGCCCCGTCGTTAGCGACGAGGCCAGCGCATTTGGGCTGTAGCCGAGGTCGCGCGCGGCCTTTTCCACCTTGGCCCGCGTCTTTGCCGAAACCGATGCCCCCTCGGTATAGGCGCGCGACACGGCAGAGCGCGATACGCCCGCAAGTTCCGCTACTTCCCGGAGGGTCACCGCCATTTGCATTGTCCAAAAGCCCGTCGCGGCGGTTTAGACATGCACCGCCCTTGCGCAAGACTTACCTTTCCCGCGCATTATTGCAACCGGTTGCAAAACAAGCAATTCGCGGCTATCCTGACGCAGGGGCAAGACCGGCCAAGGCCGGCGCGACCCGAAAACTGTTTGGGAGGACATCATGAATACATTCTTCAAGACGATGGCGGCCACCGCCGTCGCGACCGTGGCGCTTGTGGGCGCAGCGCAGGCCGAGGGCGAGCGTTATGTTCTGGTCAGCCATGCGCCCGACAGCGATAGCTGGTGGAACACGATCAAGAACGGTCTTGTGCTCGCAGGCGAGCAGATGGGCGTCACGGTCGAATACCGCAATCCGCCGACCGGCGATCTCGCCGATATGGCGCGGATCATCGAACAGGCCGTCGCCAGCGGCCCCGATGGCATCATCACGACTCTGGCCGACTTCGATGTGCTGTCCGGCCCGATCAGGGATGCGGTGGCCTCGGGGATCGAGGTGATCATCATCAATTCCGGCACGCCCGAGCAGGCGCGCGAATTGGGTGCGCTGATGTATGTCGGCCAGCCTGAATATGACGCAGGCTTTGCTGCCGGTCAGCGGGCGGCAAGCGATGGCGTCGCGTCGTTCCTGTGTGTGAACCACTACATCGCGCAACCCGCCTCGACCGAGCGTTGCCAGGGCTTTGCCGATGGTCTGGGAATTGGTCTGGGCAACCAGATGATCGACAGCGGGCAGGATCCGGCCGAAATCTTGAACCGGGTGATGGCCTATCTGAACGCCAACCCCGACACCGACGCGGTGCTGACGCTGGGGCCAACCTCGGCCGATCCGACGATTCTGGCGCTGAACCAGATGGGTCTGGCGGGCGACATCTATTTCGGAACCTTCGATCTGGGTGGCGACATCGTTCAGGCGATCCGCGATGGCGTGATCGAGTGGGGCATCGACCAGCAGCCGTTCTTGCAGGCCTATCTGCCGGTCGTGGTGCTGACAAACTATCACCGCTTTGGCGTGCTGCCCGGCAACAACATCAACTCCGGCCCCGGTTTTGTGACCGCCGACGGGCTGGATATGGTGGCGGACCTGGCGGGCGAATACCGTTGAAATCGTGAAACGGGGCGGGCGCCAGGGAGGGCGCCCGCCCTTTTTGTCACCACGAGGGGGAGGGTGAGCGATGTCGGGAACAGACGCTGCGATTGACGAACGCATCAAGGAAACATCACGCCTGCGCAAGGCGCTGATCCGGCCCGAGCTGGGGGCTATTGTCGGCACCATCGCCGTCTTTGCCTTTTTCTTCACCTTTGCCGGCGACAGCGGCATGTTCAACGCGCAAGGCATCATGAACTGGTCGACCGTGTCGGCGCAGTTCGTGATTATTGCTGTCGGGGCCTGCATGCTGATGATCGCGGGCGAGTTCGACCTGAGCGTGGGCTCGATGATCGGCTTTGCCGGCATGTCGATCGCCATCATCTCGGTCACGCTGCAATGGCCGGTCTGGATTGCAATCCTCATCACATTCGCGATCTGCGTTGCCATCGGCGCGCTGAACGGCATCATCGTGGTGCGCACTGGGCTGCCCAGCTTTATTGTCACGCTGGCCTTTCTGTTCATCCTGCGCGGGTTCACCATCTTTTTTCCGCAGGTGATCGAGCGTCGTACAATCATCGGCGGTATCTCGGAGTTGTCGGCGGGTGACTGGCTGGCGCCGGTGTTCGGCGGCAAGATCCTTGGCGGGCTGTTCGTCTGGCTGGCCGATCTCGGGATCGTCGACGTGTTCGAGCGCGGCAACCGCGCGGGCGAGCCGGTGGTTGACGGCATACCCATGCTGATCGTCTGGGCGCTGGTGCTGGTGATCGTGGCGCATGTCGTGCTGACGCGCACACGGTTCGGCAACTGGGTCTTTGCCTCGGGCGGTGACGCGCAGGCGGCGCTGTATGTGGGTGTCCCGGTGCAACGGGTAAAGATCCTGATGTTCATGTTCACCGCGTTTTGTGCCTGTGTCTTTGCAACCTGTCAGGTCATGGAGTTCGGATCGGCGGGGGCCGACCGCGGATTGCTCAAGGAATTCGAGGCGATCATCGCGGTGGTGATCGGTGGCGCATTGCTGACGGGCGGCTATGGCTCGGTCATCGGGGCGGCGCTGGGCGCCCTGATCTTTGGTGTGGTGCAGCAGGGCCTCTTTTTTGCCGGGGTGGAATCGAGCCTGTTTCGGGTATTTCTGGGGGTCATCCTGCTCTTTGCGGTGATCCTGAACACCTATATCCGGCGCATCATCACGGGGGAGCGTTGACATGGGCGCGCCTGATCCCAAACCCATCGTCGAGATGCGGGGTATCGAAAAGCATTTCGGCCCGGTCATCGCGCTGAACGGTGTCAGTTTCGATGTGCGCCCCGGCGAATGCCATTGCCTGCTGGGCGACAACGGGGCAGGAAAATCGACCTTCATCAAGACCATGTCGGGTGTGCACAAACCGACCCGCGGTGAAATTCTGTTCGAGGGCCGCGCGATGTCATTCGCCAGCCCGCGCGACGCGATGGAGGCCGGGATCGCAACGGTGTACCAGGACCTTGCGATGATCCCGTTGATGAGCGTGACGCGCAACTTCTGGATGGGCCGAGAGCCGGTGAAACGCGTCGGGCCGTTCAGCTTCATCGACTTCAAGCACGCGAACGAGACGACGATGGAAGAGATGCGCAAGATGGGCATCAACCTGCGCTCGCCCGATCAGGCGGTGGGCACGCTGTCGGGTGGGGAACGGCAGACTGTGGCAATTGCGCGCGCGGTGCATTTCGGGGCCAAGGTGCTGATACTGGACGAGCCGACCAGCGCGTTGGGGGTACGGCAAACGGCCAATGTGCTCTCGACCATCGACAAGGTGCGCAAGTCAGGCATCGGAATCGTCTTTATCACCCACAACGTGCGCCACGCGATGGCGGTGGGCGACCGGTTCACTGTGCTGAACCGCGGCAAGACGCTTGGCACCGCGCATCGTGGAGAGATCACACCCGAGGAATTGCAGGACCTGATGGCGGGTGGTCAGGAAATGGTCGAGCTCGAGGGCTCGCTTGGCGGCACGGTTTAGGGAGAAAAAACATGTACGAGCGGCTTGCCCCTGCAGCGATCGGTGCGGCGGCGGAGGGGTATGCATTCGCCACGAATATAGAAACTGATCCGCCGGTGGGCGTGCTGGCCCCCGAAAGTCAGGCAGATCTCATGGCGCGCGCGCTGGCCGAAGGTTGGGCGGCCATTGATTTCGAGGCGGCGCTGACAGCAAAATCGGCAAAGTGGAGACCCTGATGGCAGACCTGCTGCGCAGACCCTCGGGGCAAATGGGCCATGTGCACGCGATCACGCCCGAAACGGCCGGGTGGTCTTACGTCGGCTTCGACCTTTGGCGGCTTGCTGCCGGTGAGACGGTCGAGGGGCGGCTTGATGGGCGCGAGGCGATCCTCGTTCTGGTCGAGGGGCGCGCGCATATCACGGCGGCGGGGCAGGATTTCGGCGAGATGGGCGCGCGGATGGACGTGTTCGACCGTCTGCCGCCGCACTGCCTTTATGTGCCGCCCGGGGCGGACTGGCGGGCTGTGGCAACTTCGCGCTCCACGCTTGCGGTGTGCACGGCACCAAGCGCCGGCGGGCGACCCGCGCAGCGGCTGGGGCCTGCCGGAATCGCGCTGGAGGATCGGGGCGCGGGCACCAACCTGCGCCACATCCATAACATCGCGATGGAGGGGCGCGACGTTGCCGACAGCCTTCTGGTGACTGAAGTCTACACACCGGGCGGGCATTGGTCGTCCTATCCGCCGCACCGCCATGACAAGGATGATTTCCCCGACATCACGTATCTTGAGGAAACCTATTACCACCGCCTGAATCCCGCGCAGGGATTCGGTATCCAGCGGGTCTTCACCGAAGATGGCAGCCTCGATCAGACCATGGCAGTGGCGGACCACGACGTAGTGCTGGTGCCCAAAGGCCATCACCCCTGTGCTGCACCGCACGGAATCGACATGTATTACCTCAACGTCATGGCGGGGCCGCGGCGCAACTGGCGGTTCGCGCTGCATCCCGATTTCGCGTTTCTAAGCCGCTGATTGTTCCTGCCCGGCGCGCTGTTGCGCCTGATGCCGGGCAAGGGTGGAAATGAACGCCGCGCGCTAACGCAGGCAGAGCGATTTCAGCGGCTCAAAGAGCGCGGGTGCAGCGGCCAGAACCACACCGCCGTCAGACAGGGCCGCAAAATCTACGGTTTCGCCCCCCGCCTCGCGCACCATCAAAAGGCCGGCGAGACAATCCCAGGGATTCATGTGTGGCTCGTAATAGCCACCGAGGCGGCCAGCGGCGACACTGGCCAGCATCACCGCACCTGATCCGTTGCGATAGAACATCCCCCCCGCCATCATCAACCGTTCCAGCGCCGCAATGAAAGGTGCCAGTTCGGTGCGGTGGCTGGTGCCCATCCCGATGTTGCAATTGGTCAGTGTATAGTCGCGGTTCACCATCATCGGTGCACCGTTCAGCCATGCGCCGTGCCCGGCCCGGGCGCTGAACACCTCGTCCGCCACCGGTTGCGCGATTACGCCTGCGATTGTTTCGTCGCCCTGCACCACTGCGATCACCACGCCCCAATGGGGCAGTCCGGCCAGAAACGGTGCCGTGCCGTCGATCGGGTCCAGCACCCAGGTGAAACCGCTGGCCCCATCACTTGCGCCGCCCTCTTCGCCCAGAATGGCGTCGTCGGGAAACGCCGCTAGGATTTGGGCGCGCAACAGCAGTTCCACCTCCTTGTCGGCCTGGCTGACCATGTCCTGCGGGTTCACCTTGTCCTCGACAATCAGGGTGTCGCGGGCGTTGAAGAAGGCCAGCGCCTTGTCGGCACCTTCGCGCGCGATGGTCTGGGCGAGGGCGAAACGCGCCTTGATCGGGTCGGTCATCAAGTTCTCCTTAGCGCACGCGGGTCAGATCGCCCGGTGCTATGGTCACGGTTACGGCGGTTCCGGCGGGCAGGGCCGGTTCCGCAATCGGGCGCGAGACGAGCAATTCGCCCGCCCCTGTATCAATCACATATTCCGTCCGGCTGCCCAGATAGGTGGCGCTGAGCACGCGGCCCACCCCCTCGGCGCGCAGCCCGATCCGTTCGGGGCGGATCGACACGGTGGCGGGGCCATCAGCGCCCGACAGGGCGAGCGCCAGATCACCGGCGCGGAACGACCCGCCCTGCACAATACCTTCGATCAGGTTCGCATCGCCGATGAAATCGGCGACGAACGGGGTAGCGGGGCGGTCATACAGGTCTTCGGGTGTGCCGATCTGGGCGATCTTGCCCGCCTGCATCACGATGATCCGGTCAGAGACCGCCAGCGCCTCTTCCTGATCGTGGGTGACGTAAACCGCCGTCAGGCCGAAACGGCGTTGCAGATCGCGAATTTCTGCGCGCACCTTGCGGCGCAGTTTCGCATCGACGTTGGACAAGGGTTCGTCGAACAGCAAAACCTCGGGTTGTTGCACGATGGCGCGGGCCACGGCGACGCGCTGTTGCTGGCCGCCCGAAAGTTCAGATGGCAGCCGGTTCTGCAACCCGGCCAGCCCCACCTGTTCGAGGATTTCGCGCGCCTTGGCATGGGCCTCGGCCTTGGCACCGCCACGGATCACCGGGCCGTAGGACACGTTTTCCAGCACGTTCATGTGGGGAAACAGCGCATAGGATTGAAACACCATGCCGACATTGCGTTCCGATGCCGGATCGCGGCTGACATCGCGCCCGCCGATCAGTACCTGCCCGTCACTGGGCAGTTCCAGCCCGGCAATCAGACGCAGTGACGTGGTCTTGCCACAGCCAGAGGGGCCAAGGAACGTCACCAGTTCACCTTTGGCGATGGAAAAGCTGATGTTGTCCACCGCCAAGGCACTGCCATAGCGTTTGACGACATTCACGAATTCGATGGCAGTTTCCGACATCCGGTTCCTATTCCGCGGGCGCCGCAGCGCCCCCCTGCAATTCCTTGCGCCGCCCCAGTTCGCGCCGCCCCACCACCCACTGAATCGCCACCACACAGACGATCATCACCAGCATCAGCACCGCGGAATAGGCGATGGCCAGCGCGTATTCGCCATTCTCGACCCGCCCCATGATATAGGCGGTGGCCATGTTGTGCCGCGCCGAGACGAGGAAAATCACCGCCGACACTGCCGTCATCGCCGTGACAAAGGAATAGACCAGCGCGGTAAAGATCGCGGGCCTGATCAGCGGCAGAACCACATGGCGCAGGGTGGTCATGCCCCCTGCCCCCATGGTCTGGCTGGCTTCCTCCATCGAGCGGTCGATCTGGCTGAGCGCGGCCATGCCCGCGCGCATGCCCACGGGCATGTTACGGAACATGAAACAGATCACCAGAATCGCCATGGTGCCGGTGATATCCACCGGCGGCACGTTGAACGCCGCCACATACGACACGCCGACCACCGTACCGGGAATGGCGAACGACAGCATCGTGCCGAATTCAAACGCGCGCTTGCCGCTGAAATCCTGTCGCGCCACCAGCCATGCGGTCAGGATGCCGATCACCGTGGTCAGGGGCGCCGCGATGGCCGACACCCACAAAGTGGTGATCATCGAATCCCAGGCCGAACCATACAGGCGCAGCCCTTCGGCGCCGATCTCGAACGAAAAGGCGGTGATGATGTGGGCGAATGTCGGCGCCAGATCCAACCGCCCGATGTCGGTGACAAAACCGCCGCCCACCACGATCAGGTACACGCCAAGGGTGAACGCGACCCAGGGCACGATCACGGCAATCGCCGCGATCTTGATGATCTGTGGCACCGGTGCCGCCAGCCCGGCATCGGATTTACCGGTTACGGTGACATAGCTTTTGTTGCCCAGCCAGCGCATCTGCAACCAGAACGCCACCAGCGTCAGCGCCAGCAGAATCATCGCCAGCGTCGCGGCATTGCCAAGGTCATAGCGCGCACCGACCACGGCAAAGAATATTTTGGTCGAAAGCACTTCATAGCCCCCGCCCAGCACCAGTGGATTGCCGAAATCGGCAAGGCTTTCAATGAAGGCCAGCAGGAAAGCCGCCGCAAGGCCCGGGCGCAGCAGCGGCCAGGTTACCGTGCGAAAGGTTTTCATCGGGCGCGCGCCAAGGGTGGTCGAGGCTTCCTCAAGCGTTGGATTGATCGCCTCCAGCGTGCCGAGCAGCACCAGAAAGGTGACCGGCGCAAAGGCCAGAACCTGCGCCATCAGGATACCCGGCAGCCCGTAAACCCAGCGCGTTGGGCGGATGTCGAACAGATCGGCACCCAATTGCGTCAGCACCCCGGTGCGCCCGAACAATACGATGATCGCCACACCCACCACAAACGGCGGGGTGATGATCGGCAGGATCGAAATCACGCGCAGCAGGCTTTTCAGGCGGAAATTCGTGCGCGCCACCAGCATGGCCAGGGCCAGCCCCAGCAGGGTGGAAAAGAGCGCCGCCAGAACGCCCAGAACCACGGTGTTGATCACCACGCCGCACCGCCCGGTGCCCCTGAAACAATTCAGGCGCCAGAGTTCGGGTGCCAGCAGACGGGTGGCGAATTCACCCATCGCAAAGCTGCCATCGGGTCCGACAAAGGCAGCGCTGCCCAACTTCAGGATCGGAAAGAACACGAAAAGCGCCAGCA